>ODAK010008653.1_pt1 | contig 10163 bp, 8 predicted proteins | sample 1539591 | NCBI WGS metagenome assembly ODAK01 (sample SAMEA3539303, study PRJEB22396) | soil metagenome | biome: tundra; feature: field; material: soil | place: USA | collected 2010-05 | depth 0.15 m | reverse complement strand
TTGCCCGAAATGTTCTCCAAGTGGCCCCGGTAGCGGAGCCACACGCCCGCTGCCGAGATGTGGTCAGTCGTGCACTTACCCTTCGCCTTGAGCAACACGGGTAGGTCGATGTAGTCGTTGCCGTCCCAGGCCGGGAACGGTGTCAGAAGTTGGAGCCGATCGGAGGCCGCCGACACCGCGATGGGAGTCTGCGAGCCACCCTGGGGAGGTGCCACGAAGCCGGACTCGCCGGGGTCGAACCCGCGCGACGGGAGCTTGTCACCGATGGGCGGGGCGAGCTTCACCGTCGCTCCGGAGTCGGTCGTGATCGAATCGGTGAGGGGGTCGAAATCGAGCGTCCCGGCCAGGGCGTAGGCGATGACCATCTCGGGCGACGTCACGAAGGCCTTCGTGTTGGCGTTCCCGTCGTTGCGCTTAGGGAAGTTGCGGTTGAAGCTGTTCACGATTGTGTTGAGCTCGCCGGGATCGGGATTGTTCCGGTCCCACTGGCCGATGCACGGACCACATGCGTTGGCCAGCACGGTACCACCGATGGCTTCGAGGTCGGCGAGCAGGCCGTCGCGCTCGATGGTGGCTCTCACCTGCTCGGACCCGGGCGTGACGAGAAGCCGGGTCTTGGCTCGCAAGCCGAGCGCCGATGCTCGGCGGGCGATCGAGGCGGCCCGCGTCATGTCCTCGTAGGAGGAGTTGGTACACGAACCGACGAGGGCGGCCGAGATCTCGGACGGCACCCCGTTGTCGTGTGCCCACGCACCCACCTCATCCACGCGGTGAGCGAGATCGGGGGTATCGGGCCCGTTGATCATGGGAGTCAGGGTCTGAAGGTCGATCTCGATCACCCGGTCGAAGCACCGGCCTGGGTCCTCGACGACAGCGGGATCGGCACGCAGTTCGTCGGCGATCGTCGATGCGAGTTCGGCCAACTCCCCGCGCCCGGTGGCGCTCAGATAGGCCCCGATGTTGGCATCGAACGGGAACAACGAGGTCGTCGCGCCGACCTCGGCTCCCATGTTGCAAATCGTCGCCTTACCCGTCGCGCTGATCGTGTCAGCTCCTGGTCCGAAGTACTCGACGATGGCGCCGGTACCACCGGTCACAGTGAGTAGCTCGGCGACTTTGAGGATCACGTCTTTGGGCGACGACCACCCTGACAGCGATCCCGTGAGATGCACGCCGATGAGCTTGGGCCAGCGCACGTTGAACGCCTGGCCGGTCATGACATCGATGGCATCACCGCCGCCGACGCCAATGGCGACCATCCCCAGCCCTCCCGCGTTCGGGGTGTGACTGTCCGTGCCGATCATCATCCCGCCGGGGAAGGCGTAGTTCTCGAGGACGACCTGGTGGATGATCCCGGAGCCGGGCTTCCAGAATCCGATACCGAACCTGGCACAGACGGTTCGCAGGAAGTCGTAGACCTCGGCGTTGACGTCCAATGCCGATCGGAGGTCGGCGGCGGCGGCCACCTTGGCCTGGATGAGGTGATCGCAGTGGACTGTGGTCGGCACCGCGACCTCATCCAAGCCGGCCACGAGGAGCTGGAGTGCCACGATCTGGGCGAGGGCGTCTTGGAGGGCAACTCGGTCGGGATCGAAATCCGCATAGCTGCGCCCCCGCTGCAACTCCTGACGGCGAGGATGGCGCAGATGGTTGACGAGCACCTTCTCCGCAAACGTCAGCGGCCTCCCGAGGCGCTCGCGACCCAAGACCACTGCCTCGGACCACCGGGCGTAGACCGGCTCGACGAGCGACCGCGGGGTCGAAGAGGTCGCCACCGTACGGGACCGGGGCAGCTGGTGGTCGTCTCGGTGCGGACCCCCTCGAGCAACGGTCATCATCGTCTCCTCACACTCTCTCGATATCAAGAGAGTTACAGAGAGTATCTCTCGATGTCAAGATATAGTGTGGGTCAGGTCCCACTCCGGGAGGATCAGATGGAAGACGAGGTTGACCGTCTGGTGGTGGGCTGGCGTCGGGCGCTGCCCGACGTCGACGTGTCTCCGCTCGAGGTGCTCTCCCGGGTCGCCCGGCTGGCCCGCTACCTGGAGCGCCAGCGGACCGTCGTGTTCGCTCGCCACGACCTCGAGACCTGGACCTTCGACGTGCTCTCGGCCCTCCGCCGGTCCGATCCCCCGCATCACCTGTCTCCCGGCCAACTCCTCGCCCAGACTCTGGTCACATCGGGCACCATGACCAACCGGATCGACCGCCTCGAGGAACGAGGCCTAGTTCGTCGTCGCCCCGACCCGAACGACGCCCGGTCAGTCCGCGTCCAACTGACCGTGGCGGGGCGGCGGCGAGTCGACCTTGCTCTTCGTGATCTGGTTGCCCGCGAGAACGCAATCCTCGGGTCCCTTGATACGACACAGCGCGCCACGCTTGCCGGGCTCCTGCGCAGGGTCGTCGCCCCATTCGACGCATAGACACCCAAGAGCCCGAGGCGGAGCTTTCTGAGTCCGGTGACTAACGTCAGGGGAATCGCCACTGTTCTGATTCCCCTGCCTGACCACGACTTCGACGTGACCGAGGTGGCGGTCCCGTGGCGGCTGCTGACCCGCCTGGGCCATGTCGTCCGATTCGCGACCGAGCACGGTGGTTCCGCGCCCCGACCTGACCAGCGGTTGCTCGACGGGGTGATCTTTGGACAGCTGGGCGCTGCAGCCGAGCCGAAGGCGTTTTATCGCCAGATGGACTCCGACGAAGAGTTCCAGACACCGATTGCCTGGGAGGACATCAAACCCGACGAGTTCGGTGGTCTGATCCTGCCCGGCGGACACGCGCCCGGTATGCGTCAGTACTTGGGAAGCGACGTGCTCCGCCGCAAAGTCGCCGAGTACTGGGCCCTCGGCCGGCCCACCGGTGCCATCTGTCATGGTGTTCTCGTTCTCGCCCGCACGCACGATCGGACAACTGGACTCAGTCCCCTGTACGGGCGCCGGACCACCTGTCTCCCGAAATACATGGAGCGATCCGCGTTCCTCACGACTGCGTGGCGACTGGGGCGCTACTACCGCACCTATCCCGAGTATGTCGAGGACGAGGTGCGAGATGCGCTACGCGACCCCGCCGACTTCGCACGAGGCCCCCGAGTGCTCTCCAAGCGCGGGACTGAAACAGACGATGGTCCTGCATTTGTCGTCCAAGATGGCAACTACGTCTCGGCCCGCTGGCCTGGCGATGCCTTCCTGTTCGCAAAGCGCTTCGCGGACCGACTGGTGATCTGACTATTCGGCGGGAACGTCGCTCAGACCCAGACCGCCTGTCGGGAACGGCTCATCGACGCCCGAAGACGAGATCAGGCCATGTGTGCCCGCCTTGGCTCCGACTGGCCCGGTTGCGGGTGATACAGGTCACCATCAGGTGGTCATACCCTGTTCAGGGCCCTTGCCCTCGGAGATACCACCACCCCCTCCAAGCCCGACCGAAGCTCAGGCCTCAATGAATTCAAGACTCGTCTCTCGATCCGTGAATCACACGATGTGGGGGGATCTCGTGTGGGACTTCCCGCACTCGGATTGGCCCAGTCACTGCCGACGAGTTCCGCTTGGCCCGAGAAGGTCACTCTTCTATGTTCGTGCCGATCACAGCGCGCAGATGCGACCGAAGGCCGTGACACAGCCGGGACCCGAGCAACCTCGTGTACGACTTGTCGCGACTGAAGTCAGAAGTCTGCCCTGAGGATCGAGTAACGTCCTGCCATGCTGGCGGACTCAGCTGGCGTGGGACCGGAACACTCCGCGGTGCCAGTCGGTGCGGTGACGCGTGAGCCCCGAGGCCGGGATAACGAAGACAGAACCACTCGCCTCGGAGGATCACACCTGATCAAACGGATAGTCACATTCTGTTTTGGCATCCAGTTCATCGGGTTAACGGCCTATTCGTGGGTTCAGTATCACCGCTTCAACCTTGGTACCGACTTTGCGACGGTGAACCAGGCGGTCACCGAGATCTCTCGTGGGAATCTCAATCCCTACTCGACCACCGTGAGTTCCTTGTACCTGGATAATCACTTCGGGTTGATCTTGTGGCCTATGGCTGTCTTGCTTCTGGTCGTTCGTTCTCCATTCCTACTCCTGGTCATTCAGAACTTGTCGCTCGTCGGGACTGGGATCGTTGCGTTCATGTGGGTGTCGGAGTTCGTCGCGTCCCGAGATACTCCGAAGCGCTTCGCGTACGGACTCCTCGTCATTGCCGGAGTCCTTCTGCTCGTCAATCCCCTCGTGTTCTACACCGCAGCATTGGATTTTCACCTGGAAGCAACGGCCACGTTTTTTGCTGTCTTCGCTGCATACGACCTCTGGGCAGCCCGGTACCGTCGTGCGTGGATCTGGGTGGGCCTGTGCCTCTTGTGTGGCGACCTTGGCGGCTTGTACGTGGTTGGCGTCGGGATATCCGCTGCCTTGGCAGGCAGAGCGACGCGACAGCGTGGCGTGGTTTCGATCGTTGTGGGAGTGGCGTGGGTGGGACTCATCACTGTGCTTCACGGTAACCAAGGTTCTTTCCTCGACCAGTACGCCTATTTGGCAGGACGATCGAAACTTCCGACTGGCTTCCGGGGCGCCTTTGTTGTGCTGGCCGGGGTGATCACACATCCGAGCCGGCCCTTCGACATGTTGACGAGCAAGGCACGAATGATCTGGAGGTATCTTCCACCCGGCGGAGTCATAGGCATCGTCACACCCTGGGGATTCGGCGTTCCCGCGATCGTGCTTCTGAGTTCGGCCCTCCAGGCAAACACCCTATTTATTGGTGAGCCCTTCCAGCAGTTCGCAGTAGTACCGTTCGTGTTGATCGGCAGTGTTGCGCTGCTCACCTCGTTAGTGACCAGTGACGCCCCTTTCCTCTTGTGGTCTTCACTGTGGTCTCGCAATCGAATCGGTCGATGGCTGATAGCCGCGGTTCTTTCAGGCGGAGTCCTTTTCGGCGGTATTCGCTATGCACACGAATATCTTCGGGCGTCATTTACGGACAATGCCACGATGAGTATCTTGCCCGCTGCCGAAGCATCGGCGCTCAGTACCGTGCTGGACCGAACACCCTCCAATGCGGAAGTGATTTCCTCGGCTGACATAGTCGGGCGGTTCGGTGCGAGGAAGTACGTCTACGTCTACCAAAGGGTCACGAGATCGATTCCGCTCCGCGCAAAGAGGGTCGAGTTGGTCATGGACACAGCCCACTACCCTTACATCTCCGCGATCGACCAGGAAGCGGCGGCTCGCTACCTCGGGTCCCATTTCCATGCGCGCACCCTCCTGCACACAGCTGGCGTTTGGGAACTCGGGTGGGTGGAATCGTCTCAGAGATCCTCTATCTTTATTCCGTAGCCTCAAAGGCGGAACTCCTGTTGGCGAACATCTGCATCGTGTGTCGTCACCGGCAGATCCACCTTGCGCCCTAAACGGGGCGCATGCACCAAGCCCCAAGTGAGGAGCACTCATGCAAGTGATCATTCTGGGTAGTGGAAGCCCGCTTCCTGATCCAGTGCGTGCTGGCCCGTCGACACTGATTCGAACCACGGCTGGGGACCTGCTCTTCGACTGCGGGCGCGGAGTCTTGATGCGCGCCGCGGCCGCGGGTTCGGGGGCTGGGATGTTCCGGGCCTTGTTATTGACCCACCTCCACAGCGACCACATCTCGGACCTGAACGACATCTTCACGACCCGGTGGGTGTTGTCCTTCGCACCCAACCCCCTGCCCGTCTTCGGCCCGGACGGCACGGCCGCACTCCTCCGAGACACCGAGAAGATGCTTGAACCCGACATCGGCTACCGGCTCGCCCACCATGGCGACCTGACGTGGCGACCTGACGCGATCGTGACCGAGGTTGATCAAGGTGTCGTCTTCGAAGATGGCACGGTCAAGGTCACCGCCGCGCCCACTGATCACGCGCCCGTCCGCCCGACCGTCGGATTCCGAATCGACGAAGGAGGGCGATCGGTGGTCATCTCCGGCGACACGGTGCCTTGTGCTGGTCTTGACGAACTGTGTGCCGACGCCGATGTGCTTGTGCACACCGTTGTCCGGCGGGATCTCATCGAGCAGATTGGGCTGCCCCGACTCACCGATGTGCTCGACTACCACTCGTCGGTACCAGACGCCGCACAGACCGCGGCTCGAAATGGTGTCCGGGCGCTCGTACTCACCCATCTCGTGCCCGCCCCTATACCCGGCACCGAACACGAGTGGCTCGACCAGGCCAAGGAGCATTTCCAAGACGAGGTGGTCCTGGCCACCGACCTTCTGACACTCGACGTGAACGCTGATCTCTTCTAATGGCGATCGTGGCGGCCAGCCGTAGGGAGCCAAGAGTCGCCAGCCCACCCCGAACTCGCTTGGTGCACCGGGTAGAAACGCCAGGTCGGCGGGGTGATCTACCGCTGCGTTCACGCCAGGATCAAGATCTGGAGCCCAGATGCCGATTCCCCTTCCATGCGTGGAGCGTCGGCATTGAGCACGATCGTGATCGGCGGCCTCTTGCTCTCGGCGTGTGGCGGGGCTGCACCGAGCGCTCACCAGGGCATTCCGGTCAGTCCCACCCCCTTGATCTCGACTCCGACCACGATCTCGACGGCAGTGGATGTGGCGTGGGCTCCGGTCCGGGTCGCCGAGACACAGGCGGCTCAGCTGGAGGAGTCCGAGGTGCAATACGCGACGTGTTATGCGTACGCCGGTCTCAACCGAGGTCTCGTCGAGAACACTGTCTCCACCAACACGCCCGTCATGGAAACGTGTTCGACGGCCGGCCTCACGACAGCCGAGGTGCAACAGATCCAGGTCTTGATCGTCCAGGCAACGTAGCTGGGCTCAGACAATCGAAATTTGAGGCACCCTGCAGAGCTTGACCACGCGACGGACTCAGACCGTCATCAGCTGCGCCCAGGAATGATCCCCCGCAGCACGCGAGCGGCCATATAGCTGTCGCCCCTGGTGGAAGTCCTCTTCGGCTTGTCAGGCTCACGCCGACTGTGTCCGTACGTGCGATCAACGACGGGCGGCTCACTTGTGGCAGTCCGGGCGACCCAGACACCGGGTGTGGTCTCGCGCCAAACGGCCCCCGGTGCGATCTTCTCCACAGCGTCCTTGGCTCGGTCTGTCGATGGCCAACTGGTGCCAGAACCTCGAAAGAACAACGAGCACATGCGATCACCATGTTGGACAACGACCGCCACGACACCATTCTGGCGAGCGGTGACGAGGCCGTCGCCGGTCTCAAAAGTGTCAACCCTGGTAGCTACCCGCGGGCCGTCCTGGATCTTCATGACACGAGGTGAGCGACAACCTCGACCATCGCGAACGCTACGGCTGCCACTATCCCGAACATCCCAACGTTCACGGCGATCATCAGCGAAGCGCCACAGGTACCGTGAGTGGTCGCCATATGGGCCGCACTCTCGGCCTTATTGTCAACGGCGTCCCGTCTTGCCGACACCTCAATGGACACTGTTCGCTCCCCCACGCTCGCCCCAACGCAAAGACAACTATCAATCAAACAATGCCGGTAGCCCATAGGTTCTCAGACCCAAACTCGTTCGAGCACAATGCGGGATCTGGGTCTTGCGACCCAGTCAACCGTTTGGGTGTGGCCCATTGCAGCAATTGCCGTCGTACAGCAGAGGCGCTCTCTCGCTAGGTCATCAGAGTGAGCGGACGACTCTCGAACCAATTCACTAGGGAGGAGATCGACGCCCTCTGGTCTTTGGCCAGGCATTCGCCTGACGGTCATGGGCGTGGGTCCTCGCGAGTTTGAGCTCAGGGACTCGAACAGGCCACTCTTGGGTTCCCCGTCAGGAAACGACTCGCTATCCGAGAATCGGAAAGCGGCGCTCTGCCACGAGTCGGTCGAGCGTCACCTGCATGGTGCTCGTAAGTTCCTGGTAACACTTTCGGACGACCACGTCGTCCTCCGCCGCTTCAGGCCCATACCGATGAGACCAGTCGATTGGATCGCACAATTCCACTGTGATTTTCGCAGGAAGGGGCCATGTCGGAATCCCCCCCGGTACGAGCCCAAAGGGCGGTCCGAACACGAGCGGCATCACCTTGATGCGGAACATCCGGTCGAGTCCAAGACGCTTGGCGACCCACTCTCCTCGCGCCAGAACGATGAGCGTCTCATGGGCGCCTACAGAGACTGCGGGAACGACTGCGACCCCTGTTCGCAGAGCAAGACGGACGACACCGATGCGATCCCCGAAGTCGATTTGGTTGCGCTCCCGCCAGGGTCGGAAGACCTCATAGTCGCCACCGGGGTAGTCGATCAGGATCGCGCCACTACGAAGGATCGCCTCCGCCTCTGACGCCCCAGCCTCGACGGCGCCGGCTCGCTTCATGAGGGGACCCATTCCGGGCAGAGCCAGGAGAAAGGAGTGGAACAGTGCATACACAGGCTCGTCCTCGCCCCGCTGGCGCCACCACGCAGTCAAGAGGACGGGAAGATCGGGAGGCGTCTGGCCACCCGAATGGTTGCCAACCACGAGGAAGGGTCCGCGCTCAGGCAAGCGCTCGAACCCCCTGACTTCTGACCGGAAGTAGGACGCATAGAGCTCGAGGATCGGACGAACGGCACGGAGAAATGCCGGGTCACGAGCGGAACCCACCTCCACACCGCTCGTATTTCGGCTGTCCACCATTGATCAACTATGCACCATGAGCGACGCGGAAGTAACAGCGAAACTGCGCGTCGGCGTGCGACAGGAGGTCGAAAGGGAACTCGACAACGGAGATTGTCGAGTTCCTACAAGCACCCGTGGCGCCGCCTTGCCAGGGTCAACCATCGGCCCGCACCATCTGGTCCGCGCGCTCCGTGGCTTGCTTCATCTCTTCCAAGGAATGACGGAGCGCGTCGGTCATCAACCATGGATCCGGAACACTCACGGGGCAGCCGAGCACCGACACGTGCAGTGCGTCGGCGTAGCTCCATGCCGTAATGTTGAGGCCAATACCCTCGAGGATAGGACCCACAGAGTAGATGGCCTCGAGCACAGCCTGTCCGATCTGCAGTCGCTGCCGTGGCCCCGGGACATTAGAGAGGATCAGGTTAACCGGTGGCCGCAAGTGGTTTGCCAGCCGGGTTCGAGCCCACGTCCGTACGACGAGAGCGTAGAGCTGCGGGGGAACAACGTCGGCACGCTTCTCCAGAAGGTCGTTGCCGAGTACGGAGCGGACATCTTTGGCCGCGACTGCCACCGCGTGGATGTGACGGAGACGCTCAAGCGGGTCGGCGATGTCCGTCCCGATCGATACATACAGGTTGTCGACGCGATTGCCGCCGACCCGGGTGACGCTCGGATCCGTTGAGACCGGGACGCTCGCCACAAGCGGGTGGTCCGGTAGTTCTCCTCGCTCGAGAAGGTAGGCGCGCACGGCACCGCTGCACACCGCCAAGTAGACATCGTTGAGCGTCGCGCCGCGCGATTTGCGAATGGCCTTCAGATCGTCGAGCGCAAGGGTCGTCATTGCGTAGGTTCGCTCCGAGGTGAGCGACACGTTGAACACCGTCTTCGGCGTGTCGAACGGCAGCGGTGGTTTGACTAGTGAGGTGCGCCGCCGGGCTTCGGATTCGCGCAACCCCCGAACTGAGCGCGCTGCCAACCGGGGCAGCTGCCGGAGGCGCGTGACATGGCCGCGTCCGGCTATCCGCAGGAGCTGGGACCGTCTAGGAACGATCTCGGGATGCCACTCGTCGACTTCTGAGCCGGCTCCGTGGGCCCGCAGTGCGTTCAGCAAGAGGGCGACCGTGGCAGCACCGTCGGCCACAGCATGATGCACCTTCGCCACCACAGCGAGTCGAAGGTCGGCCAGTCCCTCGACTACGACAATCTCCCATAGGGGGCGATCGCGATGCAGTGGCCGGCTCGCCACGTCGGCCACCACCGCAGCAAGCTCTCGGTCACCTCCCGGTTCGGTGACCCGGCGGCGGGTGATGTGTCTACTCAGGTCGAAGTCGGGATCCTCGACCCAGACTGGGTGCCCGAGGCCCAACGGGACAGGCACCGCCCGTCGACGGAACGTTGCGAGCCGGTTGAGGCGTTGGCCGAAAAGCTCGACGACCTCGTCGTAGGTCCACCCGCCGGGGACGCCCGACATGTCGAACACTGCCACCTTCAAGGTGTGCATGTGCGTCGTGCGGGTTTCCGAGTAGAGGAACTTGGCGTCGAGCCCGA
>ODAK010008652.1_pt1 | contig 10163 bp, 10 predicted proteins | sample 1539591 | NCBI WGS metagenome assembly ODAK01 (sample SAMEA3539303, study PRJEB22396) | soil metagenome | biome: tundra; feature: field; material: soil | place: USA | collected 2010-05 | depth 0.15 m | reverse complement strand
CGGGCAGGTGGCGCGGGTGCAGTTGGTAAAGGGGCCGCCCGGCATCCGCACCGAAAACGCGCTGCTGTCGGTCTACGTCTTCGTCGACATTCGCGACCGGGACATCGGCGGCTACGTAAGCGACGCGCAGAGGGCGGTGCGCGAGCAGGTGAAATTCCCGCCAGGATATTACGCGACCTGGAGCGGCCAGTTCGAGTACATGGAGCGCGCCAAGGAAAAGCTGAAGCTGGTCGTACCCTTCACGCTCCTGATCATCTTCGTGCTGCTGTATCTGAACTTCCGGCGCATGACCGAAACCCTGATCGTCATGCTGTCGGTGCCCTTCTCGCTGGTGGGAGGTGTGTGGCTGATGTGGCTGCTCGGCTACAACATGAGCGTGGCGGTGGCCGTGGGATTCATCGCGCTCGCCGGCGTTGCCGCCGAGACCGGCGTGGTGATGCTGATCTATCTCGATCATGCCTGGGAGACGATCAAGGCGCAGCGCGCTGCCGAAGGCGGCAAGCCCACGCTGGCGGACCTCTATGCGGCGATCATGGAAGGTGCGGTGGAGCGCGTGCGGCCGAAAATGATGACCGTGGTGGCGATCATGGCGGGCCTGTTGCCGATCATGTGGGGCAGCGGCACCGGCTCGGAGGTCATGCGCCGGATCGCGGCACCCATGGTGGGCGGGATGGTTTCATCCACCATCCTGACGCTGATTGTGATCCCTGCGATCTACGCGCTGGTGAAGGAGTGGACGCTCAGCCAACGGCACGGTCACAACGGGTTCTGAGCAGACGGCGGCGCCGGCGTCACCAGATTCCTGAGCGTCAGATCGCGCAGCTGCTCGTCGATCGCCAAGTTCACACCTGCCAGTACCGATTCGATCTCCGCCGGCGCGGCAACGGCCTCCGGTCCCAGGTACTGTGCTTCGCCGGCCGCGCGCACTGTGCGCAGCAGGTCCGCGAGCGCAATCGATCCGATATCGCGGCTGGGTAAGTAGGCGGGCGGCTCCGCCCCCGTTCGCACCAGCAGACCGTCCTGCTCCAGCGCGGCGAGCACCGTCTGCAGCGTGTGGCTCGGAACGCCGAGCCGCTGTGCAAGACTGGAAAGCGTACACGCCGGACCGCCGTCCTGATAGGTTCGGGCGACCAGGTACATCAGCATCAGCGCGATTCGCTCCCGCATGCGGTTGCTGAGTCCGGGTTCGCCTTGTTGCGGCGTCAGGTACTCCGGATGCTGGATGTAAAACGCGATGCTCGCGCCGAGCAGCAGGATCAGCCAGTTGAGATAAAGCCAGATCAGGAATAGCAGGTAAATGGCGAAACTCGAATAGATCGCGGCATACTGGGTCGAGGTGCGCGCGAATTCGGTAAACGCCCAGCTCGCTCCCTCCCATAGCAATCCCGCCGCGATTCCGCCGGTCAATGCCGCGCTCAGCCTCACGCGGGCGTTGGGGGCGAAATAATAAGCGAACGTAAACACACCGATGACGAATCCGACCGAGATCGCTTTGCCCAGGACACGAACCGCACCGCCTACGGGCGCCATGGTGAGGAATGGCTGCAGCGGCTCCGCGGCCATGATCGTGGAACTGATGCCGATAACCGAGAACACCAGCACCGGACCGACCAGGAGCACGCTCAGGTAGCCGCTAAGACGGCGCGCGAATCCGCGCAGTCGCGCCACGTGCCAGATGAAGTTGAAAGACTCCTCGATTTCCTGCATCAGCGATATGACCGTATAGATCAGCAACGCCAGGCCGATCGAACCGAGAACTTTGACGTTGAGATTATCGATGAATTTGATCACCCACTTGCTCGCGTCAGCGCTCTTCTCGCCCAGCGGAGCGAGGAAGTTGAGCAGAATCGGATCAATCTGGTTGTGAACGCCGAAGCCCTTGAGCACCGAGAAGCTGAGCGCGAGCAGCGGCACCAGCGACAGCAACGTCGTGTACACGAGCGCGGTTGCGCGCAAAGTCAGTTGACCATAGGTGAGGTCGCGTATGAGCGCGAGCAGCAGCCGCGCAAGCTTGATCAGGCTCGCCTTGCGCGGCGGCATGGCATCGAGCCGGCCGCCCCAAATCGCAGCGTGGACGGTGGACCTCAAGCTGGCCGGTTGTTCAGTCGCCACCGCGGACTCCCGTTTGCCGGGCGCGGGGCAGCGCGTGAAATCGCATGCTAAATGTCGCCCCACAGCGCCTGCAGCACCGCCAGCGCCGCAACCGGCGCGGTTTCGGTGCGCAGGATGCGCGGCCCCAGGCTGACCGGCTCGAATCCGCTGGCTTCGGCAGCCTCGCATTCGGATGGCGCGAGACCGCCCTCGGCGCCGATCAGCAGCACCACGCTTGCTGCGGGCGGCACCCGCTTCAACGGTGTGGCCGCATCCGGCGACAGCATCAGCAGCAGCTTGCCGCGGTCGACCGCCGCGAGATAAGCGAAGAGCTTCTGTACCGGTGCGACTGCGGGCACGCGGTTGCGTCCGCATTGCTCGCAGGCGGCGATGACCACCTGCTGCCAGTGCTGCAGGCGCTTGTCGGCGCGCTCGCCGGCGAGCTTCACCACGCTGCGCTCGGTGGCGAGCGGTTGAATGGCGGTGACACCGAGTTCGGTGGCCTTTTGCAGGCTGTAGTCCATGCGCTCGCCGGCCGAGATGCCGATCGCCAGCGTGATCGCCAGCGGCGACTCGCGCTCAAACGCATGAAACCCGATCAGGCGCACCCTGGCTTCGCGCTTGCTCACGGCGACGAGGCTGGCCTGATATTCCCCGCCCGCGCCGTTGAACAGGCTGAGCGTGTCGCCAGGCTGCAGGCGCAACACCGTCACCGCATGGCGCGCCGCGGCTTCGGGCAGGACGATTTCGGCTCCGGGCGAGAGGGGCAAATCGCAGTACAGGCGCGTTCCGGTGGGTCGCGGCAATGGGGGGTTCATTTCAAAAGTCTATACTGGAATTGAGATAGCTATCTGTCTATACGCCAAGCTGCTAGCCGTATCGCTTAGAATAAATCTTATAAATTGTCGGGCACCGGTCTAACGGAGACTGATTTCCGTATCGAGCTGTACACCTACTCCACGACCGGCCTCGTCCTTCTTCACAGCCATCAGGAAGAGACATTTGCCGCCGCTGGATCTGGCCCAGACTTCGCCGAATTGGCGTTTTTCCAGCTCCCCTGCAACCAGGTGTTCGCCCTTGTACTCGACTACGAGCAAACGGCCGTCATCCAGCTCGCACATGAAAAGCGGCGAATACGCTCTATCGCTTCGGCGATATGCACGACGTATAACTTGTCGCGATCATTCATAATGCACGCGCTTCGGCAAGAATGCGATCCCGGATCAGGGGATGCAGTTCGGGTTCGGTGAGAAGATCGACCTTCATGCCGAGCGCATCCTCGAAGTCCTGTTGCAATCCAACGAGATCGAAGAGCGACGTCCCTTGGCGCACATCGACAAGCAGGTCGATATCGCTGCCTTCCTTGTCAGCCCCTTTCGCCACGGAACCGAACACGCGCAGATTGCTCGCGCCGTGTCCGGCGGCGATGGCGAGCAGCTTGTCCCTATGAGTGGCGAGTGCTTCGGAGGGTTTCATGGACGGTATTCTCGCAGGTTTTGGCGCGCCTGCGCGTCCGGCCGCCGTAACGGCAATTCAATCCCGGCGCGTAGGGGGCATGATTCAGCCGTGCCGATACGATCGTGTCGCGCTGATGCGCACCGTGAGCCCGGCGCGCATGGCGATTTGCGCCAGCGCGTCCAGGCTGAACAGCTCCACGCGGCCCTTGAGGAGGGCGTTGAGGCGTGGCTGGGTGAGTTCAAGCATTTCCGCCGCCTCGACCTGGGGCAGATTCAGGTGCAGCACGTACGCCGTGATCCTGCGCGCGAGCTGGCGCTTGAGCAGGGCTAGGGACGAGGCGGGCATGGGCTGGCGAGGTTGGTAGCGGTGACGGTAACTATATCATCATTGGTATAACGATCTAGCTGTAATACATGCCAATACTGAGTGGCGGTAAAACAATTGTTCAGGATTTACGCGATCCAGAATCCGCTAATCGGCCTTGATGTTGGCGGCCTTCGCGACTGCGGTCCACTTGGCGATGTCCGCGGCGATGATGCGCGCGAACTCTTCCGACGTGTTTCCCACCGGATCGATCGCCAGGCCGGCCAGGCGTTCGCGGATATCGGCAAGCCTCACCACGCGCGCCACCTCGTCCTGCAATTTCCTCACGATCGCGGCCGGCGTGCCGGCCGGCGCGAGCAACCCGCTCCAAAGCACGATCTCGATGTCGGGGATTCCCGCTTCGGCCATCGTCGGCAAATCCGGCCATGCCGGATGGCGCATCGCGGCGGTGATTGCGAGCCCGCGCACCCTGCCGCCCGCTAGGGGGCCGGTTGCCGGCGGAGGATCGGCAATGGTCATCGTCACCTGGCCCGACATCACCGCATTGATCGATTCATTGCTCCCCTTGTACGGGATGTACGCGAACCTGGCGCCGGTTCTCAGATTGAGCAGTTCGCTCGCGAGCTGGAACGGCGCCGCGCTGGCGCCATAGTTCGCCTTGTCCGGATTGGCCTTGGCATAGGCCACGAGTTCCTTGACGGAGCGTATCGGCAGCCCCGAATTCACGACCATGATCAACGGAAATGAACCGATCATGGAAATCGGGGCGAAGTCGCGCAGCGGGGAATACGGAAGCTTGGAATAGGTGGCCGGATTCATCGCAATCGGACCGGACGCGCCCATCAGCAGTGTATATCCGTCGGGGGCGGCCTTGGCGACATATTCGGCGGCCACGATAGCCTGCGCGCCGGGTTTGTTCTCGACGACGACGGGCTGGCCCAGACCTTCCGCCATTTTCGGCGCGATGATGCGCATGACGATGTCGTTGCCGCCACCGGCCGCGTAACCGACGATGATGCGGACCGGCCTGCTCGGGAAGTTCCGGGCGGGGTCGTCCTGCGCACAGGCGGCGGCAGCGACCAGCGAAGCTAGGGCGATGCCCGCCAGCCGGGCAAAGAGCCTGTGACCGAAAACCCGCGTGGAGGACTTGCATAAGCGTGCACTGCGTTGTAGCAGCATATGCGGATTCATCCTGACTTCGCCTACAGCGGCGTCACGCGCACGGCGAGCACGGCGGCCTGACCCGCGTCAACCGCGGCCAGACAGCGTGCTATGGCGCCGGCAACCTGCCCGGGTTCGCTCACTGCCTCGCCGTAGGCGCCGAATGCGCTGGCGACTTGCTCGAAGCGCCTCTGCCTGCCTTCGAGGCGGGACTGGAACGCATTTGCCGCCGCTGCCGTTCCATCCGGATAGACCCGCAGCACCGAGTCCTTGACCGCCTGCCATCCGCCGTTGTCCAGCACCACCGTGAACACCGGCAAAGCGTACTGCTGGGCGACAGCATAGACGGAGCTAGGAGTGGAAAAATGGAAGCCGCCGTCGCCCACGATTTGAACGACCCTGCTGCCCGGACGCGCGAGTTTCGCGCCCAGCGCCATGCCTCCGCTGAAGCCGAGCCCGCCCCCGGACAGGCCGAAATAGGTCTGCGGACGGGTGCGCATGATCTGATTGAGCACCGGGAACGTATTGCGAATCGCCTCGTTGATGACGATGTCGTTCTGCCCCAATACGCCATTCAGCGCCGCGCACAGAAAATCGGGCGAAATGGCGTCGGCCTTTCCGCTTAAGCCTGCAGCGGCCACGATCCGCTGCGTGCGCGCTTGCCGGTCGCCCTCCCATCCCGCGATGCGCTCTGCCACGCGCGCGCGGAAACCTGCGCCGGCCTCGGCGCGAATCGTTTCCAGCACCTGTCCGAGCACCGTCGCGCAGTCCCCCTGCAGGCGAAGGTCGGTCGCGAACCCCCACATCGGAAAGTCCTTCTTGATCGCATCGACGTCGACGTGCACCCAGCGGGCGCCGGAATTGTCCGGAACATACTTCGGCAGCCAGGGCACGTCCACATCGAGCAGCAAACCGACGTCGGCGTCGGCAATCGCCGCGCTCGCATCGAAGCCGGCGAAGCAGGGCGAATCCCGGGGAATGTTGAGATACACCGGATTGGATTCGAATACCCGGATTCCGCACTCGCGCGCGAGCGCATCGAGTGCCGCAACCGCCTCGGGTTTGCGCCCGAGATAAGAGGCAATGGCGATCGGGTTTTCGGCGGCGAGCAATTGCGCGGCAATGCGCCGTGCGATGTCCGGGCTTGTTCCACCTGCACGCACCGGTCCGTAACGCGCCGGCGGAAAGGCGCGGATCGCAGACTCCTCCCATTGCGCCGCAAGCGTCTCGCGCGGCAGGGACAGATAGACCGGCCCGGCGGGATCGCTTTGCATGAGGGCGTAGCCGCGCGTCAACGCCTCCTTCGCCACCACGCCGGAGGGCAAGGTGTATTCCCATTTGACGTAGGGCCGGACCAGGCTGCCGATGTCGTAGGGGTCCTGGACGAAATGCACATAGTTTTCGCGCGACCCCGGCAACTCGCCGCGCAGCGTGTAAGGCGCCTTGCCCGCCATGAGGAACACGGGCACGCGACCGCGAAACAGGTTGTGCATGCCCATGCTCGCATTGGCCGTCCCCGCATCCACATGCACCAGCACCGCCTGCCCGCGGCCGGTAATGGCGGCATATCCCCCCGCCATGTGAATCGCGACGTTCTCGTGCGGACACAGAATGACCTGCGGATGCGCCCGCCCTTCGCGATCCCACCGGGCGAGTTCCTCGATCAGCGAGACGTGATCGGTGCCGAGATTCGAAAACAGGTATTCGATGCCCAGGTCCGTCAGGCCTTCGAGAAAGTAGTGCGCGGTGCTATGGCTACGCATTTATGGTTTGCTCCACATCAGCTGGACATCCTCACGACTGCGCGGCCGCGCGCGCCGCCGCGGATCAGCTTGTCGCAGTGCGCCTGCAATTCGTCGAATGCGATTTCATAGGCAATCTTATGCGTGTGCCGTGGCCGCAAGTCGCCCCCCGGCGCCATGCGTGCCCACGCGGACCCGCGCGCGGGCACGGGATGGTTGCCGTTGATTCCCGCCAGCGATACCGATCGCAGGATAAACGGGTAGATCGACGAGCTGAAGCTCTCGCCCGCAGCGTTGCCAAAGGCGCACACCACGCCGCGCTTCTTCATCGTGCGCAACAGCGCCTCGAGCGGTGCGCCGCCCACCGCGTCGATCGCCCCCGCCCAGCGCTGCTCTTCCAAGGGCTTGGGGCCGGGCGCAATCGATTCCCGGCCGATCACTTCCGCAGCGCCGATCGCCTTCAGATAATCGGCCTCGTCCTGTTTGCCGGTGCTGGCCACCACCCGGTAACCCAGTCCCGCCAGCATGTCGATCGCGAACGACGAGCATCCCCCGGTGGCGCCCGTGACCGCGATCGGACCCTTGTCCGGCGTAACGCCGCGTTGAATCAGTTCCTCCACCGCAAGCGCGGAGGTGTAGGCGGCAAGGCCGAGCGCCACCACCTCGAACGCGTCCATACCCTCCGGAATGCGGCCCACCCAGGCAGCGGGCACGCGCACGTATTCGCCATAGCCCCCGTCGTGGCGAATGCCGAATTCCTGTCCGCCCTGCACCGTCACCATGTCGCCTTCGCGAAACGCCGGGCTGGTGGAAGCGGCGACGGTTCCGGACACCTCGACGCCGGGAATGCAGGGAAAGCGCTTCAGCACATTGCCCACTCCGCTGACCGCGCGCGCGTCCTTGAAATTCACGGCAGCGTACTTCGACTTGATCAGGACCTCGCCCGGATCGAGATCGTCGATGCCTTGCGTCACCATGCGGCTCACGCGCCTGCCGTCCTCGTTGAAAACCTTGACCGCCCTGAAGCGCATGCTCTGCTCCCTGTTTCCTCAGTTTTGGATCACGGTTCTGGTGCTCAGCAGGCTTTCAATCTCATCCGCGCCGAAGCCGAATTGCTCGAGCACCTCGCGGCTGTGCGCGCCGAGCATCGGCGGTGGCAGGCGCACGCGCGACTGCGCGTCCGAGTCGCCGAAGGCCATGCCCGGCATTCTTACCGTGCCCGCCGCCGGGTGTTCCATCTCCACGATGACGCCGTTGTGTGCCAGTTGCGGCGAGGCCATCACCGCGTCGTAGTCGGCGATCGGACCGCAGATGATGTCGCGCGCCTCCATCGCCGCCTGCCATTCGGCGGTGGTTTTCGCCGCAAGGTGCCGGCCGAGCGCCTCGGCCAGTTTCGCGCGATTGGCGACGCGCGCCGGATTGGTCGCAAAATCCGGATGCGACGCGAGCCCGGGATCGCCCAGGACCTGGCACAGCGCGTTCCAGCGGTCCTCGTGATAGGCGGCGATCATGATCCAGCCGTCCCTGGTCGGGTAGGCTTCGTTCGGCGCCGAGTAGGGCGCCGCGCTGCCGATGCGCTCGGGCTTTTCGCCCGAGGATAGATACGAAGCGATGCCGGATTGCTGCAGCATCAGCGCGCTGTTGTACATGTTCACGTCGAGGTGCTGGCCGCGTCCGCTGCGATCGCGATCGCGCAAAGCGGCGAGCACCGCCGTGGTGGCGAGGAAGCCGGTGGTCATGTCCACCGCGGGCACCTGCACCTTTGCCGGCGGCGCGCCTTCGCCGCCGATGGTGCTCATCAGACCGGAAACCGCCTGCAGCATGCCGTCCACGCCCGGCTTGTCGCGCCAAGGTCCGCTCTGGCCATAAGCGGAGATCGAGCAGAACACGATGCCCGGCGTTTTCGCCGCGACAGCGGCATAGCCGATGCCGAGCTTGTCCATCACCCCGGGCCTGAAGCTCTCCAGCACGACGTCGGCCTGCTCCGCCATGCGCGCAACGATGGCCGGCCCTCGCGGTTTTTTCAGGTCGATCACGATCGAACGCTTGTTGCGGTTGAAGCACATGGACACGACGCTCTCGCCGTTCTGCCAGGGCGGGCCGAGCTTGCGCCCGAGATCGCCGCCGGGCGCCTCGATCTTGATAACGTCGGCGCCCATGTCGCCGAGCAGCATGCCGCAGGTCGGGCCGGCGCCGATCTGCGAAAAGTCGAGCACGCGTATGCCGGCGAGCGCCTGGTTCAGGCTCATAGGCCAAAGCTCCCTGTCCCCGAAGTCATCAATCGAGCTTCAGGCCGATTTCGCGCAGCGACTTTCCCCAGCGTGCGGTGTCGCGGCGCATGAGCTCACTCATCTGCTCGGGATTGAGGTAGGAAACGTCGAATCCCTGCGCTGTCAGCTTGTCGCGCACCTCGGGCAGCGCGAGCGTTTTCGCGATGTCGCCCGAGATCCGTGCGACGATCTCCTTCGGCGTCCCCGCCGGCGCCAAAATCGAGTACCAGAGCGAAACGTCGTAGCCGGGCAAACCCGACTCGGCCACCGTCGGCACGTCGCGCATCACCTGCGAGCGCTTCGGCGTCGCCACGGCAAGCGCGCGCAGTTTGCCCGCCTTCACCTGCTGCTCGAGCGAGGCCATGGTGCCAAACGCCGTCTGCACCTGGCCGCCGATGAGATCCGCGATTGCCGGGCCGGTGCCTTTATAGGGCACGTGCGTGATGCTGATGCCGGCGGCGTGGTTGAACACTTCGAAGGCGATATGCTGCGGCGTGCCCGTCCCCGGGGTGCTGTAGTTCAGTTTGCCCGGATTCGCCTTGGCCAGCGCAATCAGCTCGCTGACGTTGCCTGCGGCGACCGAGGGATGCACGACCAGCACCATCGGCACCGATGCGGCGAGCGCAATCGGCTCGAAATCCTTCTCGATGTCGAAGGGAAGCTTGGCATAGAGAGCCGGATTCATGGTCACCTGGTTCGATGCGATGACGATGGTGTAGCCGTCGGGCGCCGACTTCGCCGCGATGTCGGCACCGATGTTGCCGCCGGCGCCGGCGCGGTTGTCGACGATGACCGGCTGGCCGAGGAATTCCGCCATCTTCGGCGCAATGACGCGGGCGAGGATGTCGTTGCCCCCGCCCGGGGGAAAGGGCACGATGAAGCGGATCGGTCTCTCGGGAAATTTCTGCGCTTGCACCAGGGGCGCCGCGATCCCGCAAAACACGGCCAATGCAAGCGCGGCAAGTCGTTTCATATTTGCTCCAAAAAACGGAAAAATCAATTCGCCCGCGAATGGGGTTCTCCCGGCGCGAGGCGCTTGCGCTATTTCGTGCAGGCCCAGGCCGCCACTTAGATCGGAAGAGCACACGTCTGAACTCCAGTCACTGACCAATCTCGT
>ODAK010008651.1_pt1 | contig 10164 bp, 8 predicted proteins | sample 1539591 | NCBI WGS metagenome assembly ODAK01 (sample SAMEA3539303, study PRJEB22396) | soil metagenome | biome: tundra; feature: field; material: soil | place: USA | collected 2010-05 | depth 0.15 m | reverse complement strand
GAGGAAGAAGGCCACGCAGACGGCCCCGCCGGCACCGAGCCACTTCAGCTGCTGGCGTCGCTCGCCGGTAGCCCGGCGGTAACGGAGCGCCTGGTAAAGGACCGTCGCGATCGCGAGTACGAAGCACGACATGAAGCCGGCGTAGAAGAAGGGGGCAAACCAGTTGTTCGCGCCAGGCTTGTTGAGGCCGATGAGATTGCCCGACCCGTCGACCGGGACGCGCAGGCGCAGGTCGGCGACGGCGAGGGCGAGCGTCGCGGCGATGAACACGGCGGCGCCGGCGAGGTAGGCCCGCAGCGGCCAGCGCCAGCGCGGTCCCGGCCGGCCGTCGGGGAACAGCAGGATGATCAGCGGCACCAGCACGAAGGCGTATTCCCAGGACGGCGTCAACAGCACCCCCAGGGGACCCAGCGGCAGCGTGCCGTGGTGCAGCGTGTAGTCGAGCGTCGCGTATTGGGAGCCGTCGTTTCCTGCCTGTATCGCGAGCGGTACGGCGATCAGGAGCCAGCCCATCGGGTTGTGCGGTTGGCGTCGCGCCACGACGACCCCGACGGCCGTGAACGCCAACACGAACGCGACCCCCGCCGCGGTGTTCGCGATATCCGACGAGGCGGTGGGGAGCTGGTGGCTCAGACCCTCGAGCACCAACTGTGCCGCCTGCGAGAGCAGCGCGACCACGCCGAGCACCACGGCCGTGGCCGGCGAGGCCAGCCGCCAGCGGCGACCCGTTCCGGTCATCCGCCCATCCGGCGCTCCTCGGCTCGTTGACGGCATCGCTGGCTGCACGCAATGTAGCCAGCCGGCCGTTCCGAGACCGTTACGAAGGTGCGCAGACCGGCCGGGCTCCCGCAGCTCAGACCGCGTCGCGCGACCGCGGCGGCTCGCCGACGTACTTCGCGCTGGGCCGGATCAGGCGGCCCTCGCGCTGCTGCTCGAGGATGTGCGCCGACCAGCCGGCGGTGCGCGCGCAGGTGAACATCGGCGTGAACAGCTCGGCGGGGACCTGCGCGAAATCGAGCACGACCGCTGACCAGAACTCCACGTTGGTGGCCAGCACGCGGTCGGGCTTGCGGGCGTGCAGCTCCGCGAGCGCCGCCTGCTCGAGCGCCTCGGCCACCGCGAGCCGTGGCGCACCGAGCTCGCGGGCGCAGCGGCGCAGCACGCGGGCCCGCGGATCCTCGGCCCGGTACACGCGGTGCCCGAAGCCCATCAGCCGCTCGCTGCGGTCCAGGGACTGCTTGACCCAGCGCTCCGCGTCACCGAGCGCCTCGACCTCGTCGAGCATCTTCAGCACGCGCGAGGGCGCACCGCCGTGCAACGGGCCCGACAGCGCTCCCACCGCCGCCGAGAGCGCCGCGGCGCAGTCGGCGCCCGTCGAGGCCACGACACGCGCGGTGAACGTCGAGGCGTTCATGCCGTGCTCGGCGGCGGAGACCCAGTAGGCGTCGATCGCCTTGACGTGGCTGGGGTCGGCCTCGCCGCGCCAGCGCAGCAGGAAGTGCTCGGCGATCGACTGCGCGTCGTCGATCTGCGACTGCGGCACCGGCGGCGCGCTCGTGCCGCGCGCCGACTGCGCGACGAACGAGAGCGTCGCCGCCGAGGCGCGCGCGAGATCCCGACGGGCCTGCTCGTCGTCGATGTCGATCAGCTGGCCGAGCTGCCAGTCGGCGGCGAGCATCGCCAGCGCCGCCTGGACGTCCACCCGCACCACGCCGCTGTGAACCGTCAGCGGGGGCGGTTGCGCCGCCGCCAGGCCGGGCTCGAAGCTGCCGTCCACCAGCAGGCCCCAGACGCGCTCGTAGGGGACGACGCCGGCGAGCTCCTCGATGTCGACGCCGCGGTAGCGCAGCGCGCCACCGTCCCGATCGGGCTCGGCGATCTGCGTGGCAAACGCGACCACGCCCTCCAGGCCCGACTGGACTTCGCTCATCTGACCCACTTTCTGTTCACGGTAACCAACGGTAAGCCTTGCAGGGATGCACCGCCGATACGCTGCCACCACGATGAGCGACGGCTTGATGTTCCGGGCTCCGAGCGAGCTGGCCGCGCTGGTCCGCGCCGGCGAGCTGTCGGCACGCGAGCTGGTCAGCGCCTCGCTCGAGCGGATCGAGGCGCTCGAGCCGCGGATCGGCGCCTTCGTCGAGGTCGACCACGACGGCGCGCTCGCCGCCGCCGAGGCGATCGGTCCGGGCGACGAGCGCCCGTTCGCCGGGGTGCCGATCGCGATCAAGAACAACCGCGCGGTGACCGGCCTGCGGCTGACCCACGGCTGCACGCTGATGCGCGACTTCGTGGCGCCCTACGACCACAGCGTGGTGGCGCGGATTCGCGCGGCGGGGTTCGTCATCGTCGGCACGACGAAGCTCCCCGAGTACGGGATCCTCCCGGTCACCGAGCCGCGCGTGCACGGCGCGGCGCGCAACCCGTGGGACACCGAGCGCACCCCGGGCGGCTCCTCGGGCGGATCCGCGGCGGCGGTTGCCGCCGGCATGGTGCCGCTGGCGCACGGCAACGACGGCGGCGGCTCGCTGCGGATCCCCGCAGCCTGCTGCGGGCTGGTCGGCCTGAAGGCGCAGCGTCATCGCGTCTCCGCCGCCCCCGATCTCGGCGCCTCGCCGCTGGTGCTCGACGGCGTGCTGACGCGCACGGTCGCCGAGACGGCGGCGCTGCTGGACCTGCTCGCGGGCTATGTGGTCGGCGACGCCGCATGGATCCCGGCGCCGGCCGAGCCGTTCGCGCAGACCGCCAGCCGCGCGCCGCACGGCCTGCGGATCGCCGTCACGAAGCTGCCGCCGATCCCTGACGCACCCCTCGACGGCGCCTGCGCCGCCGCCGTCGATCGCGCCGCCGCGCTGGCCGAGGGCCTCGGACACAGCGTCGAGGAGGTGACGCCGCCGTGGCAGAGCGGCGACCTCGTCGACCTGTTCCGTGACTACTTCGCCGCGCTGGTCGCCGTCGGCATCCGCTACTCCGCGATCAGCGCCGGCCGGGCCGAGCCGGCCGCGGCCGACATGGAGCCGATGAGCTGGGCGCTGTGGGAGCGCTGCCGCAGCATCGACGCGGTCCAGTTCCAGCTTCTGCAAACGGAGCTGCAGAGCCGCATGCGCGCGCTCGTCGGCTTCCTGGAGCCCTACGACGCGCTGCTGACCCCGGCGCTCGCGCAGCGCCCGCTGGCGCTCGGGTCACTGGACACGGCCGCTGCAGAGCCGCTCGAGACCTTCAGGAGCTCCGGGTACTTCACGCCCTTCACGGCGATCTTCAACGCGAGCGGACAGCCGGCGATCGCGCTGCCGCTGTTCGACGGCGAGGACGGCCTGCCGCTCGCGGTGCAGCTCGTCGGGCGTCCGGCGGGCGAGGGGGCGTTGCTCGCGCTCGCCGGCGCGCTCGAGGCGGCGGCAGCGCGCCCGCCGCGCCGTCCGCCGGTCAGCTGACGCCGAACACGGACGCCATCGTGCGCGGCTGCACGCCCAGTCGCTCCACATCCCTGGTGCCCGCGCTCGGGAGCATCGAGACCTCCATCAGCTCGGCCTCGTCCCAGGTCGCGAACGCGCGCCGGCCCATCAGCCGCTCGGTCAGGCGCAACGCTCGCGAGACGATCGGCGTCGGCACGTGCAGCAACGCGCGGCGCTTGTCGAGCGCGCGCAGTGCGAGGCGGACGATCTGCTCGTGCGTCATGACGTCGGGTCCCGCGAGCTCGTAGCGTGTGCTGCCGCTCGGCTCGGCGAGCGCATTCATCACGCAGTCGGCGACGTCGGAGACCCAGATCGGCGCGAACTGCGCGCGCCCGCGACCGGAGAACGGCATCACCCCGGGGAGCAGCGAGAGCCGCGCGAGCAGCGTCATGTAGGGATCGTCGGGCGCGTAGATGATCGACGGAGCGACGACGATCGAGTCGATCTCGCTCTCGCGCACGGCCTGCTCGGCCAGCGCCTTCGCGCGAAGCAGGCGCGCGCGGCTCTGCGTCCCCGCGCCGAGCGCGCTGAAGAAGACGAAGCGCTCGGCGCCGGCGCGGCGGGCCGCGTCAACGAGCCGCCAGGTTGCGATCCCCGAGAGCTCCTCGATCGAGCCCTGCGGCTGATCGCGGATCGTGGCGGCCAGGTGGATCACCGTGTCCACGCCGCGCAGCGCGTTGCGAAACGACGGCGGGTCGGCGAGGTCGCCGAGCGCGATCTGCACGCGAACACGGTCGTCGCCGAGCCGCCGCGGGTCACGCACCAGGCAGCGGATTGGCACCTCGGCCGCGATCAGGCGCCTGCGCACGGCGCTCCCGACGAGGCCGCTGGCTCCGGTCAGCAGCAGCATCAGGGCAGCCTACCCCGCCGCGGCCCGTAGTATTCCCGCCTGCCTCGCCCCTCCGAAGACGGGATTCGCGCCAGATGGCCTATGTGATCGCCGAGCCGTGCATCGGGACCAAGGACAACTCGTGCGTCGAGGTCTGCCCGGTCGACTGCATCCATCCGACCCCCGAGGAGCCCGGCTACGCGGAGGCCGAGATGCTCTACGTCGACCCCGACGAGTGCATCGACTGCGACGCCTGTGTCGAGGCGTGCCCGGTGGACGCCTGCTTCGCCGAGGATCAGCTGCCCGACGAGTGGGCCGGCTACGCGCTGATCAACGCCGACTACTACCGCAACGGCTGAGGCGGTCCGCGGAGCGCCGCCGCCGGCTCAGATCGGCGCGGGCTGCTCCGGGGCCGTCCCCACGACCGCCGTGCAGAACGAGCAGCGGCGGGCCGCCTTGGGGATCTCGGACAGGCATTCGGGGCACGGACGCGTGTCCGAGTCGGGATCCGGACCGCCGGCTGCGCGGCGGGCCGCCATCGCGTTCAGCGGCTTCACGACGAAGAAGAAGATCGCCGCGGCCACGGAGATGAACGCGATCAGCGCGTTGATGAAGTCGCCGTAGGCGAAGCGGCTGTTGTTGATCGTGAACGACAGCGCGCCGAAGTCGGGCTTGCCGAAGATCAGCGCGATGATCGGCGTCAGCAGGTCGCCGACGAGCGCCTTGACCACGGCGCCGAAGGCGATGCCGAGCACGACCGCCACCGCGAGATCGACGATGTTTCCCCGAAACAGGAAGGCCTTGAATTCCTTCAGCAGCGCGGACATGGGCCAACGATACCCGGAAGGCCCCAGCGCGAGGGTTTGTTTGCCGAGCCTGCGACGCGCCGAGGCTAGCCGGCCATCGGCAGCGCGATCCCGACCGGCGCCGTGGCGCGCGGGCGGGGCGGTGGCGCGAGTGCGATCAGCCCGCGGGCGGCGTGGCGGATCGCCTGCGCAGCCGGGTCGTCGGGGTCCTCGACGACCAGCGGCACGCCGGCGTCCGAGGCCGCTCGCAGCGGCATCGTGAGCGGGACCCGGCCGAGCAGCGGAACGTCGAGCTCGTCGGCGAGCGCCTGTCCGCCGCCCTCGCCGAAGATCGCGTAGCGCTCGCCGTCGGGCGTGACGAAGCCGGCCATGTTCTCGATCACGCCCGAGACCTCGAGTGACACCTTGTGGGCCATCTCGGCGGCGCGGCGGGCGACCCGCTGCGCGGCCGGCTGCGGTGTCGTGACGATCACGAACGTGGCCTGCGGCAGCAGCTGCGCGAGCGTCATCGAGACGTCGCCCGTGCCCGGCGGCAGGTCGATCAGCAGGAAGTCCAGCGCACCCCACGCGACGTCCTCGAGGAACTGCTTGAGCGCCTTGTGCAGCATCGGCCCGCGCCAGACGACGGCGGCGTCCTCCTCGACGAAGAAGCCGATCGACATCACGCTGATGCCCGAGGCGTCGAGCGGGAGGATCTTGCGCTCGGCCGAGACCTCGGGGCGCTCCGCGCCCAGGCCGAGCATCCGTGGAATCGAGTAGCCCCAGACGTCCGCGTCGAGCACGCCGACGCGACGCCCCTCGGCGTGCAGCGCGGCCGCGAGGTTCGCGGTCAGCGTCGACTTTCCGACGCCGCCCTTGCCCGAGCCGACGCAGACGACGTTCTGAACGAGTGCCAGCGCGCCCTCGGGCAGCTCGGTGCGGCCGAGCGTGCGCCGCAGCGTCGCCTTCTGCTCATCGTCCATCACGTCGAAGTCGACGTTCACCGAGCGCACGCCCTCCAGACCGATCAGCGCGTCGCGCACGCCGCCCTGGAAGTGGCCGCGGATCGGGCAGCCCGCGGTCGTCAGCGTGACCGTCACGGCGACCTCGCCGTCGGCGCCGACGTCGATCCGCCGGATCATGTCGAGCTCGACGATCGAGCGGTGCAGCTCGGGGTCGATCACGACCTCGAGCGCCTTGCGGATCTCCTCAACGGTGGGCATCGACCCCCATTGTCGCAAAGCGGCCGAGCCGCGGTCGTGAGCGTCGCAGATTCCGTGGCCTGCTCGCCTGCTGGCGGCGGCCTCGGTGCGCGACGAAGATGGTCGCGCTGCTCAACACCCCGGAGGCGTGCGGGAAGCCGGCGCTCGCCGGCCTCGCCGCGCAGCAGACCTGATCCGCAGCGCGAAGACCGACGCGAACGTCGATGAGGAAGGCTGACGCCGGCGCACCAAGACCGTTGCAGCCCCGCGGGTGATGTCGAGCCGAAGGTTCGACATCGGAGCGGCCCGTTAAAGACCTCCGGGACGCCCCTTGCGAGACGCCCCGGAAGTCGAGGGAGGAGAGGGTCCTACCTGCCGGCGGGGTATGAGGCCGGCAGACTGACCCGGATCCGGTCTCTCCTAAACCGGGCGGGGGAAGCTCTTTATGAGACTTTCGGCAGGTGCGGGCGGATCCTTGAGGCGACATTCGCGTGCGATGACCCGAGCCGCCTTGCGGCCTGGCGGACGCGCTCGATGCGCTGCTCGAGCGCTACGCGAGCTCCGCGCTCGACAACGCTGCGAGCGCGGAGCTCGCGCGGCGTGTCGGTGGTGCGCTCAGGTCTGTCTACGGACATCATCTCGGCCTCTTCGCCCTGCAGGCGACGGATAGCTTCTCACCTACAACTTAATACCAGCTTAACAAACAATATCAAGCGAACATCTGTTTGTACAGATCGATTGCAAGATTGTAACATCTCGCCCGGTCATCCCGCCGAAACGTCCGTGGTGGCGGAGCTCCAGACCGCCTACTTTGTGACAAACGGAACAGCCGTTCGGGCGATCCAGGCGTCGGGATCGACCAGTTCGGCGAGCGTCGGCAGCGCCTGCGGGGCGCTCCAGACGCGATTGAAGCCCTCGATGCCGATGCGCTCGACGACGGCGTCGCAGAAGCGCTTGCCGTCGCGGTACTGGCGCATCTTCAGCTCGAATCCGAGCACCCGTTCGAGCAGCCGCATCGGACCCGAGCGCGCCATCCGCCGTCGCTCGAGCGCAGCCCGCAACGTCGCTTGCGAGGGGATCACCTCCGCGCCGACGGCGTCCATCACATGCTCCGCGTGGCCCTCGATCACCGCCATCGTCGCCTGGATGCGGTCGACCAGGACGCGCCGTTCGCGGCCGATCGCCAGCGTCACCAGCTCGCCCTTGCGCAGCGACTCGATCAACTCGCGCAGATCGGCGGTGCTCGGGACGCGCAGCCCCCGCGAGGTGTCGATCCGGACGTCGAGCGTGTCGACCACCTCGCGCACCAGGGCCGCGAGGTGCAGCCGCAGCCAGGGCACCGAGCCGAACTGCACCGCGTGGGTCATCTCGTGCAGCGTCACCCAATGCAGCAGCTGCTCGCCGTCGGCCTCCAGCCGCAGCGCGGCGGCACCCAGGTTCGGGCCGACCAGCAGCAGTCGCGGCGCGCCGGTCGAGTCCAGCAGCGGCATGTCGTACTGGCCGAGCACGCGCTGGGCGAGGAAGCCCGTCAACCCGCCGACCTGGGCTGAGAACAGCGCGCGCGTGACGGCTCGCGTCGGCCGGCCGAGGACTCCCATGCCACCCCCGACGCGGGCCCCGACGCGGTCGAGCACCGGGCGCATCGAACGCAGGTTGGACTCGATCCATTGCTGGCGCGAAACCATCTCCGCCATCGGCAGCTCGGCCATCGGCGACAGCTGCGTGTAGGCGAGCACGCGCCGCTGCGAGTCGTCGGCGATCGCGGCGAGATCGCCGCGGGGCGCGCTGACCGTGCCGCCCTGGCCGCCGATCGTCTCGGCGATGCGGCGTACGAGATTCCAGTCGATCACTGCTGTGATGATGGCAGCGTTGCGAGCTCGGCGAGCCCGGCGGCGCTGCGCGCTGCCACCACCGGCGAGTGCGAGATCAGATCCAGCGGCGCGCCGAGCGGGTCCTCGTAGGCCGTGAACGCCACCAGGCCGCCGCTCTCGCGGACGATCAGCTGCGCCGCTGCGACGTCGACCGAGCGACAGCGCCAGAGCGTCGCCATCCCGTCGACACGGCCCGCGGCGAGCTGGCAGAGCGCGAAGGCGATCGAGCCGAACATCCGCACGCGGTGCGCGCGCAGGCTCAGCTCCTGCCCGCGCTTGGCGATCCGCGCGGGATGGGCGGACTCGATCGCGACCAGCTCGAGGCGCCCGTCACGGGTCCGGCGCTCGGTGTCGCCGACGCTGAGCGCGACGCCGTCGAGCCACGCTCCGCCACCGCGAGTGGCGGTCCAGACCTCGCCCGAGGTGAGGTCGCAGACGAACGCGAAGAAGACGTCGGCCATCGTCAGCCCGTCGGCCACGGCGATCGACACGGCGTGGGGCCAGAGGCCGCGCTTGGCGTTCATCGAGCCGTCGATCGGGTCGATCACGACGCGCAGCGGGCCACCGCCGAACGCCACCTCGCCGCGCTCCTCGCTGATCGCCGTGAAGCTCGCACCGGCCGCCGCAAGGCCCGCCAGCTCGGCGAAGATCAGCTCCTCGGCGGCCTGATCGATCACCAGCGTGCGGTCGCCCCCCTCGCCGCGACCGACCACCACGGCGCGCTCGCGGGTGCTCGGGTGAGCCGCCAGCATCACGCGCAGCTCGGCGACGATGCGCCGGCACGCGGCGAGCCAGTCAGGCTCCGCTGCGGAGGCCTCCATGCGGCCATATCCTAGGTGGATGGCAAGCGCGCTCGATGGCCTGACCGATGCACAGCGCGACGCGGTCACGCATCAGGGCTCGCCGCTGCTGGTGATCGGCGGGCCGGGGACCGGCAAGACCGAGGTCCTGGTTCGTCGCCTGGTGTGGCTGGCCGACGGCGGTCTGGCGCCCCACACCGTGCTCGTGCTGAGCTCGCAGGAGGGGCTGCGCGAGCGGATCGAGCTCGCCCTCGAGCGCCCCCACGAGGAGCTGGCGATCTACAGCGTGGCGGAGTTCTGCGTCGCCCTGCTGAGCTCGGAGGCGCGCCACGCCGGGATCGACCCGTTCGTCGACGTGCTCAGCGCGGCCGACCGGCTGGCGATGCTGCGCGAGCGCACCGACGAGTTCGAGCTCGCCCACCACGACTTCCGCGGGCGGCCGCTGGCGCTGTTCGCGAGCTTCGTGCGCCGGATCGACCGCCTGAAGGCGGAGCTGATCGACGCGGAGGTGTACGCGGCCTGGGCCGCGGGCCTCGCCGGGGACGCCGGCCAGCGCGAGCGGGAGTTCGCCGGCGTGCTGGCGACCCACGACCGGATCCTGGCCGAGCTCGGGGTGTTCGACGAGGGCGGGGTGCTGGCGCGGAGCGTCGGGGCGCTGCGCAGCGACGCGGCGCTGCGCGAGCGGGTCGCGGCGCGCTTCCCGGTGGTGGCGGTCGACGACTGGCAGGACCGCTCCTACGGCGAACGCGAGCTGGTCGCCGCGCTCGAGTCCGGCGGCAGCTCGCTGACCGCGGCGGGCGATGACGATCAGGCGGTCGGCCGCGCGCCCGGCGCCGGTGCCGCGAGCTTGCTGCGCTTCACCGAGCAGCGCTACGGCGCCTCGGTGGTGTCGCTGTCGCAGAGCTTCCGCTGTCCCCAGCGGGTGCTCGACGCCGCGCACGCGGTCGTCGCCGGCGCGGCCCCGCGGATCGGCAAGGACCTGCGCGGCGGCGCGGGCGGCGAGGTCCGCTTCTGGCGCGCGGCCAACGAGCGGGCCCAGGCTCAGCGCGTCGCGGCCGAGCTCGAGCGGCTGATCGGGCACGAGGGCGTTGCGCCGGAGCGCTGCGCGGTGCTGGTGCGGTCGGTCGGCGAGGAGGGGCAGGCCGTCGCCGTGGCGCTCGCCGAGCGCGCCGTGGCCTGCCGGATCGTCGGCGCGGAGGCGTTCTTCGACCGCGCCGAGGTCCGC
>ODAK010008650.1_pt1 | contig 10165 bp, 8 predicted proteins | sample 1539591 | NCBI WGS metagenome assembly ODAK01 (sample SAMEA3539303, study PRJEB22396) | soil metagenome | biome: tundra; feature: field; material: soil | place: USA | collected 2010-05 | depth 0.15 m | reverse complement strand
GTAGGAATTTCGTCTTGGGCCCCGCGACGTTGACCACCGGATGCAAGCCGATCGTCTTGGTGACGACCCCGCCCCACCCGGCCTCGAACGCCCGCAGGATGTTCGACTCGGATTCGGTCGGCGGCGCCGACGAGAGGAGAAACGGATTCTGAAAACGAATACCGGTGAACGTCGTTGACAGGTCGGCCATGGGGTCTCCTTACGGGCGCACGGTGGCTTCACTCAATCCACACGGCTGCACAGACTGGCCGTCATGCGCCACGGTACGTCGAATAGCCGTAGGGGCTCAAGAGCAGCGGCACGTGATAGTGCTCCGTCGTGTCGCGCACGCTGAAGGCGATCTTCACTTCCGGAAAAAACGGCTTCGCGATCCCGAGATTGCGATGGTACGTGCCGATGTCGAATGTCAGCCGGTAAATCCCGGGCGCGATCGGCAGCGTCTCGGTGAGCGTCATCAGCCGGCCGGTGGCGTCGGTCGTCCCGCGGCTGATGGGGCTCCACGCGCTCGCCTGCCGCATCTCGAGAATGACGGTCACGCCGACCGCCGCGGTCCCGCGCGCGGTGTCCACGACGTGTGTGGTGATCATGTCAGCACTTCCGCCATTCGCATCACGGAATCACACTGCGCGTCAGCTGCGTGTCGCTCTCTTGAGGAACGACCCCGCGCCCGCACGGCCGACGAACGTCCCGTTCTCGATCACGAGCCGGCCGCGCGACAGCACGGTGTCGGTGGCGCCGGTCACCTGGCGCCCTTCGTACGGGTTGTAGTCGACGTTCATGTGGAGCGTTTTCGCCGAGAGTGTGATCGTGCGGTTCGGATCGAAGACGACGATGTCGGCGTCCGAGCCTGGAGCGATGGTGCCCTTGCGCGGAAACAGGCCGAAGATTTTCGCGGGCGAGGTCGAGGTGAGCTCGACGAAACGGTTGAGCGAGATGCGGCCGGTCCGCACGCCGCCGTCGTAGACGAGGCTCATGCGCGTCTCGATGCCGGGCGCCCCGTTGGGGATTTTCGAAAAATCGTCCTGCCCGAGCCGCTTTTCCTTCATGCAAAAGGGGCAATGATCGGTGGCGATCGCCTGCAGGTCGTTGAACGCGAGACCGCGCCAGAGCTGGTCCTGCTTCGCTTTGTCGCGCAGCGGCGGGCTCATCACGTACTTCGAGCCGCCGAAGTCCGGCTCCTCGTAGTTGTCGTACGAAAGAAACAGGTACTGCGGGCACGTCTCGGCAAACGCCGGCAGGCCGCGATCGCGCGCCTCGGTGACCATCTCGAGCGCTTCGGCCGCCGACAGGTGGACGATGTAGATCGGGACATCGGCGATTTCAGCAAGCGCGATGGCGCGGTGGGTCGCCTCCGCCTCGGCGCGCGCGGGGCGCGTGAGCGCGTGATACTTCGGCGCCCTCTTCCCCGCCGCGAGCGCGCGCTGCACGAGCACGTCGATCACTCCCCCGTTCTCGGCGTGCATGCAGATCGTGCCGCCGTTGGTGCCGGTCCTCAGGAGCGCCTTGAAAATGCTCGCGTCGTCGAGCATGAAGACGCCCGGGTAGGCCATGAACAACTTGAACGACGTAATGCCTTCACGAACGAGCGCGTCCATCTCTCCTTCCCCCTGATCGGTCAGCTCGGTGATGATCATATGGAAGCCGTAGTCGATGACCGCCTTGCCGTCGGCCTTCTTGGTCCACGCCTCCCAGGCGTCGTGCAGCGTCTGGCCGCGATACTGAATCGCGAAGTCGACGATCGAGGTGGTGCCGCCGAACGCCGCCGCGCGCGTGCCGGTTTCGAAATCGTCGGCGGAGGTCGCGCCACCAAACGGCATGTCGAGATGGGTGTGGACGTCGATGCCGCCCGGCAGGACGTACTTGCCCGAGGCGTCGATCACGTTATCGGCCTGGATGTCCAGCGAGGTGCCGATGAGCGCGATCTTCTCGTCCTCGACGAGGACGTCACCTGCGTATTGGTCGGTCGCCGTGACGACCGTGCCGTTCTTGATCAGTGTGCGCATCGATGTCCTCAGAACCATCGTGAGATCGTGACCTTCTTGTCCGTGTAGAACTCGAACGCGTCGCGGCCGTGCGCCTTGAGATCGCCGAAGAAGCTGTCCTTCGCGCCGCCGAAGGGGAAATACGCCATCGGGGCGGCGACGCCGATGTTCACGCCCACCATCGACGCGTCGGCGTACTTGCTGAACTCGCGAGCGGCCTTCCCGCTCGACGTGAAGATCGACGTCGCGTTGGCGTTCGGGTGCGCGTGCATCAGCGCGATGGCCTCGTCCAGCGACGCGACCGGACAGATCGACGCCACCGGCCCGAAGATCTCCTCGTGTCCGATCGTCATTTTCAGCGACACGGCGTCGAAGATCGTCGGGCCCAGGTAGTAGCCGTTCGGGCGATCCGCCACGCGCGTCTGCCGGCCGTCGACGAGCAGTTCGGCGCCCTCCGTGACGCCCTTCTCGATGTAGTGCACCACGCGCTCCCGGTGCCTGGCGCTAATCACCGGCCCCATCGTCACGCCCGGCTGCGCGCCGTCGCCGACCTTCAGCGCCTTGGCGGACGCCACCAGGCGGTCGCGCGTCTCGCGGTACGCATCGCCGACCGGCACCAGGATGCTGCCCGCGAGGCAGCGCTCGCCCGCGCATCCATAGAACGATTCGGTGATGATGTCGATCGACCGTTCCATCACCGCGTCGGGCATGACGACGACGAAGTTCTTGGCGCCGCCGAGCGCCTGCACGCGCTTGCCCGCATGCGACGCGCGACGGTACACGTGCTGCGCGACCGGCGTCGAACCGACGAAGGACACCGCCCGGACGCCGGGATGATCGCAGATCGCGTCGACGACCTCGCGGCCGCCGTTCACCAGATTCACAACGCCGTTCGGAAGATCGCAGTGTTGCAGCAGATCGATCATCTTGCGCTGCGACAGCGGCACCTGCTCGGACGGCTTCAGGACGAAGGTGTTACCGGCCGCGATCGCGAAGGGCAGGAACCACATCGGCACCATCGCGGGAAAATTGAACGGCGCGATCGCCGCGCAGACGCCGAGCGGCTGGCGCAGGACGTGGCAGTCGATGCCCTTTGAGATGTCCTCGAGGCCGTAGCCCATCATGAGCGAGGGCGCGCCGCACGCCACTTCCACGCACTCGATGCCGCGGCGCACGCTGCCGCGCGACTCGTCAATCGTCTTGCCGTGCTCGGTCGTCACGATCCGCGCAAGCTCGTCGAAGTGCTGCTCGAGCTGCGCCTTGAACTTGAAGAGCACCTGCACGCGCGCGTTGACCGGCGTCTCGCGCCAGGAGGGAAACGCCTTCCTGGCGGCGTCGACCGCCGCGTCGACGTCGGCGCTCGTCGAGAGCGGCGTGCGGCCGATCACGTCGCCGACCGCCGGGTTGTGGACGTCGGAGAACTCGGTGGCGCTGGCCTTCACCCAGCGCCCGCCGATGAAATTGTCGAGGGTTTGGACGTCAGCGCGGTCGGCGACTCGAGACATGGACGCTCCCTTTATTACTCCGCTCGCTGGGGCCCCACCCCCCAACTCGCTCTCAGACCTCGCGCTCGAGTGTAGACTCTCGCGCTCGGGCGACAGCGATTATGGCATGAGGGCTAAGTGTCTGGCAGGAGCACCGGGCGGGCTTCGCGCACCCATCCTTCTTCCCACGTCGGACGCGCCGACTTGCGGGCGCCGGCGCGCAGCCGATCGAGCCGCTTCTGATCGGCGGGGAACGTCTCGAAGAGATCGAACAGCACGTCGGCGAGTTGCACGGCGGTCGAAAACAGGAGGCCATTATCGCCGTGCCGCACGCGTTCGGCGAGGCATGCGCCGTAATCGAGCGCGCACACGGGCACACCGGCCCCGAAGAGATCCGCGATCTTCATGGGAATGTCGAGTCCGGACGAGGAGCGATGCAGACAGAGGCCGAGATCAGCGCTGCCGACGACGCGCGGGTAGTCTTCGGGCTCCAGCCAGCGCGCGCGCAAGTGGATGCGCCGCGCCGGCAGCCCGGCGAAGCGGCGCTCGAACTCGGCGCGACGCGCGCCGTCGCCCGTCACGAGGATCACGAGATCCGCGAAGCGGCGTCCCGGCCCCACCGCCTCCCAGCCGCGAATGTGCTCCTCGAGCCGAGACACGGCATCGATGATGACGTCGAAATCCTCATCCTCGGTCCAGCTCGTCGGACACACGATGAAGCCGACGAGGCCGCCGCGGATACCGAGGCGCGCGAAGAGTGCCTGACGGTATCGCTCGCGATCCGCGCGCTCGAGCGGCGCAAAGACCGCCGCCGGCCGATCGTAGAGGACGCGCGCCTGCCGCACGCCGAAGCGGCTTTCGAGGAACGCCGCCAAACCGTGAGAGACGCAGAGGTTCGCGTCGACGCGCCGGGCATCGTGCCGCTCGAACCAGCGCGCGAGACGCACCGCCGGATGCCAGCGCCCGAGCCGCAGCCGCAGCAGCGTGTAGCCGAGGTTGTGCCAGTCGATGACGAACCGGACGCCGGTGCGGCGCAGCGCAAACCAGGAGACGACGAGCGTCGGAAACGCGGGCGGGTTCTGCACGAGCACGAGGTCGGGCCGTGGGAGCGACTTGAGGGTGCGCCACAGCCGGAAGCTCAGTCGCGTCGCGTCGACGAGCGCGACAATCGCGTAGCCGGCCCCGACCCGGGTCGTGTGCGCCCGCAGCGTCGACGGGCGCAGCCGGTGAACGGCGATCCGTGCTTCGCCGGCAATCGCGCGCGGCAGCGGCGTACCTTCGAAGCCGACCAGATCGACGTCGACGCCGTGTGCCGCCAGCGCGTGCGCGTGGTACTGCATGCGGGCGCTTCGCCCCAGATCGCCGAGGGCCACGACAACGGCTCTCACGACATTCCAAATTCCGTGAGGCAGCGCGCCAGCAGATTGGCGGCGACGCGGCTCCGGTACTCGGCCGTGGACCGGAGATCGTCGATCGGCGCGATCTCGTCGACGAGCATGCGCCGCGCGTCGGCGATCGACGCGCCGGCGGCGAGCGCGGCTTCGGTCCGCGGCAGGCGGACAACCGTCGGCCCGACGCTGCCGACCGCAATCCTCGGGCGGTCGTCGTCGCACGCCGCCATCACCACCTTCGAGATGGCCTGCGCCGCGCGCGTGCCGACTTTTCTGAACCATTGGCGGCCGTGAACCGAGGGAATGTCGAACGCCGCGATCAACTCGTCGGGGCGCATCACCGAGCGCCGGTAGCCGGTGTAGAAAGCCGTGAAGGGCACGCGCCGGGTCCCGCCCGCGCTCGCGAGCACCACCACCGCGTCGGCCGCGGCCAGCACCGGCAGCGTGTCGCCCGCCGGCGACGCGTTCGCGACGTTGCCGCCGAGCGTCCCGCGATTCTGAATCTGGACACCGCCGATCTCCCGGCAGGCCGCCGCGAGCATCGGCAGCCGCTTGCCGACGAGCGCCGATCGCATGATGCCGGTATGGGTCGCCAGGGCGCCGATCGACACGCCCGCCCCGCGCGTCTCGATCTTCCGGAGGGCATCGAGCCGCCACAGATTCAGGAAGCGCGTGTCCTTCATCGTGCCGAAGTTCAGCGACACGTACAAATCCGTGCAGCCGGCCATCGGCACGAGCGGCCCTTCGTCGCGCAGCATGCGGAGCGCGTCGCGCAGCGAGCGCGGCTCGAAGAGACGACGGTTCGAAATGGATCCCCGCATCAGCGTGTCGATGCGCCTGCTGCGCTGCGAATGGATCGGTAGATGGCCGAATATCCGGTGCAGCGGCACAGGTTCCCCGCCAGCCCGACGCGCATCGCGTCCATCGACGGTTTCCGTCCGAGCGCGACGGCCGCCATGATCATCCCCGGCGTGCAGATGCCGCACTGCGCGCCGCCGTGCTCGACAAACGCGCGCTGCAGCGGATGACGCCCGCGCAGCCCCTCGATGGTCGCCACGTGCGTGCCGTCAGCCTGCGCCAGCGGCACCAGACACGAGTTGACCGGCACGCCATCAAGCAGGACGGTGCAGGCTCCGCATTCCCCTTCGCCGCAGCCTTCCTTGGTGCCCGTGAGACCGCAGTCCTCGCGCAGCACGTCGAGCAGACGCGTCATGGGGTGCGCCGCGATGCGCGTGCGCTTGCCGTTGATCGTCAGGGTGATGGGCATCTATTACTTCGCGGATCCTGCCCGCATGATCTTCTCCGGCGTCGCCGGGATCTCGCGCAGATCGAAACCGGCGTGGCGCAGCGCGTTGATCACGGCCGGCGCCGGGCCGTCAATCGGCATCTCGCCCACGCCCTTCGCGCCAAACGGCCCGTGCTTGTACGGATTCTCCAGCATCACCACTGTGATCGCCGGCGTATCGAGCGTCGTCGGAATGGTGTAGTTGGTGAGCTGGCCATTCGCCATGCGGCCGTCGCGCATCACCACTTCCTCGATCAATGCGTAGCCGATGCCCTGCGCGGTGCCCCCTTCGATCTGCCCTTTGGCCAGCATCGGATGGATCGCCTTGCCGATCTCGTGAACGGTCGTGAAGGCGACCGGCGTCGCCTGCCAAGTGTCGCGATCGACCTCGACCTCGACGACGTCGCAAGCCCAGCCGTAGCTGCCGTAGGCGTCGCCACGGTAGCTGCTGTCGTCCCACGCGATGTCGGACGGTTTCTCGTACTCTTTCGTCACCACCAGCGGGCCATGCGCGCGGAGGTACTGACGCGGGGTCATCGCGCCGAGGCGCGCGCGCATGTCCTCGGCGCACCGCTGCAGGATGCGGCCGACGATCATGCACGTGCGCGAGGCGACCGTCGGGCCGCTGTCGGGCACCTCGCCGGTGTCCGCGGCGTTCACGTCGATGCAGTCGTACGGGACGCCCAGCGTGTCCGCCACGATCTGCGCGTGCATCGTCCGCGTGCCCTGGCCGATTTCCGTGCTGGCCACGAGGATCCGCGCGCCTCGCTCGGTGAGCGCGAGTGCCGCCTTCGATGCCAGCTTCACCTCCCCGCCGCCGGTGAAGCCGGAGCCGTGGAAGAAGAGCGAGAGACCGATGCCGCGATTGCTGCCGGCGAGCGCCTTGCGGCGGCGTGTGAAATCGGTGCGTGCGACCGCCTCGCGCAGCACCTGCCGCGCGCTGCAGTCGCGGCCGAGCCGCTGGCCCGTCGCCGTCGTGTCGCCGGGCCGGAGCGCGTTGATGTCGCGAACGCGGACCGGGTCGAGCCCGAGAGCGTCGGCGATGCGGTCCATGTGCACTTCGGTCGCAAACTGCGTCTGTGGCGCGCCGAAGCCGCGAAAGGCGCCGTTGGGTGGCGTGTTGGTCATCGTGGCGCGGCCGCGGACGCGGATGTGATCGCAGCGGTACGGTCCGCTCGCGTGGATCACGCCGCGCGACAGCACGACCGCGCTGAGCGTGGCGTAGGCCCCGCCGTCGAGCAGCACGTCGATCTCCATCGCCGTCAGCCGGCCGTCGCGCGTGACGCCGGTGCGATGGCGGATGATGCCCGGGTGGCGCTTCGTCGTCGCCAGCATGTCCTCGACGCGGTCGTAGATGATCTTGACGGGCCGCCGCGCTTTGCGCGCCAGGAGCGCGGCATGCCCCGCGATCATCGACGGATACTCTTCCTTGCCGCCGAATCCGCCGCCGGTTTCCGTCTGGATGATCCGCACGTGGTCGTCCGGCAGATCCAGCAGCACGGTGATGGCGCGGTGCACGTAGTAGGGACACTGCATCGAGCCGTAGAGAATGATGCCGCCGTCATCGCCGCCAGGGCCGCCAGGGCCGCCAGGGCCCGGCACCGCGATGATCCCGTTCGGCTCGATGTAGAGCTGCTCCTGATGGCCGACGCGATATTCCCCCTCCACGATCCGGTCCGCGGAGGCGAAGCCTCGGTCGAGGTCGCCTTTGTCGATCGTGATGGTCTTGAACGTGATCGCGGACGCGGCGGGATCGTAGTTCGGCGCTGACGCCCGGTAGTCGATCTGGACGTCGGCGGCGAGCAACCGCTCGCGATCGGCGTGCGCCAGCAGCAGAATCGGCTCGGCGACGTGCCGGATCTCGCGCTCGGCGAGGCACGGCTGATCGTCTTCAATCAGCGCGACGATGTTGCGGCCGGCGATATCACGGTGATCGACGATGGTGAAGCCGGCGGTGTCGAAATTCAGATGGACGCCGGCAATCTCGCCCGCGGGAATCGTCGAGCGAATGGTGCGGCCGTAGAGCAGGTTCGGGAAGGTCAGGTCGTCGATGTAACGAGCCGCGCCCGTCACCTTCGAGACGCCGTCCTTGCGCAGGACGTTGCGGCCGACGGCGCGCATTTTTCGCATCGCGCCGCATTATACGGGGTCGCAGCGATCACGGCGAATCCGGCCGCAGCCGTTCGCCCGTGATCAGACGAACGCGGCGCTGAAAGGTGACGTACGCCCACGCCCATTCGCCCAACACAACGAATCGGCTGCGAAAACCGATGAGCCAGAAGATGTGGATGAAGATCCAGATGAGCCATGCGAAGAACCCTGACGCCGTGATCCGGCCAAAATCGGCCACCGCCGAGCCGCGGCCGATCGTCGCCATGTTCCCGAAATCCCGATAGCGGAACGGCAGCACCGGCTCCCCGCGGATCGCGCGCGCGACGTTCCGCGCGGCATGCGAGCCTTCCTGCTTCGCGACCTGCGCGACCCCGGGCAGCGGCCTGCCGTCCTGGTGCAGCGCGCACACGTCGCCGACGACGAAGATCTCGGCGTGGCCGGGCACGCGGAGTGTGGGCTCGGCAAGGACGCGCCCGGCGCGGTCGAGCGGCACGCCGAGCGAGCGTGCCAGCGGCGACGCCGCCACACCGGCCGCCCACAGCACGGTTTGCGCGCTGATGTGCTCGCCGCCGAACTGCACGCCTTGCTCGTCCACGTTGGTCACGACCGATCCGGTTCGCACCTCGACGCCGAGGCGCGCCAGCGACGCGCGCGCCGCCCGCTGCAGCGTCGCGGGAAACGTCGCGAGCACGTGCGGGCCGCCCTCGAGCAGGATGATGCGCGCCGACTCGGGTCGAATGCTGCGAAAATCCTGTCTGAGCGACTGCCGCGCGATCTCCGCGAGCGCGCCGGCCAGTTCGACGCCGGTCGGACCGCCGCCGACGATGACGAAGGTCAGCAGCCGCCGCTGCGCCTGAGGGTCGCGCTCGCGCTCGGCCGCCTCGAACGCCAGCAGCACACGCCGCCTGATCTCGAGGGCATCGTCGAGCGTCTTGAGGCCGGGCGCCCGCGCCGCCCACTCGGGGTGTCCGAAGTAGGAGTGCGCCGCGCCGGTCGCGAGAATCAGATAGTCGTAGGAGATCTCGGGACCCGGGTCGAGCGTGACGCGCCGCGCCGACGGATCAATCGCCCGCGCGTCCGCGAGCAGCACCTGGACATTCTGCTGATGGCGCAGCACCCATCGGATCGGCGACGCGATGTCGCCCGGCGAGAGCGACGCCGTCGCCACCTGATAGAGCAGCGGCTGGAACAGGTGGTAGTTGTGACGGTCGAGCAGCGTGACGCGGACCGGCGCGCCGGCGAGCGCGCGCGCCGCGTCGAGCCCGCCGAAACCGCCGCCGATGATCACGACATGGGGAGTGTTCCGCACGCGTGGAGAAATGCTATCGTATTTCCATGTCTCGCTCCGCCAATCCTCGCGCGTCGCGCGGCGCCGCCGCGCTCGGGGGCCCCTCGTCGGTCGTCGAAACCGCCTGCCCGCTCGACTGTCCCGATGCGTGCACGCTGGAGGTGACCGTGGACCGCGGCAAGGTCGTCGAGATCGACGGCTCGCACAAGAATCCCGTCACCGACGGGTTCATCTGCGCGAAAGTCCGTAAGTTCGGCGAGCGCGTCTACGGCGCCGATCGGATTCTCTATCCGGGCGTGCGGCAGGGACGGAAGGGCGACGGCGCGTTCAAGCGCGTCGGCTGGGACGAAGCGCTCGCGCTCGTCGCGGACCGCTTCACGCGGGCAAAGGCCGACGCCGGCGGCGCGTCCATCCTGCCGTTTTCGTACGGCGGATCGAACGGACTGCTGACGCAGGACAACCTGGACGCGCAACTGTGGCGGCGGTTCGGCACCTCGCGTCTGGCGCGGACGGTCTGCGCGGCGCCGACCGGCGCCGCGAATCAGGGGCTGTACGGCAAGATGGCGTCAGTCACGTATCAGGATTATCCGCATGCTCGGCTGATCGTGCTGTGGGGCGTCAAT
>ODAK010008649.1_pt1 | contig 10165 bp, 7 predicted proteins | sample 1539591 | NCBI WGS metagenome assembly ODAK01 (sample SAMEA3539303, study PRJEB22396) | soil metagenome | biome: tundra; feature: field; material: soil | place: USA | collected 2010-05 | depth 0.15 m | reverse complement strand
TCCATGAATAAATCCTTGGGAAGGGCACGCGGTTTGAGCGTGCCGGAATCGAGGCAAGCAACGCGCGTGCTCGCATCAATCAGCTGCGTGTCACCGCGCAGGATGGTCTGCTTGAATTCAATTGTCGCACCGCCCAAGCGCACGAGCTCGGCAGTGACGAGAATTTCATCATTGAGCACCGCCGGGCGCAGAAAATCGACCACGACGTTGACGACCGCGAATTGCAAATGCCGCTCCAGCCGCAGTCGCTGTTGATCGATGCCGAGGACGCGCAGCCAGTCCGTCCGGCAGCGCTCCATGAACTTTAGGTAATTCGCGTAGTAGACAACACCTCCGGCGTCGGTGTCCTCCCAATAGATGCGCAGCTTCATTTCGAAGAATGTATTCATTATGCCTATGTTACCAGTGGAACGGCCGCTTCCTTCCCCGGCGCGCACGTCCATGTCCCCGCTATGAGGCACGCTACGGCCATCGCTGAACAGCGGCGGTGGGGCGTGACGAACGCCGCGAAGCTCAGCGATAGCGCCCCATCAGTTTTTCCAATGCGCCACTGCCGGGCGAGAGCTTTTCATACGGAATGCGGTTCAATGGCACGGCGCTCGTCTTATTGAGGGTGTGAAACTCCGTGCTTTCTGTCTCATCGATGTGGATCAAGCCGGTCACGTATTCGTGTTGGTTTCGCTTGGTCTCGATGAAATGGTACGCCGCGGAGGCATCCCTGGGGTCGTAGGTGGCTCCGAGTTTGCGCAGCATGACGCGACTGCCGTCATGCAGCTCGACCGACATCGATTCGCCCGAGGCATAGTCAACCGCAATTTGCTGCGCCGGAGCCACGAAATCCGCCTCCGTCGCAGCATTATAGTGCTCTCGAGTAAATGTGTAACTCTTGGTCGAGCCCTCGTGATCGTTGAATGTAACGCAGGGGGAGAGCACATCGATGAGCGCAAATCCCCTGTGACGCATGCCGGCCTGAATCAATGGTACGAGCTGGGCCTTGTCTCCGGAAAAACTGCGCGCAACAAACGTGGCGCCCAGCGACAGAGCCAATAACACGGGATCGATGGGCGCCGTTTTATTGACGTTCCCCCGCTTCGCCTTGGTGCCGATGTCGGCCGACGCGGAGAATTGGCCCTTGGTCAGGCCGTACACGCCATTGTTCTCGATGAGGTAGAGCATGTTGACGTTGCGGCGAATGGCGTGCGCCAGCTGGCCCAAGCCGATCGACAACGAATCGCCGTCCCCCGATATACCAATATAGGTCAGCTCACGATTCGCGGCATTGGCGCCGCTGGCGATCGACGGCATCCGGCCATGGACCGAATTGAACCCGTGCGCCCCGCTGACGAAATACGCCGTCGTCTTCGAAGAACACCCGATTCCGGAGAGTTTGACCAATTGTTCAGGCCGCATGGCGAGGCCCCAGCATGCCTCGACGAGCGCCGCCGTGACCGAATCATGACCACAGCCCGCGCACAGGGTCGACATGACGCCTTCGTATTGGCGGCGCGTCAGTCCCAACGCGTTCGTCGGCAGCGAGGGATGGGAAACTTTAGGCTTATTGATGAATGACATGCCAACCTCGCAATGGTTCTCTCAACGCTTGACCGCCGACAGACGTGGCTCGTCGTCGAGCACCGCACGAATACCGTCGACGATCGAATCGCAACACATCGGCAACCCGCTGTAACTCAAAATAGAATGCAGCTTGAATTTCGCAACAGGAGTTTCGAGAATCAACAGCGATCGCAATTGCGCGTCGCGATTCTGCTCGACGACGAAAATCGTGGGATGCGAACTCAAGAAACTCGCCACCTCGGTGCCGAACGGAAATGCCTTGACGCGCAGGTAATCGACATGAATCTTGTGGCGCGCGAGCACGTCGATTGCTTCGCGCACGGCGCCGTCGCAACTGCCGATGCTCACGACCGCGATTTCGCTGTTGCCGTTGCCGATCACCTCCGGCTTCGGAACGTACTTGGCGGCCGTCGAGAATTTACGCTTCAATCGATCGAGGACAGCCTGGTATTCGGCCGAATCCTCGGTATACGCACCATACTGATTGTGACCCGATCCGCGCGTGAAATAAGCGCCCTTCGCATTGACGCCCGGCAGCGTGCGATAGGTAATGGCGTCGTCGTCGCGATCCACGTAGCGGTAGAATTTGTCCAGCCCGGCCAGCTCGTCGGCGGATAGTATTTTCCCGCGGTCCGGCCGATAGGCGTCATCCCATTTCAAATCGCGGCACATCCAGTCGTTCATGCCGATATCCAGGTCGGACATGACGAATACCGGCGTCTGCAGGCGCTCTGCCAAATCAAACGCCTGCACCGCCATATAGAAGCATTCTTCGGGATTCGCCGGAAATAGCAGTACATGGCGGGTATCGCCATGCGACGCATAAGCGCATAGCATGATGTCGGATTGCTGCGTGCGGGTCGGCATGCCGGTCGAAGGACCAACCCTTTGCACATCGAATATCACGCAAGGCACTTCAGCGTAGTACGCCAGCCCCACAAACTCATTCATCAGTGAAATGCCGGGTCCGCTGGTCGGCGTAAAGGCCCGTGCGCCGTTCCAGGAGGCGCCCAGCACGATGCCAATGGCCGCCAATTCATCCTCGGCCTGAATCACGGCGAAGTTTCGTTCGCCGGAGACGGGATCCACCCGATAACGCTCGCAAAAACCATTGAACGCATCCATCAAAGAAGTGGATGGCGTAATGGGGTACCACGCCCCGACGGTTGCGCCCGCGTAGACACAGCCGAGACCCGCCGCAGTGTTGCCGTCGATCATGATGTGATCGCGCGTTTTATCCATGTGCTCGACGTGCAGCGGCAACGGGCAACTGAAATGCTGCTTGGCGTAGTCGTACCCCAAGCCCAATGCCTTGGTGTTCGAGTCCAGCAGTCTGGGTTTCTTGCCGTAGCTCTCGCTCAGTAAGCCATTGATGATTTCGAGATCGACATTGAGCAGCGCTGCGAGCGCACCCGCATAGGCAATATTCTTCAGCAAGATGCGATTGCGCACACCGTCGAAATTTTCGTTGACGAGCTTGGCCAAGGGCACGCCGATCACCGTGACGTCACCTCGCTGCAGTAGCGTACTGCGCGGCCAGGTAGCGTCGTAAATCAAGTACCCGCCCGAAGCCACCTGACGCACGTCTCGCTGATAAGTCTCGGCGTTCATCGCAACCATGATGTCGACGTGTCCGGCGCGCGCGGCGTAGGCATCGCGTGTCACGCGGATCTCGTACCAAGTCGGCAAGCCCTGAATGTTCGAGGGGAAATAATTCTTCCCGGTGACCGGCACGCCCATGCGGAAAATCGCCTTCATGATCAGCGAATTGGCGCTGGCCGACCCGGTGCCATTGACGTTCGCGAATTTGACCACGAAGTCGTTCACTCGATCCGCCGCATTGACTAGAATTGGCATGCTGCGCCCTCATCCGCCGCGAGAGGTATTTTGATCGTGGATTTCTGCATGTCCCACGCAGCAGTGGGACAGCGCTCCGCGCAAAGACCGCAATGAACGCAGACGTCTTCGTCCTTGACCATGACTCGTCCCGTTTGCGGCAGCGCGCTCGATACGAACAAGGGTTGCATGAAATTCGTCGCCGGTGCTTTCAGCCTCGAACGCAGCTGCTCCTCGATGGCGTTGGGCGTAATCGTTAGGCAGTCGACCGGACATATATCGATGCACGCATCGCACTCGATGCACAATTTCGCAGCGAAGATGGTCTGCATGTCGCAATTCAAGCAGCGCTGCACTTCGAGCGCGGCCTGTTCGGCTGTGAATCCGAGCTCGACTTCGACGTCGACGCGTTTGAATCGCTCGATCAGCCCGACATGCGGCACCAATCGGCGCTCGGCGCCGTTATATTCGTTCTTGTACGACCATTCGTGCATGCCCATTTTTCGGCTGCTCAAGGTCACGCCCCGCGGCATCCGGGACGTCACCGGCTCGCCCGAACAGTACTTGTGGATGGAAATGGCGGCTTGGTGGCCGTGTTCTACGGACCAAATGATGTTCTTCGGGCCGAATGCGGCGTCGCCGCCGAAAAATACATTGGTCAGCGTAGATTGAAACGTAATCTTGTCGACCACCGGTACGTTCCACTGGTCGAGTTCGATGCCGACCTCACGCTCGATCCATGGGAACGCGTTTTCCTGACCGATCGCCAGGATTACATCGTCGCAAGCAAAAAACTCATCGCCGAGTACTCGCGTCGCGGTGATTTCCCCGTTCTGGATGTCGTACTCCAGATGTTCGAACATCATGCCGGTGAGTGTGCCGTTCTCGATCATGAAGGACTTCGGCGCTCGGTTGACGACGATTTGCACGGTTTCGTGTTCGGCGTCCTCGAGCTCCCATTCCGAGGCCTTGAAGAACTCTCGCGGCTTGCGCGCCATCACCTTCACATCCTTGGCGCCCAAGCGCAGCGACGTACGGCAGCAATCCATGGCCGTATTGCCCACACCGATAATGAGTACGCGCTCCCCGATCCTCTCAGTGTGCCCGAAAGCCACGGATTCCAGCCACGCAATGCCGATGTGAATCCGATCGGTGTCATGCCGCCCCGGTAAGCTCATGTCCTTGCCTTTCGGCGCACCGGAGCCGAGGAAGATGGCGTCGAATTCCTTTGATTCAAGCAGTTGCTTCATGCTGGTGACCGGGGAGCCCAGACGCAGGTCGGCGCCCATGTTGATGATGTAGCCGATTTCTTCATTCAACACCTTGGCCGGCAGACGAAATGCCGGGATGTTGGTGCGCATCAATCCGCCGGCGAGCGCGTTTTGCTCAAAAATCGTCACTTGATAGCCGAGCGGCAATAGGTCGTTGGCAACGGTAAGCGATGCGGGGCCGGCGCCGACGCACGCGACACGTTTGCCGTTCTTCTTCTCCGGCGCGCGCGGCAGCAACGCGCCGACGTCATCTCGATGATCGGCTGCGACGCGCTTCAGTCGGCAAATGGCGACAGGCTTGTCTTCGATGCGGCCGCGGCGACAGGCGGGTTCACACGGACGGTCACAGACGCGACCGAGAATGCCGGGGAAAACGTTAGATTCTCGATTCACCATGTACGCATGGGTGAATTCGCCCTGCGCGATCAGCCGAATGTACTCTGGAACATCGGTGTGCGCCGGGCAAGCCCATTGGCAGTCCACTACGCGGTGGAAGTAATCGGGCTCTGCAGTATTGGTCGGTTCCATGGTTCCTCATCTTAATCAGCGTCTCCAAAGCCGACCAAATTATAGGCGCAGGGCCGAGTTTGTCACTGTGGTTTAGACCCCATCCCTGAACAATGGCAGGTTGAGGTCGCGCTCCACGGTGGGAGCGGCGAGACCGAAATGAGCGTACGCGGTGCGTGTCGCGACCCGGCCCCGCGCGGTGCGCATCAGAAATCCCTGTTGAATCAGAAAGGGCTCGATGACGTCTTCGATGGTGCCTCGTTCCTCGCTCATCGCCGCCGCCAAGCTGTCGACGCCCACCGGTCCGCCTTCGAATTTTTCGATCACCGTCAGCAGCAGTTTTCGGTCCAGCATGTCGAAACCCTGGGGATCGACCTCCAGCATATCGAGCGCGGCCAACGCCACCTCGCCGCTGATGAGTCCGCCCGCCTTGACCTCGGCAAAATCACGCACCCGCCGTAGCAGACGATTGGCGATACGCGGCGTGCCGCGTGACCGCTCCGCGATGCGGTCCGCGCCGTCCGGCTGCAGGTGCAGCTTCAAGATCGACGCGCTGCGCACGACGATCTTGGTCAACTCCTCGGTGGAATAGAATTCGAGTCGTTGCACGATGCCGAAGCGATCCCGCAGCGGCGAGGTCAACAATCCGGCACGCGTCGTGGCGCCGACCAGCGTGAACGGCGGCAGATCGAGCTTGATCGATCGCGCACCGGGTCCCTCGCCGATCATCAGATCGAGTTGCGAGTCCTCCATGGCCGGATATAACACTTCCTCGACCACCGGACTCAAACGGTGGATTTCATCCACGAACAACACGTCGCGCGGTTCGAGATTGGTGAGCAATGCGGCCAGATCGCCCGGACGCTCGAGTACGGGGCCCGACGTCTGGCGCAAATTCACCTTCAGTTCGTTGGCGATGATATTCGCCAGCGTGGTCTTGCCGAGCCCTGGGGGCCCGAAAATCAACACGTGGTCCAGCGCCTCGCCGCGCTGCCGCGCCGCCTGGATGAAGATTTCCATCTGTTTCTTGACGTTCGGCTGCCCCACGTAGTCGGCGAGCGTTTTCGGCCGCACGGCCCGGTCGACCACTTCGTCGTCGCGGCCGCTGGTGCTTGCAATGATGCGATCCTGTTCGATACCCATAGGTAGATCTTAAGGCTTGACGGCCGCTTTGAGCGCGCGTCGAATGATTTCGGTGGTGGACAGGCCCGGTTCATCGGTGGATTTCAGCAAACGCACCACCTCGGGCGGCTTGTAGCCCAGCGCGATCAGCGCGCCGAAGGCCTCGCTCTGCGGCGTCGGCGCCGCCCCCGTCGTCGCCGCGGTTTGCACGCCGCCCGACGCCGCGCCGGAAAATTTTTGCACGCTGTCGCGCATTTCGATGATCACCCGCTCGGCGGTCTTGCGACCGATGCCGGGAATCCTGGTCAGCATCGCGACATCTTCAGCTTCGATGATGCGCACGAAATCCTCGACACTGGCGCCCGACAGAATTCCCAAGGCAATCTTCGGTCCCACGCCGGATACCTTGAGCAGCGCGCGAAACAGACGGCGCTCGCCGTCCGTGCCGAAACCATACAGGATGTGCGCATCTTCGCGCACTACCAAGTGCGTGAACAGTGCAACGAGCTCGCCGATGGACGGGAGACCATAGAACGTCGACATGGGGGCCTCCAACTCGTATCCGACCCCGTTGACATCCACCAACAGCATCGGCGGCTGTTTGACGGCCAACCGACCCTTGAGAAACCCGATCATCCGCGGCTGCCGGCGCGCAACAGTGAGGTGCGAACCCGGCCGCGCAGTGCGTGACAAACCGCCGTTGCCAGGGCGTCGGCGGCGTCCGCAGCCATCGGGCCCTCGAGCTTCAGAATGCTCTTCATCATGAGCTGCACCTGGATTTTCTCGGCGTTGCCCGAGCCCACGACCGCCTTCTTGATCTCACGGGTGGCATACTCGAACACGTCGGCATTCGCATCGGCGGTGCCGCAGATCGCCGCGCCGCGCGCCTGACCCAACTTCAGCGCGCTGTCGGGATTACGATTGACGAACACTCGCTCGATGGCGATCTCCTGTGGCCGATATTGCGCAACGACCGACTGGATGCAGCGGAAAATCTCGCATAAACGCGCCGCGAATTCGCCTTGGCCCGTGCGGATGACGCCGCTCGCCACATAAGTCAAGCGCGGGCCGGTGGCGTCCACGACGCCGAACCCGGTGCACTGCGAGCCCGGATCGATACCGAGCACCCGGATGGTCGCGCTCTTGAGCATGGGGATTGACATCGCCGCGTATGATACCGGCAATAGGCACTTAAACCCACCGGCCCTTGCCGGACGCACACGCTGCAGATCATGGAAACCACCGCGACGACCCGCACGGTCACCACCAGGCTCAAAGAGGGCTTTGCGGCCTTGCGCGAGCTCGACCTGCCGCCCGCTGCCGAATCCGCGCGTCGCGTTGCGCTCAGCGTAGCGGAGATCGTGCGCACCCTGGACGCCGACGACGACGTCGTTATGGCCGCGATGCTGCAGCCGTTGCTTGACGCCCACTTCATCGAGCGCGAAGCCACCGCCAAACGCTTCGGCATGGAGCCGGTTAGGCTGGCCCGCGCCCTGAGCCAGCTCGGTCACTTCGGCTTGCCGCCGGACTGGACCCCGGAGCGCGGTCTCGAACCGGGACAAGCCGAGTCGCTGCGCAAGATGCTGCTCGCTGTGATCGGGGACGTGCGATTGGTCGTGGTGAGGCTCGCCGAGCAATTGCAGAAAATGCGCTCGGCCAAATCCTTGGACGTCCTGACTCAACGCAAATTCGCCGTGGAGACCCGCGAGGTCTACGCGCCCCTCGCCAACCGGCTCGGCGTTTGGCAGGTCAAATGGGAGTTGGAAGATCTGGCGTTTCGCTATTTGCAGCCGACACAGTACAAACATATCGCGACAGCCCTCAACACGCGCCGCTCCGAGCGCGAAAAGTACATCCACGAATTGAAGAATCTGCTGCAGGGAGAGCTGCGCGCTGCCGGCGTCGAGGCCAACATTGACGGCAGGCCAAAGCATATCTACAGCATCTGGCGCAAGATGCAGGCAAAGCAACTCGCCTTCGAGCAGCTCATGGATATCCGCGCCGCGCGGGTACGGGTGAACACCGTCGCCGAGTGCTATGCCGCCTTGGGCGTGGTGCATTCATTGTGGCAATTCATACCCGGCGAATTCGACGACTACATCGCTACCCCGAAGGACAATCTCTACCGCTCGATCCATACCGCCGTCATTGGACCGGGTGCCCAACCGGTCGAAATCCAAATTCGCACCTATGACATGCACGCCAAGTCCGAGCGCGGCGTCGCCGCGCATTGGCGCTACAAGGAAGGCGGACGCAGCGATCAGGCCTACGAACGCAAGATCGACCAGCTACGCTCGCTATTGATGCCCGCCGACGGGGCAGACACCGGTCGCGACTTCCTCGACCGCATGCGCGTCGATTTATTTCAAGACCGGATCTACGTGGTGTCGCCGAAAGGCGAAATCGTCGATGTCCCCGTGGGCGGCACGCCCCTGGATTTCGCCTATCAAGTGCATACGGATCTCGGCCACCGCACCCGCGGTGCCAAGGTCAGCGGACGCATGGTGCCGCTCGATTATCGACTCAAGAACAGCGATACGGTGGAAATCATCACCGCCAAGTCGCCGCAGCCGTCGCGCGACTGGCTCTCGCCGCAATCCGGGTTTCTCGCGAGCCCCCGGCACCGCAACAAAGTTCGTGCGTGGTTCCGCAAGCAAAACGAAGCGCAGAACAAGATCGAAGGCCGGGTGATGCTCGAGCGCGAGATGCAGCGCCTGGGCGTCAACAGTCCACCCATGCCTGAACTGCTGAGCGAACTGAAACTGCCGAGCACCGAAGCCTTGCATGAGGCATTGGGTCTCGGCGAGGTAAGCGGCAGTCAAGTGGCGGGGGCCCTTCAACGGCTGCACGCTCGTGAGGCGCGCGTCGAGCCGGCGCGTCCACGGCCCGCGGTCGAGCGGCAACCGGATCTCGAGGTGCAGGGCATCGGCGATCTCCTCTCGACCTACGCTCGTTGTTGCAAGCCTGTACCGCCCGAAGCCATCGTCGGCTACATCACCGTGGGACGCGGCGTCAGCATCCATGCCCAAGCCTGCGCCAACCTCGCGCGTCTCAGCAGCAAAGCGCCCGCACGAATCCTTAGCGTAACGTGGGGCGAGACGGGTGCGACCGAATTCCCCGTGGATATCGAGGTTCAAGCTTTCGACCGGCGAGGACTGGTGCGCGACGTGAGCGCTGCGCTGGCGGACGAGAAAATAAGCATCCAGGGGATGAATACCGCGTCCGACAAGCGCGATAACGTCGCGCACATGCAGATCAGCATTTCGATTACCGGCCTGCCGCAACTGTCGCGGGTGCTCGCCCGCATCGCCCAGGTGCCGAACGTCGTCAGCGCGCGCCGCAGGAAGTAACCTGTCTCGCCACCAAGTCAGGTCGTACTCTCAAAGCCAATGATCGATGAGATTGTTGGCGTACTGCCTGGACGGGGCCTTACGCCCGATTGATGCTGTCGATAGCCTTCTTGTCCACCGCCAATGCCGCCTCGTGAATGGCCTCCGACAACGTCGGGTGTGCATGGATGGTGCGCTGGATATCTTCGGTGCTCGCCGAGTACTCCATGGCGAGAACGGCCTCGGCGATGAGTTCGCCCGCCATGGGTCCGATCACATGGACGCCTAGGACTTCGTCGTCGTCTTGGGCAGACACAATCTTCGCCATGCCCTGCCCCGCTTCCATCGCCCGCGCTCGGCCGCTCGCGGCAAAGGGAAACGTACCCACCTTGTAAGCACGGCCGCTCGCCTTCACCTGCTCTTCGGTTTGTCCCACCCACGCGATTTCCGGCGCCGTGTAGATGACGGACGGGATCACTTTATAATTCACTTCGCCGAAATGGCCGGCAATCAGATCGGCCACCA
>ODAK010008647.1_pt1 | contig 10166 bp, 3 predicted proteins | sample 1539591 | NCBI WGS metagenome assembly ODAK01 (sample SAMEA3539303, study PRJEB22396) | soil metagenome | biome: tundra; feature: field; material: soil | place: USA | collected 2010-05 | depth 0.15 m | reverse complement strand
CGTATTATTCCATCGCCCTGACCAAGCACAACCGGGGCAAGCCGCATGAGGCGGTCGCCGAAATCCGCCGACAGCTCGCGCAGTTTCCGAATGATTTTGAAGGCGTGATGCTGCTGGCGCGCATCCAGGCGGAGGATCTGGCGGATCTGGCGGGCGCGGAAAACACGCTGAATCATTTTTGCGACTGGCCGGGGGCACCCGTCAAACAGGTGGCCGCCGGGCTGACTCAACTGGCGGACTGGCACATGAAAATCGCGGCGGATGTGGATGCGGCGCGGACCGCGCTGCAGAAAATCGTCACCCGTTTTCCGGGCACGGAAATTTCCCTGCAGGCCGAGCAGCGGCTGGCGCATCTGGTCGAGACGGAAAAAATGATTCTCGCGCGGCACGACCGGCAGGACATGGTTGTGCCGGAGGGCGTGCATAACGTCGGGCTGCTGGACTCGACGGATTTTTTAAAACCGCAGGAAGTTGAGCCGGGCAAACTGGCGGCGGCGCACGTGAAGCATCTGGAAGCGCATCCGCACGACACGGAAGTGCGCGAGAAGCTGGCCGCGATTTACGCGAATGATTTCAAGCGCCTGGATCTGGCCACGATGGAGCTGGCGCAGTTGATCAACGAGCCGAATCACAAACCCAAGCAGGTGGCGCAATGGCTGAACGTGCTGGCGAATTACCAGATCGAACTCGGCGCGGACCTGACGACCGTGCAGGCGACGCTGGAAAAGATCGTGGAACGGTTTCCCGATTTGCCCGTGGCCGACCTCGCACAACGGCGGCTGGCGCGCTTGAAAAACGAATTCAAGGGCCGCCAGCAATCTTCAAGCGTGAAGCTCGGCACTTACGAGCAGAACATTGGCTTGAAATACGGCTCGCCGCGCAAGATGTAACTCCTGACGATTCCACGTCAGAGCAGCAAGGCCGCTCCGTTCAAATAAATCAGCAGCGTGCAGAGATCCGCCATTGCCAAACTGACAGGTCCGGCGGCGATTTTGGGGTCGAGCTTGAACCGGTGCAATACCGCCGGCACGGCCAGGCCGATGAGACAGGCCACCACCATGGACACCGCGATGCTGCCGCCGATGACCAAAGCCGGTGCCACCTGCCCGCGCCACAACCATGCCACCACGCTCACCACCAGACCGCAGGTGCCGCCCAGCATCAGCGCCGACAGGGCTTCCTTCCGCACGGCGCGCAGGAACCAGGCACGGCTCGGGGTCCGTCCGCGCAACGCCTCCACCGTGACCGTCACCGATTGTGCGCTGACGCTTTCGCTCAAGCCCAGCACCATCGTCAGAAAAAACGCCAGGATGATTCTCGCGGTCAGCGTGGTTTCATAACAGCCCGAAACCAGCGCGCAACCAATGCCGCCGCCCAGGGTTGCGAGCAGCCACGGCATGCGCAGCCGGAACGCCTTCACCGGCGAAGCACTTTGCACCTCCGCGACGTGGAAGCCGATGCGCTCAAACACTTCCTCCAGATGCGCCCTTTCCGACAAGCCTAGCGCCTCCTCGGTGAATTGACTAAACATGCTCACGTTGATGACACCCACCAACCGCCGTTCGGCCGTCACCACCGGGAACGCGAGAAACTTGTGCATCAAAAACATCTCGCACGCCTCCAGCACGGTCGCCGTTTCGGGAATCGTCACCACCCGGTTGATCATGATGTCTTGCAGACGCGCGTCCGGCGCGGCCAGCAACAGGCGCCGTGTCGGCAGGACGCCGACCAGCCGCTGTTCCGCGTCCACCACATAAAAATAAATGATCTGCTGGGCCGCGCCGTGTTCGCGGATTTGCGCCAGCGCGCCCGTCACCGTGAGGTTCTGGTCCAGCGCGGTAAAATCCCTGCCCGCCATGCCGCCCACCGGTTGGTTCAAATAATCCGTCGTCATGCTGGGAAAGTAATTCAAGCAGGGCGATGGAAGCAAAGGCGAATGTTGGCTTGGAAGAAATTCCAAACCAACATGGCTCTGCGTTTAAAGAGAGCGAACGCCAACCAACTAATTGGCGGGAATGATTTCCGCCGTGCGCAGCGTCACCGGGCCGAGCAAGCCCGACTCCAGCAGCGGCGAATCCTTCGTCCAGTGATGCCATGTGGTGAACGTCAACCGGCCCGTCGGACTGGGCTTGCCATCGAGAAACCACTGCGGCCAAGCCGTGAGCTGCTTGCCGTTCCACTCGCGATCCGGCGGCAACTGCTCGTCCCCGATGAGCCGGTTTGGCCAGAGGTTGGTGACTCTGACAACCAGCTTGTTCACGCCGGATTTTGCGGCGGCGGTGACGTTCACGCGGAACGGCGGTTTCCACAGCACGCCGGAGTTCCGGCCATTCAGGGAAACTTCGGCGAAATTTTTCACAACGCCGAGATCGAGCCAGAGTTCGCGCCCGGCATTCAACTGTTCGGCGGAGATTTCAATTTCTTTCTCGTAAGCCGCCGTGCCGGAAAAATAACGCACGCCGTCGTTTGGGTGGGCGGTCCAGGAAATCAATTTGTCCAGTGTGACCGAGGGCGGTGCGCCCCAGTTCGGCGGGAAATTCAAACTCCACGCGCCGGCGATTTCCAGCGGTGCCGGCACGCCTGCCGCGTCCGCGTGTAAAACCTTGCCACTGGCCGTGCGCAATTCGACGCGGCCATCGCTCCACGCCTTCACCACTGGCGCCTCGCCGGCGCTCGTTTCCCATTGCGGCGAGTGGCCCGAGGCCGCCGTCACTGGCAGCGTGAGCATGTCGTTTTCACGCACGACCGCATGGCCGGGCTTGCCATCGAGCGTGTAGTCCACGCGCAATTCTTTGACATGGTTCACCGCCGGATCGCGGTCGAAGGTGTCGTTGCTCACCGCCACGGCAAACTGTCCGTCATGCGTGAGTTCGGAAAGTTTCGCGGTCACATCCATTCCGCCCGCGCCGTCGGTGGCGGTGTAAACCGCGTGCTGAATTTCCAGCTTCGGCCCGGTGACGGTTTCGGTGACGACGGGACTGTTGAGCGCAATCACATGATCCGTGCTGCCGGCGGCCTGACGGAAAATCACAAACACCGAACCGGCGGGTTCAAAATCCAGCCGCACCGTGGTGCGTCCGTCCTGCGTGCTCCAGACCGGAGCGGCTTCAATCACGCCCGTATCGGGGTGCCAGAGTTCGGGAATTTTCCCGCTGACGCGGAAGGTGCATTCGGCGGAATCAAATTGCCGCCGCTGATTGGAGATAAAATATATGTCCGCTTTACCGGCGATTCGATGAACGTAAGCCAGCCGTGAATGGCTGGCCGCACGCTGATATTCAAAATCCGGTTTGAGATTTTGCGCGGCAAAAATGTCGGCCAAAGGTTTGCCCCAGATGATCCGGCCTTTGCCATCGGCATTTTCAAAAACGCTGGTGCCGTCGCATGGACCCCAAAGCTCGTCAGCGAGTTTGGTCACCTGCGCATCGCACTTCGGAAAATCGGTCAGGCTGGGCGAATGCTGCGGGCGCGGGCCGACGACCGTCGCGCCGGCGAGCACCAGTTCGCGGATGCGTTTCAATAATGGCGGCGTCAGGTCTGAATCATTCGGCGGCAGAATCAACGCGGCATAATTCGCGCCGCTGCGCAAAGTGGTGCGGCCGTTTTTCACCGTCGCGCCGTGCAGCAGCACGTCGGCGTTGATGGCGTCGTAGTCGTAACCGGCGGGCAGCGCGGGATTGCCGACGCGCATCTCCACCGGCGCACTTTCGCCCGTGAAGTAGGCGGCGTCCGCGACCGCGCGGCCCTGTTGCAAGAGAAATTCGCAGTGCGAAATGTAATCAATCCACGCGTTGCCCTGATTCCACCAAGTTTCCGTGCGCTCAAAATGAAAGCCCCACTGGCCCATCGTCATGCCCGGCCAGGTGTTCGTCCACGGCTGCATGGCGTAACGGTGGAAAATGTAGCGGTTCAAGCCCTGGCAATACATCAGGTCGCCCAGCGTCTTCAGCGAATACGGATCGTTCTGCCAGCGCCCGGCTTCGGGCGCGGCGGTGAACGACTCCGCGCCGACGATGGTTTTGCCGTAGATGTGCGCAATGGACGCGGCCATCTTCACGGAGGGATGCCCCTGGCTGCCGGTCCAAAATTCGCCCATCACGACATCCGCCGGCGCGCCGCTTTGCAGCGATTCAAACGGCCCGGTGTAAGGCTCGACCGCATTCTTCAAACCGTGCTGGTGGCAAAGCTCCGCGAAATGACCGTAGTAATTTTCCGCAAACAAATCGGCGATGGTGCGGCGCACGTCCCAAAGGAAACGCTCGGAGACGGCGGGATTGTCCACCACCCGGCCGGTGAACGCGGGCAAAAATTTCAAGAGGTCGTAGCCACGCCGTTTTTGAAATTCCGCGCGGAAATCCCGGTTCCAGTTCTGGCCCCCGACTTCGTAGCTGTCAACCAGCGAGCTGTTGAGCGCCTTGCCGGCCAGCGGGCCGACGTCGTCGAGCACCTTTTGCATGAAGCCGTCCCAGTGCGCGTCGAGCGCGGCCTTGCTGAACTTGTCGCACTCCAGGCCCTCGCCTTCCTTGGGCGCGGGATGGTTGTTCACGCCGGTCGGAGTGTAGCCGAGCCGCAGAATGATCCATTCACCGGCGGGAGCCTGCCAGTTCAAATGACCATCAGCAGTCAGTGTGGAAGTGAGATCAATGACGTCGCGACGTTGCACGGCACCAGCAGTCGAATCACCGGCGTTGCGGGCCGACAACACGGCATCGCCGTTGAATCCAGCCTTCGCATCAAGGTGTTCAATGGTTGCCTTCGCGGCAGGCGCGGGAAATGCGAGCACCGCAATGTCGCGGTAAAAACCAAGCGTCGTGGGCGGTTGCGGCAGCGCGGCGCTGAAACTGGTTGGGCCGGTCACGCGCACTTCGCTGGTCGAGACGCGCTGCATGGCGTTGGTCACCGTGTTCCACGGGCCGCCGCTGCTCGACCAGCCGGCGCAGTTTTCCACGCAGAGTTCGAGGCCCAACCGGTTTGCCTCCTGCACGGCAAATTTAAAATCCTCCCGCCATTCCGGACTCATGAATGCCACCGGGCCGCGCGGAATCTCGCAGTCCACGTTCACAACGGTCGCGCCGCCGAGTCCGATTTGCTTCATCGCCTCAAGGTCGGCGGAGATGCCGGCCTGGGTGATGTTGCCGTTCATCCAATGCCACCACGTCTGCGGCTTGGCGGAATCCGGCGGATTAAGAAAACCGGTTTCCAGCGGATCAGCGGCGGCGGCGAGCGCAAGCCCCAGCAGGGCGGAACCGAGTAAGAGATGTGGCAATTTTTTCATAACGGTTTGATATATTTGGAAATGATTTTTAGTTTTAGACAATGATTCGTTCACCGCACAATACCTTCGTTGAATAACACCCTCGGTCGTCCCGGCCCAACCACGACCAATAAGCAACTGCTTCCAAGCGCGGAATTCATCCGTCAATTTCAACTGTGATTACTTTAGATTAGCCCGCGGTTCGCATCTGCGTCTATACCCCGAAACAGTGGGATTCTCATCACCGAAAAAGGTGAAGCCTCGAGACGTTCTCGGTGGATCCAACCGCGAGGTGTCGGCCTTGCTTGGCGAAATGTCTGGCGTTGGCACATTCTGTTCGTGGAATGGTTCCAGTGACAAGCGCAAAGAAACCGGCCACCCATTAATTTTACTACCAAGGCACCGGCCACGCCGCTGTTGAGTGGCCGCAAAGTCGCACAAAAGACGCAAAAGGGGAAAACTCTTTTGTAGTGCCATCCCCAAACTTCATCGCGTTTGGCAAAGATTTTCCAGGAGCGCAGCGAACCCGGAGACAGGGGAATGAGGGTCAGAGGAATGGCAAAAATTCCCCTGACCCTCATTCCCCTGACCATCCGGCTTTGGCGAACCGCCGGGTGTTCGGTGTTGATCGTGAGCCTTTGGGTTGCCGCGCCGCCGCGTTATGCCTATTGCGCCTTTTCGCGGCAAAACCTGGTTCCTTTGTTGTTTAACCAATCACGGCACAAACAGCAGCCGGAAGAATCCCAGGTCATTCGTGATGAAAAGAAATTGCGAATTCGTCACGTCCGTCGGCGTGAACAATCCGCCCGCCCAATCCCTCCATGTTCCGCCGAGCGCCGGCATGAATTGAATCTGATAATTGTCATACGGAGCCAGACTCGCCGAATCCACCCGCATCACCGGCAGCACCGCCGGTGACAGCGCGGCAGCCGGCGGCTGGCCGATGCGCAGGGTTGGCGTGTTCGTGTAGCCAAAGCCCGCGTTGGTGATGAAGATGTTCGTCACCACGCCGCCGGAGATTTGCGCCAGCGCCGTGGCATTGGTTCCGCCACCGCCCAAAATGCTGACCGCCGGAGGCGTGACGTAGCCCGAACCGCCACTGGTCACGATGGCACCGACGACAAACCCATTGACCACCTCCGGCGTGGCGAACGCCTGCGTCGGGGTCGGATTGAGCGCCAGCCGGTAATCGCCGCCGCCCGCCACGCCCGCGACCATTTGCGTGTAGAGCGCATCCGTGGCCGTGAAGCTGGCCGGTTGGTTGGTCCAGTACCATGCGACCGACCGCTGCAATTGATAGCTGCCGCCCACGGTCAGATTGGAAAAGGCCAGGAACGACATGGGCGCGATGTCCAAAACCGGATTGGGAATAAACGGCGGATCAATGACCACCACCGGCGCGTTGGTGTAGCCAAAGCCCGCATTGGTGACAACGATGCTCACTACCACGCCGTTGCTGACCACCGCAAACGCCTGCGCCCCACTCCCGCCACCGCCGATGATGCGAACAAGGGGCGTGTTGGTATAGCCGATTCCTGTGTCAGAAAGCGCTACCGCAACCACGAATCCGTTGGTCATAGTTGCGGTTGCCTTGGCTGTGCTTGGCACTAAATACGCCGCTGTGGTAATAGTTGTCTCACTAAAATTAACTGTGATGATCTGACTGTCTGGCGTGCCCCAGCCCGGCACCATCAAAAAACTCAAGGTATGGTTGCCCAATGTCAGACCAGAAACAGTTGCTCCGCTGTCTTGCCATGCTCCTGCATCCACCTGCCATTGCGCTCCGCCATTCACCGCACCCGCCGGACTTATGTCCACCTGTAAGGAACCAAATTGTTCAACATAGCTGCCCGTAGTTGTCGTCGTCTGGTTAACATTGATCGCCACAAGCTGACTGACAGGCGATGTCCAGCCGGTGATTGTATTAAATGTTACCACATCATTGCCTACCGACACGCCACTAACCGTTGTTCCGCTATTTTGCCATGCACCGCCATCAACTTGCCATTGCGCCCCCGCGCTTACGGCATCCGAAGGCGCAAGATTTACCTGCAAGGAACCAAGTTGCTGGACATACGAACCAGTGATTGTGGTTATTTGATTTGTGTAGATGAATGCTGTCTGGTTGGTCGGCGAGGTCCAACCAAAGACCGCCGAAAATGCCACTATATGGCTGCCCCCGGACAAATGATAAGCAGCCGAACCACTATTTTGCCATGCACCTCCATCGGCTTGCCATTGGGCTCCGGCACTCACCGCTCCCGCAGGCGCGAGATTCACCCGCAACGAACCTGACGGCGTAAAGGTGGAAGCATTGACCAACACCGAAAGTGAAAGATTAGCGTTCGCGCAAATTATATCTAACCTACCATCCCCGTTGACATCCGCCGCTGTGATTGAAAGAGGGGCATTGCCTACGATGAGGGTGGCAGCGAGCGCGAAGCTACCATGCTGGTCGTTCGTGAATACTGAGACCGTGTTGGAAAAGTAATTCCCGTAGATCAAATCAACCCAACCATCGCCGTTGACATCCGCTGCGATGACTGATTGAAGGCCCCCGTTGAGCGCGCCGCCTAGAGTTGAGGACAGCGCGAAACCACCATTGCCGTTGTTCGTCATCACCACGAGCGTCGAGCCGTTTGCACAGATTATATCAGGCTTACCATCACCGTTGACGTCTGCGGCAGTAACCGATAAAGGAAGGCCACCCACATAATATGTTCCAGCAGTCACGAAACTGCCGCTCCCGCTGTTCGTCAAGACTGAAAGCGTCCCGCCAATTTCATTTGCGGAGATCAAATCAACTTTACCGTCTCCGTTGACGTCCGCCGCCGTGACTGAAATAGGGTTGTTGCCCACTGTGATCGTTGCAGCGAGAACGAAGCCGCCACTCCTATTGTTGGTCAATACCGAAAGTGTATTCGTGCCGTTGTTTGCACTGATCAAATCTACCCAGCCATCCCCGTTAACGTCGGCCGCCGCGACTGAATATGGTGCAGCGCCTACAACCGGCGAGCTCGAGAACACATAGCCACCGGTGCCGTTATTTGTTAAGACTGTCAGCGTGTTGCCATTGGTATATCCATCGCTAGAGTTCGCGCTGATCAAATCAATCTTGCCGTCCCCATTCATATCTGCTGCCACGACGGAACTAGGAAAGAGGCTAACACTTGTGGTCGGCGTGGAGGCGAGCGCAAAGCTGCCGTTGCCTTTATTTGTGAAAACGCAAAGAATGCCGCGAGGATTAGAGGAGGAATTTGCGGAGATCAAATCAATCTTACCATCTCCATTGACATCCGCTGCCGTAATTGCTCGAGGCCCGCCAACAACAGAATAGTTTACGGCTGGCGCGAAGGCGAACTGGGCAGCCGCTTCATGCAGTCCCGCGAGCAGAAGTATCGTGCAAACCCAAAAATATCTTTTCACGGCATCAGGCTAATTGTTTTCTGTCGGCTGGCAAGTGTAACGACAGCCGTTCTCCTGTCTTTTCTGCCTCTGCTTGCATTTCTGCTTCTGTGAACGTAATTTGCCACTCGGTTGGCTCGGCATCTTGAGCGAAAATTTGGATTCTAAAGTTTGGTTGAATTTGTGGGTGATACCCCGTTGCGAAGAAATGCGTTGAAGCCCCTGGATGGATTGGCTTTTTTGCGCGCGAAGTGCATGGAATTAGCGGCCCCGTTTCCCAATCTTCAAGTGTATAACTTGCCCCCTTGGGATCAGAGTGTGCAATAACAAATGTGTCAAAGGCGGTTGCGGAACCGGTGTTTTTCAAAAAACCATTAATCTTGTATTCTGTGATGGCACCTTGAACGACACGCGCCTTCAATGTCGGCACAAGCAAGCAACGCGATTGAGGGAAGAATAAATTACGGAGAAGCGAAACGCTGGCAGTGGCAAAATTATCGCCCGCCCGTATAATATATTGGCGGTTGGACTTTTCGGCTCGATGGGGCTTGAATGGACTTTCAGGAATATAACAAATTACGAACCCCTCGTCTTTAAGAGGCTACAGTTGAATAAGCTACGATTTCAACGCCAAGCACCGGAGGTTCAGTTGCCTGACGATGAAGTTCAATCAACCGACTTTTGAACGCCGATGGGTTTTTCACAAAGGATGAACCGCAAGCTGTATCAATACCTGTTGCCCGACTTTTCCGAGCATCAACGCCCCAAATTAAAATGCCGCCTTGCGTGTTTGCAAAACCAGCGAGAGCTTCGCTCCATGTTTTCTTGGTGTCATTGTCTGTAATTTGTGCTGCCCCCTTGAAATCAAGCCATTCAGTTTCAAAAACAGGTGGCGTTGCATTCACCAGACGCTCAATAGCAGCGACCGGATTTTGATCGGCGATAATTTTCAGAAAAAATTCTTTCGCAATTGATGGTCTTTCAAAAGCCTGCAAACTTATATCGCTCATGCCGCGAGAATAATTGCTTTCCATCGGTAGGCAAACTGTTTTGGCAGAGGCGCTGGCCCTGCCTGGCGCGGCTGTTTTTCCCGGAGCGCGGATTGTCCCAATCCGCAGCGCGTGGACCGGCCGAGGCGCTTTGAAATCAAGCCCAGCCGTGCGGGCTGGCGCAGGGCTGCGAGTTGAGCCAGCTCGCGCTCCGCTGAAAGATGCTTCACGGTCTCCATTCACGACTTGATGTCGCGCACTTGAAACGCCAGCGCGCCGATGACAAACGCGGTGCCGCTCACGGCGAACAGGATGATTTCCGACTGGCAGATCTGCCACCACGGCACCGGCTCGATGAAGACCAGCAGCCAGCATTTGAAATGGTGCGTGATGAACCAGTTTTCGTAGCGGTCAAAAAACGGGATGTTTTCCATGACCATGCTCACGAACAGAAAAGAAAGCGCCAGGATCGTGGCCGCCGCCGGTTTCATGTTGAAGCACGAGAACATGAACGCGAC
>ODAK010008646.1_pt1 | contig 10166 bp, 10 predicted proteins | sample 1539591 | NCBI WGS metagenome assembly ODAK01 (sample SAMEA3539303, study PRJEB22396) | soil metagenome | biome: tundra; feature: field; material: soil | place: USA | collected 2010-05 | depth 0.15 m | reverse complement strand
ACATGAGCAGGCGGGCCACCGGGGAATCCACTCAAACCTGGCACGATGACCCGCCTCAAACGGACGAACCATCAGTGACCTAGATCAGATGCCCTCTAAGCCCTTGGGATGTCTCATCTGGAACCAGGCCCATCTGTGGCGGATCCTGCACACCTACGAGACGCACCACAACCAGCACCGGCCACACCGCTCCCTGCACGGCGCCGCGCCGCTGAAACCGCTACCCGAACCGGTCTATCTCGACGATTACCGCGTCCGGAAACAGGCGCGCGTCGGTGGCCTGACAAACGAATACCACCTGGTCGCATGACATGGACGAGGTTGTCGAGACCCACAGGCTCCTAGATGGCATGTTCGTCGCCATGAGGTCAGGACTGGCTCAGCACCGGTCTTCTGAGTTCTGAGCCGCACTGTCCAAGAATGCCCGTGGAGTGCCAGAAGTCTGCCCCGTGCCGGTCACGAGGTGTTGCGGGGAGGTTATCGGGCGGCCGTGGCCTGCCCGACCGCGGACAAGCCGACCTACCTCGGCCCGCAGGTGCACGAACGCGGGCAGTTCCCTGGTGGTGATCTGGTCGCGCGGCTCAGGCAGCTGCACGGCCAGGTCAGCGCGGATATGCCCGGGCGCGCCGGTGAGGACGACGACCCGGTCACCGGTGTAGACGCTCTCGTCGATGTCGTGGGTGACGAGCAGGATGGTGATGCCACGGTCGCGGCGCAGCCCAAGGACGAGGTCTTCCAGGTCTTCCCTGGTCTGGGCATCGACAGAGCCGAATGGCTCGTCCATGAGCAGCAGGACGGGATCGCAGGCGAGCGCCCGGGCGATGGCAGCGCGCTGCTGCATCCCGCCTGATAGCTGCCAGGGGTAATGGTGCGCCGTATCGGACAGCCCGACCGCAGCGAGCGCTCGCAGTGCGGTTTCCCTGCGTACTGCGCGGCGCGGCTGCGACCTGTGCAGCGGCAGCGCCACGTTGTCGCGCACGCTCAGCCATGGGTAGAGCGACCTGCTGTAGTCCTGGAACACCACGGCAAGCCCTTCGGGTACCTCGTGCACCACTGTCCCGTTCACCGTGATCGTGCCGCGGGCCGGGCGCTGCAGGCCCGCGATACACCGCAGCAAGGTGGACTTGCCACAGCCGGAGGGACCCACGATGGCGACAAGCTCGCCCCTGGCCACCTGCAGGCTGATCCCGTCAAGGACCATGTGCGCGCCGTCGCCGCGCCCGTACGTGTACATCAGGTCCGTTACCTCGAGCACAATGGCTCCCCTCAGTTCGTCAGCATGCGGGCACCACGGTGCCAGGCCAGCAGGTGATGTTCGACACCGAGGACCGCGGCGTTCAGCACGTATCCGAGGATGCCGAGCAGCACGATCCCGGCCCACAGCCCGGTCAGGTCGAGGCCACTGCTGGCGGCATTCATCTCGTAGCCGATGCCATTGCTGCTCCCCGTCAGTTCGGCGATCACCATCAGGACGAGGGAGAGCGAGACGCTTATCCGCAGCCCGGCGAAGAACTTCGGCAGCGTGGCGGGCACGATCAGCCTGGTCAGCCGCTGGCCTGCCGATAGCCGGAATGCCCGCGCGGTCTCTGCCTGCAGCCGGTCCACTGACCTGGCGCCGTCGATCGTGTTCAGCAAGATCGGCCAGATCGCGCCGAACGCGATGAAGGCTACCTCCATCTGAGTACCGAGCTTGAAGATCACGATGAATACCGTGACAAGGGCCACCGCCGGCAGGGAGCGGCCGAAATGCAAGATCGGGTCAAGGTAGCCCGACAGCGCTGTCGAGCGCCCGAGGGCGATCCCGAGCGGCCCGCCTACAGCGACCGCGACCGCCAGCCCGCCGCCGACCCGGCCGAGGCTGGGCAGGACATTGCCAGTGGCATCGGGGGTCAGCAGCAGGTGACTGACCGGCCCGGAGAACCAGAGGTGGTACATCCGCGCCACGATCGCTAACGGCGGCGGGAAGAACGGGCTCTGCCGCCAGCTGGCCAACCCCTGCCATGCGCCCGTCCCGGCTGCCAGCACTAGCCAGCGCAGGGTCGTCGCGGACATGCGGCTCATCTCATCTCCCAGAGGCTCTGCTCCCCGAGATAGGCGTGATGCCACGGCAGCACCCTCCGCCCGGACCAGACAAGCAAGGCGTTCAGCGCCAGGCCGAGCACACCGGCCCACAGTGCCGCGGCAAGAACCAGGGCAGTGTTCCCCCCGCTGGCGTTCGCGTCTGCGATGAACGCACCGATCCCGCTGCCGTCGATACGGCCGGAGATGATGCCGGTGCCGATGCTGAGGATGATCGCGATCGAGGACGCCAGCTGGATCCCGGTGACTATGAACGGGCCAGCGGCCGGCAGGCAGACGCGCCGGACCACGTCGAGCCGCCCGAACCCGAATGCGCGAAGCGTCTCCTTCGCCACCGGGTCGACGTCGCCGACCCCATAGATCGTGTTGAAGAGCACCGGCCAGATGGCCCCGTAGACGATCAGGGTGACGTTCATCCGCAGCCCGGGGCCGAGGATCAGGGCGACCAGCGGGATGAGCGCGACCGCTGGGATCGGCCGCAGGAACTCCACCACCGCACGCGTGGCGATGCGCACGCCCGGCACGCTGCCAAGTACCAGGCCGCATGGCACCGCCACGGCCACCGTGATGGCCAGCCCTGCCGCCCACGCCTCGATCGTGCCAGCAAGGTCCCCGAGGAACCGCGGGTTACCGGCCAAGCCGACCGCCCGGGCCAGCACCGTCGAGGCCAGCGGCAGGACCGAGTGGCTGATCGCGCCGCTGCGCCCGAGCACCTCGGCAAGCAGCAGGAAGGCCGCGACGCCGACCAGCCCGCGAGCCCACGTCGCGGAGAGGACCGCCCAGGCCCGGGACGGCGCACGGGACTCGTTACTCATCGTCATGCCTCTGCCGCACCCGCGGCGAGTCGCGGACCTGATGCTGGCCGACGGCCTGCCGCGACTAGCTCAGTGCACTTCTGATGCTGCCGCGCCGACGCCATGCCCTGACCGCATGGCCGATCGCCTGGAGTAGCCGTCCGTGATGACGAGAAAGAACGGAGCGTCGCCGAGAATGGCCAGCGCCCGATGACGAGGCGGGCTGTCGCAATCGCGCTGCCCCCTGCGAAAGCGCCGAGCCTGAGCTGCCAGGACACATGCACGCAGGACCGTCACCGGGCCGACGGTGATGGATACACAGCCTCGAGGGATGCGAACGAGTCCGTTGTACTCCTTGGCTGCGAATACGTGCAGAAAGGCAGTAAAGCTCGCCGGGTGCTCGGGCTACCCGGCTGAAGTCCGGCGTTCACCGCACGCCCCAGACTGACTCGATTGGCGATCCCGGCACGCGCACCGGCAGTATTCCGTGTAGCGGCACACCAGCTCCTACGGTCAATATCCTCGCTCATCTCATGATATAGCCGCGTACCCCGATGCATCTGGGCTAGCCGAAGCCGTCCCCGGTACCTTGGCCCGGCGGGATTGGCGGTTCTCGGCGAGGGGCGGCGGGTGGTCGCTCTCGCTAATCAGTCGCTGCCCGCCCGGCGGGCGGTCAGGTAGGCCATGCGAATGTGGCGCACGAGGCTGCCATCGGGTTCACGGAGTTCCCCGGCCATGGCCAGGGCTTCGGCGCGGGCCTCGGCCAGACGCTGGCCGGGGATGTGCCGCCAGGTGACCCAGGGTCCTTCCGTCACGGCGGCCTCCCACCACTGCTGCGGGCTGTCATAGCGGATGGTGACCGTCTCGACTGTGCTGCTGATGCCGGTGTATCCACTGGCGTTGAGCATCGCCTTGGTCTCGGAGAGCGGGCCCGGGCGGTGGACATAGGTCTCGAACCCGGCGGCATCACCGGCGTAGGCATCCACCGCGGCGAGGACCGGGGACCATCGCGGGTCAGGGCCCGCGCCGCGGGAGAACGCGAGCGTGCCGCCCGGTACCAGCAACTCGTGCCACCGCGTGAGGGCGGCGGTCGGGTCCGCCAGCAAGTAGAACACCAGGGAGGCGAGGATCGCGTCGAAACTGGCCGGGTCGAATGGGGGCCTGGCGGCATCGCCCGCGCGCAGGGTGACGGAATCGCCCAGGCCCTGGCTCCCGGCCTCTCGTGCCGCGCGGGCAACCATCCGGGAGGCGACGTCGATGCCGGTGACATGGCCGCCAGGGACCACGGCCCGCGCGGCCTGGATGAGGACAGCGCCGGCGCCGCACCCGGCGTCCAGCACCCGCCAGCCCGGCTGGAGCCGGGCGAGGGCGACGAGCCGGGAGGCGACCGGTCCGGCGAACTGCGGGCCGGCACTGTCGTACCGGTCAGCGGTCTCATCAAACGCGGCCGCCACGTCCGCGGTCATCTCAGTCCCCGATCCAATCACCTCATGCCCCTGTGATCGACTTGACGCTGAACCGGTGCTTGAGCTGCCCGTACTGCAGCATCAGGTCAGCGACCCGCTGGAGCTGCACCGCGTCGGTGGTGGTCGGGAAGGTCCCGGTGGCCATGACGCCGGTGATGTCCGCGCTCAGGTGCAGCTGGGTGGTAAACGTGTGCTGAAGGGTGGCCAGGTTCGTGGCAGCGATCGCGTTTGCCTGTTCGATGGCCTTCGCGAAGGCCGCCGCGGTGCGCGGGTACTTAGCCGCCCAGGAGGCGAGCACGCCGTAGCCGGCAATCGGGAAGTCCTGAGTGGCCCCGTTATCGATGTCGGCCAGATCCTGAACGCCGTGCTGCTTCACGGCCTCGGTGAGGTACGGCTCGATCTCATACGCCGCATCCACCCGGCCGGCGGCCAGCGCGGCGGGCATTGCGGGAAACGGGATGACGGCGAGATGCACCTGGGCTGGAGTGACCCCGTAGGAGCTGAGCGCGGTGTACAGCAGGTCGGTGGTCTCGCTGTTCGGCGCGTTGACCGCGATGGTCTTGCCCTTGAGGCCGGCTAGGGCCCGGATGTCGCTGTGAGCCGGGACTATGACCTCCTGCACGTGCGGGCCGAGGGAGTACCCGGCTGCCAGGATGCGCATCTTCGCGATCCCGGCCGCGTCGGCGGCGATGTAGGAGGTGTACTGGCCGGAAGCCACGTCCACGCTGCCGTGCAGCATGGCTGGGATCACCGTGGACGAGCTAGTGACCGTCTGGATCGTCAGGTGCAGGCCCTGCTTGCTGAACAGGCCCTTCTCCTGCGCGATGTACAGGCCCGCCGCGCCCTCCCCGGGCACCGCCGCCACCACCAGATCCCGCTTCTCCGGCCCGGCTGACTTGGTGGCGCTGGCCGTGCCGCCGCACGCGGCGACGGCCATGGCCGTGGCGACGATCGTGATCACCGCGACGGCGTGACGCAAGGAACGGCGACCGCCGCCGACCGCCGCAGGCATACGGCTGACGCTAGTAAGTCTCATAACGCTCCTTAGCTGCTATGACGAATTAGCTGCTATGACGAAAGCGCAGGTCGTGGCGCCGCTTGCGCGAGAAGGGACCGAATCATGGGCAAGCATCGCTACGGCGCGGGGCTGGCTGAAGTGCAGAACTCGCTGAAGTTTGGAGCCGCGGTGCGGTCGGCCGCAGACACATAATCGCAGACACATAAGCAGTACCGTATCCGAGCATTTAGCCCAAAGACATCATGTCATGGGAAGGCATCTTAAATCGTGACCTTTCGTCGCATCTCTGCTCTAAAGTGAGACTGTTGCATGGCTGGGCGCACCATTCTGCCAGAACGGCCTCGACCGCTGCGAACTCTGCCTGCTCACGGCGGTTTCAGCGGTCTGTCAGCCATTTTCGAAGGATTGCTTGCTAGTTCCGAACAGAATGCCGAAATCAGCGAGGAGGTGAGCGATGAGCCAGCTCAGCCTGGCCGAGCCCGCCGTCCCACCGCCTGACAGTCCGCCGCCCGGCACTGAGGTGCCTGACAACAAGCCGCCTCAGCACCACGACTTGGCGGGCTCGGCGCTGGCCCTGCGGAACTGGCGGGTGCCCTGGCGGCTGATCGCACTGATCGTCATCCCGACGGTGATGGGCATGGTCTTCGCCGGCCTGCGGGTCGATGTCGCGGCAAGCAGCGCTGCTACCTTCGGGCGCGTCGAACAGCTTGCGGTGCTCGGCCAGGAGATCACTGACCTGGCGCAGGCAATGGAAGACGAGCGCGACCTCACGGCCGCCTTCATCGCGGACGGCCGGCCGGCTGCTGGCCTAGCGGCTCTGAAGAAGCAGTACGCGGTCACCGACGGATCGGCCGCGAAGGTTCGCGTGCTGGCGCTGGGAGTCGGCGCAGCCTTCCCTGCCCAGACGCGAACCAACGCGGCTGCCGTCCTTGCCAGGATCGCCGACCTACCTGATTTGCGCAGTTCTGGGGTTCAGAGCCAAACCCCGGCGCTGATAGTGATCATCAACTATTCCCAGGCCACGGCAGACCTGTTCTCGTTAAACGACGACATCGCCCAGGAGGGCGGCAACGCTGCACTGGTCGCCAGCGTACGGACGCTCGGCTCGCTGTCACGGATGAAAGACCAGGCGTCCCAGCAACGGGCCATCCTCTACACAGCGCTCGTCGAGGGGCAATTCGAGCCCGGCGCCCTGACCGCCCTCACCGCCGCACAGGCACAGCAGGCCAGCGACCTTGCATCGTTCGGGACGTCAGCCACGCTCAGCGATAGCCAGGCCTTTAGCAACACCGTCGCCGGGCCCCTCGTCGACCATGCCCAGGCACTGGAGCAGCGCACCATCGTGCTTGGCAGTGGCGGCGACGCACTGAGCGTCGGCAGCGGCACCAGCCAGCAGTGGTATACCGACATGTCTTACACCGTCGGGAGAATGCGCCTGGTGGAGCAACAGCTGGCCGACTCGATCCTCGCCCAGGCCCGGGCCTCGCAGCGAGGCGCGGTACGTTCCGCCCTGCTCACCGGCGTCGCCGCGCTCGCCGTCCTGATCTTCGTCCTGTTGGCAACGTTGATCATCGCGAGATCCATGGTGCGCCCGCTGCGGCTGCTCAAGGCTGGCGCACTCGAAGTCGCCGGAGCGCGTCTTCCCAGCGAGGTCCGCGAGCTGAGCAAGGCCGGGGGCGCCGACCAAGGTCTTGACGTGGAGCCGATCGACGTGCACTCCACCGATGAGATCGGCCAGGTAGCGCGTGCGTTCGACCAGGTGCACCGTGAGGCGGTGCGGCTGGCCGCGGACGAGGCCAAACTGCGCGGCAGCGTCAGCGCCATGTTCGTCAGCCTCTCCCGGCGCAGCCAGTCACTCCTCGAACGGCTGCTGAGGCTGATCGACAGCCTGGAACTCGGCGAGGAGGACCCTGAGCGGCTGGCCAACCTCTTCCGGATGGATCACCTGGCCACGCGCATGCGCCGCAACTCGGAGAACCTGCTTGTGCTGGCAGGTCATGAGACACCCCGCCGGTGGGCCGAGCCAGTATCGCTTGTGGACGTGGTCCGCGCTTCGGTGTCCGAGATCGAACAGTATGACAGAGTCGTCGTCAACATCCAGCCTGGCATCGCCGTCACCGGCAACGCGGTCGCTGACACGGTGCATCTGCTCGCCGAGATCCTCGAGAACGCCACCTTGTTCTCGGCGAAGAGCACCCAGGTGACGGTGTCGGGCCATGCGCTCAGCAATGGCGAAGCACTCATCGACGTCGCGGACAACGGAATGGGGATGTCCGAGGAGCAGATGGCGCAACTGAACTGGCGTCTGGAGAATCCGCCGGTCGTGGACGTAGGGTTTTCCCGGCACATGGGCTTGTTCGCGGTGGCGCACCTGGCGGCACGGCACGGCATCAAGGTGCGGCTGCAGAGGCCTTCAGCCGGTGGTCTCGCCGCGCATGTGTGGATCCCCGATACCCTGACCTCGCAGGACAGCGAGCCTGCCGCCGGGGAGCGGCGCCTCAGTACGCGCGTATCCGCGCGGGTGCAGGCCCTGACGCGGGCGGCCAGGTTCCCGCTGCCTCGCGTCCCTGCCGCCTTGCCGGCCGCGGACTCGCCTGTTGTCGTGCCAGAAGCCGGATGGCCAGAGCCAGGCTCCCCGCTGCCGATCTTCGATTCGGTGGAGTCCGACTGGTTCCGCACTCGCGGCCGGACACCGCCGCGACGTGATGACGCTCCGGCGGACTCGAGCGCAGCGCAGGTGTGGACTTCACCCGGTGATGACGGCTGGCGCGCCGCGGAAACGGTCCTCGCACCCGCCGTTGGCGGCCTTACCGCCGCGGGACTGCCGCGGCGCACGCCCCGGGCCAATCTCGTGCCAGGCTCCGCAGGGGATCAGGCGGGCAGATCAGTGAAGCTGGCAGAGTCGGCCGAGGTCGCGCGCAATCGACTGGCAGGCTTCCAGCGAGGCTCGCTGCGGGCTCGCGCCGCCGCTGCCCCCGCCAAGGAGGCCCCGAACGCATGACGCTGAGCGAGCGGACCACGGCCAGCCAGTGCAGCGAGGGACGGGCCGCACCGCCGGGCCCGCAGAGATGCAGGATCACCTCGGAGAGGCGAGTGCATTGAACCCCGCAAGCGACCAGACACAGGACCTTAGCTGGCTCGTCACCGACTTCACCGAGCGTGTCCCCGATGTGGGACACGCTGTCGTCGTATCCTCTGACGGGGTTCCCCTGGCGGTGTCCGACGGGATACTGCCAGATCGCCTGGAACACCTCTCGGCGGTCACCTCCGGCCTCACCAGCCTGGCGCAGGGGACCGCCCGGATGTTCGAGTGCGGCGCGCTCACCCAGACCCTGGTGGCCATGGAACGGGGAATTCTCGTGATCATGGCGATCAGTGACGGATCGAGCCTTGCGGTACTCGCCGCGGCCGATTCCGACCCCGACCTCATCGCGTATGAGATGACGATTCTCGTGGAGCAGGCGGGCAGCGTCCTGACACCGGGCGCGAGGCGACCGGCGAAGACCGCCAAAGAGACACCATGAGAACGTTCCGGTCATCCCAGCAAGCGGACAGCTGAGCCCGGTCATCGGGGGTGGACTGGTCCCCGGGACTGTGGCCGGTCCCCTCATGAAGTAACCGGTCCCTTCAGGAAGTAAGGAGTACCCGTGCCTCCGGTGCAGGACCTGAACTGGCTGATCACGGCTTTCGTTGAGCGCGCTTCTTCTGTCGCGCACGCGATAGTCGTCTCCTCCGACGGCATTCCGCTGGCGTTCTCACGCGGCCTCCCGCCCGACCGCGTAGATCAACTGGCCGCAGTGACCTCCGGCCTCACCAGCCTCATGCAGGGTGCGGCCCGAATGTTCCAGGGCGGAGGTGTCAACCAGACGGTAGTGGAGATGCACCGTGGCCTGCTAATCGTGATGTCGATCAGCGGTGGCGCGAGCCTCGCGGTGCTTGCTGCCGTTGACTGCGACATGGGCCTGGTGGCCTACGAGATGGCACTACTCGCAGAGCGTGCAGGGCGCGTCCTGACACCGGAGGTTCGCCGCATGTCCCGCGGTTGAACAGGGCAAACGCCCATGTGTTGCTACTTCAGCACCTGGCGCGCCATCACAACGCGCTGGATCTGGTTGGTGCCCTCGTAGATCTGGGTGATCCCAGAGCGGGCGGTGGCTCCGCTGAGCTGCTGCTAGCCCTGCTTGGTGTCCGGCACTTTGACGTTGATCTTGAGTTTTCAGGCAGCGTTTCCAAGGCGTGCTTCATCGATGTAGCAGCGTACGTGCCCGCCCGCAAGGCTGCCTTAGTCAGCTCGTCGTCCCCTCCTATCCACACATTCGGATTGAACACGACTACCCGGCCATCATCGCTGAGCGTACGGCGGACCAGCTGAATCGAGATCAGGTGCTGCAAGGCCTCACTGGCCGCCTCATCTCCGAACCCAGCCGCGGCCTGAAGCGCTGAGGACTTCTCCAAGGGCTGCAGGGAGGTCGCGCGAAGTAGCGCCAGCGCTGCGCGTTGCACGGGAGTGGCCATGACGATGTCGAGCATCCTCCCGACTTCAGCGATCAATTCATCGGCTGGAGGGATGAACGCATCCACGCTCACCAGTTCCGTCTGATCGTTGTAGTCGCAGCGCACCCAGCCGAGCTGCTGCAGTGTCGGCGGGCTGGTGTCCGTGCGTGCCGGTGCCGGTGGCGGTGGCCTGCACCGCGTGGGGCAGGTGGCGGACGGGACCGGAGGCGGCGGGTGACTTAGCTTGTTAATCAGTCCAGCGCCACCCAATGGCCAGACATGCTGCGCGTGGCCGGGTCGCTGGTCACCAACCAG
>ODAK010008645.1_pt1 | contig 10166 bp, 8 predicted proteins | sample 1539591 | NCBI WGS metagenome assembly ODAK01 (sample SAMEA3539303, study PRJEB22396) | soil metagenome | biome: tundra; feature: field; material: soil | place: USA | collected 2010-05 | depth 0.15 m | reverse complement strand
GCAAGTCGCAGATCAGCTTTGTGCCGGCGCTGCCTGCGGAGCGGACGGCGCAGTTTCTGGTGCTGCGCTCAGGATCGCAGAAGGACCTGGGCGTGGTGATCGGAGATCCACTCACAGCGGATGCGCGCCAGTTCACTGATTTGTACGTGAGCCCAGGCGAACGCTACTGGTATCGGCTGGTTGGTGTGGGCAAGAACGGCAATCGCAGCGATCCAACGGAGCCGGTTGCCATTCGGGTTGGCTCTCCGCAGATGGTGGCGCCGCCTGCTCCCACGGCCAGTTACTCGACCGATCCGTATCCGCATGTTGTCTTGCAGTTCCCAATGCCACCGGCGGGGTTGAGCGTGATTGTGGAGCGGCAGGAGGCGCAGTCGGACGCGTGGATTCGGATTGCGGGGCCGATGGCGACGCAGAGCGCTACTGACAACAGCGTTCCGGCTTCGCGGCCGGTGAGTTACCGGTTGAGCTATGTTTCAGACGATGGCAAGGTGGGGCCTGCTGGGCCGGTGGCTACAGTGTCTGCGAAACAGTGATTCGTGGTCAGGGGTCAGGGGTCAGGGGTCAGTTTTCAGTTGTCAGTTGTCCGTTGTCAGTTGTAGGGGTCAGTGGACTGTGACCTCGATTTGGGTTCCTGGACAAATAGATTAGACCGCCGGTCCGACCCTCTACCCCCCACCCGTATTCTGTAAATAAATTCCTTGTTTTCAAGACGATAGGGCATGGTCGTCACTGCAAAATCCTCATCTGATTGGACTTAGCTGCAGATTCCTCTCAGCAAAGGGGTTATGGGTAGTTTTCTCGTTTCGGATGCGTGTGCTTGGGCCGAACTGGTCTTGATGGACATACTGCAATGATTGTGCGCCGACAGGCGGTAATTCTCTGCAAAACCATGGCTGTGGGCTGCTGCTTCCAGATCATTTCTCAGGGTTCCGCTCATCGCGAAGGGCAACGGGTGCAGTGGGAAGGGCAACTGAGTCCCAGGTCTCAGAGGCGAGACATGGGGCACCCGGCAGTTGAGGTATACCTCCCTTAGTGCCTCCTGACGTCTTCGTTTATCCATCAAACGACATCATCGGGGGATTCTCATCGAGTTCCAAATAAGCTCGGAAGGGCGCGTTGACCTCGTACCTTTTTTCGTTTAATTGAAGCGCAGGAAATCGGCTCGCAAGGACCGCATTCTTCTGTAGTTCTTTCTTCTCGTCTGCATATGCGAACGTACCATGGGATACCTCAACGCCGAGAAAGGTCAAATTGATCAACTGCTCAATAACCCGATCAACAAGCTCGGCCTCTATTCCAGCAGATGAAATGTGCTTTCTGACGGTTGATTCCGACAACACGCAGGGACCTCCGACAAACTCAAGTAGAACCGCTTCCAGTTTGGGTATTGCCGAACTATTCTCCACTAGAATCGAATCCCAAGCGTACTGAGAGTACTGCATCTCGCCATCGATGATGTCTTTCACTTCGACTCTGTCGTGCTTGCGGTTCACAGCGAATGAAACAGCCGCCTTAACGAAATAGACGATATCTCTGGGCCTGGGCAAAATCCGGCTAACTAAATATTCACGAGTGGTGACATCCCCAACTTGAGCACAGAAGTATTTATGCCACATTGTTGCAGGATCGCTGCTCGGACCGTGCGATGATACGTAACGCTCTTCGATCACCCTCAGAAGGAGTTCGGGATCATTCCAGCTCAGTCGAGTGACCGGCGACAATCATAAGTACCGATGGGAAAAAGTAATTGACGCCGGACAGTCGAGTATGCGAAATCTTGTCGGGCTCTTCCGCAGCTACTATTATCTGGTCGAAAATGTCGCTGCTCAAGAAAATGGCGCTGCCGTATCTTGTTGAATTCCTGTTGCGTTCCCCATAGCGGAGCTCTTCCCCTACACGTTGTGCCGCCGTCAACAGGCCTGACAAGAACTGTGTTAGGCCCTCAATGTCCGCAGTTCGAGTCCACGGCTTATCTAGATTGTCAATAAGGAGCCGAACTTGGTGCTTTTTTGTCAGCACTTCACTAAGAACGGTTCGGAGCCTACTGAGCATGTTGTTGTGCAGAGCTTCCGATATGCCATTCCTGAACTGTTCCGATGACGCGCCTGGCACCACCCTTTCGAGCGACAAAACCGCGTTCTCTAGTCGAACAGTGAAGTCACCCGAGAGCGCTTTTTCCTCCTCTGACATGAACTCAATTAACCTTCGTGTCTCCGGGTCAGAAAGCTGCCACGGCGTCCGAGTCTCGGCATGCTTGGCCGCCGCAATTGCGAGCTCTGTGTAGAGCATGTACTTCCACAAACTCTCAATCACGTAGCCTTTATGGTCGCTATGCTTATAACTTGCAAAAAGCCGTGCAAGCCCTTTCATTTCGTAGCCTACTGGTTTGAGTACACAAACCAGACTCCCGAGGTCTTTCCCAAGCGCAGAGGCTGCTTGAATGAGATTGGCGGTTTTTCCCGTCCCCTTTCTCCCGACGAAGATCGTTTGAGTCCCATTCAGAATGTCCATATGCGCAGTCGTCTCCACAAAGTACTGGGAAAGGCGCGACGCTTCATTTTCTGCGACGTATTCGCCAAGCTGTTGATGGAAATCTCTCAGTTCCGTCGCCAACTTCAGGGCCCCCGCCAAGTTTCTTACCTTCTCGGAACCATCGGAGATCTCGGCAGGGGTGATTTGCTGCAGCCATTCCTCTGTTAGTTGACCTGCCTCGGCGGGGGTCACGTAGTACCGCATCAAATCCCGGTAGTCCATCGGGGCAAGCAGTTCGCTGTATTCGGTGAGCATCAACAAATTTCGATCAAAGCCGCGTGCTAATCCGCTCACCAACGCGTACCGAGCGTTGTGGAGCTTGGCCCCTTCTCTGTTAGGGGGAAGGAAGTGGACGATGATTCCTGGTGCATAGAGAACTTTCTGGCCATACCAGTAAAGCGGCTGAACGGACGATTCACGGGGATCGTCCAGTACTGGCTTGGGCTTCAGATTATCTGCCACACGGTTGACTCGGACGCTGGCCTCAGTGTCTATCCTGCTCTTCAAATAGAGAAGTGGATCAGGGGGTTGACTAGGGACCAACAATGGCTCGATTGAAGCCCGATAAATTGTGGCTTCTGGCTTCAAATGCGGTTTATCTGCGAAGAATCCTTTTATAATCTGGTCCGCATTTGTGTATGCTCTGTAACCGATTGTGGTGAGAAGGCGAAGCTGTTCAAATTCCTTTTTGTAATCTACATAGCTTCATCTCTAATGAGCCAGACACGTTTATCTCTCGCTATCGCAAAACCTAATTCAAACATTACGTTTGCATTAATCGTTGTTATGTCGGCGCAAAAAAAATCGCAATCATCGATGGCGTTACAGATCTCCCGGATTATGTACTTACCCCCAATCCCAAGGTCTTCCCAGCTATCGATCTTCGCAGCCTGCGTCTTATTTATGTCTTCGATTGCTGCTTTGATCGTCGCAGGTATGGAGTGGGGAAGAGAAGCATAGGCGAAGAAACCGGTCGGCGTGATCAAGATAATCACCTCTTGGACAGATTGCCTAATCGTACAACGGGAGGTTCGACGCTCAAATAATATGCACAGTGTTCCAAGCAAAGGGTGCGGCAGATTCGTAGGCGGCAAACTCGTCCGCGTTGCGTTGGTCACCGACAGGCAGCATTCCGTATGTCTACCGTATGGAGAACCGTCTGGAATTGAGTGAGATTGGAATTGATTGATTGCAGATTGCTTATGGTGGGCGCTGCAGGATTCGAACCTGCGACTTCCACCGTGTGAAGGTGGCACTCTACCGCTGAGTTAAGCGCCCTTGAGGGGGCGGGAAATGACCGCGACCGCGGGGCATCCCGTAGGTTAGAGTAACACCAGCAGGGCTTTAGGGCCAACCCTGGACACTGGGCCGTAGCCGGGGCAATTTGATGGGATTTTGCCTCAGGGGCTAAAGCCCAAGTTCACTTTTGGAGCTTTGCGGCACGACTGAACAGGCTGCGGAAAAACTCGCGATTTCGCGTGAAATGGTCGAAAGGCGTCCCTCCGGGGCTAAAGCCCGCGTTTATTCTGCTGGCTTTGTGCGGGGGTTGAAACCCCCGCCTCCCTCCCGATCGAATTTTTCCGCAGCCTGTGAAGTCGAGCCCTTTCAAAAACTGTGGCTGCAGAGCTTTTTCTGGGGCCGGTGAAGGCCGGTATCGACCGAACCATGGGCTGGAGAATCAAGGCAATCCGCGACGAGGGCCGGTACGCAGGGCGACCTACGGGCGAGTTTCCCACGCACGGGGAGGCGGTGCCGTGGGCTGGGCTTGGGGCGGCGCTTTGGGCTGGGCACGGGGCTGGGGCCGGGGCTGGGCTTGGGGGCGGGTCGGGCTTGGGCGGGATGAATCTGGCCAGCTCGAGGATGGCTAAAGGGGCGCAGGAAGGGTCGGGATCGGCGCCTGCAGCGAGCGGTTCCGGCGCCAAAGCTGAAGACAGCCGGAATCCAGCCAAAAACGACGAATTCGACCCGGAAACTGCTGAGCAAGCGCAACCTTCCGCCGAAAATCGTGTTCCAGAAGACATGGCAACCATGGTCCTGAACAACTCGACCCTGGGAGTGGGCTCGGCCAGGCCGGACTTTAGGCCTGAAGTCGGTTCCGGCGTACATGCCGAACTGGACCCGGCAAGCGACGCGGCGGTGATGCTGCGCGTTGCCGAGGGCGACGAAGCAAGCTTCAATTTTCTGGTCCAGAAACACCACCGGCCGGTGATTCACTTTCTGTTCAGGATGGTGCGCAACATGGCGGTTGCCGAGGAGTTGGCGCAGGAGGTGTTTCTGCGCGTTTACAGAGCAAGAGACAGCTACAGGGCGGAGGCCAGGTTTACGACGTGGCTTTACCGGATTGCGACTAACCTGGCTGTGAACCATGCGCGCGACACAAAACACGAAAGATCGGCACAGACCGTTTATCTGGATGCACCGGACGAAGAAACGGGCACGACTCCAGACGTGGCGGACGACGAACCGAGTGTGGAACAAAAGCTGATGCGCGATGAGCGCATGGCTGCCATTCGCACGCACGTGATGGCGCTGCCTGAACGGCAGCGGATGGCGGTGTTGATGCACAAGTACCAGGGAATGGATTACCGCCAGATTGGCGATGTGCTGAAGTTGAGCGAATCGGCAACCAAGTCGCTGCTCTTCCGGGCGTACCAGACGCTGCGGGACAAGCTGAAGGATTTTGTGTAAGTGGAAACACGCCGGGCGACACCGGCGGAAAGCGGGGTGGAACCAATGGAACAGATAAAGAACAATTGCACCGGGATGGACTCGAAGCTGGCGGATCTGTTGCTGGATCCGACGGCCGTGCCTGCCAAGGTTCAAACGCATGTTGCGGAGTGTGATCGCTGCCAGACAGAACTGGCCGAACTGAAGGCGACCATGAACCTGCTGGACGAGTGGGAAGCTCCGGAGCCCAACCCTTACTTTCTGACGCGGCTCGATGCCCGGATGCGGGAAGAGCGAGAGGCTGCGCCAGCCGGCTGGCTGGCAGGCTGGATTGCACGCGCGCGCGCCGGATTTGCTTATGGCGCGGCCTCGCATGTGCGTCCGCTGGCGGCGATGGCGCTGACCGTGATGCTGCTGGTAGGCGGCGGAACTTATCTGGGCGTGACGGACTGGAACCACCCCGAGCAGCCAGCACCCCAAACCGCAGTGGTTCATGATTTGCAGTTGCTGGACAACAATGCCCAGATACTGGATCAGTTGGAGTCCCTTTCTGACAATCAGAACGGGGACTAGCTTTACACACTTTTCGGCCGGGGGCCGGGAGAGAGACTTGTGACCTGGGTATCCAATGCGCGAAGGATGCGGCCCGCAATTTTGGTTGCGGCGGTGCTGGCTCTCTGTGCGCCCATGGGCTTAGCGTTTGGCCAGCAACAGCGCGGTAACCAGCCCCGGTCTGCGCCTGCGCCTCGTAATTCTCAACCGCAGTATCGGTCTCAGCCTCAGTTCAGGCAGCCGCAACCGCAGTACAGGTCGCAGCCGCAGTATCGGCAGGCACCGCAGATGCAAGGGAGGCCGCAGGGGTACCCGGTACAGCGTCAGCAGAATGGTTTTCCCGCGAATGGTGCACGGCCGGTTTATCCGGGCGGCGCTTACGGGCGCTCGGTGCCGCAGGGGCAAGGCGGCCCGCAGGGGTACCCGATGCAGCGTCAGCAGAACGGATATCCAGCGAATGTTCCTGGGGCTGCCAATCCCGGTGGGGCCTACGGACGTCCGGCGTACAACGGTTCGCAGCGTCCAGGTTACGCAGGCACGGGCGCCGCGCCCCAGGGCCACCTTGGGGACTGGCTGAATCAGCACCAGAATGTTCCTGTGCAGGACCAGGAGCGGATGCTGCGCAACGATCCGAGCTTCAAGCGTCTGCCTTCCGCCGATCAGCAGCGGCTGACGCAGCAGTTGCGCCAGGTGGATCAGATGCCCGAGCAGCAGCGCGATCGCCGGCTGGCGCGAAACGAGATGCTGGAGCGCATGTCGCCGGAGCAACGCATGAGCATCAACCGCTCGGGACGGCAATGGGCTGCTCTGCCACAGGATCGTCAGACGATGATGAAGCGGGCGTTCCAGGATTTGCGCGGAGTTCCTCTGGATCAACGCCAGACGGTGCTGAATTCTGCTCGATACCAAGGCACCTTTTCGCCTGAAGAGCGCGGCATTCTTTCGGATTTTCTGCGCGTGGAGCCTTACCAGTCGCAGCAATAGGAATGCGAATCGGTCGCGACAAAAAAGGGCAGCGGAATTTTTCTCTGCTGCCTTTTTTGTTGCAGTGCGACCTCGCGATGCCTTAGCGCGACGGCCGGGTTACTTTGCGAGCACCAGCGGCGCGGTCAAACGGATGTCGCGCGACGATGCTCCTGCCTGAATCTCGAACCTGCCGGGCGCTGCTTCCCAGGCCTCCTTTGCCGGGTTCCAGTAGGAGAGCGCGGCGCGGTCCAGGGTGAAGTTTACGGTCTGGGATTCGCCCGGCTTTAGTTCGACGCGGTGAAAGCCTTTCAGCTCGTGCACCGGGCGGTCGATCTTCGAGTGGCCGTCATGCACGTAGAGTTCGACCACCTCTGCTCCTGAACGCGTGCCGGTGTTGGTGACCTTCAAACTTACCTCGACTGGTTGATCTGCTGAGACTCGATCCGGCGACACGGTCAAGTCACTGTATTGGAATGTCGTATAGCTCAGCCCGAATCCGAAGGGGAACTGCGGCTCAACGTTCTTTGTATCGAAGTAGCGATAGCCGACGTAGATTCCTTCAGCGTAATTCACCTTCAGATTTACGCCCGGATAGTTTCCATAAGCAGGCGAGTCTTCCCACTTCTTCGGAAGTGAGACAGGGAGCTTGCCGGAGGGGTTTGCGTCGCCGAAGAGAATGGACGCGATTGCGTGGCCGCCTTCCTGGCCGCCGTACCACATGTCGAGCAGCGCCGGCGTGTTGTCGATCCACTTGGTCATCGTGACAGGGTCGCCTGTGTTGATGACGACAACCGTGTGCGGATTCGCCTTTTCCACGGCGTTAATCAGCTCATCCTGCCCGGCGGGCAGGTCCATCGTCTTCACATCTGCACCTTCGGTTTCGAGCCTGGAGTAGCGGCCCACAACAACCACAGCGACATCCGCGTGTGCCGCGGCTTCTGTTGCCTCTTTGAGCAGCGAGGCGCGCGCCTCAGGCGTGTCCTGCGTTGGGTCTTCTGTTTCCATTCCAACGCCGAGCGCATACGTCACCTTGATTTTGCTTCCGGCACGCTCGCGGATTCCATCGAGCGGAGCAATTGAGTATTTGGGCATCACCATTGAGCTGCCGCCGCCACCAGTGCGCGCGACAGCGGCATTGGGACCAATGACGGCGATTGAATGAATCTTCGCGGGATCCAGCGGCAACAGCGATCCGGCGTTTTTCAGGAGCACGATGCCTTCCGTTGCTCCCTGGCGTGCCACGGCTCTTTGTGCCGGCCTATCCACATAGCCCGTAGCGACATGGGGGTTGTCGAAGAGGCCGCTAACAAAGATCACGTTGAGCAAATGGCTCACATTGGCGTCCAGCGTGGACTGGCTGATGTACCCGCCCTTGACCTCTGCAAGAACATTTTCGGCCGTCAGCCAACTGCCACTGACTCCACCAACTTTCGCGCCCGGTAAAGCCAGGGCAGCCGCGGCATCCTTGCCGCCGGGCATCTCCAGGTCAAGGCCGGCATTTACAGCGTTCGCGGTCGAATAGGTGCTGCGCCAGTCGGATACAACAAACCCTCTGAAGCCGAATTCCTTGCGTAGAATGTCGTGCAGCAGCGGGGCATTCTGCGAACAATTTTCGCCGTTCACCTTGTTATAAGCGGACATCACCGCCCACGCGCCCCCTTCCCGCACCGCGGCCTTGAATGCCGGCAGATAAATCTCATGCAGCGTGCGCGAGTCGATTTGTTCATCGATGAGGCGGCGATTGAACTCCTCATTGTTGGCGGCGAAATGCTTGACTGCGGGAATCACTCCCTCGCCCTGCACACCCTTCACATAGGCCACACCGAGCCGTGACGAAAGATATGGGTCCTCGCCGTAACCCTCGAAGTTGCGTCCCCATAGCGGCTGGCGGTTGATATTCACGGTGGGGCCGAGGATCATGTCGCGACCGAGAGCCTTCACCTCCTGCCCGATCGCCTGGCCCTCGCGCTGCACCAGCTGGGTGTCCCAGGTGGCCGCCATGGCCACGCCCGCGGGAAAGCTGGTGGTCTGCACCTTCAGCTTCGATCCCGGCAAGTTGGTAATCGCCGAGCTGCCGGCCCACGACCGCACGCCCATTGGCCCGTCCGCCATTTTGATAGCGGGAATTCCGAGCCTCTCGATGGGGGCCGACTCCATCCAGCCGGAACCGGAGAGCATGGTGGCCTTTTCTTCGAGCGTCATGCGGCTCAGCAGGTCGGCCACTCGCTCGTTGGGTGGCAGTTTCGCATCCATATAGGGTGCGTTCTCCGGCGGGGCTTGTGAGGCGGCTTGAGCGTTAAGAACGGAGGTAAGCGTGCAAGAGGCGAACAGGGCAGAAAGAGACAAGATGAATGCGCGACGCATTTGCGGTTCTCCGGGAACAGTTTTAGTCCACTTCAGTATTCGCAGGCAATGGTAGCGGATTGTACGACAGTTGGACAACGGCGGGTGGGCAACTTCAGTCACCATTCAGTTTAAGCGTCGATGAATTTGCGTCTGGTTTGTCAGCCGGTGCGAACAGGAGCCAACCGGCCGCACCGGCAATGAGAATAAGGCCCAGCCAGGTGCGCGGCTCAATGGATGGCCGGTCGATTGCGATGCCTATGAGAATGGCTATCAGCGGCGCAAGCACAAAACGAGTTGTCATGCGTGCCGCGGTCATCCGCCGCATGAGCCAGAACAGCAGGCACAGGCTCGGCAATGTAATAGCGACCGACCATGCGAAGTCGGACGCAATCAAGCGCCAGGTGAGGCCTTCGGTCGCGGCACTCACCGCGACCAAACCTATTGCCGCGGTAGCGCCGGCTATGGCGGCCATTGGCACAAGGTCGAAGCCTGGTGATTCGCTTGCTGCCCGCACGGCCTTGCAATTGGCTGCGGCCACGCAAGCTGCTGCCACAATTACCGCGGCAAACGCGGCTCCCGCTTGAATTGAAATTGGAAGATTGTTGGGGAACACACACAGCGTTCCTAGAACAGATGCGAGAGCAGCCATCAGGTCAGTTCTGCTTTGCGATCCGGTTCCACCACCGATATACGGTTCAAAGACGACGGCAAAGACTGGCGTCAGCGAGAAGAGAGCAACCCGCGTGAACGCGGAAACCCACTGGTGCGAAATGTAGACAAGCACGGCGGGCGCTACAAACAGCCCGAGGCCGATGACAACCGTGGCCCCCAATTGCCGGCCTCGCGGCCACTTTGCGCCGTGCACTACGGTAACCAATGTCGCCACGATGGCCAACAGCGCAAACGGGAGTGATTCCCTCTCCATTGGCGGCACGGAGTTGGCGGACGAATCGGGGAACAGATCGGACCGCATTGCTCCCAATGCCAACAGGAAACAGAGCAGGAGCAGCGCCGCCAATGCGGCCCTGCCACCGCTAGTCCGTTTTGGACCATTCGCAGTCACGCATTCGATGAGAACACATCGGCGGCAATCCGCGCGACGC
>ODAK010008644.1_pt1 | contig 10167 bp, 9 predicted proteins | sample 1539591 | NCBI WGS metagenome assembly ODAK01 (sample SAMEA3539303, study PRJEB22396) | soil metagenome | biome: tundra; feature: field; material: soil | place: USA | collected 2010-05 | depth 0.15 m | reverse complement strand
GAAACACGGGGTCATACACTACGCGGTGCCCAACATGCCGGCGCTCGTCGGCCGGACTTCCACCCAGGGCCTCACGCAGGCGACCGAGCCCTACGTCGCGCTCATCGTGCAGAAGGGGGTCACGGCCGCCCTCGCCGAGCACAGGGGCCTTGCGAGGGGAGTGAACACCCGCGACGGCCGCATCATGTACGACGCGGTTGCGAAGGCGCTGGGGTACGTCTAGCCGGCGGCCGGGACGATCGTCACGCTCTCGAGCGAGATCCGCTCGATCGGAGTGCTCTTCTCGCTTCCGGAGGTGGGCACCCCGGCTATGAGGTCCAGCACGTCGTCCCCGGACACCAGCTCCCCGAACGCCGTGTACTGGCGGTCGAGGAAGCGCGCGTCGCCGTGGCAGATGAAGAACTGGCTCCCGGCCGAGTCCGGGTGGGACGAGCGCGCCATCGAGATGACGCCGCGGACGTGGGACTTTGTGTTGAACTCGGCCTTTATCGTGTACCCCGGCCCGCCCGTCCCTGGGACGCCGCTCTTGCCCGCCTTGGTGTTGGGGCAGCCGCCCTGGATCATGAATCCCTTGATGATGCGGTGGAACGCCGTCCCGTCGTAGAAGCCCTCGCGGGCCAGCTTCTTGAAGTTTTCCACCGTCTTGGGCGCGACGTCGGCCCAAAGGGCCACCTTGATTTCACCGAAGGTCGTCTTGACGACGGCCAGTTCTCCTGGGGTTTGTTTTTCTTGGCTCATTTGAAGGCGTTGTCGACCAGATCGCAGAAGTAATGGATGAGGAAGAGGTGGGATTCCTGGGCCGCCGCCCCGCTGTCGCCCGGCACGATGAGGTCGCAGGTCGCGATGCCCTTGGCCGCCCCGCCGCCGCGCCCGAGGAATGCAAGGGACTTGAGCCCCAGGCGCCGCGCCTCGCGGAGAGCGGCGACGACGTTGGCGGACTTGCCGCTGGACGAGAGGACGACGACCAGGTCGCCGGGCCGGGCGAGCCCCGAGATCTGGCGCGCGAAGGCCTGCTCGAAGCCGTAGTCGTTGCCGATGCAGGTCACCAGGGACCCGTCGGCCGAGAGGGCCACCGCGGGAAGCGACCGCCGGCTCAGGTCGAAGCGGCCCACGAGCTCCGTCGCAAAGTGGGAGGCCTCCGCGGCGCTGCCGCCGTTGCCGCATATCAGGAGCTTGCCGCCGTCGCGCAGCGAGCCGAGGACCAGCTCGGCCGCGGCGTCGATCGACGGCCTGATCTGAGCGAGCGACTCGAGGGCCCGGATGGTCCTCTGCAGGGAAGTTTCTAGCGACATGGCGCCATAAAAAGGGCCTGCGGACTTGCGGGCGACAGAAATATTCGCCGTCGTGGTCCATTGGGCCCGCACGCCCGGGGCCCGGCACCCCATGGTCATCCGAAAGCTCACCCTCAGGCACTACCGTAACGTGGAGCTCGCGGCGCTGCGCTTCGACGGGAGGCGCCAGTTCCTGCTCGGCAGCAACGGGCAGGGCAAGACCAACCTCATCGAGGCAGCGGGCTTCGTGACGGCCCTCAGGTCCTTCCGCACGGCGGAGAGCCGCCACCTGATCATGCACGGGAAGCCGGAGGCCGGGATCGTGTGCGAGGTGGAGAGGGAGGAGACCGGGGCCGAGGCCGTCTCCATCAGGATACGGGCGGACGGCAAGGGCCTCTGGCGCAACGAAAGGCGCGTGACCCGGCTCGCGGACCACCTGGGGCAGTTCCCCACCGTCGTGTTCTCGTCGGAGGACCTCCAGCTTGTCCGGGGAACCCCCGCGCTGCGCAGGCGCTGGCTGGACCTGACGCTGTCGGCGATGGACCCGGGGTATCTTGCGGCGCTCCAGTCCTACACGGGGGCCCTTTCGGCCAGGAACAGCCTCCTGAGGAGGAGGGACCCGGCCATGGCGGCGCAGGTGGTCGCGTTCGAGCGGGCGCTCGCCCCCGCCGGCGCGAAGATTGTCGCCCTGAGGAGGGCCGGGATCGCCGAGCTCGCGGCGGAGATGAGGGGGGCCTACGCGCGGCTGTGCGGGGGCAGCGAGGAGGCCTCGCTGGTCTACGAGCCGTCGTCCGAGGTCGGCTCGGGCGATGAGCTTCTGGCCCTCCTGGGCGAGGGCAGGGCCCGCGACCTCCAGATGGGAACCACCCTCGCGGGGCCGCACCGGGACGACGTGGGCTTCGGGGTCGGCGGCGCCGGCGCGAGGGACTTCGCGTCCGAGGGGCAGCAGCGCTCGGTCGTCCTGGCCCTTCGCCTCGCGCAGGCCTCCTGGTTCCACAGGCGAAGCCGCGTGCGCCCCGTGCTCCTCGCCGACGACATCCTCGTCGAGCTCGACGGGGAGAGGCGCGGCCGCTTCTGGACCGCCCTCGATCCCGAGACCCAGGGGATAGCCACGGGGACCCGGTGCCCCGAGGACGGCACGGGAAGCTGGCAGATGTTCTCGGTTGCGGGTGGCGCCTTCAGCCCCGAGGCTCGCGCGATGGAGGCATCCGATTGAACTTCAGCGCGTGGCAGTGGCTGCTCGCAGTCCTCGGGTCTGTGCTGGTGGGCGTCGCGAAGACCGGCATCGTTGGCCTGAGCCTCCTCTTCGTCTCGATGTTCGCCGCGATCATGCCCGCGCGGAGGTCGACCGGGCTCGTGCTGCCGCTCCTGATCGTGGGCGACGTGGTCGCGGTGCTCTCCTACCGCAGGCACGCCCAATGGAAGCACCTGTGGAAGCTGTTCCCGTGGGCGGGAACTGGGATCATCCTCGGTTACCTTGCCCTCGGGCGCATGGACGACAGGCAGGCCCGCAACGCCATTGGCTCGATCATCGTCAGCCTGGCCGCCCTCCACGTCTACCGCCGCATCAGGCCCCTGGGCCGCGAGGCCGAGCACGGGGCCTGGTTCGCGCCCCTGATAGGGATCCTCGCGGGGTTCACGACGCTCGTCTCCAACTCGTCGGGCCCGCTCATGGTGATCTACTTGCTGGCGATGCGCCTTCCCAAGATGGAGTACATGGGGACGATGGCGGTCTTCTTCATGCTGCTCAATTTCTTCAAGCTGCCGTTCATGATAAACCTGGGCCTGGTCACGAGGGAGAGCCTCCTCCTGAACCTCTACCTCACGCCCGCCGTGCTCGCCGGGACCTGGTTGGGGAAATGGCTCCTCGGGCGGATCAACCAGCAGGCGTTCGACACGATCGCGCTCGTCTTGACGCTCTTTGCGGGGGCGAAGATGTTCTTCTAGGGCCAGAACCCCTGGCACCGAATCCATGGCCCGGATGAGCGCAAGGCAGATGTGGACCGCGAAGCTGGAGGGCAGGCCCGTGCCCGCCCGCCCAGATGGCCGCGGCCGGCCCGCGGCGGCCTCGGGGCTCCTCCCCAGGACGGCGTATTCCGGGTTGGTGCTCGGGATTGACCCGTCGCTGCGGGGAACCGGCCTCGCGCTCGTCGAGCTGAGGCCCGGGTGCATGCCCGTCCTCGTCAGGAGCGCGACCGTGCGGGTGCCAGCCAGGCGCACCATGGCGAACGCCCTCGCCGAGATCCACAGGGCGGTGTCGGGGTTCATAGACGGCGCGGCCGGCATCCGTCACGTCGCTCTTGAGCAGACGATCTACGTCCAGAATTTCCAGACCGCCCAGATCCTGGGCGCCGCGCGGGGCGCGGCGATCGCGGCGGCCGCCATCCGGGGCCTGCCCGTGTTCGAGTACCCCCCGCTCAGGGTGAAGCAGGCGATCACGGGATCGGGCAGGGCGAGCAAGGAGCAGCTGGCGAGGACCCTCATGGCGCTCCTCGGGCACGGCAGGACGCTCGCGCTTGACGAGGCGGACGCGGCGGGCGTGGCGCTGTGCCACGCCTTCACGTGGCAGCCTTAGGCGCCGCCCGTCGTCATCCCAGGACGGCCTTGAGCACCTTGCCCAGGTCGGTCACCCGATAGGGCTTGGTCAGGTAGCCGCAGAAACCCATGTCGAGGTACTGGCGGGCCATGGCCTCGTTGTTGTAGCCGCTGGAGACGATCGCGCGAACGTCGCCGTCGAGCTCCTTCAGCACCCGGAACGCCTCCTCGCCGCCCATCCCGCCGATCACGGTCAGGTCCATGATGACGGCGTCGTAGGGCCGCCCGATGTTGAGGTAGCGCTTGTAGAGGGTTATCGCCTCGTCGCCGTTCTTCGCGATGTCGAACTTGTAGTCGAGGCTCTCCAGCATCGAGCCCGTCAGCGAGCAGATCTCCGGGTCGTCATCCATGAAGAGCACGCGGCCCGTCCCGAAGCGCAGGGACGGCGCCGGGCGCGCCTGCACCTCGACCGGCTTGTCGGCGAGCGGCAGGTAGACCGTGAACACGGTCCCGACGCCCACGGTTGACTGGAGTCCGATCTCGCCACCGTGCTTGCGCACGATCGAGAGCACGGTCGCCAGGCCGAGGCCCGTTCCGTGCTTCTTGGTCGTGAAGAACGGGTCCCAGATCTTCTCCATGTGCTCGGGCTTGATGCCGCTTCCGTTGTCTCGGACCTCGAACTCGATGTAGTTGCCCTCGGGAAGCGAGCCGACCTGCCCGGTCGCGACGCGGGCGTCCGCCGCGCGCAGCTGGAGCTTCGCCCTGTGGGGCGTGGGGGGCATAGCCTGGAGCGAATTGACGATGAGGTTCTGGAACACCTGCAGGATCTGGGCCCGGTCGACGGTCACCGCGCCGGTCCCCTCGGCGACCTCGACGGTGATCTCCGCGGTGGAGCCCGCGGACGCTATCTTGACCGCGTCCTCGAGGATCTCCCTAGCGTTGCAGGCCATCTGCACGCTCTTGCCGCCCTTCGCGAACATGAGCAGCTGCTTGGTGAGGCCCTTCGCGGTCATGCAGGCCTTCTCGGAATCGGCCAGCTTCGACGAGTCGTGGTTGTCCTTGGCCATCGAGACCCCTCCCAGGATCGTCGTCAGCAGGTTGTTGAAGTCGTGCGCGATCCCCCCGGCCAGGAGGCCGAGCGACTCGAAGCGGTTCGCATTGATGAGCTCCTCGGGCGTGAGCCCCATCTCGTCGGGGTTGCGGAAGACGACGACGACCCCGATGGGCTTGGCGTCCTCGCCGAAGCTGGCCCGGGCCGTCCAGACCACGGGCACCGGGCTTGAGCCCGCCACGGACACGGCGTGGTCGCTGATCAGCGGCAGGCCGCCGCTCGAGGTGAGGGCCCGCTCGGCCGGATTGTCGCCGGGCTTTCCCGTCTGGCGGTCGACCAGCGCGAAGACCTGGTCGAGGGGCTTGCCGCAGAGGCTTTCCAGGGGCTGGCACAGGATCCGGGCCGCGGTCGTGTTCGCAAGGAGCACCTTGCCCTGCGCATCCGCCACGATCACGCCCTCCGAAAGGGCGGAGAGCATCTCGCTGAACAGGGCCTGGGAGACGGCGGGCGCCGCCTCGGCGGCGGGCTTTGGCCCCGCGGGGGCCTCGGCAGGGGCGCCGCCCTCCGGAAGCGGGCACGCGAAGCCCGTGACGCTGGAAAGGACCCGCTTCCGCGTGAGGGTGCGGTTGATCGAGATCACGGCCGCAACCGGGCGGCCGTCCGCGCCGTGGAGGTTCACGAGCCTTATGAAGGTGGGATGCCCGGGCGCCTGCTTGACGACCCACGCCTCGATGCCGTCGGGGCACTCCTCGGCCCCGAGCGCCTTCTCGAGGGCGGCCGGACCCTCCGACGGCGCCTTGCCTGCGCCCAGGAGCCGCACCCACGCGTCGGAGAACCAGCTTGTGCCCGCGGCGAAGTCGAGCTCGAAGGCGGCCAGGGAACCGTCGTCCGCGATGGCGCGCAGGCGCTCGTCGCTCGCGAGCCCAGCCTCCTCGACCTCCTTGCGCTCGGTAGCGTCGATGTGGATGCCGACCACCCGCTCAAGCTCGCCGGATTCGCTGACAAGCTGGACGCCCACGCAGTGGATCCATATCCAGTGCCCGAGCCTGTGCTTCATCCTGATTTCGACGCTGAAGGGGCGCGCCCCCACCTTCAGCTTGCGGCCCACCTTGTCGGGGGCGGCGGCGGAATCCTCGGGGTGGATGAGGCCCAGCCACACCTCGTACGTGTTCGCCAGCTCGGCGTCCGTGTATCCGAGCATCCGCTTCCACGCCGGGGAATAGGTGATGCTGCCCGACTTGAGGTTCAGGTCAAAGAAGCCCGCGGCGCCCTTCTCGGCGAAGAGCTGCAGGGCCGCGGCCTGGTCTCCCCCGCCTGCTGCGTACTGCTGGGCCCGCTCGGCCGGAGGGTTGACGACGACGATGAACCCCCCTTGGGAGCCCATCGCCTTCTCCGCGCGCACGGCGACGGGCCTGGGCGCGCCCTCCCTTGGCTGGGCCTTGAGCACCGTCTCCTTGTCCAGTATTGCCGAAAGAAGGACCTCCCACTGGGCCTGGAGCATTTCCGGCTCCTCGCAGACGATGTCCAGAGCGAACAGGCTGGCAAAGGACTCGCCCACAAGCTCGTTAACGCCCGTCTGCCAGAGGAGCTTCGCCTCCTGGTTGGCGCCGATGACCGCGCCGGCGTTGTCCAAAACCAAAACGGCGGTTCGGGGCGTGCTTGCACCCGAACCTGTCGTCGCGGCTGGAAGGGAAGCTGGTTGGCTCACAAAGTTCCCGGATTCAGCCATTTTCGCACACGGTTTGCGAGAAAATCGATGAACGCAGGATGGTCATTGGGGCACGAAATCTTTTCAAATTGTTCTCCTCCAGCGTCTAAGAATGTTTCTCGCCCGGCCATAGAAATCTCTTCTAACGTCTCCAGGCAGTCCGTCAGGAAGCTCGGACACATGATCAGGAGCCTTTTCACCCCCGCCTTGGGCAACCTTTCGAGTTCGACATCCGTAAAGGGCTGCAGCCAGGGCTCGCCGGCAAGGCGGGACTGATACGAGACCGAGTACTTCGCCGGGTCGAGGCCGGCCCGCCGCGCGAACTCGGAGGTGGTGCGCAGGCACTGCGCCCTGTAGCAGGTGGAGTGGGCTGGCGAGCAGGTCGTGCAGCAGTCGGCGACGACCAGGCAGTGGGCGTGGGACGAGTCGGCCTTGCGCAGGTGGCGCTCGGGTATCCCGTGATAGCTGAAGAGGAGGTGGTCGTACGGGGTGGAGAGCTGGGGCGCCGCGACGGCGTGCAGCATGGCGATGTAGTCGGGATCGCCGAAGAAGGGCTGGACGCAGCTCACGCGCATGGAGGGAGCCTGCCTTGCTGCCTCCTCGTAGACCCTGACGACGACCGTCTCCCATGAGGCCATCGCGTAATGGGGGTACTGCGGGAAAAGGAGGACCTCGTCGCAGCCCTCCTTGACGAGCGTCGCGACGGCGGAGGCGATGGAGGGGTTGCCGTAGCGCATGGCGGCCCGAAGCGGCGCGGCCCCGCCGAGGGCCTGCGTCAGCTTCTGGCGGACGCTCTCCGTCGTCGCGATGAGGGGCGAGCCCCCCGGTGTCCACACCTTTGAGTAGGCGTGCGCGGTCCTCTTCGGCCGGGTCGGCAGGATGAAGGCCTCGAGGATGAGCCACCTGAGCGGCCCGGGCACGTCCAGGACCCGCTCGTCGCCGAGAAACTCCCTCAGGTACCGGCGCACGTCGGGGACCGACGTGGAGTCCGGGGACCCGAGATTGACCAGGAGGACGGCGCGCTTGGGCATCCCCCATTCCACCCGCGGCGCCGATCCCTCGTCAAGCCGCACCTCGGCAGAATCTGATCAGCCCTATCAGCCGGTGCACGTTCTCGGGGGCTATGCGGTCGGTGACCACGGTCCTCGGGTAGTTGTGCCCGACGTCCCGGTGGACGCCGTCCTCCTGCCCGGGGCGAACGAAGTCCTCCACGAAGTCCATCCCCCCGCGCGGCCTCATCCAACTGTAGTAGGGGTCGGGATCGTCCGACTCGATGAGGATGTCGTCCCTGAGGAAGACGTGGCAGTAGAGCGTGAGGTCCCTGAACGACGGGAACCACGTCGGCGGATTCACCAACTGGTCTCGAATAATCAGCGTCATTGCGGTGCCACGGCAGCAGGAATGCTGCCGTCGGCGTCACATCGGCCGTTTTTCTCTCGGCTAGAGTCGACATGCCCGCCGCCGGCGCTAATCTTGCAGGTCCTCATGAGTTCTCCTCTCAAGCCCGTGCTCCTGGTGATCCGCGACGGATGGGGAAGCAACCCCCATCCCGAGCAGGACCCGTTCAACGCAACCCGCCTCGCGAAGAAGCCCTGCGACGACATGCTCCATGCCCGCTACCCGGTCACCCTGGTGAGGGCGAGCGGTCTGGACGTGGGGCTGCCCGACGGGGTCATGGGGAACAGCGAGGTCGGCCACGAGAACATCGGGGCCGGGCGCGTCGTCGACCAGGAGCTCGTCCGCATCAACAAGTTGTTCGCCGACCGCATGTTGGCCGCCAACCCCGTCTGGAAGGCCGCCGTCGAGCGCGTGAGGACGAGGGGATCGAAGCTGCATTTCATGGGCATCGTGTCGGACGCCGGCGTCCACGGTATGCTGGAGCACCTCTACGGCATGCTGGCCCAGGCCAGGGCCGACGGGGTCGCGCCGGAGCAGGTCTTCATCCACGCGTTCACCGACGGCCGCGACACGCCGCCCGCGAGCGGGCTCGGCTACGTGAGGCAGGTGGAGGCGAAGTGCCGGGAGCTCGGGATCGGGCGGATAGCGACCGTGAGCGGCCGCTTCTGGGCGATGGACCGCGACAATAGGTGGGAGCGCGTGGAGAAGGCCTTCTCGGTCCTCACGGGCCGCAAGCTCGCGGCGACCGCGTCCAGCGCCGAGGCAGCGGTCCAGGCCTACTACGACAAGCCGCTCAGCGCGACGCAGACCGGCGACGAGTTCGTGACGCCTACCGCGGTCGTGGGCCCGGACGGCGGGCCGATCGGCTCCATAGCGGACGGCGACTCCGTCGTGTTCTACAACTACCGGGGCGACCGGCCGAGGGAGCTTACGAAGGCGTTCGTCATCGACGGCTTCAAGGAGTTCGACCGCGGCCCGAAGCTCGACCTGTACTACGCCACGATGACCGAGTACGAGACGGGGCTTCCCGTCCATGTCCTGCTCTCGAAGCCGGAGAAGCTGAAGAACATCCTCGGCGACGTCATCGCAAGGGCGGGCCTCTGCCAGTTCCGCTGCGCCGAGACGGAGAAGAACCCGCACGTCACGTTCTTTTTCAACAACTACAGGAAGGATCCATTCCCGGGCGAGGAGCGCGCGTGCCCCCCGAGCCCCAAGGTCCCCACCTACGACATGAAGCCGGAGATGTCGGCCGCCGACGTCACGCGCCTCGCGAAGGCGGCGATCCTTTCCCGCAAGTACGCGCTGGTCATCGTGAACTACGCGAACCCCGACATGGTGGGCCACACGGGCTTTCTTCCCGCCGCCATCAAGGCGGGCGAGGCGACGGACCGTGGAGTCGGCGAGCTGCTCGAGGCCCTCCAGAGCGTGGGAGGGAGCGCGGTGATCGGCGCCGACCACGGAAACTGCGAGCAGATGTGGGACTACGTGAACAATGTGCCCCACACCTCGCACACCCTAAATCTCGTGGAGTTCTTCGTGGTCGGCGAGGGGTATGCCGCCGGAAGGACGCGCATGCGCCAGGGGGGCCGCCTCGCCGACATCGCGCCGACCCTCCTGCAGCTCATGGGCATCCCGAAGCCGCCCGAGATGACGGGAGAGAGCCTCATCCTGGGCTGACCGCGGCACGGACCCAAAATTCGGGTTGCCCCCGCCCGCCCCGGGGGGCTTGCTGTAACATTCACACGACCAGAACGGAACATGAAGCGCTCCCACCACTGTGCCCAGCTAACGAAGGCCGACATCGGCTCCGCTGTATCGCTTTCGGGATGGATCGATACCGTCCGCGACCACGGCGGGATCATCTTCATCGACCTGCGGGACCGCATGGGCGTGACTCAGGTCAAGTTTGACCCCACGGAGAACCCGGAGCTAAGCGCCCGGGCGGCGCGCCTTCGTCCCGAGTCTGTCGCAAGCGTCTGCGGGAAGGTTGTCCCGCGGCCGGAGGGAACGGTGAATCCCGAGATGCCCACCGGGGCCGTCGAAGTGGATGCCTCAAAGCTCGAGGTCCTCAACGACTCGGAGACGCCCCCCTTTCCGCTTGACGATGCCGGCGGCGACAAGGTGAACGAGGACCTGAGGCTCACCTACCGCTATCTGGACCTGCGCCGGCCCAAGATGAGGAAGAACCTGGTCGTCAGGCACCG
>ODAK010008643.1_pt1 | contig 10167 bp, 11 predicted proteins | sample 1539591 | NCBI WGS metagenome assembly ODAK01 (sample SAMEA3539303, study PRJEB22396) | soil metagenome | biome: tundra; feature: field; material: soil | place: USA | collected 2010-05 | depth 0.15 m | reverse complement strand
AGGTAGATCCAGTCGAGCAGTGCCTTCTCCGGTTCGGCCACTTTGTAGGAGCCGTATAGAGTGCGCTTTTCTTGAAAACCCCAGAAGAGCTTCGGAGAGATGTGTTGGTAGATGACAGCGAAGGATTTCGAGCGAAACTCGGCTGCACGGCCCGTGGTAGCGCATGTCAGATATTTAGGCGACTGGGTTGAAATCCCGGATTCGCGCAAGACAGTCTCCAGAGAGAGATAGGAGTCAGGGCGTAGCTCGTTGATCAATTCGCGTCCCGATGTATCGCGTGAGGTGCGAATTAGAAAGATTGTCTTCCCCAAGTGTTCCACGAGACCTCGTTCTTCCTGCCGAACGAGGCCTTGGCGAGCAACCTCGACGTGTAAGCCGAGTTCCTTCGCCACTTCGTCCACCCGCAGAACGGCGGCACGGCGCGATTTTTCGGTTACGAACTTTGCCCAGTCCATCGTCACCTCAATTGAGCCACTCCGCAAAAAGCACGCCGAGAGCCGCACGCAGAGGCTCAAAGTCTTGGGTCGCTAGATCGCGGTAAACCTCGTTGGGAAGAACCGGTCGAAGTTCGAGCTCACATTGTTTTGCACTGACTTGCTCAATCCGATGCGCAATGAAATCGCGATCTTCCAGGCGTTCCGATGCTCGGCCATCCGAAAGATTTGCCGCGAGAGTTTCATTGAGCGCCGCGCCGGTATCCAGTAGGAGTTTGATATCGAATGCATCACGCGTCTTAAGCATGCGACGGGTCAAGAAGGCCTCCGCCTTCTGGAGCAGCATCCAGTTCCGAGTTACGATTCTCGCTTTGACCGTTGGGGTCGCATCCAGGACGAGGGGAGCTTCGATCAATTCGCTATGAATCACTCCGCTGATTCGGGTCACGTCGATGGTGAAGAGGCGTTCCCCGGCAGAGTTGACAAGCAGTTTGTGAAGATCGGGCCCTGATCGAATGACGCTGAATTCGGGAGGAGAGATGCGCAGGAGTTTCGCCGCTTCAGTGAGAGGTACCGATAGAGCAGCGAGAATTTCGTCGGTGCCCGGGATCGAATCGTTCCCCACGAGGAGATCAAGATCGCTGGAAACCCTCGAACTTCCGAAAAAAATTACCAGTGTCGCGCCACCGAAACAGACAAAGGTCGTGGGAAATGCAACGAACAAGGAATGCAATGCCACTTCCAGCAGAACATTGACGATCGCATCCTTTTCGTCGAAGCCGCGAGCCTCATAGTCGGATAGTCGATCTCCAATGTTCATTACGATAATCTAGCATAAATGCTATAAAAACGTAATATATTTCATACATAACCTTGAAATATGCCGTAAATGCTTGTTTTTTGAAATATATCTAGGCGTTTGCCTTCAACATCTGCTCGGCGTGCTTGAGAGAGGTTTCCGTGAGCTTGGCGCCGCTTAACATGCGGGCAATCTCCTCGGTGCGATCTTCGAGATCGAGCGGTCGAACTGTCGTTTTCGTTCGTCCTGATGCTTCCTTTTTTTCGATCAGGTAGTGGTGATCGCCAAACGACGCGATCTGCGGCAGGTGGGTGATGCACAGCACTTGCTTGGTTTTGGAGAGCGCCTTCAACTTCTTGCCGACGGCTTCCGCGGCGCGACCGCCGATACCTGTATCGATTTCGTCGAACACCAGGGTTCGCTGGTGAGCGGGATCTTTCTTGCTGCGACTTTTGCCTGCTTCCACGCTTGCCTTTAGCGCCAGCATTACCCGCGAAAGCTCACCGCCCGATGCGATCTCGTCGACAAGACCGAGCGGTTCACCGGGATTTGCGGAAATCATGTACAACACTTGATCGAAACCGATGACCGTCCAGTTGGATTCTTCATCGGTACCGCCAATCTCGATTTTGAAGCGTGCCTTCATTGCAAGATCGTTGATCTCCGCTTCGACCGTCTTCTCCAACTTCTTTGCGGCGTCATAACGCTTGCGTGAGAGAGAGCGCGCGGCTTCGAGATACTCGCTCTCCGCAGCGGCAAGTTGTTTTTTCAGGACGCGCAGCACCTCGTCCTTGTTCTCCATCTCGTTGAGTTTTCGTGCAAGTTCTTCACCGTAGGCGATTACTTCTTCCAGCGATTTACCGTACTTGCGCTTGAGGCGATCGAGCAGCGCAAGCCGATCCTCGACTTCCGCCAGACGTTCAGGAGACGACTGGATTCCCTCGGCATAATCGCGCAAAGATGTCCCGATATCTTCCACCGAGATCCGGGCCGATTCGACCACGGCTGCTTGTTCGCGAAACTTCTCGTCGAAACGTGCCAGATCTTCCAACTGTTTCGCCGCGGCGCGCAATTGCTCCGAAGCCGATCCCTCGCCTTCATAGAGGTGATCGAAAGCGCTCATAGCAGCCGTGTAGATCCGCTCGGAGTTCGCCAACACGCGCTTCTCGGTTTCCAGCACTTCATCTTCGCCGAACTTCAAATCGCCCTGTCCGATCTCCTGGTGCTGGAACTTCCAGAGATCGAGCAACCGCAACCGGTCTTGCTCATCGCGCTCGAGATCTGCGATACGCGAGGAGACTTCTTTCCACTTCGCGTGCGCCGTCGCAGTCACTGACAAATCGGAACTTGCATATGAGTCCAGGAGCGCCATTCGTGACTCAGGATCAAAGCCCAGCACCGCTGCATTCTGCGCGTGGATCACGGCAAGATGCGGGGCTAACTGCCTCAGCACGCCGACGGTCGCCGGTTGATTGTTGATAAAGACTCGACCGCGGCCATTCGCTGTGATTTCCCGCCTCAGGATGATCTGATCGCCTTCGGAGTCGAGGCCATTCGCTTCCAGGACCGCGGCAATTCCGCTTGGCTCTGCTTCGAAGACCGCTGCAACCACAGCTTTCTCCGTGCCATGGCGAATTACGTCTGCCGATGCTTTATCACCCAGCAGCAGCGTCAGCGCATCGATGAGGATCGATTTACCCGCGCCGGTCTCGCCAGTCAGCAGGTTCAGCCCCGGGGCAAACTCCACCACCACGTTATCGATGACCGCGTAGTTTTCGACGCGCAATTCCAGGAGCACGGTAAGACTCGAATGAGGAGATTTCTCGCGCAGGATAGCACGAAACACAGGCTTTCGCCGTAACCCGCGGGAACCACAATCGTTCACAGCAATTCACGAGAATCCCGCAGTCAATCCGATGCTTCGCCGTCGAACTGACTATAATGGAACTTACGCATCCCACGGATGTGAGACTCTGGTTTCATTCCGGTTCAGGCAGGACTTGGCAAGGCTCGCAATCCTGCATTTGTTCACCCTGGGCCCGAGAGGCTCACTCCGCGACGCGACAGGTGCCGTTCAAAGCGGCGACCTGACAGACAAAAGATGGCCTATCACTTATTCGCATTTGCCGATTCCGGCGAGATCACCAGTCTGTTTACCAACAGCGGCCTGGTGGCACGCGCGGTTCTCTTCATCCTCTTTGCATTCAGCCTGTTCTCCTGGTCGATCATCGTCTCGAAGCTCAGCCTCTACCGCCGCGCGCGAGTGCAGAGCGGACGCTTCGTGCGCGCCTTCCGCAAGGCGCAGCGCATGCAGGATGTCGCCAACGTGGCTGAGCAGTTCAAGCCCAGTCCGCTGGTGCCAGTGTTTGAAGGCGCCTATGAAGAATTGCGCCGCCAGGGGACGCGCCTGAACGTAGGTTCAATCCAGCGCGCCACCCAGATCGCGTCGAGCGAAGAGTTGACTCGCCTCGAGCGCCGGCTTCCATGGCTCGCTACGACAGGCGCCGTCACCCCGTTCATCGGCCTGTTCGGCACCGTCTGGGGCATCATCGATGCTTTCCACGGACTGGGCGACGCCGGTTCCGCGACTCTGCGCGCAGTCGCGCCTGGAATCTCAGAAGCGTTGATCACCACTGCCGCCGGATTGTTTGCCGCCGTGCCCGCCGTGATCTTCTACAACATGTACATGAACAACATCCGCGAGTTCGGCGCGCGCATGGATGATTTCAGCCTCGAGATTCTGAACACCGTGGAGCGAGTTGGCACAACCCCGGCTCCGCAGCGTCCGGGCGTTGACTTGGTGGAGCGGTAAATGGCGTTCACCAATAATCACGGGCGCACACAGTCTTCGCTCTCTGACATCAACATGACCCCGTTCGTGGATGTCGTGCTGGTGTTGCTGGTGATGTTCATGGTGACTGCGCCGATCCTGCAGTCCGGCATCGATGTGGCCGTGCCGAAAACGAAGACCGTGAAAGAGATCACCGAAGAACGCCTGGTGATCTCCATTGACAAGCAGCAGCGGGTTTACTTCGGCAACGATCCCGTCAACATCCATGACATCCCGCAGAAAATTCGCGAGAAGATTCGCGATCCTAAAGGACAGGCAATTTTCCTGCGTGCTGACGAAAACGTGCCCTTCGGCGCTTTCGCTACCGTCATGGACGCGGTGAAGCAGTCCGGTATCACCAACGTAAGTATCGTCACTCAACCGCTGACCGAGAAGAATGGCAGTACGCGCTGAAATTTTCGAAGAGCATGAGCACTGGGCCACGGGGCTCAGTGTGTCAGCCACTCTGCACGTCGCATTGACGCTCGCGATCATCTTTACGGGATGGATCCAGTTCCATAACTCCGGCGAAAGCTGGGGCGGTACAACCTCGGGTGGTGGAGGAGCAATGAGCGCGACGCTGGTCGCCACCGTGCCTCTGCCGCATCCTCCGACCGAGAGCCAGAACGTGCTGGCGAACGAGTCGAAGGGACTGACACAATCCGCGCCGGCTGTGAAAGAAACGCCGCCGCCCGATGCGCTCGCGATTCCCGATAAGCAGACGAAAAACAAGATCAAGGAAAAAGCTCCGACCCCACGCGACATAAAGAAAACACCGCCACCGGTGCAGCAGGCCGCAAACGAGATCCCTTATGGTGAAGGCGGCCAAGTCAGTTCGGTGTACAGCAATGCTGGGACGAGTTTCGCCATGGGCAACACCAAGGGCGGAATCTCGATGGGCAGTAATGGGGATTTCGGCAATCGATTCGCTTATTACGTGGACGCAGTTCGCCGAAAGGTGACGGAAAACTGGTTGCGCTACGAAGTGGATCCGCACACTCCGCCGGGTAAGCGGACTTACATCACGTTCGACATCAACCGCGACGGCAGCCCAGGCAACGTTCGCGTGGAGCAATCGAGCGGAATTCCATCGCTCGACATCTCCGCGACACGAGCACTGCAGCGCATTGATACGTTCGGACCGTTGCCGGGTGGATATTCTGGAAATAAGGTTTCGGTAGAGTTTTATTTTGAAAGGTAGTTGGGCCTCGCATTTTGCAAGCGATTTTGCGCCCTTTAGCGGATGGAACCAGCGTTTCGCTGTTCGATCCTACAGCTTCGAGCAGCTCTGGTTCACACTCAATCTAAGGACAGTAATGGGATCCGTAATGCTAAGAAAGTTCGCAGTTTTCGTTCTTCTGCTCATGGCGTGCTTGCCGCTGGCGGCGCAAACCGATTGGATCCGCACCGGCACGAATCTCGGCGTCGAAAAAGTTCGCCTCGCCGTCCCTGACTTTAAGACCACGGCATCCGGCAGCGAATCGCTTCTCACGGCCTTCAATACCACGCTTTGGAACGATCTTTACCAGGCCGGTCTCTTCGATCTCGTCTCCAAGAGTTTCAACCCCGTGCAAGCTCCGGGACAGCCCTCCGAGGTCAACCTTGCGCAGTGGGGAGGACCTCCGCCAAACGCCAGCATGCTCGCCTTCGGTAATCTCAACGTTGGCGGCAGCGAGGTCACCGTGCAGGGCTGGCTCTACGACGTGAAAAATCCGCAGTCGCCACAGGTGTTGGGAAAGCAGTATAAGGACGGGGCGACGGTCGAGAACGCTCGTCTCATCGCACACAAGTTCGCCGATGAGATCATTTTCCGCCTCGGTGGCGGATTGCCGGGGATTGCCGAGACGAAGATTTACTTCATCAGCAACCGCACCGGGCATAAAGAGGTTTGGGAGATGGATTACGACGGCTCGAACCAGAAGCCCGTCACGCACCTCGGCTCGATCGCGCTATCGCCGCGCATCTCGCCTGACAATGCCCGCGTGGCTTTCTCCTGGATGTCGAACGGCTGGGAGATCGGCATGTATTCCAACGAACTCGGACGCCTCGTGAGTTTCCCCCGATTCGGCGGCACAAACTCCGCGCCCGCGTTCTCGTCCGACGGAACCAAGCTTGCATTCTCGTCCTCGCGTAGCGGCGATCCTGAAATCTACACCGTCGATGCCGTTAGCGGCAGCGGCTTGAAGCGCCTCACCGACGTGAAGGGCCCCGATACCTCCCCGGTCTGGAATCCGAAGACCAATTCGCAGATTGCGTTCGTCAGCGGACGCACCGGCCTGCCACAGATTTTCACCATGGATGCCGACGGCTCCAACGTGCAGAAGATGACCGATCAGGGTTATGCGATTTCACCCTCTTGGTCGCCGAACGGCCAGTTCCTCGCTTTCGCATGGATCCGCCATTACGGTCCCGGTGCGCCAGGCGCGCAGGATATTTACATCATGGACGTTGCCAGCCATCAGTGGGTGCAGCTAACCCACGACGGCGGCCGCAACGATTTCCCATCCTGGTCCCCGGACGGGCGTCATATCGTCTTTCAATCCAGCCGTACTGGCCGCGACCAGATCTGGTCGATGCTGGCGGACGGAAGTCAACAGACCCAACTCACGAATGCCAGCGGCAACAGCATGCCGAATTGGAGTCTGAAATAGTTTAGAAGTGGAATTCAGAGTTCTTGTCTCATATTCTGTAGGAAATGGCGGGCACACCCGCGCAACGAGGACCGGTAGAGTCTTCGGAATTGGAGGAGTTAAGTGAATCGTAACCGCATGAAGTGGGCTCTTATGATCGTGGTGCTGGCGATGATGGTCGCCGTCAGCGCATGTGGAAAGAAGAAGACCCCACCGCCCCCGGCACCGCCACCGCCGCCACCCGCAGCCCCGACGGCCACCTTGACCGCGAGCCCGAATACGGTAAACGCTGGTCAGCAGACCACTCTGAGCTGGCAGACTTCAAACGCCACCGACATAGTGATTGACGGGTTCGGTACGGTCGATGCCAGCGGTTCCAAGCAGGTTACGCCCACGGATTCCACCACCTACCACCTGATCGCCAAGGGTGCCGGCGGCACGCAGGAAGCCACTGCGCGCGTAACCGTGACCCAGGCGACCACGCAGCAGCCCTCGGAAGTCAGCCTGACCGAAGAACAAGCGTTTGCGCAAAATGTGAAGGATATTTTCTTCGATTACGATGCGTACACGGTTCGGCCTGGCGACCAATCTGTTCTGCAGGCGAACGTCAACTACCTCAAGCAGCACCCGAATATTCACTTCACCGTCGAAGGTCATTGCGACGAGCGCGGTTCGACTGAGTTCAACCTCGCGCTTGGCGACAATCGTGCCTCCGCGGCCAAGAACGCAATTGTGCAGTTGGGCATCCCCGCCGCCAGCATTCGCACCATCAGCTACGGCAAGGAAAAGCCTGCTTGCACCGAGAGCAACGAACAGTGCTGGCAGCAAAATCGCCGCGCACACTTCGTCATCTCGAAGTAAAATCACGCGGCGAAATCCTTCCCGCTCTCCGGAGCGCGGAGGACTTCGCCGCTTTTTTTGTTTTGCGGTATAAGAAACGGCACGACTCAAATCGTGCCGAAACGATGCACCCTCAATCGGGCGTTAGCCCTCGCGGTTGGTAATCCGGATAACCTGCGCCGTCGCATCGCGTCTTGTAACATAGCTAGTTACTCCGGACCAGCCATTCCGCATCTAACATAGGCATTGCCATGCGAATTCGAAATGTTGTTCTCAGTACCGCGCTCCTCACCTTGACGCTCATGCCGGCGCAATCGGCTTTTGGCGTAAGCAAAGAAACGATCCAGCTGCAAACCCAGGTCCAACAGCTGCAGGACCAGATGACGCAGATGAAGCAGTCGTTCGACGAGCGCATGGGCGTCATGCGCAACCTCCTCGAACAGAGCACCGACAACATGAACAAGGTGACGCAGCAGATCGATACGCTCAACCGTACGATCCAGCAGCAACAGCAGGACTCGGGCAGCAAGACGGACCAGGTCAGCGGCCAGATCCAGTCGCTGCACGATTCCGTCGACGAGCTCAAGGCCCGGGTAGCGGCGCTCTCCAAGAAACTCGACGACATGGCGCAGCAGGGCCAGAACATGGCGGCGGCCAATGCGGCCAGCGTCCCGAACAGCGGCGGGCCAGCGACGGCCCCGCCGGCGCAACCGGCGGCCAACCAGGCGCCCCCGGCCGACGTGCTCTACAACAACGGCTTGCGCGACTACAACTCGGCGAAGTATGACCTCGCCAGCGGCGAGTTCAGCGACTTCATGAAGTTCTATGCCGACAACGATCTCGCCGGCAACGCCCAGTTCTACATCGCTGACATCGAGTACCGCCAAGGCAACTTCGACGCCGCAGTGAAGGACTACGACAAGGTGCTCGAGCAGTATCCCGGAGGCAACAAGGCTCCGGCGGCGCAGCTGAAGAAGGGTTTCGCCCTCCTCGAACTGGGCCAGCGTGATGCCGGGGTGCGCGAACTGCGCTCGCTCGTGAATCGCTATCCGCGTTCGATCGAGGCGCAGCAAGCGCGCGATCGTCTGGCGCGTCTTAGCGCTCCGGGCACGACTAAGCGCAAACCCTCGTAAAGCAATTCCTCTGTAATGCGAAGCGCCTCCCGATGGGGAGGCGTTCTTGTTGGTGACTAGGGATTCAGTTGCAGGCTCCGCAAGCAGTAGCGCAACTCCAGGCTCAGTTCCCTCACCCGCATGCCTTCGCGGACGCCGAGTTTGCAGGCGAGCGCGTTGCGCTCCGGGGTGCCTTCGCCGAGATCATAGGTGATGCGGCAGTACTGGCATTCTTCGTTCCAGCAGAAGCGGCCCATGGCGACATCGACCGGCGCGAGATATTGCAGCGCGCGCAGCAGCGAATTGTTTTCCGGGACTTCGACGATACGGCTGGCGATTTCGATTTTCAGCAACCGGTCAAAGGGACGGTAGAGTGGCCCAGCCGAAGTCATACGGCCAGCATATCAATTCAGCGATGACAAAGTGAAACCGACGGCTACTTGGGGTGCCGTCTCTGGTAAGCCCTGGCTTCCTGCCGGAACTCGCGCTTGAGATGCTGGCAGCGGGCACTGTCGGGAGAAGCACCACATTCGCGCTTCATTTCGTCGTGCACGGCCTGGAGATGAGCGCGGGCATCGAGATTGCCCTTCACGGTATGGCCGGGGAGGGAGGTAGAGTCAGTGCCGAAAGCCGACGAAGCTGCCACGCATAACGTCGCAATGCCCATCCATCGCAAAATCCGGCCCACGATGGTTCTCCCTTGAATATGGTGTGTGCCTTTACTGCAGTTGGAATCTTGCTTCCGCGGTTACGTTGCTCCCGCGCGCGCCGGAGCGCAAGTCCCCGAAAGTGCACGGCCTGAGGATTCCCCGGCGGGCAACTTCGGCCTGCAAACCGGCCTCTGTGCTATAGGGAAGGAGCTTTCATGTCTAAAGATCCCGATGCCCAGAAGGGCGCGGTCGCACAAGACCGCCCGGAACAGAAAACCAACACGTCCCTCAACGGTCAGAATGCCCATCGCGACAAGAGCGACATGATGCAGGGGCAGGATTCCGATTTCCCCGAGGGCGGCGAGAACGAAGAGCACTCAATGGAAAAGAACGTGAACGATCCCGGAACGCCCCAGAAGCGGAATCAGAACGACCGCAAGGAAGACCCGCTGGCGTCGTAAGAGTGTTTGTTGAGCAGTAACCCCACCCCCGGGTGGGGTTCTTTGTTTTCAGTATTTTAGGCCATCAAATGTTCGCAAAATATTCTATCTAAATGAGTTATAGGTAAAATATTCAAAGACAAAGGGTTAGCTCATCAAAAGAGGACAGCAGGTTGCCATGTGGGGCTGACGCCCTCCTCGCATTGACAACAAGTGAGAGCGCGGGCGATGCCAGCGTTCGCTTGGCTGACGGCGAGATGTCAAAGAACTAGGGTTGCAATTGGGAATGCCCCACATGCGCAGAGTAGCGGGGCAGAGAGCAAGTTGTCTGTGAGGGCTGAACCTGGCAAACGTGAGGTGGGTCACGTGGGTTGGTGGTGGTAAGGGGATTTATCGCCAGAAATGCAGTACGGCCATTTGGAACGTGTGAGT
>ODAK010008642.1_pt1 | contig 10168 bp, 13 predicted proteins | sample 1539591 | NCBI WGS metagenome assembly ODAK01 (sample SAMEA3539303, study PRJEB22396) | soil metagenome | biome: tundra; feature: field; material: soil | place: USA | collected 2010-05 | depth 0.15 m | reverse complement strand
ACCACCGAGATCTACACTCTTTCCCTACACGACGCTCTTCCGATCTTAATAGAGATTGGAATGAGTCCAGCAGCCGAACGTTTGCGCTTTTGGCGTGGCTGGACTTGTGGCTTTGTACCCAGCGTTGCGGTATTGGTGGCACGTAGCACCTGTTGTGGACCCGTCAGACTTAGAGGACCCATAGAGGTCGTAGGGGCATTATAATCGGCCCGACTGAAAGTAGTGCCTGATGGTGAGAGCGGCTTTAGTACCAGTTCTGGCCGAGGAGACGCGACGTTACGGTCCTGCGTAGTATTTTTTTGCGGCAGGGATATACGCGATAGAGAAGGCGGAGGCGTGGTAATACGTTTGGGTGTTGGCTTATTCTCATCAAAATCATCTGGATCAGGCAAATTGTCTAGATCCAGGATAGGTGCAACGGGACGTGCTACCGCAGGTGTTGGCGGTGTCTTTTGACGTGCTGGCGGCGTTGCAGGGTGCGCTACTGGTGGTGCAGGTGGTGTTACTGAACGTGTCACGACAGGCTTTACAGGTAATTGCGCACTTGATGGTGTAATACGTGTGGTGCGATATGCATATTCAAACGCTCTGAGCAGTTCATCGGCATCAACATAACGGTCAGCCGGATTAGAAGCGATGCAGCGTTTCATCACGGTATCCAGTGGTTGTGGAAGTGTGATTGTAGAGTTATTGTCAGGAAGTTGCCCGGTGAGCATCTGGTAGAGAATGATGCCAAGCGAATAGATATCATTGCCTGGTGCAGCGATGCCATCCAGGCGTTCGGGAGCCATATAAGCGATGGTACCCATTTCATGGCCTGCTGTTGTCAAGTGCGCGTTTTCGCCCACGATACCGGGGAGTGAAGCGATGCCAAAGTCGATGAGGCGTACGTATAATTGCCCACTTTCATCATCCTTATCTAGTAGAATGTTGTTGGGCTTGATGTCGCGATGTATAACGCCGCGTTTGTGGATATATGCAACCGCTTGAACCAGTGCGGAGAAGAGTTGGTGTGTCTCGGAAAGAGAGAGCGGGTTGCTCTGGAGGCGTTGTCCGAGCGTGCCACCTTTGATATAGGGAGTTACCAGAAAGAGGCGTCCCTGTTCTTCGCCGAACTCGAAAAGCGGTAGGATGTGTTCATGTTTAAGGTGGGCGCTTACTTCCGCCTCGCGCAAGAAGCGCTTACGGGCAGTGATGTCGTGCATCAGGTCTGAGCGAATGATTTTTACTGCTACCTCGCGCCCAAAAGCGCTACGCTGACGAGCCAGGTAGACCTCACCCATACCACCTACATCGATGCGCCGCACAAGATCATAGTTTCCAAAGGAGTGTACCCGTTGACGCTCGCTGGAACCTTGTTGCTCTTGAATAGGACCGTTTTGTTCTCTCATGCGTTTACTTCATACGTCATGGTATATAGACGCTCTAGCAATCATTATGAATAGAAGAAAAACAACTTCCAGGGTGTTACGAAACACGACTATGCATAGAAAAACAACAGTGAACTCATGAAAAATCGCGCTCCAGTTTCCACATACAAACAAATTGAAAGGCCATGAAACAATTTCGTACCAAGTGCAGTATAACATGTTAAAAGTAAGAAGTGAAGGGTGCACAAGACATACTTAGGGCTTTTTGGCTGTCCCGTCTTACTGTGAGAGGTTGTCAAGCAACAATTGGAGCGGAGCCTTCTGCGCATACAATCGCGACAGAGGAAAAGCTATGAATGCGCGGTTTCGATTTTCGTAGCCAGCGTTTCATTTTGTCCCTGCACACGCGCTTTACGTTTCTCGGCATACGTCTGCAAGCGCTCTTTAAGCGTGGGATCAGCGATCGCCAGTTCTTTAGCCGCATGAATGGCTGCATTGACGGCCCCTGCATCGCCGATAGCCATGACCGCGACGGGAGCGCCTTCAGGCATCTGCACCATTGAAAGAAGCGCATCAACACCTTTAAGCGCGCCAAGATCACGTGGCACGCCAATCACAGGCAGGTCGGCACGCAAGTCGGCGATATTGCCTGGCAGGTGGGCAGCTCCGCCAGCGCAGGCAATAACGACCTGAACGGACGCAGGCAGGTTCTCAATATGCTTGACAACCGAACGGAGATCGCGATGCACGGAATTAATTTGCACCAGACAAGCAATACCGAACTCATATCTAAGCGTATTGACCGTTTTCATCATTAATGGCAGATCAGAGTCGCTTCCCATCGTTACCAGCACGCGAGGAAGACCTTGGGCCTGAGCGCCAACGCCCTCCGGAGAGACAAGAACACCATGTTCGGGGCTAAGAATTGCACGTATAGCATGTTCATCTTGTATAGACATGTATTAAATTGAGAGCGCGGCTCTCACCTCCTGAGCGTGTTTATAGACATCAAACAGATCGTCGCCGACGACCGTAATATGGCCCATTTTGCGATCAACCTTTGTTTCGCGTTTGCCATAGATGTGCACAAACGTATTATCCGGGTCATAATCGTCAAGCCAGTAGGGATCGGCGACTCCATTGCGTTCACCAAGAATATTGATCATCGCTGCCGCCGGATAAAGCATATCGGTAGGACCCAGAGAAAGGTTGCTAATAGCACGCAGGAGTTGAGCGAACTGCGATGTTTTACAAGCCTCAATCGTATAATGACCAAGATTATGTGGACGAGGAGCGATCTCATTAAGCCAGAGCTTGCCCGCAGTATCCAGAAAAAACTCCATGCCGAAGATGCCCATGTCTGCCAGATAGCCAAGCACACGACGCGCAATATCCTGCGCTTCCAATTGCAATGCAGGATCGATGGGAGCAGGAGCAAGTACAACCTGGCAGATATCGCGAGCATGGATCATCTCAACGACGGGATGTGTTGCGATCTCGCCGCGCTGATTACGAGCAATCATCAGGCCGATCTCTTTTGCCAGATCCAGGCATTTCTCCACATAAAGTTCGCGCGGCCCCAATTTCGCCAGAGCGGGCGCAATATCCTCAAATTGGTTGATGCGAGCATTACCACGTCCATCATAGGCATCTCTTTTGGCCTTCAATACGAGGGGATAGCCCCATAGCTGGGCCGCACGCTCGATATCTGCCGGATCATCAATTGACATAAATGGCGCAACAGGAATAGAGTGTTGAGCAAGGAACTCTTTTTGTTGATATTTGTTCTGAATAATCGTAAGTAGGGCAGGAGAAGGCAAGATGCGAACGCCTTCGGCCTGCAAGGTAAGTAAGGCGTCGGTATTAATATGTTCTATCTCATACGTTAGAATATCGGCATAGTTGGCGAGTTTACGAAGCGCGGTAGGGTCTTTCAGGCTACCGACGATCTGTTCTGCGACAAGTGAAGCCGGGCTATGGGTAGTAGGATCGAGCACAGTTATGCTGTCGTAGCCCATATCGCGTCCAGCCTCAGCAATCATTAAGCCAAGCTGTCCGCCTCCGATAATGCCGATATGGGTAGAAGATACGGCAGCCGCTTCCTGATCGGTTAACATATGTTGCAATGAATCTCCTTTATTTTTCGCATATCTATTGTAACCAGTTGGTGGGAGGAGTGTCAAACGGGGAAGATTTTTGTTTTGCGTCCTATTTGCATGCTTGCGCATACAGGCAATGTCTACTAGAATAAGAGGGAGAATATGCACTAGAAGGGAGGGGAGATTAGTATGTCACGCATTCCTCCAGACAATAATGCGCGAGTACCGGAGACAGCGGGAGCCAGCAATAGCACAATGACCGGACTATTCCGTGTCATGGCGCATCGACCAGATATTATGGAACAAACGGCACAGTTATTAGATACGGCGATGCGCAGTGGAACAGTGGAGCCGAAGTTAAAAGAGTTGCTTGCGATCCGTGTCTCGCAGGTCAATCATTGTGCTTACTGAATGGCTGCACATACTGCCTTGGCAAGGCAGCTAGGTGTGAGTGAGGAGCTGCTGGATGCGCTCTACCATATTGATCAACATCGGCATCTTTTTACAGAACGAGAGCAGATTGCATTACAATATGCAGAGGTAGTCACAACAAGCGGGCAAGATGTAAGCGAGAACCTGTGGGACGAATTACAGGCGTGTTCTGATGATGGAGAGATAGTAGAGATTACTACAGTAATAGGTCTGTTCAACTTTTTTAATCGTTTCGCGGACGCTTTACAGATCGACCCTCCAGCAAAAAGCAGGCAAAAGGACAAAGACAATGGCTAGTAGTGAAGAGAAACTGGATGCGCTTTTAGGCGATCTGCAAGAATTAACAACTTACTTGCATGGTCGTGGTGATAAGACATTGGCACTCTCAAAGCAATTTGAGGGGCATGCAAAGAATGATCCATCAAATAAAGAGTTTGACCTGGGCCAGGCGAAAATGTTAGATTATCAGCATCATGTGTGGCACGAAATGGGCAATTTGGTCGATAAGCTGCTTAAAAAGTATGAGGCGTAGCCCTAAGCTGAAAAGGCTTGCAATCACTTACACAATATGGCTACAATAGCAGTAAGCCGTGTGTAGGCTTGCATTTTTGTTGACTCACATATAAAGGATACTTTTTCATGGCCTGTACCTCTACTACTCATCCGCTTCGAGTCGGTGTTCAACTGCATCCCCAACATACCAGTTACCAGGACTTTGCACAGGCAGTGCAGCGCATCGAAAAGATCGGTGTTGACACTATTTGGAACTGGGATCATTTTTTCCCGCTTTATGGTGATCCACAAGGAAATCACTTTGAAGGGTGGACATTGCTCACTGCTATGGCAACGTTGACAAAACGTGCCAAGATTGGGTGCCTTGTAACTTGTAATACCTACCGTAACCCTTCTCTGCTGGCTGATATGGCGAAGACTGTCGATCATATTAGCAATGGTCGGCTTATTCTGGGCCTGGGCGCTGGCTGGTTTGAGCGCGATTATAAAGAATATGGCTACGATTTTGGCACGCCCGGTAGCCGCCTGAAAGCTTTGGAGGAGGCGCTTCCTACTATCAAACATCGCTGGGAAGTGGATGTTCCCCAACCCATCCAGAAACCCATTCCTATTCTAATAGGCGGAGGCGGTGAGAAAAAGACGCTGCGCATCACGGCGCAATATGCCGACATGTGGCACGGCTTTGGTGATGCAGCGGCGTTGGAGCATAAGATGGAAGTGCTGGACGGTTGGTGCAAAGAAGTCGGGCGCAGTCCAAAAGAGATTGAGCGCTCTAGTGACACACACGCCAATGATTCCAACGAGACGCGCGATGGCCTCCTTAGAGCTGGTGCCACTCACCTGATTCTGGGCATGGGTGTCCCCTGGAATTTTGAAGCCGTTGAAAAGCTGGTCCGTTGGCGCGATAGCCGAAGCGGATAAGCGGCACCATATCCTTTATAATCTAAGCCTTGGTCCAGCATCACGAAAAACCTGCATTGCCTGTTCCGCAACCGCTACATGTTCGGACTGCATCGTTGCGCGTAACAGGCCGATTGTCTCCTGATACAGGTGTAGCGAGGCGACCGCTCGTACTTTGACGGGCGACACATTTGCAGGTAACATATCGATGCCAGCGACCAGTCTATGATAACGTGTCCAGGCTGATTCTGATCCTACGGCCTCCTCCACATGTTGATAATAGACACTATCACTTTTTATAAACAGGCCGCCCTGAACGGCCACGATTTCTGTCAACGAGGAGAGGAGTTTTGCGGTAGCAGCAGCAATCGCCAGATCATTGCGCCTGAGTATCTCGCTCAGTATTTTGTGGACCAGTTCGGCTGCCAGCATCATCTGAAAACTGGCATACGCGCGTGCTTTCTGGCGCAATGGTTCCAGACGGAATGTAGCAATCTCTTGCATCAGTTCTTCTACTGAACCGTCTTTATCCAGCAGAACATGACGTGGAGCGGCAACCAGGAAAATAGCCTGTTCTGGTCGCGTAAGAGCCGCACGAATCTGTGCAACGGTTCTGGTATTTATGCTTACCAGAAGTCCATTTCTATACATAAGACGATGCAAAAGCAAAGATACATCATCCTTATAAAAACAACCCAGATCTACATCACTATAAGGAGTTGCATTTCCACGCAGATAACTCCCGCCAAGGGTGATACCCACAATATCATCGTTATCAATTTCAGCGACTAGCGTCTGTAAAAATTCATCGGAAAGCATTACTACAGAATCTACGGTTTGTTGGTCAGACCCATCCTGATTATGCGACGTTGGGGATGCCATAAACATACTCCTTTTCTCGACTATCATTTTTTGCTATAACAGGTCACCAGTATATCATTCTCTGCACCTTGACAAAAGAACAGATATGCCTGTATTTTAACTGCGGAACATTCTAAAAGGGAGCATAGACTAATGTTTACACCTATTCTAGCTACACTGGGATACATTCTGTCACCCGATGGTAGCGAAGTCTTAATGATTCATCGTAATAAAAGACCCGATGACCAGCATTTTGGTAAATATAATGGGCTTGGTGGTCGCCTAGAGGCCAATGAAGATGTCGTCAGTGGAATGCGACGTGAGATTCTGGAGGAATCGGGTCTAGTGGCAGAGCGCATGTTGCTACGCGGAACCATCTCCTGGCCGGGCTTTGGCAAAAAAGATGAGGATTGGTTTGGCTTCATCTTTCGTATTGAGAGTTGGCACGGCGAGGCATCCAAGGGCAATCACGAAGGCACACTCGAATGGGTACCACTTACGGCATTCGCAACGTTATCGCTCTGGCCCAGTGATCGGCATTTTTTACCGATGGTCTTCGATGATGATCCACGACCCTTTCATGGGTACATGCCTTACCATAATGGCGAGATGGTAAGCTGGAGTTACGAAAGACTGTAACCGTGTATGCGTAGCAATCGCATATTCTCCATACAGAAAAATCCAGATTTGCATTTATGTGTTGTGCTTGTTATACTGATAGGGCAACTGTATGAGGGAGGGTGGCCGTTATGAGGAGGTCGCTTCCCAGGATGAGGTTGCATATGGCTGCATTGATAAAGATGGTTTTTTGACAGCCCACCAGGAGTTGAAAAGCGGTTATGGCTAACGCACGTCTGACAAGGCATAAGATTCCTGCTCCACCGTTATTACAAGCGGAACCAGTCATTCATGGCGACCAGGCTGTGCTTCAGCACTGGTTAACGCACTACTGGCAAAAGTTACAACTACCAGAACACGAATTATGCTTGCTAGCAATCACGCAAGATCGTCAAGAGTATGTACTCTGGACAGGCAAGCGACTCAATACGATGACGCTGGGTTGTTACTGCTATATTCCAGGTCTCTCCTTGCTTCCAGCGCGGCAGCGTAAAACTACTGGATATGAAGAGCAAATGAGACATCGCCATATTGTTTTTATCGAACCTGATATGCAACCGAAGTCAATTGAAGTGACCGTGGCGCATGAATTGATTCATCTCGCGGATCGTGTCAGCGGAACGCCACGTCGTCATCATCATCATGGCTATGATGCAATTGCAGCGGATGAGGCTGCGATTACCGGCTATGGACTGGAAGAGTTGCGCGCGTTGTTGCATGAAGAAAGCGTGTATAGAGAGCAGAAGCGGCGTGAGCGGCGTCCTATTCGCTATCTCTATGAGTGTCCGAGTTGCGGCAAAACATATCCCAGGACTAGGCGTTATTCAAAGTCGGTATCATGTGGTAGCTGTGATAAGAGCTATAACCCACAATACAAGCTATTATTGGCTCAGACATTGCTCTATACCTAAACATGCGCTATCCGTATATTGCCGCCAGTTCTGCCTGGAGTTCGTGCAACCATTCCAATAAAGAGTGAGTTTGATGAATGCGGCTCCGTAACACAACATGGTCAAAAAATGCATCATCGTTTGTTTGAGAGGTCACAGAGGCGTGTTTGGCTTCCAGGCGCTCAAGGAAATGCCGACAGGCACTGATCTGTTGCTCGATCAGGCTGGTTGTTTGTGCAGGAAGATACTGCTGCACAAAGTATAGTTTAATCAGGAAAAGGATGCGGATATCACGCGGCTTTTCAACTGGCTCACGTAGCCAGTCAAAAAAGACACCCTGACCATCTTCTGTGATATGAAAGATCTTGCGTGGCGGACGCATACCCTGTGGCTCCAGTTCTGCCTCAATATAAGCCATGCGCTCCAACTTTTTAAGGAAGGCATACAACTGGCTCATCTCGACGTGGACGATCTCTCCCAATGTACTGCCCTGAAAATGTTGAAACATCTCGTAGCCATGCATGGGTTTGCTTTTGAGCAAACCCAGGATGACGTATTCGGCTGGTTCGCTAATTTGCATAGTATTTCCTACTCAAAAACTGAAAACAGAGTTCAACGTACCATACTATCATCAAAGAAAGCCTTGAGCATACAATCACTCCTGGTCAAAAGGAAGCAGTGGCGTATCAGGTTTTTGACCTTTGGCCTTGGGTGACTTTTTAAATGTTATATTTACCTGTCTGAGTGGCGGCATATCTACATGCTTTCCTTCCTCCACTAATTGAGTTATTGTAAGAAGTTGAAGGCGTGGATGCTCACTCCATGGTGAACGATAGAAACCTGCACTTGCAGTTTCTTTAATCATAGGGTTTGTAGGCTGCTGAAGACTAATAAGTACCCCTATCTCTGCATCTTCACGATCTATAACACCGCGCAGATCACGCACGTCCTTAACGCTAGTATGCCCATCTTTAATCGAAAAAATAACCTGTTTAGTTTTATCACCTTCATCATGGAAATAGAGACGCCCATCTATACCTTCATCTGCTCCTTTTTTTTCTTCTACTGGACGAGCACCCACCAATCCTAACGCCCACCATTGAAACTGATACTTGTCTAAATCAGCTAGAGCTCTTGCCTCAGAATAAGTAGTAGGCTCACCTTTTACTATATAATTTTTCGTAATATCTTCACCATAAGCACTTAATAACCTTGTTTTTATAAGATTAATAGCAATAGATGTGATATCAATACCTATCCAGTTGCGCTGAAGGCGTTGTGCAACTGCGATAGTAGTGCCACAACCACAAAAAGGATCAAGTACTACATCACCTTCATTACTGGCCGCTTTGATAATACGTTCGAGTAAAATTTCTGGTTTTTGAGTGGGGTAACCCAAACGCTCTTTAGCTGAAGAATTGAGCAAAGGAATACCCCACACACTATCTAATGGTTTACCTTCTTTAAGTACATCTTCAACAAGCCGTTTATAGCGAACACCTGACTTACCTCCATCCGTCCAGATAATTTCCTGTCCCTCCTCATCACTCTTAACATCATGCCGATGAGCTATAAATTCTTCTTTAGTCCAGGGTATAGAAACCGCATTTAAAGTCATTTGTTGACTTTTAGCATAGAAAAAGATATTATCATGTTTTCTACTGAAGTGACCTTTATGAAACGCTGTTCTTTGACCATAGTGCCAGGTAATTTCATTGCGATAATTACGTGAATCAAAAATAGCATCAAGCATAATTTTTAAGTAATGTGACGCAGTTGGATCACAATGGAGCCATAATGAACCAGTAGGCTTTAGAACACGATGTAATTCTACCAAACGAGCAGCCATCATCACAAGATAAGCAAGCATATCATTATTGCCTAATAATTTTCTGAATGCTTGCAGTGCTTGTGAAATTCTTCCGCCTCTTTCGACAACATCCTGATAAGTAAGTGCCGCCTGTTGATCCCATTGCCATGTATCTTTAAAGGCTTTAATCTGAGCCGTTGACTGTGAGCCATCCTTCTCTGCGAAAAGCACATTGTAGTCTTGACTACTATTGAAAGGCGGGTCAAGATAAATCAGATCTACTGTTTCATCTTTTAGATATCTTGCCAAAATATCTAAATTATCTCCATAATACAAATAATTTTTGTTCATAACTTTCCCTTTGGTCTTCTATCTGATTGAGATAGAGGATACCACAAGATTTTAGTTTGTTACAAGAAACGATTTGAATAGTTAAGAATAAGGCCCATTGTGATACTGACCTTATATCAAGAACTTACATTTCCGCCGCAGAATATTTCCAGACGAACAGGGAATACTCCTCCTCTGTCCGTCTGGAAAGGTCCAGGTCCTATTTTCCCTCATCATGAAGGAACATCGGTCTGTTCAGTCATCGAAGAGACAGTGTGCGATCCGAGACGAATTGAAGAACCCAGGCGCTCCAGTTGATAATTGATGATGACAAAATCCTCGGCT
>ODAK010008641.1_pt1 | contig 10169 bp, 7 predicted proteins | sample 1539591 | NCBI WGS metagenome assembly ODAK01 (sample SAMEA3539303, study PRJEB22396) | soil metagenome | biome: tundra; feature: field; material: soil | place: USA | collected 2010-05 | depth 0.15 m | reverse complement strand
ATGGAAAGTGAGCCGGGCAGTTGGCAACGTGAGAAACAACAGTCCGGGGTTGATTATGCCAGTATGAGGCGAGAGTTCCCGTAACACCCTAGGAGTCTGTCGGGAATAGAATTTCGACCCTTTAGAATCAATAACTTGCAAATTCTACGCAATTACGTATGTTGTTGATTCAGAATGGGTTACAGTTTCCAATTTTCTTATTTCCGACAGACTCCTAGACCTTCGGAACACCGCGCCAGTCCTCGACCCGACCGGCAAGCGTACGGCTTTGAGATTGAGGAGGCTATCCGCACTCTGCCGAGCCGGAATAGTGAGAACGGACGCCAGCACCTGCCCGGGATGAGAGGGCCAAGGAGTCGAACGAGGGCTGAGGTCTCCGGCTTTTTGACCTTCACGCTTAAAGGAACCGAATAGAAACCCGCCGAAGAATCTTCTTCGCAAAAATCACTGTAGCGGATACTGTAGCGGATACTGTAGCGGGTACGGGTCTAGATGGGCTTGCCTGCGCTTATACGGTGATCCTGGAAGCCATTGAAAATACAGGGCAGTACATGGGTAACTGATCCAGTGTGGCACCCAGGGTCTATTCTTTGGGAGCAGAGGGCCGGGGGTTCGAATCCCTCCGCCCCGACCATCATAAAGTATTGATAATACAAGCGATATTGGTTATTTTAGACACGCATCTGCTTTTTACCGCTATTTCGCTGTAGATGATTTTGTAGCGGTCGCCTCCTCCATGGAAAATTCAGCGGAATTCTCAATGAGATTCCAGGTAATCAGCCGTCTGGTTTTCCCTCACGGATTTCGCGCGTTGCATTGTTCAATCGGCTGATCAGTTGCAAATTCCCGGACGCACCTGACCGAGAGCTGATCGCTCATGCTATCGCGTACGGTTGCGACGCGTTCTGCACTCGTGACTGGCGGAGCATTCTCTGTCATCGGGACGAAGTGAGCGCGGTTGTGAATCTTCGATTCATCACGCCCACTGAGTGGTGGGATGCTCTTTCTCCTTACGCAGCCCTTTGGATGTAAAGGGGCCCACAGTACAAGGAGGACATCTCAGGTTTGAAAAAGAGGTTCTTGACCCATGATCATTTGCTTTCTTGCCCCCAATCATGAGGTTCCTGCTGGCAGCACTTCCTGAGTTTGCAGCCGAAGTAAACAGGCAGAATGGTATCCTGGGCATCGTCATGCTGCTAATGGTGATCCCGGCGCTCCTGATAAACCTCTGATCGGGCATGTCCGTCTGGCAACGGCTCGGAGATGATCGCGCGCGCGAGTGTCCCAGTCTCGGCGCGTTGCATCCTCCGCACATTTCCTTAACCGAGATGAAAAGATGAGAACGGGAAGGAGATGAGGCTTCGGCATCCACAGCTGCGTTAAACGGCACAGATTCAATCGCATGGACGAGATCAAGCGCCTGCATCTTCTTGATGCCGAATGTGTTAGCCTTGGTACTGATTGAATCCAAAATTCTCGGCTAGGCTGCTCACGTTGGCCTGAACCATCCCAATTGGAACCTCAGAGGCGGGCCTCATGTCGATTGAAACGCGTTTTGATATTCCTCTGATTGCCGCTATGGCACTCAAGGAAAAGCAAATCCAGCAAAACTATAGGCCCATCATCGCCGTACATAAGTGGTTTGCCCGTCGTCCCGGAACCCTATTCAGAGGCTTGGTTCTTTCCGAATTCAGCGACCGGCCACTTTCAGAATGCTTTTTCGAAACAAATGACTTTCCCGGCCGGATGGTCGCAGATCCTTTTATGGGAGGCGGCACTCCATTGCTGGAGGCCAACCGCGTTGGGTGCGATGTTCAGGGCTTCGATATCAACCCCATGGCGGCATGGATCGTCCGTGAGGAGATTGAGCACCTTGATTTGGTTGCGTACCGTGAAGCGGCAGATGGTTTGGTCGCGGCACTGGACAAGGATATTGGTGCTGGTTATCGGACCGACTGCCCGCTCTACGGAGACCGTGACGTACCGGTCAAGTATTTCCTCTGGATTAAGGTTCTTGACTGCGAGAAATGCGGCAAAGAATTCGATCTTTTTCCGGGCTATGTCGTTGCAGAGGATTCCCGTCACCCCAAGAACGTGCTTGTTTGTTCCGAATGCGGCGACCTGAACGAGGTTGCCAATCTGGAACATCCCGGTAAGTGCTCTTCGTGCCATTGTGGTCTGATCGTGACAGGCCCCGCAAAGCGCAATCGGTGTGCTTGCCCCGCCTGCGGCCACGTAAACACGTACCCGCGCGCCGCATCAGGGCCTCTCAGGCACCGGATGTTCGCCATTGAGTATTACAACCCCAAGCGCAAGGAAGGACATTTAGGGCGGTTCTTCAAGAAGCCAGATGCCAAGGACCTTAAGCGTGCCAAAGCTGCTTCAACGCGCTGGCATAATCTGGAGCCTCGCTTCACCCCGCAGCAGGAGATTCTGCCCGGTGACGAGACCGACCGATTGCATCGCTGGGGCTATCGTCACTATCGAGACTTGTTCAATGACCGGCAGCTTCTTGGTCTCGAAGCGAGTTGCAGGCTCATCGTCGCTCAGCCGGATCAGCGCATCAGGCGTGCGCTCGCAACAAATCTCTCGGACCTGCTGCGCTATCAGAATATGTTGTGTCGGTACGACACCATGGCGCTAAAATCGCTGGACATCTTCTCGGTTCATGGCTTTCCCGTTGGCCTGGCCCACTGCGAATCCAACCTACTCGGCATCATCAACGGGAACGGCATCAATGTCGGCTCGGGGGGGTGGGTAAACATCATCGATAAATACGCCAAGGCTAAGTGCTACTGCGGGGCACCGTTCGAGGTGATCCAAAAGGCGGGCAGGAAGATCAACGTGCCGATTCCCGGAGAGTGGATCGGCGAGTGCTTGAATGGAGGGCGTCGGCGCGGCGTCTCCATTCGCTGCACGAGTTCTACCTCAGTTGAGCTTCCGCCAAACAGCCTTGATGCTGTCTTTACCGACCCACCGTACTTCGGGAATGTCCAATACGGCGAACTGATGGATTTTTGCTACGTCTGGCTCCGTCAGTTGGTCAGTAATGAGGCGGAAGGCTTCGACCGCCCCTCTACCCGCTCGGCGGATGAGCTCACCGGCAACCAGACAGAGGCACGCGGCTTGGAACAGTTTGCCGAAGGCCTCGCGGCCGTCTATGGTGCGATGGCGCGCGCTCTCAAACCGGGCGCGCCCCTTGCCTTCACATTCCATCACAATCGACTCGAAGCCTACGAAACGGTGGGGGTAGCACTCTTGGACGCCGGGTTGACTTGTTCGATGACGTTGCCCTGTCCCGCTGAGATGGGAGGCTCCATTCACATTCATGGCACCGGCTCTTCCGTCGTCGATACCGTTTTTGTCTGCCGCGCCGAGGCCAACACTCCCTATCAGCAATTCAGAACGCTTCGTGAGTTGACCGTACTGGTCCGGCACGAATTGGACCAGCTTCGGACCGCTGGGTTGAAGGTCTCGGCAGGAGACATTCGTTGCGTCGTCTACGGCCACATGACCCGCATGGCAATTTGGAATCTCCGGAGTACGTGGGACGTGAATGAGCCGACTGTGGAGCGCCTTCGTCGCGTCCGTGAGGAAATGAACAGAGTGGGCGACTTTCAGTCCGTGATTGATGAGCTTGCAGAACAAGGGCGCCAGGCAGCACGCGGCGCGACTTCTACCCGTAACCTGTTCGAGGACATGCCTGATGCCGTTCCCTTTTGAGGTGCCTTTTGACCGGCTCGATGCAGATTTGGACACATACGTTGATGCCATTTTTGGCGCATTGAGTTCAGAGTTTCTGACGTTGCCCAAGGGGAACGGATTCATTGAGTATCCCGTCTTTGAACAGGGATACGAAGCCCTGAAGCGTACGACCGGCGACTTCCGTGATCTGTCCGTAGAGCCCGTCATCGAATTGGTCCACCGCGTTCCTGTTGCCTTTATCGTGCTTCGTTCGATGTTGGGATTCACGCCGCCCGAGTGGGCATACGTAGCGACGCAGCGAAGTGGCGTGGAAGTCCCGCAAGGGGCTGCCCGGACCCTTGACCGCAACATCCGTATGAATCCGCTTGCGCCCTTGAAGCTAAACGGTGGAGTCGGCGGGGAGCGTCTCCGTGCTCTCGTGATTGCGGCGTGCGAACTGCTCACCGAGGGGTCTCCGACAACTGAACGCACGCCGGAACTGATTCACCGTCTCGACAAAGCCGACACGCGCAACGGAATTGAGAGCATCCAGCCCATGGCCGATCTCGGCGTTCCCTACGCGATGCTTCTCTATGAGCGCTTCCTCGGGCGACCTTTCGCCGGCCACCGTGACTCCGTGAGTGAACTCGTTGGCGACGTTCTCGAAACAGCCATCGAAGGAGTGCTCACGCGCGCCGGCATCAGCCATCGCAAGACGAAGCGAGCCGAGCGCATAACCGGCTTTGACCAAGCCCCGGATTTCATCATTCCGAACGAGTTCAACCCACAAATCGTGATTGAGGCGAAGATCACGGAAGATGATGGCACGGCTCGCGACAAGGTGACACGAGTGCAGCATCTTGGAGAACTGAGCACGCAAGGGCTCAATCCTGGGGAGCCCCCGCGCTTCGAAGTGATCGCTTGCATCGCGGGACGCGGCTTCAAGGTCAGGCGCGAGGACATGAAGAAGTTGATTCTCTCGACGCGAGGGAAGGTCTTTACGCTCCAGACCCTTGCCCGTTTGATCGATTGCACCCGCCTTGGAGAGTACAAGACCAAGGGTGCCTGAGCAGATTAACGCGGAAGCGGGGGGCAAGGAGATGGGGCAGGCAAAGCGGTTTTGGATGGAGGAACAGGCCAGACTCTATCACTCTTCCGACGATTCGGTGTGCCCGGATTGCTTCCATGATTCTGGCTTGCAGGGCTTCATTCAAGACAATCTTGAGTGCGAAGAGTGCTCGATTTGCGGAAGAACCGCAGATGAGCCGATTGCCGTGCGTGCCGACCTTGTATTGGAATTCTTCTTGAAGAAGGTCCATGTACACTACGAAAACGCGGATGGGAATGCGCCACACGATTCAGAGGAAGGTCGTTGGTGCGTTACCACCTGGACCATGCACGAGATTGTCTTTGATGAGCTCTGGGAAATCGCTGAGTTTGAGACACTGGAGTGGCTTTACAACCATCTGAAGGATGATATCGAGTATTGTGAGCTGGATTGGCAGATTCTGTCGCCCGGACAGGCCCTGGCCGCGGGATGGCAGCGGTTCTCCGAGGCCATCAAGTACGAAACTCGCTTCCTCTTTTTTCCTGAAGAAGACGATGAAATCGATTCTGGCGAGCCTTATCGCGTCCTCCCCAGCGACGTATTGAAAGAACTGGGAGATAAGCCTCAGCTGGCGTAACATACGATTAGTTTTGCACGGGGACAGACCAAATTGTGCGCACAACTTATCAGCATGATTCGAAAGCAGATCGCTATTTTGGCGAGCCACAGGTCTCAAAGGCGTTCAGGCACGCGACAATTCGATTCTGGTGAGCAAGAGCGGGAATGCACAAATTCTTCAAATGTAAGGGCTTAGCTACGACTAAGACAAGACGCACAGATCCACCCGCGTCTCGCAACGCCAGCATCACAGCCGAGAATCTAGTCTTCTAATCCACCTTGATTTGTCATAGCCAAAGTATACCACATACTCAGCCAGATTTGATCTAGGACTTTCTCAGCCGCACCAAGATGTCGATTCCGAATTTATCATGAATCTCTGTGTCATATTGGCATTCATGGACCAGGTACGTCTTTTTTGAGTGTCCATCAGTTTCAAATCTTCCGGTTGAGATCGGCTTTTCCTTCCATTCTGTCGTCAGATCGAGGTCAGGGAGGCCGGCTTCCAAGAGCACCCGGACCGTCAGTTTCAGAGAGTGCTTTTTGCCCAGTTGCTTGACGCCGTAACTTATCGTCCCAACCTCACCACGCGCTACGTTTTCGGCAAATTCCTTTTCAACATTGACTTTGGTGCGGAACCAGCGTTTCCCATGACCCGGTGCTATGGGGGGAGAATAAAATAGGAGGAAACCCTTTTCAGTCTCCCCATTGAACGCCGGAATACGAATCAGCGGTGCCTTTGGGCTCCCATCCGAGTTTATCTCCTTAAATACACCATCGCTTTCGACCTCGACGAGGCTTTCAAGGAAACGCTGACCCGGAGATTCTAGCTTCGTTCGCGTAAGGATGAGGCTCCGGCTCCCTTCAACTTCTAAGGAACCAGAGCGCTCGTAATGCACCGTCCAGTCCTTGTCTATTTTGGCAGTGAAAACGTAATTCTGAATCAATGTGTCGACATAAAGCTCTTCCTTTGAATAGAGTTCCCAGAGTGCATAGGCCTGTCCGATGCTGAATTGCAGGGCATCTTGGGGCAATGGGTCGTAATAGCTGACAATCGGCTGTTCCGACGCAAATTGATCCCACTGTATACCTCTTCCCGCCTGTTGACCCGCATTGAAAAGATCCTCGGCCTCCTTCTGGTTGAGGGTAAACTTCGTTGCCCCAATACTGGATGGCGTAGCAATCTCCCATGCACGAAAATGGGGTGGATTACCGCGCTGCTTATCATGTGCCTCAGCCATCGTGAGCGCCAAGCCTAGCAAATAGGACTCAGTGGAGTCGATTGTCCCAGGCGGCTCGAGATCTATGAGTCGAAGGCCAATCGTCTTAAACTTTGCTTGGGCGAACAGAAAGCTTGGAAAGTTGCTCAGAGTCCCTCCGTCAACCAAGTACCGCGAACCGTACTGAAAGGGGGTGAAGAAAATTGGGATGCTCGCCGAAGCGAGGACGGCCTCGGCGATGAACATTCCTCCGTAGCCCTTTTTGTCATAAATCTCAAAGCTGCGATTCTTCACATCTGCTGCGACGATCTTAAGGTCATCTACAACAATGTCTTTGAATTTCTTGCCTTCCAGCGACTCCGTAAGGAACTTCGCCAGTCGGGCAGAACTATGCATTCCTCTTTCCGCCCACACTTGCTGACATTCCTTTAGAACCTTTCGATGTCGTCGCAATGTCAGTCCCATTGAAATCCACGGCATCTTTCCGGACTTGGCATCCTGAATTAGGGGAGCTAATTCCTCCCACACGCTCTTAATTCTTTCGAGCCGCTCGCTGTCAGCTTTGTCGACTAGCTCAAACAGATCCTTGGACTGGAGAATAGCTTTAAGATCGTTCCCACGCTTTCCTATTGCAACCAATGCCGCCACAATCGCTCCTGCCGAAGTTCCGCCGATAGCATTGATCTCAATGTCCGGAGGCATGACATCGAGCACGCCCGCGTACGCAATTCCGCGGACCCCACCACCTTGAAGAACGAGGTTCAGATATCTCTTTGGCAAACTTTTCCTTTCGTACTCGGTTCAAGGCATAGCCGAGAACTTGCGCATCGGACCTGGACGCGAAGAAAGCCAGGCGTCGTAGGAAAATGCCGTCGACGTTCTCGGACTCTGTAATTCATTCCCGCTCTTCTCAAGCAGGCCTTCAATGACGTTTATAGCAAAAAGCCGCGCTCGGGCGGCGCGGATTCGCCCGACCTCATCAGAGGATGTTTCGCCGTTGCGATGACCATACAGGCGCTGAGTTGTCCGGCCTTCTTTGTACCATAGATTTGCACGATTGACGATTCGCACACGATCATCTGGATGTAGTCGATTTTGTAGCTGTCAAAGCACCCAAAAGCCACAAAGATCAACAAGAATAATTACGCGTGCGGCAAGTATTTCAATCGAGAGCACTTATTTTCCATAAATTTCAACAGGTCTCTATAAATGATCGGATCTGTTTTGGGAGCAGAGGGTCGGGGGTTCGAATCCCTCCGCCCCGACCATTAAAATCAACAGTTTACGTCGATTCCTTATTTGCCTCAACCCCACAAACCCCCACACCTGCATATTCGAGAAGTTTCGTATGGGCAGTGAGCTTGCTGTCCATCATTCCCTTCCCGTAAACGTTCATGGTCGTAGCCACATCTGCATGTCGCATCATCTTTTGCTGAACACCTACTGCGGTTCCCACTGCATCGAGCCAGCTGCGAAAGGTGTGCCGGAACGTATGCCAGCCGAGCCTTGGCACTCCAACTTTTGGGGCCAGGGGCGCAAGATAACGGCGGAGCAAAATGCCGGCGTGATACGGCCTGCCTGTGACGATGCTCGGGAAAATCCAGCCTTCCACTGAGCATGGCGCGATTCGTTGCCACCTCAGAATAAAGGATATGAATTCCCCGCTCAATGGGATTACATCTCGCGAAGCCTCGGTTTTTACGTCGGCAACGTAACCGTCCACTGCCGAACGGCGAATTGACAGCGTCTTCGCTTTAGGATCGAAGTCTTCCCACATCAGAGCCAATACCTCACAGATCCGTAGTCCCAGGTAACAGGCAAGTTCTGACATCAACAGAATCGGATCTTCGAGATTTTGCCTTACCGTGGCCATTTGTTCAGGTGTCAGGACTACCTTCTCAATCACGCGGTTTCGGCCCTTCACACGGACCAGACTCATCGGGTTCCTTGATCAGCACATGCTGGCGATCGTGTGAGTAGACGGGATTGGAGACAAGTACCTTGACAGGGCCAGCGGCATCGCCATCAATGCGATTCATGAGAACCGTATCCAAGGTAAGGCCCTCATAGATGACGTAAGGCTGACCGACCGCCGAATCAATGTTTATCTGGGGCCGTCGATTGCTCGGTTGTTGCGCCGAGGCCGAGGGCGGGGGGTCGCTCGCAGCGCGGCCTTGGACCAGGCTGCTGCCCACCTGAACTGGGTAGCTCGGATTCTGCTGGTTGCCTGCATCCACGGCGCTCTCCGGGGCTGCCGGAGCGACTTGCTGCGCAGGTGCCTCCGGCGCGCGCGCGTAGACAAGATTAGATGCAAAACGCGAGTTATATGCAAGTTCCCGCTCCTTGGCCGCAAGCTGCTGGGCCTCTTCTTGCGCTGGTGAAAGTTGCTGTGCCCCTTGGGTTTGTCCATACCCATTCTGTTGCGCCGGGCAACTCTCACCGGGCGCGCATTGAACCGGTTCCCCGGTTGCGCTGTAACCGGCAGCGGCGACTTGTTGCGCCCGAGTGCCATTCGCCATGGCAGGGTCCAGGCCAGCGGTCGTTCCCGGTTGTTGGGCCGCACGCTGGCGAGCTTCGGCAAAAGTGTTCTTCAGGTTCTGCACGTTGTTGTCGGTGTTGTCCTGTACCGCCGGCTGCGGTGGATCGTGATCCGCCGCTGTCTGATGTGCCTGTGCCTTCTTTCCGAGAGTGCTGAAGATTGCGGCAACAATGACCAGCGCCGCGGCGCCCAGATAGAGCAAGGGTTTGAGATTCTTGCGGAGAACGCCCTTGGGTTCGCTGTTCGACCTGCGCAACTCGGGCTCTACGTGGACACCAGGCTGAACCCCTGAAGGCTGCGAATTGTTGAGAACCTCTTCCATGCTGCACCTCTGTGCCCCAATCAAAGAGCGCTTATCCCTTGCGTGAAAAGTCCATACGCTTCTTGCCCAGCTCCACATACCCGGAATCCATGACCTTCGGAATGATGTAGGTTCCATCGCGGAGATCGTAGGTGATCAGATTCGGCTTGCCATCCTTCATCTCGTACACGCTAAACTTCTCCGGCGCATTGGTCTTGATGTACGTGAACTTGTCGTCGTGATAGATGGACTGGATATTGAATGGCGACTCGTTGGCCTTGAAGGAATAGTCGAACTTCAGTTGAAGGGGATAGGCGCTCCTGTATTCATCGACGACCTGCTCGACGTGGGACTGCACGGCGGCGAGCGTTTGTTTCGACTCCTCAAATTGTGCGGCTGGCACAAACTGAGGAGGTCCGCTGGCCGCGACAATGGCTGACCGGTCTGCTGGCTGGATAAGCACCTTCAGGTCCGGGACCGCGGTTGTGCCGGAAACGTCCTGGAGCGTGAAGCTGTAGATGTTCCCCTTGTCGGTGATCAGGTTCAGGTTGGAGGCGATGCCAGCCTTCGCCGGATGCACGAAACAGAAATTGCCCACCACATCGACGACCCAAAACTCCTTGTCGCCCGTGGCAGCCTCCATGATCTTTTCGGTTGCGGGCAGCTCAATCAACGTCGTGTACTTCAGCTTGGCGTGAATAGGCACGATGTCCTGCGAGTGATACTGCACAGTACGAGCCGACGCGTCTTGCGCTGCCG
>ODAK010008640.1_pt1 | contig 10170 bp, 8 predicted proteins | sample 1539591 | NCBI WGS metagenome assembly ODAK01 (sample SAMEA3539303, study PRJEB22396) | soil metagenome | biome: tundra; feature: field; material: soil | place: USA | collected 2010-05 | depth 0.15 m | reverse complement strand
CCAACAACATCATCCTGGGAATCGTAGGCGATTTTGATTCCGCCGCCATGGAAGCTAAGCTGCGCGAGGCATTCGGTTCGTGGGAAAAAGGGCCCGCAGTAGAACCGGCGCAAATCGAATTCACTCCCGCCAAGCCCGGCTACTACCTGGTAACGAAGTCTGACGTGAATCAAAGCAACATCCGCATGGTGGAACTGGGCACGCGGCGTGACAACCCGGACTACTATGCCGTTCAGGTTTTCGACGAGGCATTGAGCGGTGGCTTCGCTTCGCGCTTGATGGTCAACATCCGTACCATCAAGGGTCTGGCGTATTCGGTAGGCGGTGGCGTTGGCACAGCCTTTGACCACCCTGGTATCTTGCGTCTCGCCATGGGCACCAAGAGCGAGAGCACGGTCGAAGCCATTCAGGCTCTGTATGAGCAGATTGACGACTTGAGCAAGAAACCCATCACCGACGAAGAAAGCAAGCGCGCCAAGGACGCCGTTCTCAATTCCTTTGTCTTCAACTTCGACTCTCCGGACAAAATCCTGCGCGAACGCATGGCCTACGAGTTCTACGGATATCCGGCGGATTTCCTGGAACGTTTTCAGGCCGGAGTCGAGAAGATAACGACGGCCGATGTCGCTCGTGTAGCGGCAAAGTATGTACATAAGGATCAGTTCGCAGTCCTGGTCGCGGGCAATCCCTCGCAATTCGACAAGCCACTTTCGTCACTCGGCCCGGTCACCAATGTGGACATCACCATCCCGCCGCCTCCGGGCGAAGAACAGCAGCCGGCAGCCGCCAAGCCTTCAGCCTCCAATCCCGAGGGCAAGGCGCTGGCAGCCAAACTCGCGGCGGCCTTGGGAGGAGAAGCGAAGTTACAGTCCGTCAAGTCTATTGCGAGCACTTACACTCTCACCCGGAAGATGCCCCAAGGTGACGTTCCGATGTCGATGAAAAGCACTATCGTCTTCCCTGATCGTTTGCATGTCGAAGCGCAAGGTCCGATGGGAGGCTTTACCGTTGTGATTTCACCGAATGCATCGTTCATGTCAATGGCTGGCATGGAAGTGAGAGAGATGCCAGATGCGCAAAAAAGCGAAACGCTGGCGCAATTCAAGCGCGACCTGATCTATATAGGCCAGCATGCCCGCGATCCTGATTTTTCTTTCAGCGCTCAGGGAACTGAGAAAATCGGCGAGATCAATGCCCAGATTCTCGACGTCAATGGGGATGGTGTTTCCGTGCGCTGCTACCTCGACCCGCAAAGCGGACGGGTGCTGCGCGAGTCTTATCGCACGGTGGGACAGTCCGGGCCGGTGCAGGCAGAGACCGATCTGGAAGACTGGAAGACCAGCGATGGTTTGACGCTACCCTATCTGCGCAAGACCAAACAGAACGGCGAAGACTTCAGCACTGCGCAGTACACCACGATTCAGATCAATCCGACGGTCGATCCGAAGCTGTTTGACAAGCCGGTGTCGGAGGCTAAGGCGACGCAGTAAGCAACTGGCTCTCTAGCTCTCGGACAGCAAATCCATAGTCGATGTAAGCGGCCGTTGATTGGGCCCAAGGTCGCGTAGTGTCCTAGTTTGATGGATCCGACAACTCCGTGCACTTTGCGGCACTTGCTTTGCGAACTTTGCGGTTAAGGGTTTTGGACGGCTGGCCCAGAAGGAAAGGCTTTTAACCGTAAAGAATGCAGGGAATGCCCGCAAGGTTCGCGAAGCGCGTTTGCGGCAGAAATATGGGATTCGCAGGGCCAGGGAGCGGGACGAGGAGCGAGTCCAGTCAGTTCATCTCGCGGAAGCGCAGTTAAGCCTGTTCCAGGGAGAATTGGACCAAAGGGTACGGTCTCACCTGTGAGCCGGTCCCAGTCTCACCTTCCTTCCCAAAATGACACAACTTGTCAGGGATCGACAAAATATGACACAGGATGGGCATAACCGCGGCCTAGGCCAGGCGGACTGATAGGGTTACCAAAGACGAAGAAGTATTGATAGTAAAGTACCTAGCGCAAAAGGCACTGGTCCCTTAGGTAACTTCGAACTGTGGCGAGTAAAATGCGAACATCATGGGCAATTCGGTCTACTGAGACCATATACAGGGAGAGGGAAAAGAAATGCGGAAACAGAAGGGTTTTTCACTGATCGAGCTGCTGATTGTGGTGGCGATCATTCTGATCATCGCTGCGATCGCGATTCCAAACTTACTGCGGGCACGTATGGCGGCCAATGAGTCATCTGCGGTAGCCGGCATTCGTACCTTAGTCACAGCACAGATTTCTTATCAGTCGGCCTATCCGACCACGGGCTTTGGGGTCGCGCTTGCAAACCTTGGGCCGACATCGGCAACAGGTTGCGCGACGCCTAACTCGACCACCGGTTGCTTCATTGACTGGACGCTGGCCTCCGCGACGACTGCTGCTACCGCGAAGAACGGCTACATTTACAGTGTTACCGGGACCTCCACGTCGTTCCAGACTGCCGCTGCGGCGGCGAACTGGAACCAGACGGGCGTGCGCAGCTTCTGCTCGATCGCAGATGGCGTGCCCCGTGCCAAGGTCGAGACGGCCACTGTAGCTCCGACCGCCTACACCGGCGCGGACGCGAATTGCACCGCTCTGACTCCTCTGCAGTAGTCTGAGCTGGCTGAACGGTTTGGCGAAGTACCTGGGGGAGGGTACAAGCCTGGGAGCAACGGAGAGAACCTCCGTTGCTCCTTCGTATCTTAAAGGTGTTCGTATTTTAGGAAAGGGGGTAAGGCGGTGCGGAAACATCGGGGTTTTTCACTCATCGAGCTGTTGATTGTGGTAGCGATCATCCTGATCATTGCGGCGATTGCGATACCCAGCTTGGTGCGGGCGCGCATGGCTGCGAACGAGGCCGCCGCCGCGGCCGCTATCCGGACCCTTAACACTGCCGAAAATTCCTACATGTCGGCCTATCCGACGACTGGTTTTGCTGCCACGCTTGGCGCCCTCGGGCCACCCTCCGCCAACACTTGCCCGACTCCGAACTCAACCAATGCCTGCCTGATTGACTTCCCGCTGGCCACCGCCACAGCGTTGCCGGGAAGAAATGGGTTTATCTACGGTGTGGCCACTTTTGCGAGCACAGCTTATGCCGCGGCAGCTACGGCGGTCGCCTGGAACCAGACCGGCGTACGCAGTTTTTGCTCGGTCGGAGACGGCGTGATCCGCTTCAACATCGAGACGGCGACGGTGCCTCCGTCCACCTACACGGGATCGTTGGCGGCATGCGCGGCGCTCACTCCTCTGCAGTAGCTGGAAATACTGGCGGGGATTCGCAGCCAAGCCCGGGTTGACTTTGGTAATCTCCAGTACCTAGGTGACCATCCTGCTTGCAAAGCAATTTTGCATATAATCGCTTCCTATACAGGGAACCTCTATAGGGAACCTTCCAGCATGGCGGCGATTGAAATTCTTGGACTCGAAAAGGCCTACAGCATAGGATTCTGGCGCAAAAAGCCCAAGCGGGCCTTGCAACCGCTTCACTTGCGCGTCGAGGAAGGCGAGATTTTCGGTTTTCTCGGGCCGAACGGCGCGGGCAAAACCACGACTTTGAAGCTGCTCATGGGCCTGGTGTTCCCTACGGCCGGTTCGGCCCGCATTCTGGGCATGGATTACCAACATCCTGAGGTGAAAGCGCAAATCGGGTTCTTGCCCGAGCAACCGTATTTTTACGATTATCTGACCGCCCGTGAGCTGCTGGAGTATTACGGGCAACTCTCCGGGGTACCGGCCAAGGAGCGCTCCCACCGAGTCAGCGAGATGCTGGAGCGCGTTGGGCTGCGCGATGCCGCCGGGGTTCAATTGCGCAAGTTTTCGAAGGGCATGCTGCAGCGCGTGGGCATTGCACAGGCGATCCTTCACCATCCCAAAGTGGTGTTTCTTGACGAACCGATGTCCGGGCTAGACCCGATGGGACGCCGCGAAGTGCGCGCTTTGATGGAGATGCTGAAGCAGCAGGGCAAGACCGTATTCTTCTCCACCCACATTTTGTCCGATGCGGAAGCGTTGTGCGACCGGGTGGCGATTATTCACCTGGGGCAACTGCGGGGTGTAGGCGCCGTCGCCGACCTGACCGGCAGTGTCCACGGGAAAGTGGAATTGGTATGGCAGGGCACCGCGGTTCCGTCTGCGCTGAAGGCTCTGGTCTCAGAGCACCATGTCAGCGGCGACACGGTTCGCGCGATTTTGCCGGAGGAGACCCAGGACGTGGCTCTGGACGCGCTACGCCGAGAACATTTGCGCCTGATTTCGCTGACCCCGGTACGAACCTCCCTGGAAGACTATTTTGTGGCGCAACTGAAGCCGGCGGGACAAAGCGCAGGGGCCACGGCATGAGCGCGCGCATCGCATACGTTGCTTCCAATACCTTTCGCGAAGCGGTCCGCGACCGGGTGCTGTACAACTTGATTGCGTTCGCGCTGCTGCTTTCGGGCGCGGCGATTTTGGTAGGCCAGATTTCCATAGATATTGAACGCCTGGTGGTGATCAATCTGGGCCTCACCGCGGTCTCGCTGTTCGGGCTGGTGATTGCCATCTTCATCGGGATTGGGCTGGTATCGAAGGAAATCGAGAAGCGGACGCTCTATACCGTGCTGTCGCGGCCGGTACGCCGCTGGGAGTTCATCTTCGGCAAGTTCTGCGGGCTGGCGGGCACACTGGTGGTGAACACATTTTTTATGGCGATCGGCGTATTTGCCGCGCTGCTATACGTCTCTCACCATTTCCAAAGCGCGGATGGATGGATCCTGGTGGCGCTGTATTTCATTATTCTGCAATTCCTGATCTTGACCGCGCTGGCGCTGTTGTTCTCTTCGTTTTCTTCGCCGCTGATGGCGGCGGTCTTCGCCTTTTCCTTGTTCGTGATTGGCAGTTTTGCCGAAGATCTGCGGGGCTTCGCCGCTATTGCGCACGGTGCCACGGGCTGGCTGGCCACCGGCATTGCGTTTGTCATACCGAATTTTTCGGCTCTGAACATTGTCAGCTCGGTCGCGCACGGGCAGCCGGTGTCTGGACAACTCATTCTTTACAACTCCATTTACGCTTTGGTTTACTCCACCGCAGCATTGAGTGGGGCAGTGCTGATCTTTGAGCGCCGGAACCTGAAATGAGCCGTTCGGGGCGAGTCACGGTTGTTGCCAGCTTGTTGCTGGTAGTCAGCCTGACTGCATCTGTGCTCATGCTACAGCGGGTGGACGAAGCGCGTCCGGCGGCTACGCTGACCGAAGTTCTGTACCTTCCTTCTCCCAACGTGCTGAAGCGCTTGAGCCTTGGTTACGACGGCCTGCTTGCCGATATCTACTGGACTCGCGCAGTCCAGTATTTTGGCGCCAGGCATTATGTTGGCGCTGCAAATTATGATCTGCTGGCGCCACTGCTGGAGATCACTACGGCGCTTGATCCCCACCTAATCGTGGCGTACGAATTCGGCTCCAACTTTCTGGCGCCGAAGCCGCCCGATGGGGCGGGCATGCCGCAGCGGGCTATCGCGTTGGCGGAGTTCGGCATCCGGAACAATCCCAATGAATGGCGGCTGTATTACGACCTCGCTTTCATCTACTACACCGACCTGAAGGACTACGCCAAGGCCGCGGACGCTTTTGCGCGTGGCTCTCGGGTGCCAAATGCTCATCCTTTCCTGAAATTGTTGGCAGCGCAAATGGCCGAACACGCGGGTGAGTTGCAGACCGCGCGCATGCTCTGGGAACCATACCTGACCTCGCAAGACAGGGAAATCCGCGCCAATGCCGCGACGCACATGCGCGCTTTGCTGGTGGATGAGACTGTCCCCAAACTGGAAAGCGCGGTGGCGACCTACGAGCAGAAAACTGGACATCTTCCCGTGGGCTTCGCGGAAATGGCACATGCTGGCTTGTTGCCTGGGATTCCTTTGGATCCGCTGGGCGTGCCTTACGCGTTGAGCGCCGAAGGCCGGGTGGAAGTGCAAGATCCGGACAATCTGCCTTTCATTGAGAAAGGCTTGCCGCCGGGCTACGTTCCGCCCAAGAAACCGAAGTTCCTGCCTTCGGACTAGTTCGCATCGTTGCCGACTCTAGAAAGCGATTCCCTTCGACTGCGCCCCCAGGTAGGCCCTCGGGCCCCAAAAAGAGACTCTTGATTGACAATAATTTTACCGGGCGTCGTCACAATGAGGTGCAGTTCTCGATAGAATGCTGGAAGATCTTCCAGCTTCGCGGAGAGCGTTTTGTCATCGCCTCCGACGATCCTGCCAAAGGCCATTGTGTTCTCGACTTTCACCTACCGAGTTGTTGCCATTGTCCTGCTGACAATTTGCGTCGCGCCGTCCAGTTCCGCCGTTGACGTACACATCATCGCGCAAGCCGTGGACAATCACTACAATCACATGCGGACTCTCCAGGCTGAGTTCAGCGAAACCTATCGCGGGACGGGAACAGAACGCACCGAAACCGGAACGCTGTGGCTCAAGAAGCCCGGCAAGATGCGCTGGGAATACCGTTCCCCAGAGTCGAAGCTATTTTTGAGCGACGGGCAAACGGCCTGGTTTTACCTGCCGCGGGAGCGGCAGGTGAGAAGAACGCCGGTAAAACAGCTGGACGACTTGCGCTCGCCGCTGGGTTTGCTGTTGGGCAAGACACGGCTGGAAAAAGAGCTGCAGCCGCTGTCGCTTGCCCCGGATATTTCGCCCCTGGTTCCCGGGGACGTAGTCCTTCGGGGTATTCCCAAAGCATTGGCAGAGCGGGTAAATGAGGTCATTCTAGAGGTTACAGCGGACGACCGGATTGCCCGCATCATAGTAAATGGGGTGGACGGCTCGGAAACTGAGTATCGTTTCAGCGGCCAAGAAGAGAATATCGAGGTCTCGGATCAGCGCTTCCGTTTCATACCGCCCCCGGGGGTCGAGGTAATGGGCGGAGAAGTGGGCCAGTAGGCCTATTCGGGTAGATTCCATTTCCAGCATGTGTATGAATTTAAGACACTTAGCCGACAAATGGCTCGGTTTCCGGAAAGTGGCGATGGGCTTGATCGAAAGGGCATATTAACCCTAGGTTCATAGTTGTCAATGCTAGACTTGGGGGGGTGCGGTAACCCATCCGGGAAAGACATGGCAGAATTCCTGATCAAAGTCGCGGACGAGCGTGGTCACATGCTGGAGCAAGTGGAGCATGGCTACTCAGAAGCGGATGTTCGTGATCGTTTCTCCCAGCAGGGTTATCTCGTCTATTGGGTGAAACCGCGTGGGATTTTTTCCGGGGGAACTTCTCTCTCTGGCACCCGGAAGATCCGGCAAACCCAGTTCCTGATTTTCAATCAACAGTTTCTGACGCTGATCAAGGCTGGCTTGCCCATCCTGAATTCTTTGGACCTGCTGATCAAGCGGCAAAAGGACGCTCACCTGAAGTCGGTACTGGAGAACGTACGGGACCGGGTGAAGAGCGGCGAGTTGTTGTCTGATAGCTTTGCCGCACAAGCGGTTTTTCCCAAGATCTACACCACCACGTTGCTTGCCGGGGAGAAGAGCGGGAACATGGAGGAAGTGCTGGGGCGCTACATTGCGTTCCAACGCCTGGCCTTGACGTTCAAGAAAAAGCTGCTGGTCTCACTGGTGTATCCGGCGCTGCTGGTGATATTCGTTTTGGGCATGGTGATGTTTTTGTTCACCTACGTGGTCCCGCAATTTGCGCTGCTGTTTCAGAGTTTTAACGCGCAGCTTCCAGCCATTACGGTTCTCATGCTGACCATCGGCACGAACTCGCAAAAATACGCGCCGGTTGCGCTGGTCGTGCTGGTGATCCTGGTCGCGTTGTTTTGGCGCTGGAAAGCCACTGACAGCGGCGCTGAAAAGGTTGACCGGGTAGTTCTGGCAATGCCTCTTCTGGGGGAGATCTGGTTGAAGTATCAAGTGGCCAACTTCTCGCGCATGCTCTCCACGCTGCTGGCCGGAGGCTTGCCGTTGGTGCCGTCGCTGGAGACTGCCGGCGCTTCACTGGGAAGCCGGCACATTCTCAATGGGATTGCCGAGGCTACGACACGGGTGCGGGAAGGCCAGCCTCTGGCCAAGAGTCTGGAAGAACAAAAAATGTTCCCTGACCTATCGGTGGAAATGATCGAAGTGGGAGAATCCACGGGCGCATTGCCGGCGATGCTCAACTCGGTGGCGGAATTTTACGAAGAGGACGTGCAAACCGCGCTGAGCGCTGCGATGGCGCTAATCGAGCCCCTGATTCTGATTGTGATGGCGGTGTTTGTGGGAGGAGTGCTGATCTCGTTGTATATGCCGATTTTCACCTTGGGATCAGGGATTCACTAGGATTTTGTAGGGACGTAGCTGAGCTACGTCCCTGCGGCAAGGGGAAAGCCAGAAGATTCATTCAGCAGGGACGGGCGGTTTGGAATGGCAAGCATGGCGGAACAGAAACCAATCTTAGTGACCGGCGGGAATGGGGGGCGGACCAGTCCGACTGGCCAGTCCGCGGAGCTGGAAAAAGCGCAGGATGTGGCGCGGCGGTACCGCTGCGAGTTTGTGGACCTGCGCGACTTTCAGCTGCACCACGATCTTTTCAAGAAGATCCCAGTCGAACTGATGTTCCGCTACAGCTTCATCCCGCTGGAAGATACGCCGGATGGCCGCCTGGTAATCGCCATCGCCGATCCCAGCCAGCTAATGATGATTGACGAGATCAGCCTGCTGCTGCAACGGCGGGTGATCACGAAAGTCGCCACGCTCGGGCAAATCACCGAGATTCTCAAGAAAACCGAGCAATCCAAGCGCGTGCTTGAACAGGCCAGCGAAGGGTTCACGCTGGATGTGGTTCAGGAAGATGAAAGCGGCGACGAAACCATTTCCATTGACCGTCTGACCGCGGAAGGCGACAGCCCCATCATCCGCCTGGTGGATACCACCATCTTTACCGCGCTGCAGCGCCGGGCCAGTGATATCCATATCGAGACGCGCGACGATTCTGTGGTCATCAAATTCCGCATTGACGGCGTGCTCACCCAGGCCATGCCGCCCATCGGCAAGGAGCATCATTCAACCATCATTTCGCGTATCAAAGTGATGAGCGAACTGGACATCTCTGAGCGGCGGGTGCCGCAGGACGGCCGCTTCCGGGTGAAGTACGGTACACCCGAACGTTCCATTGATTTTCGCGTTTCCATCATGCCTTCGATTCATGGCGAGGACGCGGTTCTGCGCGTGCTCGACAAAGAATCCATGAGCGAGAAGTTCCACCAGCTCACGCTGGAAGTGGTTGGCTTTGACGAGGACGATTTGCGGAAGTTTCGCCGCTATATTGCCGAACCTTACGGCATGGTGCTGGTGACTGGGCCCACCGGCAGCGGCAAGACCACTACCCTGTACGCCGCAGTCAGCGAAATCAAGACCGATGAAGACAAAATCATCACCATTGAAGATCCGGTCGAGTACCAAATTCGCGGCATCACGCAGATTCCGGTCAACGAGAAAAAGGGCCTGACCTTCGCGCGTGGCTTGCGTTCCATCCTACGGCACGATCCCGACAAGATCATGGTCGGGGAAATCCGCGATACGGAAACCGCCCAGATTGCCATTCAGTCCGCCCTTACCGGGCACCTGGTTTTTACCACGGTTCACGCGAACAACGTGGTGGACGTAATCGGCCGCTTCCTGAACATGGGGGTGGAACCCTACAACTTTGTCTCGGCGCTGAACTGCATTCTGGCGCAACGGCTGGTCCGGCTGATCTGCAACACCTGCCGCAAGCACGTATCTTATCCCTCCGACGTGCTGGAGGCCAGCGGACTCGATCCTGAACAGTGGTCGAGAGTGCCGTTCTTCGAGGGACAGGGCTGCATTGAGTGCACCGGCACGGGATTCCGCGGGCGAACCGCAATCCACGAATTGCTGGACTTGAGCGACCGCATTCGGGAGATGATTCTGCTGAAAAAGCCGACTTCGGAAATTCGCCGGGCGGCGCGAGACGAGGGCATGCGCTTCCTGCGCGAGTCGGCGCTCGACAAGGTCCGGCTCGGTTTGACGACGCTGAAGGAGATCAACAAAGTTACCTTCATCGAGAGCATGCGCTAAGGCGGGCGCGCGGCTCGTACCCAATGGACATATACGGATATCCCTTTCAGGTCTTGCTTTTTGTGGCCTGCTCGGGTCTTATGAATACAAGGAATGAGCGCTAATT
>ODAK010008639.1_pt1 | contig 10171 bp, 5 predicted proteins | sample 1539591 | NCBI WGS metagenome assembly ODAK01 (sample SAMEA3539303, study PRJEB22396) | soil metagenome | biome: tundra; feature: field; material: soil | place: USA | collected 2010-05 | depth 0.15 m | reverse complement strand
CGGCCGGCTGGCCGGATTCGAGGTGACGGAGCGCTTCTACGAGATCGGGTCGCCCCAGGGTCTGGCCGACCTGGAACGCCATCTCTCCTCGGGGGCCGCCTAGCTCCACCACCGGGCGATATGACGCGGCTGTAACGACGCGTCGACAATCGATCCAATTCGCGCGACCGCTGAGGGTGTCTGCGCTTAGCCTCCGCAGAGATCAGGCCATTCACGGGAGGCGGAAAGGTGCGGCGCGGTGGCTTCGCTCAGATCGCGGTGGTGGGCGTGTCGCTGGCGGTTGTGCTGGCCAGTGCCCCATCCGGGTCGGCGAGAGCCGCCTCGACAGATCCGACCGCTTCCTTTGTCCTGGATGGGGTCCAACTGTCGGTGACTGCCGGAGCCCTGGGCGAGCTGAGCACATTCGATGCCGCGCCGGCGGGGAGCGCCGTCCAATCCGCGTCCGCCACCGCTCAGGACCCGTACCAAGAGCTCAGCGTCGAGGCCGTCCCCTTCGGGACCGAGGACGGGGACGATCCGGCGCTCGGCGTCGCAGTTCCCGGCGGCGCTGCCAGCGCGGGCTCCAGCCTCCAGCAGTACCGCGCCTCGCAGAAGGCCAGCCCGCTGCCGGCGGTGACGGCCAGCCTCTTCGGTGAGCAGGTCACCGGGACCGCCAACCTGCTCCAGCTTCAGGTCGACAGCTCCACAACGTCTCCGGTCGTGGTGATCGACTGGGTCGCCGATGCCGGGCCGCGCCTCTGGGTGGTGCGGGCGTCCCAGCAACTCGCGGACACCTCGACAGCGAGCTGGACGGCGGCCGAGGCCGAGTTCTCGGACGTCTCGGTCGACGCCGCCAACCTCCTGGTGCCGACCACGGTGGGTGCCACCCAATCCGCCGAGGGCGGCTCCGCATCCGGAACCGAGGAGGCTCCCGCCAATGCGAACCCGACCGACGCGACGCCGGTCGCGTTCCCGTCCTGGTGGAGTGGCAACTGCGACACCAACAACTACCAGGCCGCGTCCGGGCAGCCTGCTCACCTGCTCAGCTCAGGGGCGGTCTGGGATGGTCTCGAGGCATGCGGGCCGCGTCCCGGATACAACGAGGGCCCGGACGAGAGCGCGGACCTGCCCGGCGCCCAATGGAGCGTGCTCGAGTGGGAGTGCGTCGAGCTGAGCATGCGTTGGATGTACCTGGCGTGGAACGTCGAGCCGTTCCCGGCCAACGGGAAGGGAGTGGTCTGGAACTACTCCGCCTTCCAGGCGCAGTACGACTCCTCGGGACCGGCGCTCGTCGCGACCGCCAACGACGGGTCGGGAGCGCTTCCCCAGCCTGGTGATGTTCTCAGTTACGGGGCGACCACCACCTACGGACATACGTCCGTCGTCACCGCCGTCGACGTCGACAACGACGGCAACGGCAACATCAGCGTCCTGGAACAGAACGCATCACCCACCGGTTGGGACACGGTGCCGGTCAGCGATTGGGTTCTCGGGGGTCTCGACGGCGGGGTCAGCGGATGGCTGCACGATCCGGGCTTCTCGGTGAGCGAGCCGCGGAGCACCACCGAGGAGGCGAGCCTGGGCAACGGCCGTACCGAGGTCGTCTGGCGCGGGCGTGACGGCAACCTCTGGAGGGCCTACAGCCCGTCGCCGGGCACCTGGCAGGCGGCGGCGAGCCTGGGCGGCGGCCCGCTCGGCTCCGATCCCTTCCCCATCGGAAGCCAGCCGGGAGTGGTCGACGTCTTCTGGCGGGGCACCGACAGCGCGCTCTGGCACATGTGGTACACAGACGCCGGCGGATGGCAGGGCCCCCAGCAGCTGACCCCGCCGGGCCTCTTAGCCTCCGATCCCCATCCGATCACCAACGGCGCCGGGCGCATCGACGTCTTCTGGACCGGGGCCGACGGCAACCTCTGGTCAATCACCTACCTGCCCGGCAGTGGCTGGGGCACCGTCGCCTCCGACGGGGGTGGGCCGCTCGGCTCGGATCCGGCACCCGTCTGGGTGGCGCCCGGGGTGATCGACGTCTTCTGGGAGGGTACCGACCAGGGTCTTTGGCACGAGTTCTCCGTCAACGGCCGCTGGTCGGGAGCCGAGAACCTGAGCCCGCTTCCGATGAGATCGCCCCCGACCGCGATCGCGGCGGCGACGTACCAGGTCGACGTCTTCTGGGAGGGCTCCGACACCCATCTCTGGAGCGTTTCCTACGACAACGGCTGGCAGTCGGCGCGGGGGCTCGGCAGCGTCCCGCTCAGCTCCGAGCCGGAGCCGGACCTGATGGCGCCTGGCGTGCTGGACGTCTTCTGGGTCGGTCCCTCGACCAATCTCTGGCATGAGACTGACATCTACGGGAGCTGGACGGCGCCCTCGTCCCTGGGCAATGGACCGCTCACCACGACGCCTGCGGTGGTCTCCTCCGCCTCAGGGATCATAAACGTCTCGTGGCGTGGATCTGACGGCAACGTCTGGCAGCTCGCCTACGACAACGGCTGGCAGGCGGCCGCCAACTGCCTCGGCGGCGGCCCGCTCCCGTAGGAGTCGGCGGACCTGAGGCGGCTGCCGAAGTCGAGGCGACCCTCCACACGGAACTGCCGGCGCGAACGCGAGGGGGATGTTGCGAGGCCGCAGTGTGACGCAAGCAAACTGATTGGCGCGATGTGGGGAAGGCTTTCCGTATGTGCCCACCCAAGCAATTGCGACGGAAGGGTAAACGAGCCAATCGGCCAACGGTAGCCAAGAACTTGGCATAATGGGCGCCGCTCGAGGCATCGGAAAGGGGTGGCGCTCACAACATGTCAGTCCAGATTTGCACCATTATCGCCCGGAACTACCTACCGGCGGCGAGAGTCCTGGCGGCGTCGTTCCTGGAGCACCACCCAGACGGTCGGGTCAGCACCCTCGTGATCGACGATCTGTACGGCGAGGTCGACGCAGCGTCGGAGCCGTTCGAGGTGCTCAGACCTGACGAGATAGGCATCGAGACCGAGGAATTCCATCGCATGGCGATGATCTATGGCGTCCTCGAACTCGCTACGGCGGTAAAGCCCTGGCTTATCCAGCACCTCCTCTCGCGCGCTGGTGCGGACGCCGTTGTCTACCTGGACCCCGACATCCGGGTCTATGCGCCTCTCGATGAGGTGGGCACGCTCGCCCAGGAGCATGGCATCGTGCTCACTCCTCACGTCACCGCGGCGATGCCGCGTGACGGGAAGGGCGTCGACGAAACCGCCATCCTGTCCGCCGGCATCTACAACCCTGGCTTCATCGCCGTGGGCCAGGGGTCACAGTCGTTCCTGGACTTCTGGAAAGAGCGGGTTCACCGCGAGTGCCAGATCGACGTCCAGAACATGCGCTTCGTGGACCAGCGCTGGTTGGACTTCGCCCCCGGCGTCTTCGACTGTCACGTACTCCGAGATACCTCCTACAACGTCGCCTACTGGAATCTCTACCAGCGTGATCTGCGCTGGACGGGCGAGGGATACCGCGTCGACGGTCAGCCCCTCAAGTTCTTCCACTTCAGCGGCTTCGACGTGAATCATCCCTCCCTGCTCAGTAAGCATCAGGGGCCTCACCCTAGGGTCCTGCTGTCAGAGCTCCCGGACGTGGCGAGGATCTGCTCCGAGTACGTTGTGGCGATGCGCGCGAGCACTCGGGAGAAGGATGCGGATGCTGCGTATGGCTTCGCCCAACTGCCCAATGGCCTCCCCATCGATCGCGAGATCCGCTCGCTTTACCGAGAGCGCTTGGTCCACGCCGAGCACGACGGTCTCGCGCTGCCCGCGGACCCGTTCTCGGCTAACGGAGCCGAGGAGCTAGCAACCTGGCTCACGTCACCACCGGAGGGAGACAGTCATCGACTCTCGAGGTATCTGTCAGCCTTGCGCGGAAGCCGGAGGGACCTGCAGGCGGCGTTCCCGGATCCAGACGGGGCTGACTACGACGCCTGCTTCAGTTGGTTTCAGGGCGAGGCGGTGGCGGGACGGCTGTCCCCTCGCCTCGTCCCACTGGTGCGGCTACCGCGGAGGTCCGCTCCCGCAGCGCCGGCCTGGGCACTTGCCACTGAGCTGAGGCCGGGGATCTGCGTGGCCGGGTACCTTCGCGCCGAGCTTGGCGTGGGTCAGTTGGGACGTCTCGTGCTCGCTGCGGCTGAGCAGGCTGACATCGAGGCGGGGTCCTTGGTCTTCGCCGAGACGATTAGTCGTCAGCAGCATCCATTCGAGGAGATCCCTGCCACCGACCTCAACGTGAACATCGTGGCGGTCAACGCCGATCAGTTCGGCAATTTCGCGAACGACGTCGGATCCGCCTTCTTCGAAGGCCGCTATACCATCGGCGTCTGGGCCTGGGAACTGGAGGAGTTTCCCGAGACGTGGTCCCAGTCCTTCTCTCTGGTGGACGAAGTTTGGGCCATCAGCGAGTTCAGCCGTCGAGCAATCGCCGCTGCCACCGAGAAGCCCGTCCTTGCGTTCGCGCTGCCGGTGGTTGCTCCGCGGCCGCGTCCGGAGCTTGACCGGGCACTACTCGGAGTGCCTGATGGGTTCCTGTTTCTCTTCTGTTTTGACTTGTGCAGCGTCAGCGAGCGCAAGAATCCGCGTGGGCTGATCCAAGCTTTCACCGCGGCCTTCGCGTCCGGAGAAGGCCCCATGCTGGTCCTGAAGGCGATCAACGGGGAACACCGACTAGCCGACCTCGAGGCGCTGAAACTCCTTGCCGCCGAAAGACCGGACATCGTGGTGATCGATCGCTACTTCGACCACGATGAGAATGCGGCGCTTATGGCCGCCTGCGATTGCTATGTGTCGCTGCACCGCAGCGAGGGGTTCGGGCTGACGATGGCGGAGGCGATGGCGCTCGGCAAGCCCGTGATCGCCACAGCCTACTCCGGCAATCTCGACTTCATGGACGATCAAACGGCGTATCTCGTCCCGTGGACTGAGGGCTCGGTTCCCGAGGGCTGCGCTCCGTATCGAACGGGGGCGCGATGGGCCGAGCCGGACCTCGACGCCGCCGCGCGGCTGATGCGTCGGGTGGTGCAGCATCCTGACGAGGCGGCGGCGGTCGGCGTCAGGGCGCAGCATGCGGTGTTGACGAAGCATGGACTAGCGGCGTCTGCAGACCTCCTCCGGGCTCGGTTCGAGTATGCTCAGGGGGTCCTCTCGGCACGGGCCGAGGCCGGTGTTGCCGACGGTGAAGCGGGCGTCACCAGCGCCGCGGGCGCTCTGCCTGGTGGCGGCTCTGTGCTGGACGATTCCAGCCGGTCGCTGGTGGACGTCGCACGCTCCCGTGCAGATATCGGCAGTCCGTCGCGATTCCCGGCCATTTCCCGTCCCCTGCGCCGTGCTGTGGCCCGCCTCACCGCACACGGTGACGCGCATCGAGCGGAGGTGGATGCCCGTCTTGCCCAGTCCGTCCTGGCACTGGAGGCGAGGGTGACGGAGGCCTCCCTCGACTCCAGAGCATTGGAGGCGAGGGTGACGGGGGCCTCCCTCGACTCCAGAGGACAGTCGATACTCGCATCCCAGTCAGCTGTACGGGTGGCGCGCCTGGATGCCCGCCTGCAGGCGTTCGTACTCGCATCCCAGACAGCCGCACGGGTGGCCGGCGTGCCCACCCGGATCGAGGCGCTCGAAGCGCAACTGCGTCAGATTGATGAGGCTGGCGTGCCCACCCGGATCGAGGCGCTCGAAGCGCAACTGCTCCAGATCGATACGGAGCTGCGTGCTGCGCCGTACATGTCTGACCCATCGCTGCTGCAGACCACGGACACCCAGGGACGTCCAGCCATTGGTTACCGAGACCTGGGCTCGGACGGCAACTCCAATGGGTACGCCGGCTTCGAGGACATCTTCCGTGGGCCGCAGGATTTCATCCGTGAACGCATGCGCCCGTATCTCGACCTCGTGCGAACCCATGAACCCATCGTCGACATCGGGTGCGGCCGGGGAGAGTTCCTCGACCTGCTCGCTGGGGAGGGAATCCACGCGATGGGAGTCGACCTCGATCCGGGGATGGTCGACATCTGCCGGGGCAAGGGCTACGAGGTCGCGGCCTCCGATGCTCTGGACTATCTGGGAGCGTTGGAGGACGGGTCCCTCGGGACGGTCTTCTCCGCGCAGTTCATCGAGCACCTCTCTCCAGCTGACATCGTCGAGTACCTGCGTGGCGCACAACGCGTGCTGCGCGGTGATGGGATCTTCATCGCTGAAACCGTCAACCCTCACTCCATCCAGGCATTCAAGACCTTCTGGACGGACCTCACTCACCGAGCTCCGATCTTCCCAGAGGTTGCGGTGGCCCTCTGCCGCCAAGCAGGGTTCGAGCGCGCGCTGGTCGTCTTCCCCAACGGTAACGGGGACCTCGAGCACGACCGCCGGTCGACGGGGGAATATGCGGTGGTGGCGTGGAAGGGTGATCCCGTCAAGCGGAGCGGATCGCACCGAGCTGGGAAGCCCCGGGCTGTGCCCAGTGTCATCGTGCCGGCGGCGCCAGTATCCTGACGACCGCGACCGTGTAGAACCCCCGCGTCACGACGGCCCGGGCGTGCATCCGGATCTATTACCGCACCCAGGGCCAGGAGGGGGTCATCTCGTCCAAGGTCTTCCTCAACCTCGTGCTTGACGATTGCCTCCACCGCCCCGACTACCAGGGGCTGTGGTTGCCGCGCTCGCACCGCACAGCCGGCTTCTTCACGCGGCTCCGCGCGCTCGCCGATGACCTGGATGGCGGTTTCGTCCCGGCCGATCCGCAGCGTTCGAGGTGACTGAGCACTTCCACAAGACCGGGTCGCCTGCGGGTCTGGCCGAGCTGGAGCGTTACCTGGCCACCGTGGCTGGGGGTTGTGGGGGGCGCCTCTCCATGGAGAGGGGTGGGGCGGGAACGGCGGGGCTCCTTGGTAATGGAGTCCTGTGAATAACCCCTCGTCGTAGTCGGGGAGGATCCGGGTGCCGCCCCCTCGGCGCGGGCCTCGCTCCAGGCCTACCGCCTCTCCCAGGGCGCAACCTCCCAGGGCACCCCGCAGGCCCAGCTCTTCGGCACGACCGTCTCCGGCCAGGCCAACCTGCTGGAGCTTTCCGTCGACGGCCCCACCACGCCGAGCGCGCTTCAGCCAGTGCTCGCGGAGCAGGCCGGCGTCGCCGTCAGCCTCGGCGACAGCGCCCCCACCGGCACCTACCAGTCGTACCTGCCCGACTCCGACGCCCCCGCCGTCTCGGCGCCGGCCACCGACTTCCCCGCACCGACCGCGGCGGGAACCGCCTCTGGCGGGACCGGAGGGGTGATCGCCCTCCCGTCGTGGTGGGTCGGGATGTGCGACACCGGGGACTACGCCGCCGCCTCCTAGAGCCTGACCGGCACCGCGATCCCCGCCTATCCGCTGAGCGCCAGCGCCGTCTGGGAGGGTGGTCTGGTGGCCTGCGGTCCCCGCCCCGAGTACGGCGAAGGCCCCGACGTGAGCGTGAGGTTCCCCGGGGCGCAGTGGAGCGTCCTGGAATGGGAGTGCGTCGAGCTGAGCATGCGCTGGATGTACGAGGCCTGGGGTGTCAACCCCTTCCCCGCCAACGGCAGCGGGGTTGTCTGGAACGACGCCGCCACCCAGAGCCAGTACAACCCCGACAGGCCGGCGCTGGAGGCCATCGCCAACAACGGCATCGGGCCAATGCCGGTACCAGGCGACGTCCTCAGCTATGGCGCCACCAGCACGGCCGGCCACACCTCGGTGGTCACCGGGGTGGACATCGATGACAACGGGGATGGGACGGTCCGGGTGCTGGAGCAGAACGCCTCGCCGATCGGCTGGGACACCGTGAGCGTCAGCGACTGGATTCTGGGCGGCTTCGACGGCGGGGTCACGGGGTGGCTCCACAACCCCGCCTTCCGGCTGGGCGGCGGTACCCGGGCCGAGCCTCCGGTCCCCCCCGGGATCGAGGCCCTGCCTCCTGCCTGAGCGCCACCCTTCCCCCTAACGGGTCGCTGACTTGGCATACTGTGGCGACCTCCAGAGGCGAGGCAGGCTCCTAAGTGAGAGCGATCCGCCCACAAGATGTCAGTGTGCGTCTATAAGCATCTCAGCCCGCGACCACCTCACGGCTCTGCCGGTGCCGGGGCCAGTCGTCTAGAAACTCAGCTGCGGAGTGACGATGAGTATCTTCGTTTCCGGCTGCTGAAACTCCTGATGCCTGCACCATCGCATCCTGAGTGCCCATGAGCACGGAAACTCGCTCGCCAGTCGTAGCCCTCTTCGTCGCTGGTCCGGTGGAGAGGTGGATACCGACGATCGTCTCTCTATCCGAGCGCTGTCACGCCTTTCCAATGATGGCCGGGGCCAGAGACCCTTCAGAGCTGGCGGCACTGGAGGAAGTGGCCGCACGCTGGGAGGCTGCGCTTCAGGTCGAGGTCGCCGGCGACGTCGGGGACCTGGTCGGCAAGGCTGCGCTCCAATTCAACCGGCATGTCGTGCTCATCAGTGCCCCAGTGATCCTCCCTTCCGGCGCGTTCAAGCCCGCCCTGGAACTCGCGGATGCCGATCTTAGGTGTGCATCGGTGTCGTTCTTCTCGAATGCAGCCGGTCATTTGAGCTTCCCCGGCCGAGACGCACCCAGCACGCACCAGGTCGGGAAGCTTGACGAGGAGGGCGTCACCCAGCGCCTCCGCAAATGGTCGCTAGGCCTCATCCCCACTCCGATCGCCTACGCAACCGGCCCCGCCGTACTGCTCACCAAGCAGGGCCTGTCGGTTGTCTGGCCGCCGCCCCAGCATGCGCACGACCTACCCGAGTTGATGCTTGCCGACTACTCAGCGCGCGCCCGAGCGAGAGGAATGGTCGACTACCTAGACCCCTCCACGTTCATCAGCCGGCCGCGTGACGTGGTCGACCAGTATCCCAACGATTCGAAGTTGACCCCCGCAGCCGCCGCGTGGCTCGGCGAGAGGGAGCCGGCCCTGGTTCGGGCGACGGCAGAGTCGAGCGAGTGGGACAGCGCCTTTGCCCAGGTCTTCGACCTCGCACGATCAGCGGTATTCGGCCTTCGCATAGTGATCGATGCAACCTGTGTTGGACCGAGTGAGATGGGCACCCAGGTTGCCGTCCTGGGGCTGATCGCTGCGCTGGCGGAACGCGCGGACATCAGGTACCTCGGGGTTGCCATTGGGGGTCGGGCTCCTGGCTACGCAGCGGAGGTCCTCAGCCATCCGAAGCTTGACGTGCGGATGGTGCCGGACGGTAACCTCAAAGTCTTCCCCCAAGTGGATCTCGTCCACCGTCCATTCCAGCCGGATTCGCAGATGAACCTGGCGAGCTGGAGAGTGATCGCGCGCCGGACGGTCATCACGATCAACGACCTCATCGCATATCAGGTTCCCGGCTATCACGAGGACTCTGACGCGTGGTTCCAGTACCGGGCCCGGATGCGAACCGTCACGGCCGGTGTCGATGCTCTGTTTGTGCTTTCCGACGACGTCTCCGAGATGGTGTTGCGAGAGCGTCTACAGATCGATGGCGACCGTATCTTCGTAGTTCCGGTGGGAACTGACCATATCGGGACCCGCAGCCCGGAGGTACTTCCGGATGAGCTTTGGGCGCGCGGCTTCACCGGAGATGAGTTTCTCCTCGTCCTTGGTACGAACTACTCACACAAGAATCGCGATGTGGCGGTGCGCATTCTCAAGGAGCTACTCGATAGAGGTCACGCCATCTCGCTGGTCATGGCCGGGGCACACGTCCCCTACGGATCGTCGCGTGCCGCCGAGGCCGCAGCTTGGTCGCCAGGCCTCCCCGCCTACGTCGTTCCCGATGTCAGCTCAGCGGAGCGGAACTGGCTTCTCCGCCATGCCAACCTCGTCGTCTATCCCACCTCCGCGGAGGGGTTCGGGATGGTGCCGGAGGAGGCCGCGAGCTTCGGCACGCCGACGGTCTTCGTGCCATTCGGTCCCTTTGTCGAGCGCTTCGACACGTTGCCGGTCTCCCCTCGTGACTGGTCTATCGCCGCCTTCGCGGACGCCGCCGAAGCGTTGCTGAACGACCCGCAGCTCGCTGCGAAGCAGGCTGCCGCCATCTTGGGGCGTGGCGACTCCCGAAGTTGGAGTGCTGCCGCGGACGCCGCGATGGCCGCTTACCGCGTGATCCTAGCGAGGCCGGCACGCCATCGTCTTGAAACTCGTGTGAGGCTCGGAGGAGACAGCACAGATGGACAGTGAA
>ODAK010008638.1_pt1 | contig 10171 bp, 4 predicted proteins | sample 1539591 | NCBI WGS metagenome assembly ODAK01 (sample SAMEA3539303, study PRJEB22396) | soil metagenome | biome: tundra; feature: field; material: soil | place: USA | collected 2010-05 | depth 0.15 m | reverse complement strand
GATCGACATTGGGGCTATCGTTGCACCGGTCCAACTCGAACGCATTCAGTCCTTCGTCGATCAGGGCATCGCCGACGGCGCGACCTGCTGGCAGCCGCAGTCTAGTTTGCCGCATAAAGGTCTCTATTTCCCACCCACCCTGTTGACCGGGGTGCATCCGACTGCGACGGTCGCCCAGGAAGAGATCTTCGGCCCGGTGCTCGCTTCGATGACCTTCCGCACGCCGAGCGAGGCGGTGGAACTTGCGAACAATACCGTCTACGGATTGGCCGCCTGCATCTGGAGCGAGAGCATCAACGTAGCGCTCGACGTCGCATCGCAGATCAAGGCGGGGGTCGTCTGGGTCAACAGCACAAACCTCTTCGACGCATCGTGCGGCTTCGGAGGGTATCGCGAGAGTGGCTATGGCCGCGAAGGTGGCCGCGAGGGTATGTACGAATACCTGGAACCAACATGGCTGCACGGGCGATCGAAGCAAACGCATGCTGCTGAGGATGCTCCGAAGACGCTCGAAACGGGTAGCGACGACGAGGCCTCAAGCTTCATCGACCGAACGGTCAAGCAATACATCGGGGGCAAGCAGGCGAGACCCGATTCGGGCTACAGCTTTCCTGTCTACGCTCGCGATGGCAAGCTGATTGGCGAAGCTCCACTCGGCAATCGCAAGGATATTCGCAATGCTGTGGAGGCTGCGCACAAGGCTGAGAAATGGGCGAAAACTCCTGCGCACATGCGCGCGCAGATACTCTTCTATATTGCGGAAAACCTGATCCAGCGCCGATCCGAGATTGCTGCCCGTCTCGCGCAGGTGGTGGGCGAGGACCAAGCCAGTGCCGAAGTCGAATACAGCATCGAACGCATCTTTACCTACGCGGCGTGGGCCGATAAATATGACGGTTCGGTGCACAACCCGCCGATGCGCAACGTAACGCTGGCCATGAATGAAGCGATCGGCGCGGTCGGCATCATCTGCCCCACCGAGGCTCCGCTGCTAGGATTTCTCTCGCTTGTTATGCCCGCAATCGCAGCCGGCAATACGGTGGTCGCGGTCCCATCTGAGAGATACGCCACCGTCATCGGTGACCTCTACCAGGTTTTCGACACCAGCGATCTTTCCGACGGCGTCGTCAACATCGTCGCGGGTCGGCCAGCAGAATTGGCTAAGACGCTCGCTGAGCATGATGACATCGATGCAATCTGGTGCTTCCGCGATCCGGCCGACGCGACGCTCGTGAAGGCGGCTTCGATCGGAAACCTGAAACAGGTCTGGACCAACGATAAGTATGACTTTGACTGGTTCGATGCCAGGCAATGTGACGGCAGCTACTTCATGCGCCACGCGACACAGATTAAGAACATATGGGTTCCCTACGGGGAGTAGCTGGCTTCGCATTCATTTGATTAGAGTTCAAAGCCATATTCAAAATGCGCTGCGTGAGCGGGTTCAATCCGGCGATCCCGCGAATCATGGCGGGGTTTGTTCGACCAACGCCGGATGAAGTCCCGATAGATGTCAGAATCATCAATGACGTTCCGCCAAAGGAAGACCCTTGATGACTGGTGTAGCCATTGCGGCACCATCGGTTTCGTCTCTGAGATAGTGACGCAAATCACATCCACTCGTGCGGTCTGCTGGGAGACTGGTGAGGCGCGACTGCGAGGAAGGCAGGCACCCCATGCCAGAAGTCTTGCTCCCCGTAAGTGTCGAAGCGAGCATGATTGCCTCCCTCAAGGGTCTGGCTAGTGGTGAGCGATTGGCCGGCCGCGTCGAGTTCAGTGGTTCGTCAGTGCGGCTGCGCCGGAAACCGCCTGTTTCCGTGCTGCCAACGACAGGTAATGAACAAACCAGTCCGTTGCAGCGCGAGCGACCTCGTCTAGCGTGCCCGATTCCTCAAACAGATGGGTCGCTCCGGAAACTACCCTGAGTTGCTTGTGTTCGCAGCGCAGCTTTGCCAACGCCTGACGATTCAATCCGAGCACGATCTCGTCCCTGCTGCCGACAAGCAAAAGCACCGATGCGTGCACCTGGCTCAATTTATCTCCCGCAAGGTCTGGCCGGCCTCCGCGCGAGACTACCGACGTAACCAGGTCGGGAAGTTGGGCCGCCGTTACCAGGGCAGCAGCTGCACCTGTACTTGCCCCGAACAGGCCAATTGGCAGATCGTTGATGCTTGTTTCTTGCCGAGCCCACAGAACCGCGCTCGACAGACGCTGACTCAGTAAGTCAATGTCGAATCGATACGCCGAAGTGATCCTGTCGTCGGCCTCCTCTTCGGGAGTGAGCAGATCGAATAGAAGCGTCGCGATCCCTTTCGACTGCAGCACCTTCGCAACGTGCTGATTACGAGGACTAAGTCGGCTGCTCCCACTACCGTGGGCGAAAATCGCAAGCCCGACTGGGTTAGCAGGAACGCTTAGCATGCCTTCGAACCGCTTGGCTTCACCTCGATACTGTGGCGTGACATCGCTTTGAGTAGCCGATGTCAGCCCCGCATCCCTGAGTAGATCGACAACTTCGCTATCTGTAACCTGGGAGAAATCCGAATAGAACTGACCAACCGCATAGAAGTTATCCGGTTCGTAGAGGCAGACCAGTTCATCCACCTGCGTCTTCAGCCACGCGCATGTGGACTGCGGCGCCACCGGGACCGCCAGCACAAGCTTCGCAGGCTTCATCTGTCGGAGCGCGTTGATAGCGGCGTATACGCTGGCCCCAGTCGCGATGCCATCATCTACCAGGATGATGGTTCGGTCTTCAACCTGAAGCGGCGGACGGTCTCCACGATAGAGGGCTGCACGCTGGGCAAGCGTCTCCGTCACCTTCGCTGTGACCGAGTCAATCTGTTGTTCAGTGATATTTGCGGCCCGGATGACGCCTTGATCGAGATACCGACCATCACCCGCGGCGACCGCGCCAAAGGCAAGTTCTTCATGGCCGGGAACACCCAGCTTTCGCGATAAAAAGATGTCCAATGTGAGATGAAGTGCCGCGGCTATTTCAAAGGCTACGACACCCCCGCCCCGCGGTATTCCCAGAACGATTACATCTTGCCGATCACCAAAATCTCGAAGCCGCTTCGACAGTTGGCGTCCCGCATCTGTACGATTCTCGAAGATCATCGGAGTACTCCGTGTCTCCCAAATTGATAGCTCCGACGGTTCCGTTGCGAAGGAGTTCTCGACGTATCATCGCTTCTGAAGTGAACGAAGTGAGCTGGATCAGACACGCCTTACATTGTAAGCGTCACGCATGGCAAAGAAAGCTTCTTTCGGGCGGTAATCACGGTCGAACGGAAGAGAGCGCTGTGGTCTATTCGGCTGCTTGCGGTGGTGCGTGGGGCCATCGTTCAACCAGGTGAAACGGTCGGTGATGTCCCATGTTAGTACGAGCTTCACTGCAGGATTGGCGAGTGCGACGTCGAGGAACTGACGGTATGTTTTCGCGATCTCCGCATCGCGTAGAGCGACATCATCGGACTTGATATCGTCTTCATTGACGTCGAGTTCAGTGAGATAAATCTGCAGGCCCATCATCCGGATACTTTCCAAGAATTCGGAAAGCCCTTTGCCTATCGTGTCGGGCTGCGCGGCTTTGATGTGGCTCTGAATACCGACGGCATCAATCGGAACGCCGCGCTGCTTCATGCCGCGGAGTAACTCCAAAATTTGTTTTCGGCGTGTGGAGTCTTCTTCGTTGTCGTACTCTACGCCGTAGTCATTGTAGGTGAGCAAGGCGTGAGGGTCGGCCGCTCGTGCGGTGTGGAAGGCGAGGTCGATGTAGTCGGGACCGATCTGCTCGAACCAAAACGACTTACGGAGACCATCGTCGCGTCCGTCCTTGGGAAGGATGGCCTCGTTCACGACGTCCCAGGAGTGCATGCGCCCCGCGAAATGTTTGCACACCGTCTGGATGTGCTCTATGAAGAGCTGACGCGTGTCTTTAGCCGTCTCGGGTTGCTTAATCCATCCGGGAACAGACTCGTGCCAGCAGAGGGTGTGTCCACGAACCTTGATGTGATTCCGGTCAGCGAAGGCTAGCAGGGCATCGCCAGGAGCGAAGTTGAAGCGGTCGCGCGCTGGACGCAGGGCTACCCACTTGAGTTCGATGTGCGGCACGAGGATATCGCATTGTTCGCCCAGAAGGCGGGCGTACTCCGGGTCTGTAGCGAGCTTGTCGACGTGCACGGCGGATCCCGACAGCAAGCCCTTCTTACGCGCATGAGCCCGTAGCGAGCGGCGGCCCTTTACATCGTCCAACGAGCCGAGCAGGCCCGTATGAGATTCGATGCGATGAGCGCAGCCGGTCAGCAACGGAGAGGTCGCCGAAAGCGCCCCAAGCGCTGCCGTAGCTCTCAAGCCATCTGCAACGAAACCTCTTCTTGTGAGCATCTCGCGTACTCCTTTGTGTTACTCGCAATGCGAGTTTAGTGAAGCCTAAGCCACCGGGGCTAGGGCGCAATGTCGCTGGAGCCTTTGATGCTGAAAGGGAGGAAGATACCGCTATCGTGCCTCGGCTGACTGCCACCGACGTAAATGTCATACTCGCCCGATTGCACCTTTCGGCTGCCATCCTGAGCGACGAGGCTGAGCTGGCGAGGATTGATCGCACACTGTACGGTCTTTGTTTCGCCTTTTCGTAGATGCACCTTTTCAAAGCTCGCGAGTGTCTGGATCGGAGCGTTGGTCTTGCCTTTGGGAACGAGGTAGACCTCGACCGTCTCGTCACCGTCAAGATCTCCGGCGTTCTTTACCTGCACAGTGAATGAGAGAGGCTTGCCGGCCTGCAGCTTATTAGTGGAAAGCTCGCCTCCAGTGTACTCGAATTGCGTGTAGCTAAGACCGTATCCAAACGGATAAAGCGGAGTTCCTGTGAAGTAGCGGTAGGTACGGTTCTTCATGGAATAGTCGTTGAAGGGAGGGAGTTGATCTGTTGCGGCGTAGAACGTAATGGGCAGCCGGCCGGATGGGTTGTTCTCGCCGAGTAAGGTTTCCACGATGGCCGTACCGCCGTCCTGCCCTGGATACCAGGCTTCGAGGATGGCAGAAGCTTTTTGTGCGGCGCCCTGGAGCGCGAGTGCACTTCCATTCATGAGCACGATGATCAGTGGCTTGCCGGTCGCTGCGAGTTCCGCAACAAGTTGTTGCTGGGCCACGGGGAGTTCAATGGTGTTACGGTCTCCACCGCTGAAGCCATCCACATGTACAGGCATCTCCTCACCTTCGAGTTCTGGGCTTAGACCAAGAAAGGCGATGACGGTGTCGGAGTTCTCTGCGGCAGTGACAGCCTGCTGACGGAGCACTTCAACCGGAGGCTTCCAATTGAAGGTTAAGCCCGCTCCGAAGTGGGGGGCTTCGTGCGTATATTCGATACGGATTGCATGTGGGTTAACGTCGGCGAACGTCAACTCAAATGGTCGCGTTGGGGCACGGCGCCCGTGGGTAGCCGGGTGAGCGAAGTCATAGGCCAGCTTTCCGTCCAGCCAGACTTTCACCGTTTCGGCATCCTCGCAGGTGCTGCAATGGGCCATTGAAAAGCTGAAGCCGATTGTGCCGGGAGCGGGCGGCGTCAGCGTACCAGTCCAGCGCACAGAGAAGCTTGTTGGAGAGACGCCCTGAACGGGCGCTGCTCCGTTCCAGTCGAAGTCAATGTATTTGTCGATACGACGGACAACCGGAGATCCGCTGAGAGTGGTGCTGTTGAAGAACTCGGCTGTTAGTCCGCGCTCACCCTTCTCGCCCGGTACCGAGGAAAACAGAGTCTCGGGGACCGGGACCGGTAAGCCTTCCACGTAGGGCGAGCCCTGTGCGTACCTCACATGGCCGGGAAAGCGGGCTTCCAAAGCAGCGAGCGGCGTCACGGGATGAGCCGCAATGGCGTTGTAGTTGCCTTCCAGGGCAGGAAGCGCTGCGGCGTTGGGTCCGATGACGGCGATCGAGTGCAGCGAATTGCGCAAAGGTAGAGTGCCGCCATCGTTCTTGAGGAGCACCATGGATGCACGTGCGCTTTCGAGCGCGAGTGCCGCATGCGCAGGCGAATCGTTTTTCGTGAACGGGATCCTGTTGTAGGGAACCCGCTCTGGCGGATCGAACATACCCAACCGGAAGCGGGCGGTGAACAGCCGCTTGACGGATGCATCGAGTGTGGCCTCACTGATCAATCCCCGCTGCACCGCTTCTGCCAGAGCGGTGTACTCTTTGCCGCAACTCAGGTCGGTCCCGGCCTTTACGGATGCCGCTGCAGCGTGCGCCATGTCAGAGGCAAACCTGTGACCCACTGCAACGTCGGTGATGGCAGCACAATCCGACACGATATACCCGTCGAAATGCCAGTCGCGTTTAAGTGTTTGTTGCAGAAGCATGGTGCTGGCGCACGCAGGTGAACCATCGATTGCGTTATACGCACACATCAGGCTGGCGGCGTGCGCATCGACGATCAGCTTTCGGAAAGCGGGCAGGTAGGTGTCGGCAAGATCGTAAGGGGAGACGACCGCGTTAAAGTTGTGACGGTCGGATTCCGGTCCGCTGTGAACCGCAAAATGCTTGGCGGTGGCGACGGTTTTGAGAAATGCAGGGTCGTTCCCTTGCAGGCCGTGGACAAAAGCGGCGCCAATTTCTCCGGTAAGGAATGGGTCTTCGCCATAGGTCTCCTGGCCGCGCCCCCAGCGGGGATCGCGAACGATGTTGATGTTGGGAGACCAGAGCGTGAGGCCATAGTAGATGGAATGATTTCCCTGCCGCTGGGCCTCGTTGTACTTGGCACGTGCTTCTGTCGAGATGGTATCGGCTACGCGGCCGATCAACTCTTTATTCCAAGTCGCGGCGAGACCGATCGCCTGCGGAAAAACTGTGGCATAACCGGAGCGGGCAACGCCGTGCAGGCCTTCGTTCCACCAGTCGTATTCCGCGACGTGGAGGCGCGGAATTGCAGGGGCTTCGTTCTGCATCTGCGCAATCTTCTCCGCAAGCGTCATGCGTTTTACGAGGTCATCGACACGTTGTTCCACGGGGAGCACCGAATCGAGGTACGCTTCGCGATTCGCGACGGACTGCGCGTGCAGCGGTAAAGCAAGAATAAGCAGAGTGGCGGCCAGGATGGATTGCTTTCGGACCGATACTGGTACGGAGATCATGAATTTCCTTTTGCGCTCTGGCTCCACTGCGAAGAAAGAATCGGCCCGCGATGATTTGCTTCGCTGCTAAGTCGTTCCAACTGAGTTTCTCCAGCACGCGGCCAACAAAGAGACGCAGAAGGGACGTACCGGGCAGTACCTAACCCTGGGAATGCATTGCATCCTGGGTGAGGGATTGAGAAGGGCGGGTCACAGCATGGCAGTTGAGCATGTCTGTGACCCTTTGAGAACGACCCAATTGTTCTCTGCTCCTAGAAGAGGAGTTTGAGCGACAACTGGCCGATGCGTGGATCGTTCGCCGAACGGATCTGGCCGAAGTTCGCCGTGTTGGTTTGACCCACCTGCGGATCACCAAAGTTCGTGTGGTTCAGAACATTGAAGAATTCCGTGCGGAACTCGAACTCCGTTGTTTCGTGGATGGGGAAGGAGCGCATGACACTGACGTCCCAGGTCTGGAAGCGCGGCCCGACGAAGCTGCCCTTGGCGATGTTGCCGTACGACAGCGGAACGTTGACTGTGTAGGACGGGTTGGTGGAGAAGTTAGCGGTGTTCAGGTAGTTCTTGCAGGCTGCTGTAATACCGGAGCAGGCATTGCCGCCGTAGGGGTTCTGCCCATTCCAAATGGCACGGTCGCGGTTGAGGTTGGTACCGTCGACGTTGGACCCGGACACGGTCAGCGGATCGCCGCTGCGAACCAGATAGATGCCGTTGGTCTGCCATCCATTCACAACGTAGCGGATGGCAGCGTTGCCTCCTTTGAACTGCGGCAGAAGCCATACGTAGGAGAGCGAGAGAACGTTGCGGTGGTCGTAGTCCGAAGGGCCACGGTCCAGGCGCTTGTAATCGGGTTCGTAAATCGGCAGAACGTAGGAACTGCCGGCGACGACGGCCGTCGTGCCCTGGGCACCGAACACGTTGTTGTCGATAGTTTTGGACCACGTGTAATTAAGGAACGCGGTCAACCCTGTTGAAACGCGCTTTTGCAAGGACGCCTGGAGGGAATGATAGCTCCCCAAGCCGCCGGTATCCGTGGTGGCGATCTGGTTGGTATAGTTCTGGACGTTAGTTGCCGAAAAGTAGACGCGGTTGCCGATATTCGGGCCCTGGTTATAGACGGGGTTGATGTCGGTGGGATTGATTTGATGGAAGCTCTGCGAGCCGACATATGCGAGACGGCCAGAGAGTGTGTTGCCGAACTGCTGCTCCACGGTCAGGTTGTAGGAGTATGTAACCGGTACGCGGAAGGTGGTTGGATCGAACGTGCTAAAGCTCGAGTTCTGGTAATTCGCCGTGGTGAAGAAGCTGGCGGTGGGCGGCTGCGGCGCCGGGAAGATATTTCCGCCCGAAATGTTGGCGTATGGGTTGGAGAAGTCGCCCAGGCTGGCGGCTCCATAGGATACGTTGACCGACGCCACATACGGCACGGAGTTCGCGAAGATGTTGTCGGCCACTCCTGGCAGGCGAGTGTCATAGAACTGACCCGCGCCGCCACGGATGCTCGTCTTACCGTTGCCGAACAGGTCATAGGCAAACCCGATGCGCGGCATGAAGTGCGAGTACGTGGAGTGGACCATGTTATGGACAAATCCTGTATCGCCAGGGAACAGCAGGCCGGCAAGAGCGGTGGGATGCGTCGTCGAAATCTGGCCAGCTGCACGCGCGGCCGGGCTGAACATGCCCTGACGGCCCTTCTTTTCTTCCTCTGGAAGGAAGGGCTCAAAGCGAACCCCGAAGTTGAGGGTAAGCCGCGGCGTTACCTTCCAGGAGTCCTGCGCGTAATAGCCAGTGACCTTGTAGCGGTTGTTGAAGTATTGACCGGAAGCCTGCTGGAAGGTAGTGAGGCCGCCCAATAGGAAGTCGGCCAGAGCGTTCGGCACGGTCGAGTTGGAGTTGAACTGGAAAATACCCGGCTGCTGGAACTGGTTGTCGACGTCTACCTTGGCGATCTCACCATGGAAGCCGAAGCCAAGGGTGTGGTTGCCCTTCACCAAGCGCATGTCGTCGGCCAGTGTGTAGTTGTTGCGACGGAAGGTGGCGGCGGGGTTATCGCCGACGGTGAAGAAGCCAATAGCCTGGATCTGATTAATCTGCTTGAACGCTGGTTGCCAGACGTTTACGCCCAGGTCATTGACGTTGGGCGCGCCGGCTACCGATCCGCGGCCTGCATCCTCAATCTGATAGCTGAGGATGAAGTTGTTCACAAGCCCGGCGGAAAACGTGTGTGTTTCCCCGATGAGCGCGTTATGGTAGCGGATCGATGCGTTGTCGGAGTACGTCAGCAGGTTGGTGAGGTCCAGGATGCCGACGTTGTCGAAGGCGTCATAGAAATACCGCAGCAACAGGCGGTCCTTGGCACCGAGCGTCTGGTCGACGCGGCCCGTGTACTCGATCAGGTTCTGCCGTGTGGGCTTGATGAACTGGACAGTGCCGTCCGTCCCGCTGACCGTGGGAAGGAACTTCAACAGCGCCAGGGAGGACTTGTTGTAATCAGTAGGGGCTACCGTGCAGTTGTAGGTTGTCTTGGGCGGTGTGCCGGCGGTCACGGGCGTGCATGGGTAGGCCGCGAGCGTCTTGGGGTTGGAGATAGGGCCGGAGAGACCCGTGAACGTTCCGGTCAACTGCGCGGGCGTGGGCAAGGTGGCGGGTGTCGAGGTCAGAGCGGCAGTACGGATGCGGGTCGACTGAACACCGAACGCAAAGAAGGTCTTGTCCTGGCCGTTGTAGAGGTGCGGGATCCGGATGGGTCCGTTGATCGTGCCGCCAAACTGGTTGCGCTTGAGCGGATCACGGGTCTTGACCGCCCCCAGGTAGGTGAAGTAATTGGCGGCGTTAAAGACCCGGTTGCGCACGAATTCAAAGGCGTCGCCGTGGAACTTGTTGCCGCCGCCGCGAGTAATAATGTTCACCACGCCACCAGCATTCTGACCGTACTCTGCGTTGTAGTTGCTGGTCTGGACGCTGAACTCCTGCAGGGCGTCGGGCATCGGGAAGGGAGCGTTGACGTTGGTGTACTCGTCGACATTGTTGCCGCCGTCGAGCAT
>ODAK010008637.1_pt1 | contig 10171 bp, 5 predicted proteins | sample 1539591 | NCBI WGS metagenome assembly ODAK01 (sample SAMEA3539303, study PRJEB22396) | soil metagenome | biome: tundra; feature: field; material: soil | place: USA | collected 2010-05 | depth 0.15 m | reverse complement strand
CCCTGCTCTGTAATTAAGGATACGAGAAGTGTCTCAGCTATATTGGCACGGAGGGGGAATGATCGCGGCGAAAACCAGGCGCTGTCCGGCGAAGATGCCGATGGCTGTCGAATCCACGATGATCCGCTCGAACTCGCGCACCACCACGCGAAACTGGTGAGGCGGCGGATTCTTGGCGAACACGATGGTGCCGGACCAAAGCACGGCGCTCAATTCCGCCGGTGGAGGCGCATCCTCAGTGACCGTGACATCGGTATTGGGAGCGACTTCCCAACCGAGATCCGTCTGAATGTTCGGGATGCGGCGTTCGACAGTCACGGTGATCGCAGGTTTAATGGGGCCGTCCGGGGCCAGGCCGCCGATGAAGACCTTGGCCCGCCGCGGGTCGGCGGGATCGATACTGACCACGGCGGAGCGATCGGGCGTGAGCTGCGCATAGTCGGCCAACACTACGCGCGACAGCTCCACGCCTTCGATGGAATGCGGCTGATAGCGGGCCAGTGCCAGCCGCACGAAGGGCGCATAGGAGCTGAAGTTGGCCATCTCAATGTCGCAGAACCAGAGGCCGCGGTCCTGATCGAAGCTGACGGTGTGTCCCGCAACGTCCACCTTCAACTGTGTCTCTTCGAGAGAGAGGCCGTTGGCCGTAGTGAGGGCTCCGGTGAAAGTGAACGTGGCCGGAACCGGGCTCAAAGCACCCGCGGTCCACACCGGATCGTTGCCCCATTGCGTGAAGAACGCCTTGAAGGTCTCGCGAGTGGGGTAGTCCGGCGCACTCTGGGAAGAGGGCCAGAGCACCACTCCGAGTAACTCGCTATCGCCCGATGAGAACCAGGGCCGGTGGAGATAGACCCGCAATCCGTTGCCGAACCGTACGCTCGATTTGACGTTGCTGGTCTCCTGCCGTTCCCAACCGAAAGTGGGCACGACGTAAGCGATGTCGGGCGAAGCGGGCCGCGAGGAACTGGGCACATCCACCGACAAGGGAGCGCTCGAACGCGTAAAATCGAGACCCTCGCTAAAGTACTCCTGGAAGCGCGACGTGGCTATCGCGGTATAGTTGACCCAGCGATGCTTCGTGTCGGAGAACCGGTGCACCGGGGCCGCGACGATGCCTGGATTCGTGACGCCGTCCAATTGATCGATGGGAGAGGAGAACCACAACGTATCGACCTTCGGGATGTAGACTCCGACCGCTCGGGTTTGAGTAGCATCGAAATAGACCAGCCCCGCGTCGGTACTGGTAAACTGGAAGGTTTCGACTTTGTCCGATTGCCATGCCTTGACGGGCGCGGGTTTTGACGGATCGTCCGTCACCTCCACCCACTGTCCATCGATTTCGATCTTGGAAGAGCTCTGGCCGTGAATGTGGAGAGCGCCCAGCAGCACCGCATTGTGAGATCCAACCGACCGCCAGGCCGTAATGGGCGTGAAGGAATTGCGGAGCGCGGAGGCGTAGATCGGGTCGGCCGGCTGGTGAATCACAGGCAACTGCACGAACTGGGGACGCCCCAGCGGCTGCTGTGTCGCGTGCACCAGCGTCAGCGTGCGCGATGGCGAAATCATGGGGTGCCCGCCTTCCAGCACCAGGCGGGTCACGAGCGCGATCAAGTCGGTGACGTAGCTCAACTCGAAACCGGCGGAGGTGTTGTGCATGGTTTCGTAGGTCAGGGCTTCGAACAATTCGCGAAGCCAGTTCCACTTCCCCATGATGTCGAGATCGCGCTCCAGCAGGAAGCTGCTGAGTTCCACCTGGGTAACGCCGCTCTTGGGCAGCGAGACCGTCAGGAGCCGTGTGGTGCCGTCCCATCGGGGGACGCCCGTGCCCTCCACCAGCGCGATGCGGAATGCCTTGCGGCCGGGCCAATCCGTGCCGAAATCGATATAAGCTACCGAGCCGAGGCGCGGTTGCACATCCGGCAGCGGCGTATACGCGAGCTTGTTATTTGCGGTTCTGCCGCTGGTGTTGTCGGGCGTGTTCGGAAGGTTCCGCAGGGCGGCGCCGCGCGCGATGGGGTCGGGCAGGTAGCCGACGTTGAGGTCGGCGCCCGGGTCCAGGGGCACGCCGCCCGACTGAAGAATGTCGAAGCGATCGCGCGAGGTGATGAGGTTGTAAGTAGCCGCATCGCCGCGCAGCTTGCCATTGGCGTCGTCGAGCATTCCGTGCTGCTCCACCATGCGTTCGGCGGCTTTGGGAGGAGCGATGTGCCTTTGATCGATATCTCCCACCGGCTGCGTGTCCACATCCTGGCTGCTATTGAAAGAGCGGATCACCATGCGATCGAGCGAGCCGCCGGGCTGCGGATTGGCCAGCAACACCACAATGGGATGAGGCGCGGGTTCGAAACGAAGATAGGGAAGCGGCGTTCCCTCTGCGGGGGCGGCAAGCTCCGGCGGAATAGCGGCCTTCAGGGGAACGCTATTCCCCGCCAGATCCACAGCGCGAGCGCGCACACGATACTGCCGGCCAAAGCGCAACTCGGGCAGCGACCCGGGCATGGCGCTGTAGGCGGTGGTCATCTTAAATGGCGTGATGGGCTGGTTGACGGTCGGGTCGGGCGTGAGCGCTTCACCCGGATCGACGCTCCGGTTGAGAGTCAGCCCAGGGCGTGCGGCACTGAGGCTCCAGCCATCCCAGCGCGCCACGCGCTCGTGAAAAAACAGGTCGGTGCCGGGTTGGGGGATGTGGTTGTCGGTGGCCACCTGGTCGGGCGGCCGCGTGGGGTCGTCCGCCGGCTGCGCCACCGCGGGCTGCAGGAATCCCTCCTCGTCATTGGTGGTGATGACCAGCTTACCCGTGGGGCCGAATTTGTACGTCCCATTGCGTCGATGCAGGGAATACCACTGTCGCGACGTGGAGGACCAGACATCCATGCGGAAGCCGCGGACCAGATCGCGCGCGCTGAATGGCCTCGGCCACTGACCGCTTGTCAGGGCCTGGTCAAACGACTGGTTGTCGCTGATCGCTTGCAGCAATTGAAACCCGCGGTCGCTGGCCACCAGCCCGATGCCGCCGGAGCGCAGCGATGGCAGCGTGTCGCCCGTGACGGAATCATCCTGCGCATTTTCCACGTTGTCGGCAACGATGAGGGCTTTCAGCATGGCCCCATCCACGTCCACTTCGGTGAGATGAAAATTGTCGGGCGTGAGTGCCAGGAAACCATCAATGACGTCGCCGGGAAGATACGCCTTGCTCGTGAGGTCCGCGGGGGCTGTGGCGGGAGCGGTCGCGAACGATGCGCCGTCGCGGATATACGAAGTGGACGGCAAGCCGAGCTTCGGCGCAAGAGCGAACTTGAAACCCGGAGAGACTTTCTGCACGGCGATGTCGAGGTAGCCGGTCGGGTCTGGCGAGTTGGGACAGAACGCGCTGGGAACTTCCACATCGAAGACCAACCCCAGGCTGCGGAGTAACTGCGGATAAGAGTTCAAGGCAGTCAGTGCTTTGTGGAAGTCCAGGACCTTTTCGAAATCCTTAGCGGTGCTGGGCAGCGGAGGCCGGTTTGGCGCCGGCGGGATGTTATGGAACAGGGCAAAACGCGTGGCTGCCGTCCGCGTACTGGCGGGTTGGACGAGACTGACGGGAACTCCGTCGGGCGGAGGCGGCGGCCCGGCAGTAACAGCTTTCACGAGGATTCCACCCCCCGCAACGGAAGGATGCTGTTCCTGCCACATGGCCAGCCGCTCCTGAGAGAGGGCCTCGGCCAAATTGGATTTCGAACCATCGCGGAACACCAGATCCCGCAGCACCAGGCCTAGTCCGCCGCGATTGCCCTCGCGTGAATGTACGCGCCCGCTCCCCACCGCGGTGTAGGCGTACTTCAGATACCCGAGCACATCGCGCACGGGATAAGACACAATCAGACGCTTATCGAAATCGCCTAGCTGGTAGCGCTCCACGAACGTATCGGGCTTGAAAATCTCCTGCCAGACATCTGGCCGTAGTATGCCGGTGTCGACGGAGACGGTTTGGCTTTTGGCGCCGCACGTGAGCACGAACTTTAGCCCGTGCTTCTGCACCAGTTCGGCCCAATGGAGGATGTCCGGGAAAGCGGCTAGCGTGGCTCCGTGGTCCAGGCGCGGAGTCAGGTAGAGGGACAAGCGAAGTGTCTTGGCGCCGGTGATTCCGTTCGGCAGCACTGCAAAAATCAGAGTTTGACTCGCCATATTGGTTTGGCTTCCTCAGGCAAACGCGGCGGCATAAACCGCCCAATCGGCCGGAGCGATGACCTGGTCCACCTTGGGATCGCCGTCCGTGTTTCCAAAGCTCTTTTCCACCGAAACCGAAACTGAGATGCTGAAGAAGATGATGTGAACGGAGATGGTGAGGGTGGCCCGGCCCTGGACCATCTTCTTGCCGTTGGTCTCTTTGAACGTGAGGCTCAGGTTGAGGTCGATCGAGATGGAGATGATCCCGAGCACCGAGACTTCGCCGCCGATATCGACAAACCCCGTAATTTCGGTGGATGTGGATTCCAGCTTGAAATAGATACCTGCCATGACGTGGACGCCGCCCGAAGCAACGCCCAGGTCGATGGAGAATTGACCGCCGAACTCTAGCGCGCCCTCGACCATCTGGACACCATCTGCGTCGATCACGACGTGGACAAACCCGCCTCCGCCGAGGCATTCCACCAGAAGCAGGAACGGGGAGTGGCGCTTGGCGAAGGCGAATTCGAACCCCGGTTTGCCATCGAGGTACGGAAGCGATAGACCGGTGGTGATGGAAATATGTTCGAGCGAGAAAACGCCCACCGAGATGGGCGGCAGCCCAAGTGTGTAGCTGACTACGATTTTCGACGGCTGGAGGTCGATGGAGGGCCCGGAGCCGCCGAAAAGGCCGGGAGGCAGGATCTCCGCCAGCTTCTGCACGAAGGAGAGGGCACCTTCGAACTGGATGGCATTGGAAGACGGAAGGTCCGCCTTGACGATGGTCTTTTCACCGTTCTTGGAGCTGAACTTCAGGGAGTTCATGCTGAGTTGAACCACTCCCAGCAGGTCAACCGTGAAGTTAGTAAGTTCCCCCTTGATCTCCGAAGTGGAGGGTCCGCCAGTCAGGCTCTTCTCCAGCTTGTTGCTCAGCGTGAGGGCCGATTTGGGGCTCTGTTGGAACAGAACGTGGACTGGGTCGTTCTTGTAATCCTGCAGGTCCGGGCTCCAGTCGACGGTGGCCTGAAAGGTGGTGGGGTTCTTGGAGTCCGGTTTGAGATGAGTGCGAATGACGGGAGCATTCACATCGGCGTTGGTTTTGCCGCCGGTGGTGGGGATGAGGGCGCTCAGCGGGACCGTACCGAAGAGCTTGGCCGCAAGGTCGCCGAAGAAGGCGGCTGGATCGATCAGGCCCGCGGCCGCGTCGTCGGGGCTCCCGGCCACCAGGCCTTTGCGCGCCGAGAGCGCCGTCATGGTCAGGTTCGGTGTGGCAAAGCCGCCTGACTTTTCGGCGCTGAATGTCACCGCCGGAGGCGTGCCCGCTACTTGGGCAAAGACACCGGCATGGCCATCGAGACCTGAGCTGGAATTGAGGTACCCGTCATACAGAGCGATGGTGGTCGGCGTGGTGGTCCCCAGAATCTGTTCCAGTACGGGCACGGTAACTGCAGCCTGATCGAGTATCGGAAAATAGGGAACCTCGGGATACGGAGGGGTGTTGGTAAACAGTTGCGTGTCGAAAAACAGGGCCGTGGTTTTCAGAGTAGTGTCACCGGCTGCCGGATCGGCATACGCCACTTTTTGTCCGTGCACGCTGCACTGCCGTGTGAGTCCGGAACCGCGATAGATACTCTGCACTTTATCGGGATGCGGCTCACTCACCGACATGAAGATGAGCTGCGCCAGAAGGTTCACTTTGACGCCGGCCAGGTCGGTGGCCTCGACATGAAACGGAAATCCGGTGCCACCCACATTGATCCAGAAGGCGTCGGGAGCGTCGGCGAAGAAGGCCGGCTTATCGATGTCGGGCGTGACTACGGTCTGAAACTTGATGTTCTGCCAAAACGGCATCTCGCGGCCGGAGTGTGTAAAACGGCTGGTCGGATACGTCTTCTCCTTCTCCCGAACCACGATGTACATGTGCTGCTTCAAGTACGCCGTGGCAAACGGCACCACCGCAATATCGGGCGGGACCACCTTGCGCTCCGTGACCTTAATCAGGGCAGCGCGATGGCCGAAGGGATAGAGAAAGCCCTCGTCCACGATCTTTACGTAATGGTCGCGTCCCTGAGTTGCCAGGTGGCGCCATTCGGACAGTTCCAGGGATTGTATGCTGCCGTCACTGGCGGTGAAACTCGGCAGGGGCGACCAGGTTCCATCGGACGTCAACCAGCTCCCCAGCGCGGAAAGAAAGAGACGGCTGGCCTGCACCGGTTGCGGCGTCCACGGAGCGACCGGCCCACCCACCGAGGGAACGAAATACCCGAGCGTCCCGGATGTTAGGATTACGATCTCGGCCCGGTCCCTGGGCGAGGTTGCCATGAGGAATGGGCCTTCGTCGGCAGGCAGCGGTAGCGGCGCGTGATCGGAAAAATCGGGGGACCAGATCGCTCGCAGCGGAATCGCGTCCTTGACGCTGGCCTCCACCAGTTTACTGATAGACTTACCCTTGGACTTAGTAACTTTTATCTTGGCGATGCGAGTGTGCCACAGCTCCGTGCGCCCTTCAAATGTCTCCGGGACCTTGGCGTGGGCCCATGCGATTCCTGCGGTGGCTGGCGAGAGCACCAGCCGGTACGGCATCTCGATCGTGGTTTGCAGGGGCCCGGGCGGTGGGATTGGCGTCTGGGGAACGCCCACCGCCACCGGCGAAAGCATCAGGTCGAACTTAGACCAATCCAGCAGCGATTCCAATTGATAGGGAATCTCAGTGACCCCGGAAGGCAGACGAAACACTAGCCGGCTGGTGCCGGTCATGATTGCGGGCACCGTGCCAGGAGTGTCCAGCGGATCGTCGCCGGGACCGCCCGGCGCTACCTTCGGGGCGGCTTCGAAGTAGGCCTTTTCGGTGATGCTCTGCGGCGGAAAGCGGATGATGAGGTAAGAGGACTTTCCCTTCTGCTGAATGACCAGCTTCGGGTGCTTGGGATCCGATGTGTCGAGCTTGAGATTGCGCGCCTCTATTTGTAAGGCGAGCAGGTCGTCCGGACGCAGCAGCTCAAAGATCAGCGCCATGTCATCCCTTCTCCGGATTGCCGCGCCGGTGGGCGCGTCCCGTGGCCGCCATCAGATAATCTCTCCGCCGACCTGGTTCTTCAGACCGAAATAGCTCACAAACCAATCAAAGGAGCGCTGCCGCTGCCTCTCCAGGTAGGCGCGCCGCTGCCATACGTCGCTCTTTTCAATGATTCGCAGCGCACTCTGGCAAAACGGGGATGCACGCGCATAGTATCGCAACAGTTGCATGCACCCCGGCTCGCTCAAGTAGAGCAGCCCGAAGCGGATGCAGTTGTGAACCCAAAAGGGGCGCACGCCCGCGAGAAACTGCGAGAGTTCGTCGCGGGTCTTGAACTCGTGCCGGATCTCGAGATCGGGCACCACGAAAATCTCGGCTCCGTGAAGCCAGGCGCGGACACTGAATTCGGGCTCTCCCGCTCCGTACATGATCATGGATTCGTCGTATCCGCCAAGACTTTCGAACAGGTCCCTATAGATAACGGTGGCCGAGCAGGCCGCGACAGAAACCGGAGCGGGCGCCGGCACAGCATCCCGGTTCCAATGGGTGCCCATGAAGGGAACAAGCAGGCGGCAGCCGTAGCCGTGGAATCCGGTTCCCTGCTGGGTGGTGGTGCCCGCCAATATGCGATTCGGGCGGATGTGGTCGAAGACCTTTTCGTCCCAACCCTCGGAGAACTCCACGTGCGCGTCGGTAATGAAAAGGATCTCCGCGGTGGCGAGCCGCGCCGCCTCATTGCGGGCGCGATAGATTCCGGCATGCTCCTCGAGGCGGCAGACACGGACATCGATCTTGGGCTCGTCCAGCAATTGGGGAAGTGCCGACACCAGGTTTTCGATACAGCCATCGGTGGAAGCGTCGTCGACAATCACAAATTCCACGCGCGCGCCCGTGGTGCGGGCACGCGCGATGGCTTGGATGGTCGGCGCAAGGCGCGACTTCTCGTTGCGCGCGGGGATTGCGATAGTGATGTCCGGGCGCAAGCGAGATCAGTCCTTCTTGCAACCCATCGCGGCGATCGCCGTGATCGCCGTAATCGCGGTGGTAGCTGTGGTGGATACCATGCCGAGCATGCCCAGGATGGCCACGCAGCAGGCGCAACCGCAGTTGCCGTGCGGCATTGCCGGCATGCCTGGCACCTGGGCCGGCGGACAAGGCGGCGGTGGACACGGCGTCTGTCCGGGCGGCGGTGGTGGAGGCTGATAGCCCGGCGGCGGCGGATAGACCGGTGGCGGAGGCTGGAAACCGGGAGGTGGCGGAGGCTGGAATCCCGGAGGAGCCGGCGGTGGGAAGACCGGCGCGATGGGAGGAGGCGGGAATCCGGGAGGTGGCGGTGGTGGCGGAAGCGGGCTCACCGGCGGCGGCGGGAAACCGGGAGGCGGAAAACTCGGCGGTGATGGCGGCGTGCCCGGATGGGCTGGCGGTGTACCCGGTGTGGTGGGTGGCGTGCCCGGCGTGGTGGGTGGAGTTCCCGGCGTTGTAGGCGGCGTGCCCGGCTGAGTCGGAGGCTTTGTCGGTGGTGCCGGTGTTTTAGGTGGCCCTCCCGGCGCAGGCGGTGGCGGCGGTGTGCCGGGGTGCGATGGAGGTTTGGGCGGTCCGCCCGGCGCGGGCGGCGGTGGCGGGGTGCCTGGATGAGACGGGGGTTTCGGCGGCCCGCCCGGTGAACTCGTGCTGGTCCCGCTTGTGCTGGTTCCGCTTGTGCTGGTCCCGCTTGTGCTGGTCCCGCTTGTGCTGGTCCCGCTTGTGCTGGTTCCGCTCGTGCTGGTTCCGCTCGTGCCACTCGTCCCGCTGGTGCTGGTTCCGCTCGTGCCACTCGTCCCGCTGGTTCCGCTCGTGCCACTCGTCCCGCTGGTGCTGGTGCCGCTGCTGCCTGCAGCTTCAAAAGCGGCCAGCATACGCGGAGCGGTTGCTCTGCCAACCATGCCAAACGAACTTCCCGTTCTGGGCTGCGAAATCGCAACCGCCGGCCGAACCGGCGGAGGTGCGGGCGGAGCCTTCGGCCGCGCCTTGACAACAGGTTTATGAGCTGGCTTCTTGGGCTTAGTTGCCATATCGTCCTCTTTCTTCTTCGTGATCGATCGTTGTAACCGGGTGAATTTTCAACTGAGTTACCTCCGGCGTGCAATGGCGGTAATTGCCGTTAATGCGGTAACGGCAGTAGTAGAAACGATGGAAACACTGGCTGTCATCGCTGCATAGCACTGGCACTCGCACGGATTTGTCGGTGGCGGAGCCGGCACAGGCTGCGGCGGACATGGAATTGGGCTTACCGGAACTGGCGGGGGAGGGACTACCGACGGCGGCTGATAAGGAGGCGGAGGCATCGGCGGCCGGTAAGGGGGCGGTATGTGTACTGGCGGCCTGACGATCGGCGGCGGAGTCACTGGCGAAACCGGAGGCGGCGCTTCGGGCGGCAGCGGGGGCAGCGGAGGTGACACCGGGGGGACCACCGATGGCGGCTTGGACACAGGAGGAGTCTGCGGAGGCCTGGTGGCCGGTGGTGTAGTAGCGGGAGGTTTTTGGCCCGGAGGGACGGTGGAAGGCGGCGTGGCCGGGGGTTTGGTTACGGGCGGTTTGGTTGCGCCCGGCGAGGGTGCCGGACCCGCGCCGGCAGCACCAGTGAACTGCCCGGAACCCTCCGGCGGCAGGAGGCTTCCACTGTCCTGGGTCGAGGTGACCGCAGAGTTGGCGGCTAAAGTTCTGGTCTTCGCCGCCGTCACTGGTTTCTTGCCGACGGGGAAAGCGACGGCGCTGTGCAGTGCCTCAAGGTCGCTGCCGGTAAGGCGGATTCTTGAAGCCAGCCGGTCAGGATTATCCTTGAGCGTTTGCAATACACCGGTATCTCGAGCGGCGCGCCGAACGAGTTCCGCCACGCGTTCAAATGCCATAATTTCAGTGCGGAGAAATATCAGGGCTGACTCTCAGCCGAGCCAACTCGATACCTGCATCGCCTAGCTTAGCTACTTTCCGGCGCAAAAATGAGGGTCTAAGTCCAGTGATTTCATA
>ODAK010008635.1_pt1 | contig 10172 bp, 9 predicted proteins | sample 1539591 | NCBI WGS metagenome assembly ODAK01 (sample SAMEA3539303, study PRJEB22396) | soil metagenome | biome: tundra; feature: field; material: soil | place: USA | collected 2010-05 | depth 0.15 m | reverse complement strand
ACCACTGACGACCACCAGCGCGCCAATCCACCGAGAGTCGCTGGCAAGTGTCCCGACGGCAAAGGTCCCGACGCCATGACCGATTGCCCGCGGAAGTGATCACGGCTCGGCTGGGCCACGTCCGCACCGGGACATGAAGATCGCCGGACTGGTTCTTGCCGCCGGCGGCGGCAGCCGTCTCGGACGTCCCAAAGCCGAGATCGTGGTCGGTGGCCGCCGTCTGGTCGACCTGGCGATCGAGTCGGCCGTCCGGGCTGAGCTGAGCCCAGTCGTCGTGGTCCTGGGGGCAGTCTGGCTGACACCCATGCCGCCGGCCGAGCGCCCCGACGGCGGCCCTGCGCAGGTCTGGCTGGTCGAGAACCCCCACTGGGCCACCGGCATCGCGTCGTCCCTGCAGGCAGGACTGGCCGCCATAGCCGCTGAAGCCGACATCGACGCCGTGGTCGTCACTCTGGTCGATACCCCGTGCGTCGGTGCGCAACACCTGCACCGCATCGGTTCGGCCCTGCGCGGCGGTGCAACAGCGGCCGTGGCAACCTACGAAGGCATAGCGCGCACCCCGGTGGGACTGACCACGCAGGTCTGGGCCGACGTCGCCGCGACCGTGGCTGGAGACCAGGGAGCTCGCGGATGGCTGCGCACCCACCCACACCTGGTCACCGGCGTGGAGTGCGCCGACCTCGGGGAGTGGACCGACATCGACACCCCGGCTGACCTGCCCAGCTGACCCACCCGCGCGGCTGGTCCCGCCAACGAGTGGCCGACGCGGTCGAGGACCGGGGCAGCGACGGCGCGACGGAGCCCACCCGCGACTGCACCCCTGCACGATTGCCCTGCCCGAGCAGCGGGCTGATGGTTGGTCGAACCACCCGCGGCCGACCGTGATGCAGATGCACCGGCGAAGTGAGCCGTCGGGGGGATTGCTAGGTGCAGTTTCGCAGGCGATCCTTTTACTCAGACCCAACCGACCGAACGGTCGGACGGTTCTCTTGGCACCTTCCGAGGGAGAAGACGATGGCGCGCAAGCAACCGACAAATCCGGTGGTCGGCGAACTGGTACCTACGGCACCCTCGACGGCGCCAAGGCGACGGGGAGCGCGCCAGAGGGCTGACACGACCATCTCAGAGAGTTCCGGGCTGCTTTACGACTGGAACACCCTCTCGCCGCAGGTCGTGTCGTTTGAGCGCCCCGAGCGAGTCGTACTGAACGACGAGACGCTCCGCGACGGGCTGCAGAGTCCGTCGGTCCGCCAGCCGTGCGTCGAGGAGAAACAGGCGTTCCTGCGACTGCTCCCCCGCATCGGCGTCAACGCTGCCGATATCGGCTATGCAGGCGCAAGCGCTACGGCGCTGGCTGACGTTGTCGTCCTCGCGAGGACGATCGAGACCGAGAAGCTCGGGATCGCCCCGAACTGCGCGGGTCGCACGCATCGCGCCGACATCGATCCCATCCTGGAGGCGCAGCAGCTCAGCGGGGTGGCAATCCAGGCCGCGCTGTTCATCGGCTCGAGTGCGATCAGGCAGTGGGTCGAGGGATGGGATCTGGACGGGTTGAAGCGAACCATCACCGACGCCGTCAGCTATGCCGCCGGGCAGGGTCTTGAGGTGATGTTCGTGACCGAGGACACCACCCGGGCCCGCCCCGAAGACCTCGGGCCCATCTACCTAGCGGCCGTCGAAGCGGGAGCCAGCCGCCTCTGCGTCTCGGACACCGTAGGCCATGCGACCCCCGTCGGGGTGCAGCACCTGGTCGGATTCCTGCGTTCGCACCTGAGCGGAGCCGGGTTCTCACACATCGGCCTGGACTGGCATGGCCATCGCGATCGGGGCCTTGACGTCGTCAACGCCCTGGCCGCGCTGTCCGCCGGGGTCGAGCGGGTGCATGGCTGTGCCTTAGGCATCGGGGAGCGCGTGGGCAACGCGGCGATGGACGAGATGCTGGTCAATCTCGTGCTGATGGGCTGGATAGACCAGGATCTGACTGCGCTCGGGGAGTACTGCTCGCTGGGCGGCTCGATGACGGGGATGCCGATCCCGAGCAACTACCCCGTAGTCGGTGCCGACGCTTTTCTGACCAGTACCGGGGTGCATGCCGCGGCGGTGGCCAAGGCCTATGCCAAGGGCGACACCTGGCTCGCCGACCGCGTCTATTCCTCGGTGCCCGCGAGCCTGGTCGGGCGGCGCCAAAGCATTGCGATCGGCCCCATGAGCGGCAAGTCGAACGTGGAGTTCTGGCTCCGGGGTCACGGTGTGGAGTCAACGACCGAGCGGGTGGCTTGCGTGCTCGCGGCAGCCAAGACCACGAGCCACGTGCTCACCGACGTCGAGATTGCCAGGGCTCTGACCCGCTTCGAGAAGCCGGAATTGCTGGCAGAGCCCGTTCCGAAACGGTCGAGACGGCCGAGACGCTCGAGTCGGGTGGCCGTGTGATGACGGTCAACGCCACGACGCGTCAGACCCGTATCCACGCACCTGAGGTCGAGATCGCCCCAGCGGACAGTGACCTGGCCGGTGAGCCAGGGCGACTCGGCGGCGAGCTCCTGCTGGGGAACGAGGCCATCGCGCTAGGAGCGTTACACGCTGGTGTCACGGTGGCGACCGGCTACCCGGGGACGCCAAGCACCGAGCTCATCGAGTACCTGGCGAACGTCGCGACCAAGGATGTCCACGTTGGCTGGGCGACGAACGAGAAGGTGGCACTGGACGAGGGGATCGGAGCCTCGCTCGCTGGCTCGCGAGCTCTGGTGACGATGAAGCACGTGGGGCTCAACGTTGCCCTGGATGCGTGGATGGTCAGTCCCTTCGTCGGGGTCGGTGGCGGCCTCGTGGTCTTCGTCGCCGACGACCCGGGCATGCACAGCTCCCAGAACGAACAGGACACCCGTTTGCTTGCTGCCTTTGCGGGTGTGCCCATCTTTGAGCCGGCGGACAGCCAGGAGGCCTACGACTTCGTGAAGGCCGCCTTCGCGGCCAGTGAGAAATGGGACACTCCAGTCCTCATACGGTCCACGACCAGGGTGAGCCACTCCCGTTCGCGGGTGGTCACCGGCGCCTGGCAGGAGGCACCAAAACGTCGGTTCGAGCGACACCCAGACAAGTACGTGATGCTGCCGGGGAACGCCCGCAAGCGACATGACGAGCACCTGTTGCGTCTCGAGCTGCTCGGGCAGTGGGTGGAGAGTCACCCGTTCAACCGGGTGGACCTTCGTTCCCGCTGTCTCGGAGTGGTTACCGGGGGCGCCAGCTACAACTACGTCCGGGAGGTCCTTCCGGAGGCCAGCGTGCTCAAGCTGGGAGTGATGTTCCCCCTACCCGAGCAGATGATCGCGGACTTCGCCTCCCAGGTGGATCGGCTGATCGTCGTCGAGGAGCTCGAGCCCTACCTGGAGGACGCGGTGCGCCGTCTCGGCATCGCCGTTGAGGGCAAGACGTGGTTCCCTCGGGCGGGCGAGCTCTCCCCCACGGCGGTCCGTGCCGGCAGCGAGGCAGCCGGGGCAATCGCCGTCTCTTCCCCAGCCGGTGTGGGCACGGCGCCAGCCAGCACCCCACGCCCCCCGGTGCTCTGCCCCGGATGCCCGCACACCACCCCGTTCCTGGTGCTTCGGGAGCTGGATGCGATCGTTGCCGGCGATATCGGCTGCTACACGCTGGCCGCCGGTGAGCCGCTGAAGGCGATGGACACCTGCCTCGCGATGGGCTCAAGCATCGGGGTCGCCGTGGGAATGGCCAAGGCCGGTCCCTCGTCCAGGCCTATTGTCGCGACGATCGGGGACTCGACCCTGCTGCACGGCGGTATTCCGGCCCTCATCGACGCGGCCTACAACGACTCCGACATCACCGTGGTCATCCTTGACAACGGCACGACCGCAATGACCGGGGGCCAGCCAAATGCCGCCTCCGGGACCGGGATTCGTAACGGTCCGACAGGGCGGGTCGACATCCTCGCTCTCTGCCGCTCAGTCGGCGTGAAGTCCATCGTGGTCGTCGACCCCTACGACCTCGGCGGCACCCACCGGGCGCTCCTGGGTGCCGTACGGACGCGTGGCCTGTCCGTGGTCGTCACAACGCGACCGTGCGTCGAGATGCCGATAAAGGTCCGAGGCCGCGTCTACGGGGTTGACACCAGCGCATGCAACGGCTGCCAGTTGTGCATGGACCTGGGGTGTCCAGGCCTGATATGGGATCTGGACGCCAGCGATGATGACCACCGACTAATCACTATCGACCCGGACCGCTGCAGTGGCTGCACGGTCTGCGCGCAGATCTGTCCCCAGCAGGCCATCCACCCGGTCATTGTCAACGGTGAACTGACGATCGGAGGGACGCAGTCATGACTATCCGGACCGAGCTTCTTGCGGATCCCGCCGGCACAACCGACCCCACCGACATAACGACGAGCGCCGCGGGCAGCGTGTTGCCCTCGGGCAGCGTGTTGATCGTCGGTGTCGGAGGCCAGGGCGTGATCATGGCGAGCAACATCATCGCTGACGTCGCTCTGTCGAACGGCCTCGACGTGAAGAACGCCGAGGTCCACGGCATGTCACAGCGCGGTGGCATGGTGACGAGCCAGGTCCGCTTCGGAGCCGAGGTCTACTCGACCCTGATGGAGCCAGGTACCGCAGATTTCGTGATCGCACTCGAGTGGGCCGAAGCGCTGCGGTCGTTCGCCTTTCTTGCCCCGACGGGCATGCTGATTGCGTCTTCGCAGAGGATCATCCCGCCGGCTGCACTCTCGAACCGCGTGACCGGCCGTTTCGACTACCCACTCGAGGGGTGGACCGACCCGCGCGCGCTCCGCGTCGACGCTCGGGGCCTGGCCCAGGGAGCCGGCGACGTGCGGGCCGCCGCGACAGTGTTGTTGGGGGTGCTCTCGAACCGGATGCCTTTCCCCGTGAAGTCCTGGCGCGAGGCGTTGAAGCGATGGGTGCCTGTCAAGGCCTTGCAGGCCAATGAGCGTTCCTTCGAGCTCGGCCGAGGCTGGCGCACCGCAGAGGCGGCACCGGCAGCCACCAAGACGGGTCGACCACCGGAGCTTGAGACAACGTCCAGCGTGACTGTCAACGCCAGCTGGTGCAAGGGCGCGGCCTGCAGCATCTGTGTGGACGTGTGTCCCGAGCGGGTCTTCGTCATGGGACCCGAGGGCTTCGCGGTGCCTGCCAACGCCCAGCGCTGTACCGGATGCAATCTCTGTATGAAGCTGTGCCCGGACTTCGCCATCGAGGTCGCGGCGATCGAGGCCGGAAAGCCAAAGACAGGCGTTTCGGGAGCACGCAAGGAGGTCCGCAATGGTTGAACGACGTCTTGTCCAAGGCAACGAAGCGTGCGCGCAGGGAGCGATCGCGGCAGGATGCAAGTTCTTCGGAGGCTATCCGATCTCCCCCTCTTCTGAGATCGCGGAGTACATGGCGCGCGAGCTAGCCAAGCAGGGCGGTGTCTTCATCCAGATGGAGGATGAGCTTGCCTCACTCGGGTCGGTACTCGGAGCCTCGCTGGCGGGAATGAAGTCGATGACGGCCACCTCTGGTCCGGGCTTCACCCTGATGCAGGAGCACCTCGGCTACGCGACCCTGGCCGAGATCCCCTGCGTGGTCGCCGATGTGATGCGCCTCGGCCCGAGCACGGGCCTGCCGACGAGTCCTTCGCAGGGGGACGTGATGCAGGCCAAGTGGGGCTCTCACGGTGACCGCTCCGCGGTGGCACTCGCACCCGGCACGGTCGAGGAGATCTACGACCTCACGATCGCGGCCTTCAATGTCGCGGAGAGGCTGCGCACACCGGTGACCCTGCTCTTCGACGAGACGATGGGCCACATGCGCGAGGGCGTCTCGCTGCACGATCCCGACCCGAGCTCGCTGTGGCACCGGCCCATACCGCCCCAGGCTCCTGGACACATGCTGGATGCCTTTGTCCCTAACGAGGAGGGTGTGGCCCAGGTGCCCGACTTCGGGCGCGGCTACCGCTTCCACGTCACCGGGCTGATGCACGACGAGCGCGGGTACCCCACGAGTGACGGCTCGGTAGCCGCCGCCCTGCTGGAGCGTCTGGAGCGCAAGCTCGCGCCGGTAGAGGACTGGTTCCCGCCCGAGGAGTACCTCCTGGAGGACGCCGATGTGGTGATAGTCGCCTACGGGATCATGGGCCGGGTGGCCAAGCAGGCGGTCGACCGACTGCGCACCGAAGGGTGCCGGGCCGGGATGTTCCGCCCCACCGTGCTGTGGCCGTTCCCATCCCGCACGGTGAAGGCAGCCACCCAGCAGGCTCGGGTCGTGGTGGTGGCTGAGATGAACGCAGGCCAGTGGGCAGTACCTGTGGAACAAGCAATGCAAGGGCGGGTCCCGACCGTGAAGATCAACAGTTTGGGTATCGGAGTCGACGAGCTCTGTGAGCAGGTCGCGAAGGCGGCCTTCGCTGAGGCAGGTGTGGCATGAGCAGGGAGAAGGAGCTCCTGCGAGCCGAGCTAATGCCTCACATGCTCTGTCCGGGCTGTGGTCACGGCATCGTGATGGGAGCGCTGCTGCGGGTGTTGTCGAGGCGCTTCGAGAACCTGGACAACGTGGTCCTCGTTGCCGGCATCGGGTGCTCCAGCCGGATCGTTGGCTATATCGACGGCTGCACCGTTCACACGACCCATGGTCGGGCGCTGACCTTCGCGACGGGCATCAAGCTCGCCCGACCTGAGCTCACCGTGATCGTGGTAACCGGGGACGGAGACGGTCTGTCAATCGGTGGGAACCATCTCCTGCACGCGGCGAGGCGCAACGTCGGCCTGACCTGCATCCTGTTCAACAACGAGACCTACGGGATGACCGGCGGCCAGCTCGCGCCGACCACGGTGCTCAACGCCTACAGCTCGACGTCCCCCTATGGCAACACCGAGCCTGCCTTCGATGCAGCGAACCTGGCCATCGCCGCGGGGGCGACCTTCGTGGCCAGAGGCCAGGCCTTTCGGACCGACGCGCTTGAGGAACTACTCGACCAGGCCCTCGACAACGACGGGTTCTCCTTCCTCGACGTGATGACCGACTGCACGGAGTACTTCGTCCGCAAGAACGCCCTCGGCCACGGCTCGGACATGTTGTTCAGCCAGGGCCTGGTCGACCAGGAGATCCAGGCCGACCTCAAGGCAGGCCCGACCATTCGGCCAGCCGACGGCTGGCCCATCCGTGACCTCCAGAAGACCGGAGTGCTCCATTCGGCCCCCCGGCCTTCCCTGAGCGCCCGGCTTTCGCGCCCGCTGACCGGGCAACGAGATGTGTGAGAGGGGACGAACCAGATGTGGCGCATAGCGATACGGCTGGCAGGCGAAGGCGGGCAGGGAGTGGGCCTTGCGGCCGCAGTCCTGGCCGAAGCTGCTCTGGCAAGTGGCCACGAGGTGACCATGCTGCAGAGCTACGGCCCTGAGGCCAGAGGAGGAGCGAGCAGTGCGGATGTCGTCATCTCCGACCGCCAGGTTGCCAACCCCAAGGTCATCGAGGCAGATCTGCTGCTGATGCTCAACCAGACGGCCTGGAACAAATTTGCTCGCCCGCCGTGGCGGACCCCGGCAACGGTCGTCGTGGTGGAAGAAGGCCGCGTCCATCTGGACGGCTTCACGCCCGCAGTACTGGCACTCCCCTTCGAACGCCTCGCCCGAGACGAGCTGCGGGAGAAAGTGGCAGCGAACATGCTGGCCGTGGGCGCCGTCGGTGCCCTGGTCGGGTGCCTGACCTCGCGCTCGCTCATCGAGGCTGGACTGGCCCGGTCCCCCGCGGCATTCCGCGTGGTGAACAGGGCGGCCATCGAGCGAGGATGGCATCTCGTGGCGGACAGCACGGAGCTGGCGGACCTGCGCGGGATGCTCGCGCACCTGGGAGCACCGGTCATCAACGACAGCGATGAGGCCGTGCTGGTGGGCACCCCTTGAGGCAAGCCAGCCCGATCAGGACAACCAGCGCCGGGAGACGGTTGTCGGCTCGCGGCAACGGTCCGTGTGCCGGGCAGCGAGCACCTCGGCGAAGCCCTACTGCCGAGCTGGCACACCCTGGCCCCGCGCAGCAGACCGCGGCGGAGATGGGGGAGACTGTGTTGGAGACGGAGGACACCATGTCCGAGAGCAACCAGGTCGCCGGGAACACGCGAGATCAGCTGGTCCGAGCTGCCGCCCATCTGTTTCGTGAGCGGGGATTCCACGGGACGAGCGTGGCGCAGATCGCGGCGGCTGCGTGGATCACCAAGTCCAGTCTCTACCATCACTTTGCCAGCAAGCAGGCGCTCCTAGCGGAGATTCTCACGGTCACGGCCTCCCGAGTCACTCCCGCCGTAGAGGAGATCGCCGCGGCGGATCTTCCGGCCACGGAGCGCTTGCGTGCAGCCGCCAGGTGCCATGTTGTCGAGCTGATCCACGACCAAGACATGGTGGCCTGCTTCGTCGAGGAAGGCAGGTTCCTGGAACCGGAGTATCGGGAAGCCTTTGTTGCCGCGAGGGACCGCTACGAGCAGTCCTTCCGCCGGATCCTGCATGACGGGATTCGCAACGGCGAGTTCCGCCCGGTGAGCGTCAGCCTGGCGAGCCTGGCGGTGCTCGGTATGTGCAACAGCGTGGTGCACTGGTATCAGCCAACCGGCCATCTGGACATCGACGCCGTCGCTGAGCAGTTTGCCGACCTTGCGGTCAGGTCCATGCTCAGCGGACGAGCAGAGAGCCTTACCGGCCCGCACACTAACGGCGCAGGTCCGCTGGGATCAACGCTGGCCGGCTCAACGAACTCCAAGACGGTTTCGCCGTGAGCGCAGTGCTGGAGGGCGTGCGGGTCCTCGACATCTCCCAGGGGGCGGCGGGCCCGACCTGCGGGATGTTGCTCGGGGACCTCGGCGCGGTCGTCGTGAAGGTTGAGCCGCCGGGCGGGGAGTGGGGCAGAAGGCTCGGGCCCCCTTTCCTGGGCGGGGTTTCGGCTGCCTTCCTCGGGATGAACCGGGGGAAGCGGAGCATCGGAGTCGACCTCAAGCGACCGGGAGCCGCCGAAGCGCTGCTTCGCCTCGCCGCGGGGTGCGACGTCGTGCTTGAAAGCTTTCGCCCGGGCGTGGCGGATCGTCTGGGTGTCGGCTACGAGGCCATCCGGGCGCGCAACCCTCGGCTCGTCTATGCGGCGATCTCCGCCTTTGGCCAGGATGGCCCGTGGCGGGACCTGCCCGGAGTCGACGGGGTGGTCCAGGCGATGAGCGGGCTGATGAGCGTGACCGGGACAACCCCCGGCCCACCAGTGAAGGTTGGAGTCCCGGCCGGTGACATGCTCGGCGGCATCTTCGCGTCACAGGCGGTGCTCGCGGCACTGCTGGCCAGAGAGCGAACGGGAACCGGCCAACGGGTGGACGTGAGCCTGCTCGATGCCCTGCTCGCGTTCCAGGTCGTGCCGTTCTCGATGTACCAGGCCAGCGGTGAGGCTCCCGGACGACTGGGGAGCGCAGCTCCCTATGCCGCGCCCAACGAAGCCTTCGAGACCAGCGACGGTCACGTGATGGTCGCTGCATACACAGCCCAGCGCTGGCCGGCGCTGTGCACAGTGCTCGGGGTCCCCGAGCTCGCCACCGACCCACGCTTCGGCACCAACGGTGAGCGGGTCCTGGAACGCCTCTCCCTGCACGCCATCCTGGAGACGATCTTCCGCACGCGGAGCACCGCCGAGTGGATAGGTCTCCTGCAGGAGGTCGACATCATCTGCGGTCCCCTGCTCGACTACGACGGGCTCACGTCGGAAGAGCACTTCAAGGAGCACGGACTGACTGCACGAGCCGAGCACCGGGCAGTCGGCGCCATGACAACGGTCCGCGGACCGGTCCGCTTCTCGAGCTCTCATGCCGAGATTCGGGAGTGCACGCCGGCCATCGCCGGAGAGCACACCAGGGAAATTCTTGCGGAGGCCGGCATCGAGGAGGGGGAGATCGCGGATCTTCTCACCAGCGGCGCCGTCTTCGTCTCAGACGAAGAACCGGGACGGTGACCGTTCGTCGTGTCGGGCAAGACGCCAGAGATGTTGGTCATGACCAGAAGACAGGTGCAGCGATGGGCTCAGAGTTGAGAACAGGGCAGGATCAGGCAGTGGAGCAACCAGTGCTCTTCGAGCAGATGGGCGCGGTCGGCTTGCTGACCTTGAACCGGCCACAGGCGTTGAACGCGATGAACGTCGAGATGCTGG
>ODAK010008634.1_pt1 | contig 10172 bp, 8 predicted proteins | sample 1539591 | NCBI WGS metagenome assembly ODAK01 (sample SAMEA3539303, study PRJEB22396) | soil metagenome | biome: tundra; feature: field; material: soil | place: USA | collected 2010-05 | depth 0.15 m | reverse complement strand
ACGAGATTGGTCAGTGACTGGAGTTCAGACGTGTGCTCTTCCGATCTTATTATTGTATCAAACACATTATGAACTTTAAAGGTGGCATTGATTGTTAATTAGTATTAATTGTAACTTTGCCAATTAATATTCAACTAATACAGGACATGAATTTTAATCATGTCAATTCAACTTATTCTATATATTTATTTTTTGGAATTAAAATTCAGTCTTAATGAATAGAAGTAATGTAAACATCATCATCATTATTGCCAGTTTAGCGTTATCGGGCTTAATCGCGATACAAATGTATTGGATAAATAATGCTATTATATTGGCTGAACAACGGTTTGATCAAAATGTAAATGAGGCATTAAACAAAGTTATTTTTAAAGTAGAAAAACATAAAACTGCCGCTAGAATAACTAAAAGATTTAACTTTCGCACTCAGGGAATTCGCTTTTTATCACCACAAGATTCATTAAAGCAAGGAGCTAAATTTATCAAAGATTCGCTATCCGACAAAAATAAATTCTCTTTAAAAAAAGATAAAGTAAACGAAAAAGTATTCGAAGAATATTCTTTAGATTCCAATGGGATAATCATTAATAAAGCGCGTCATAAAAATTACTCCAGTGATAGCGCGTCATCAGAAATGGATATGCGAACAGAAATGGATGTGCCTGCTTATATACATCGGTTTAATTCAAATGAATTAAGAAAAAAATCCTTATTAAAAAAGGAAAATATGGTGAACGATATTTTTGATGAGTTGGTAAGTATTAATATTTATCATGACTATAATCCTAAAATTGACACCTTGCTTTTGGATTCTATTTTACGTGCTGAATTATTAGAAAAAGGTATTTACGCTAATCATATTTTTGGTATTACTCCCTCAAAAAGCCTGCCAGCAGACACGAACAGGCTTTCAAGCAAGGAAATTTTATTGTACGCATCCAAGTACAAAGTAAACCTGTCGCCCGATAATATTTTTATTAAGCCACAATATTTATCCGTTTATTTTCCGGGTCAGCAAAAATATTTATTACGCTCCTTATTTTTTATACTATCTGTTTCAGGAGCTTTTTTGATAGTAATAATTTTTTCACTGTATTATACCATTTCAACTATTTTTAAACAAAAAAAATTATCGGAAATAAAAAATGATTTTATCAGTAATATGACGCATGAATTTAAAACACCTATCTCAACCATATCATTAGCCTGTGAAATGTTAAGTGATAAAACCATTGAAAAATCGCCTGAACGCATTGGTAATTATGTGAAAATGATTAGCGATGAAAATAAACGATTGAGTTTATTAGTTGAAAATATTTTACAAACAGCCATCCTTGATAAAGGAGAATTTAAGTTAAAAATTCAGAGCATTGATATACATACATTGATTGAGCAAACAATAGATAATATTAAATTGCAGGTAGAAAATAAAGAAGGAGAAATTACTACTCAACTGAATGCAACAACGCCAATAATCAATGCTGACAGGGTTCATGTAACCAATATTGTTTTCAACTTAATTGATAACGCGTTAAAATACTCGAATGAAAAACCGAAAATTATAATCAGTACAAGAAATGATGAATCGGGTATTTTTATTTCTGTTCAGGATAACGGAATAGGAATAAGTAAAGAAAATCAAAAACGAATTTTCGATACCATGTTTCGTGTGCATACCGGAAACATTCATACTGTGAAAGGTTTTGGATTAGGATTAAGTTATGTAAAAGCGGTAGTTGAAAAACACGGAGGTTCTGTAAGTGTTGACAGTGTTCCCGATCAAGGAAGCACCTTTACCGTATATTTGCCAATCAATGCTGTAAATTAATATTTTAAAATACTCGAAGAAAATGGAAAAAATAAAAGTATTATTAGTAGAAGATGATTCTAATTTAGGAATTTTATTAAAAGAATATCTGGAGGCAAAAGGGTATGCAACTGTTTTGGCGAAGAACGGAAAAGAAGGGTATGATGTTTTTTCAAAAGACAAATTCGGTATTTGTATTCTAGATGTGATGATGCCTATTAAGGATGGATATACATTAGCAAAAGAAATTCGTGCTATTGACAATAAAGTTCCGATTGTGTTTTTAACAGCGAAATCAATGAAAGAAGATGCGATTGAAGGTTTTACAGCCGGCGCTGACGATTATATTACCAAGCCATTTAATATGGAAGAACTATTGATGCGCATTATCGCGATACTGCGTAGAACAGAAAATAAAACTTCTATAAATTCTGAGCAAACTGAGTTTCAGATAGGGAAATATAAATTTGATTATAAACATCAAACCATTGAAATTAAAGGAGTGCAACAAAAACTAACAACGAAAGAAGCTGATTTATTAAAATTATTGTGCTTAAACGCCAACGAAATTTTGGATAGAAGTTTTGCTCTTAAAAGTATATGGCATGATAATAATTATTTTAGCGGCAGAAGTATGGATGTTTATATCGCTAAGCTCCGTAAGTATCTGAAAGAGGATAATTCAATAGAATTGTTAAATGTACACGGCAAAGGATTTAAATTATTGATTGGGAAATAAAATGTATTATAAAAAAACACAATGACAAAAAACTGCATTCTGCTTTTATTCTTATTTCCGCTTTTTATAAAAGCACAGACTAATCAATCGTTAGATACGATAATAGCTCCCGTGGCGTATGAAAATATTTATAGTAGAAGAATAGCGTCCGATTCATTGGTGAGCAGTTTTATTATCTTCATAAAAAAAGAAGTAAAAAAACACAAACATGTTGTACATAGCGAACATGTTTATATTTTGGATGGTGAAGGAGAAATGTTGTTAGGTGAAAAAACATTTAAAGTAAAAAAAGGAGATTTGATTTTTATTCCAAAAAATACGCCTCATTCGCTGAAAGTAATATCTGCAACGCCAATGAAAGTGTTGTCTGTTCAAGCTCCAATGTTTGATGGTAAGGATAGAATGTTTGTCGAATAAAATTATTAGCAGGAAAATGAATACTTCAACTAGTTTTACTTCCAAACTTACATCCGCCGATGGAATTAATTATATTAACATTGGATTAATGCTGTTCAGTTTAACTGTGGCATACATCCTTCCTTTCGAATTGTTTTTATTCTCTTACGCCGTTTTAGGTCCTTTGCACTATCTTACCGAAATATCCTGGTTGGATAATAAAAATTACTTCCTTAAATCTAAAAGCGACATTTGGTTGTTTATTTTATTAGTTGTATTTATCACCATTGGGATATTCGACTCAAAATCCAAAATCAATTTACTTATCGGAAGTTTTTTATTTTCAGGTTTTATATATGCACTCATTATATTATATGTAGAAAAATTAGGCATCAAATTAATTTTAGTATTTCTCGCATTTATAGCATCTCTTATTTTTAATTTTAATAAATATCCTGAATTCCCATTCGTTTTATTTGCGGTTTGGTTACCTACTATCATTCATGTGTACTTGTTTACAGGTGCCTTCATTTTATTCGGAGCATTAAAAAGTCGCAGCAAATCTGGAATCATATCATTGGTAATATTTATAGCTTGCGCTTTTACCTTTTTTATTTTTATGCCTGAACATTTTGGATTATCCGTAACGGATTATGGAAAACAATCCTACTCCTTATTTAGAGTATTAAACATAACCTTATATAAACTATTTGGCTTTGGCAATATGCAAATTAATGATGCGGCTTTATATTTCGGACCAAAGGCAATTGCGATAATGCGCTTCATCGCCTTTGCATATACCTACCATTATTTGAATTGGTTTTCAAAAACTACGATAATTAAATGGAATCAAATATCAAAAAAACGAATGACGATAATTATTGTCTTGTGGATTCTGTCAGTTGCATTGTATTTATTCAGTTATAAAATAGGATTTTATGCTTTATTCCTGATGAGCATGTTGCATGTGTTTTTAGAGTTTCCTCTCAATCATCATACATTTATAGGGATAGGAAAAGAAATCAAGTCAATGGTTCAGAAATAGCTTTCCGTTTTATTCCAACAAACATTACCGATAAATTTATCATGATTAAAACATGAGCAATATCCAGATAATTAAAGTATGCATGAAATGAAAATTTAATGGCATTAACTATTGCAGCTAAAAATAAAATCAAAATTCCATAAGCAATCCAAGAGCTTGCTTTTACTTTTTCAGCATCAATAAAATGAATGATCATTATTGGGATAAGTCCAATAGCGCTATCAATTACCACCACTGAAAAATTTTGAAATACAAATACAGCAAGCAAAAATATTATTAGCTGCGTATGATAGCTTAAACTCCAATAATACTTTTTATTGGAAAATTGCAAGGCAGAATACACAGTAGCCTGTTGTGCTCTGTAAACTGAAAAAATATTTAATGCTTGCATCGTTAACCAAAATGATTTATACCCTACGCCTTCGTGAATTTCAAAAAATGCGTGTGAACAGCCGCCAAAAAAAGTTGCAAAACTTAAAAGTAAAAAAAAACGCTTCCATTCAATTGTGCTGGTATTGGCATTTGGTAAACGGTTTAATTGTATGTAAAAATAAAAAGAGAGAGCAGTAATTACGTAGTTGGTAAAAACAGTAACAGGTTGATGAATTGCTAAACTTCCTAAATGAATGGTTGTATCAATACTCGTGGGATCAATCATGCCGTAAAAATAATATTTTTTGTAATACAAAATTTGTTATTATTTCTCGCTGAGTTTTGCTGATAAAAAATGAATAATAATAAATTGTACTTTTACAAGATGACAAAAGAATTTTATTTAAAACATCACTCCTTTCATATTAAAGCAATTTTCAGCGCTTTAAAAAACATTTTTGAAAAAAATGAATATGCCGATAAAGCAATTGAAAAAGAAATGCGCGCTCATAAAAAATGGGATGTGCGCGAACGAAGTTTTGTTGCTGATGTAACATACGATATGGTACGCAACTGGCGTTTATTATTTGCAGCCGCAGGTATAGAAGGCAAACTTACAGATAAAATATTATGGAATATTTTAGGAACGTATTTAATTTTTGACGGATATCAGTTACCTGACAGTAATTATTTTAATAGTTTAAATGAAAAAAAAATAATATCCCAGTTAGAAAAATTTCATAAAATCAGAAAAATTCGCGAATCAGTTCCTGATTGGTTGGATGCAATGGGTGAAAAAGAATTAGGGAAGCATTGGGATAAAATCATACGTGCGCTGAATCAACGACCAACAACGATATTGCGTGCAAACACTTTAAAAACAACCCCCAAAGAATTACAAAATATTTTAGCGGAAGAAAATATTGTCGACTCTTCATTAATTAATTGGTCGCCGGATGCTGTCGAATTAAAATTCCCACGCAATGTTTTTCGTACCGAAGCATTTCATAAAGGATTGTTTGAAGTTCAGGACGCATCATCGCAAATGGTTTCCGAATTTTTAAATGTGCAACCCGGAATGCGTGTGGTAGATGCTTGTGCAGGCGCAGGGGGAAAAACATTACATCTTGCCGCGTTAATGAAAAATAAAGGAAGAATTATTGCACTCGATGTGAAAGAAAATAAATTGATAGAATTAAAAAAACGAGCTACGCGAGCTGATGTTCGTATTGTTGAAACAAGAATCATTGATTCATCAAAAGTTGTGAAGCGTTTAAAAGATACCGCTGATAGATTATTGTTAGATGTTCCATGCAGCGGATTAGGAGTGTTACGCAGAAATCCGGACAGTAAATGGAAATTGAATATAGAAGAGTTGGAGCGTGTAAAAATTATTCAACGAGAAATACTTTCTAACTTTTCTGACATAACAAAAATTAGCGGCAAAATGGTGTATGCAACATGTAGCATATTTCCATCGGAGGGAGAAGAACAAATAAAATGGTTCCTGAAACAAAATGGTGACAAATGGAATTTACTTGGCGAAAAGCGTTATTCACCGGATGTTTACCATGCTGATGGTTTTTATATGGCACTGTTGGAGCGAATAAAATAATTGATTAAAATTATACAAAACTAAATCAAACATCATTACCTTAATTTTTTAAACTATTTACAATAACATAAAAAATCAAAAATGAAAAATGAAAAAATTAAAACAGGCATTGCAATTGTTTGCTGTAGTTTACTGCTTCAACAATGTGCAATTATTCGTCCCGGCGAAATAGGAATAAAACAAACGCTGGGCAAAATAAAAGGAAACCCTTTTGAACAAGGAGTTAAAGTATATAATCCTTTTATTAGTAGAGTAGTTAGAATTAATGTGCGAACGGTAGAATGTTTTAATACGCTTCCATTACCCACCAAAGAAGGGCTTAGCGTGAATACGGAAATTAGTTTATTGTATCATGTAAAACCGGAATCAGCAAATAATGTGTATTTAAAATTTGGGTCCAATTATCAAGAAGTAATTGTACTTAGCAATTTTAGAGCAACAGCGCGTGAAATCAGCGCTCGTTTTTTTGCAAAAGAATTATATTCTACCGAACGCGATAAAGTAGAAAAAGCCATTGCGGATGAATTGACTGCACATATTGCTCAATACGGTTTTGTGATAGACGCTGTGTTGCTAAAAGATATAATTCTTCCACCGCAAATGGTACAAGCTATACAAGATAAAGCGACTGCGGAACAATCCAGTTTAAAAATGGAGTTTGTAATTGCTCAACAAAAAAAAGAAGCGGAACGTAGAATTATAGAAGCGGAAGGAATTAAAAAAGCGCAAGATATAATTAACGAATCGCTCACGGAAAAATTATTACAATATAATAACATAGAGATGCTCAAAAGCCTTGTAAATTCGCCTAATTCAAAAATTATTATTACCGACGGAAAATCATTACCTCTTTTAACTACGGATATTAAATAATAATTTCGGATGGCAGATTGGCAATCCGAAATTTATTTTAAGTCTTGTACATTTTTCCTTTGTGTTGGATATGCTAATTGCAGCAATGCAGGGAAAAATATAAAATCACTCATCCATGCAAATACAATAACTGTTGTACTCAAAATTCCAAAATCAACGATAGAAAGAATATTACTTCCCGCTAATACAAAAAATCCAATTGCAAACATTATGGAAGTTGCTGTACATGGATGAATAATGCTTCTTACACAATCAGCAAAAATAATATTTGTGGTATTTTCCTTATTCAGATAGATTTTGTCTTTAAAACTCCATATTATGTGAAGTGCATCATCGGCTATCATACCAATTACAACTGAAGATATAACAGACGTTGCAATATCAAAAGGAATAGCAAAACATTTCATTAAAATTACAACCCCTAACAAAGGAAAAAGACTAATTATAGTAGTGATAATACCGATTTTAAAATCACCTGCAAAAACGGACATAACAAGAAGTATGAGTACCACTGCAACAAAAAGACTTTCAAGCATTTCATTTACAATAGTATTCATTTGCTCAATATAAATAGGTAAAAATCCTACAGGTCTTATTATAAGGTCTGTTCCGGCGATTTTATTTTTAATTTCTTTTTGAGCATTTTCAAGCATTTTTTGCATTTCATTTACACTGCCTGATGGAACAGCTATTGCAAGGCGCGAATGTTTTTTGTCTATTGATAAAAAATTAGTGGACAATTGTGCCGCTTTAACAGAGTCAACGGATTTCAATTGTACTATTAAAGGTCGCCATAAGTCATAGCCATAAGCATTTTTAACAAAAGGTAAGGTGTATAATTGTTTGCGTACTTCCGATAATTTTTCCCAGTCGGGTTTTTCAAATTCTTTTTCTCCTTTTTTCTCCACCATAAAATCAATGGTCGTCACTGAACCATAATTTTTATCAATATACTCTTCCGAAAGTCGGACATTATTATCCGGTTTCATAAATCCGATACTATTAGTATCTATTTTAATTGTAGGGAAAATAATTATTCCAACAACAATACAGAGTATCATAATCATAACTACAAACAATGAGATACGAGGAGTTAATCTTTTATAATAACTATCTAATAATTTATTCATCCAATCTTGTTTTTCTATGCGTTCATTTATACCGATGTATCTTACAATTAAAGGAGTTCCTATTGATAATATCACAAATAATCCTACAATAATGCCAAAAGAAGTAAGCATTCCAAATTCATAAATCACACGAATTTTACTTAACATTAAAGAACCAAAGCCTATTATATTTGTTAATGCCGAAGTAATAATTGGAGACATTTTTTTATGTAAATATTTTTCAAGATCGTATGTATGTTTCGTAACTAAATGTATAGCGAAAGAGAAAAAATTAATAATGAAAAGCAGGGGAACTATCATTGTTATCATATTGACCGAAATATTTAACCAGCCATATAAAGAAATAGCAAGCCATAAGGCTAATACAACAATGAAGGAACAAATAAGAAGATAGGATATTTTTTTTAACCTCCACCATAGTAAAAATAAAACCAATACAAAACAGGTGGTAAGTAAATATTTAGAATCTAATGTGCTAAGCCGATTTATTTCATTAAAAATTACTCCCGGACCAGTCAAATCAACTTTTACATTTATTGGTATTTGATTAGTAATTTTCTGAAGTGAATCTAAAACAAGAGGACGGTTTTTATCCCGGTCTTTATTTTGACGAAGCTTCAAAAACAGTATTTCGCCGTTAGAATTTAAAGATTTGAAATACACATCTTCTAATTTTTGGGTGTATTTTTTCCCCATAGATTCTCTAATGGAAGAAAGATTATTTCTTGTGAAAACATCTTCAAATCCATATATATTACGAATGCTATTACTTACTGTTTGTATAAGTTTGAGACGATAATTATCAGATGCCGAATCCGGGAAAGTCAGATATAAAAACATCATCTCATCATTTCCAAAATGCTTAATGAATTCTTCTTTGTCTATCAATTGTGAAGAACCTTTTGGATTCCAATCTTCAGGACTATTATTGATACGAATTTGTAAAATCGGCAAACCGCCAATAATAACACAAAGCGTTAATAATGCTAACAGTAAAGGTTTTCGTGATAAGTATTTTACATATTTCAAATAAAAGTTCATATAGAAAAAGATACGTTATTTATATTAAAACACTTCGCCTAAATTAAAAAAAAATCCTCTCGAACCTTGAATGCCAATACCATAATCAACACAAAAATTGACACGAGAATATTTGTTGACTTTGAATCTTAATCCTCCGCCATAAGCGGGTAAAATCGTTTCAAATTTATTTGTGTTTATTTCAGAAACGGATTGAGCATTTACAAATACAACACCACCTATAAGTCCGTTGCGGGTAATACCAAAACGATATTCCGATTCCAGATATACCATATTTGTTCCCCTGAATCTTCCCTGAATATAGCCTCTTCCAAGGTCATCTCCGGTATCCCAGCCTGTACTTGGCAAATCAAAATAGGGTGTCTTCCCGCCAAAAGTAAACCAGTTATAAGTCCAAAATACTAATACGTTATTGGAACGAGATGAGAGCTTAATATAATTTCTGAAATCTATAATCAAGGATTGCCAATTTTTATCACTTCCTAAATAAGTGGAATTAGTTCGATAGGTAATGCTACTGTATAAACCTTTTAGCGGATTATTTACATTTTTTCTGGTATCATATTTTAAATGTAAAGCTATCCCCGATGAAATTGTTCTGGTCGCGTATTTATTATACTGCTGAAAATCGCCTGTACCAAGTTCTTTGATATTGTAGTGATAATCGAGATTATATCCTGCACCTGCAAAAAAGTTGGAATGTATTTTTTTTAACACCTCCTGATAAACCCTGATGTATGAGTAATCTATTAATTCGGCATTTGACAAAAGTGAATGACCGCCTAAACCATACGTGTTTGTTGGGTATTTATAATAACGCCAATCGCCAAGTAGGTTATACTTATTTCCTTTTGTCCAGACATTTGACCAAATTGGTATAATAATTTGATGATTGAAAAATGAAAATTCCGAAATAGATTCAATGACGGACAAATAAGTGTCCGTATTTTTTCCGGTATAAAAAGATAAATTTGCGGAAGTTACAAAATCTAAACCTGTAACCAAGGTATAACCAACGCCAGGCACAATTGAAAAAAAAGGTTTGCCGGGTTTTACGTTTAAACTATCCGGCATTTCTGAAATCTTTTTCTTAAAGACCTTAAACACTAGATCGGAAGAGCACACGTCTGAACTCCAGTCACTGACCAATCTCG
>ODAK010008633.1_pt1 | contig 10172 bp, 6 predicted proteins | sample 1539591 | NCBI WGS metagenome assembly ODAK01 (sample SAMEA3539303, study PRJEB22396) | soil metagenome | biome: tundra; feature: field; material: soil | place: USA | collected 2010-05 | depth 0.15 m | reverse complement strand
TGCCGGAGAAGATCACCATCGACAAGAGCGGCGCCAACACGGCGGCCATCGAGGGAATGCGCGCTGACTCCGGTGCGGACATCGGGCTGCGCCAGTCGAAGTACCTCAACAACATCGTCGAGCAGGACCACCGGGCGATCAAACGCATCGTGCGACCCATGCTCGGGTTCAAGTCCTTTCGCTGCGCGAGCATCCTCCTCGCCGGCATCGAGACGATGCACATGATCAAGAAGGGGCAGCTCGACCGCCCCACAGCCCAAGCGTCGACCGCAGCATCCCAGTTCTGCTCGCTGGCCTTTTGATCATCGGCTGACCACACCGCTTTTGAAACTAACGCTGCTATTGCGACAGAACCGACCACTACCGCCCTAATTGCCGCAGGCCTTGTCCCAATAGTCGACGACCGTTTCGTCGGGCTCGATGCCGGGAAGCTTCAACATCTGCTCCGGCAGCCCCTGCGCCTTGTAGTTGTCCTTCAGCAGATACCACTGCCCGCGCCAGCGGTAGATGAGATCCTCGAGCTTCTTGATCAGCCTCCTCGCATCGCCCCTGTCGCTGTTGGGAATCATCTTGTCGTCGCCTTTGAGGTCGCTGAGCTCGGACAGAAGCTTTCCCTGGTCGACGTAGAAGGCACCGCACTGCTTCGACAGCCGCAGGCCATCCGCGGCGAGCTGCTTCGGGTCGGCCACCGGTTTCTCACCGCCGAATCCCTTCACGGCGCGGGCCAGATTCTCACGGACCAGCTCGAGCTTCTGGATCATTTCCGCGCGGGCGGCGGTGTTGGAGAAGTCCTTGCAGGCGCCGATCTCCGACATCAGCGAGTCGCAGACCTTCAGGAGCCGCGCGCACTCCGCCTTCGCCTTGGCCTGACTCTTCGCGCCGATCGCATTGATCTTGTCGACGAGGCCATCGTCGGTCACGGTTTCATAGTCTTCCTGCAGGCCGCGGATCGAATCGGGGAACTCGAACGCGCTTCCCATCGTGGCGTGGTAGCCGCCGCGCGCGATCCGCCGCACAGTTTCCAGACGCTCGACGCTGTCGCCGCCGATAAAGCGGGTGAGCTGCTCGGCCACTGCGCCGGGTGCGCCCTTGGCCTTAGCGATCTCGATACCGGCTCTCTTGAGGTCGTCCTTCTCGTCGGCGCGCCGATGCATCCCGACCCAGGCGTCCAGGCTCCGGCAAGCCACGCCACCGAGCCGCTTCAGATCCTTGTTGCTGAGCTTAAGGCCGCTCACGTCGTGCGTTGCCGAATCGTCTTCCTCGCCGTCGGCCAGGCCGGTGAGCGCCCCCGTCTGCGGACCTTTTCCCGCCAGCTTTTCCTGCCGCTTCTTCATGCGCTTGTCGCGCGAGCGGCTGTTGTGGTTGTCGTTCTGGGTAGTGGTCATCGTCATCTTGGCGGTACCGTCGCCATCGATCTCGGCCACGGCATCGTCGTTCTTCGAGTCCGCCAGGCCGCCCAGCTTGCCGCCGATGTTCGCGTGCGCCGCCACCGTCTTGCTGAGGAGCTTGCCGTCCACGTCGGATTTGGTTTTCTCGTCGACGCCGTGGCCCTCGCCCATGCTGAAGACGTTGATGCCCGCAACCGACACGCCCGTGTCCAGACTCTCAGCATCGGACGTGCCTTCCAGCTTGCCGGTGACGGTGACCTTGCCCTTGTAAAGGCCGATGAACACGGCGTACTGCTGCTGGCTTTCGCACTTGCCGAGCGCCTCGAGAATCTTGCCATCGGGGTCGGCCTTCGGATCGATCGTGATCGAGTAGCCGAAGCTCGTCTTGTGGACGGTCGTCTTGCCGACGTTCACGCCCATGCCGAGCACCGACATCGAGCCCGACTTGTTCTTCTCCTCGCCGTGCTCCGACTCGGCTTCCGCGTCGATCCCGCCGCTCGCGTTGCGCTTGACCTCGAGCGACTTCGTGTCGGTGTCCGTCTCGCCGTAGCCGACACCGACCCCCTTGCCTCCGACCTTGCCGGCGATGCCGCCGGTCTTCGTTTCGGTCAGCTTGACCGAATCGCCGGTGTTGACGAGGCTGTCGGCGATGTTGCCCGATTCGTAGATCTGGCGGGCCGCGCTCCAGCCCTGCTTCACGCCGGCGGCGATGACCAGGAACTCGCGCCCTGTGGCCGCGGCCTTGCTGCCCTTCGAAGCCGCTTCCAGCGCCTGGGTGTAGAGGCCGAGATCCTTCTCGGCGAGCATGTGCGTGACGACCATCGTCTGATCCTTGCCGCCTTTGAGCTCGACGCTGGCCGAACCCTTGGCGCCTTCCTTCTGTCCGAGACCTCCGGACAAGGCGACCGAAGCGCCGAAGCTCACCGTCAGCGTTACCGGATACATCGGCGGGTCGCCACTCGGCTTGCCGACGTTGCAGACGACGTTCGCATGCAGGCCCGCCACGAAGCCTGCCTGCATGCCTCCCTTGGAGGTGATCTTCTTGCCGCCTTCCAAGTTGCCTGCGGCGCCGACGCCGTCGTTGCCGGCGATCAGGCCACCGCTGGCCTTCTTGTCGGTCGTGCGCTCGGTGCCCGATTCGCTGGTGTGCGTGACGCTGCTGCTCTCCGTCGCCGTGAGCTTGCCTCCTTCTCTCTCGAAGCCCTTCTTGGCGGTGACCGATGTGCCGGAACCGTCGAAGTTGGTCTTCTTGACGGTCTGCGTCTGGGAGGCGCCCTTGGCGCTGAACTCGGTGGCCTTGCTCGTCTCGAGGGCCGACTTCCTGCCGTCCGGAAGCCCGATCTCGGTCTTCTTCGATTCGTCGATCGAGACCTTGCCGGTGAGCGAGACGTTGGTCTTTTTTTCCCTGGAAGTGCGCGCGGTGAGGTTGGCGCTGCTCACCTCCTTTTCGCTCGACTGCGTCGAGGTGACGCCGTGCAGGTCGATCTGCGACGCGTCGCGCCTCTTCTCGACCGTGGCCTTGCCGATCTCGTAGGAAGTGCGCGTGGTGGTGACGTCGCGCTTGAGCGGGTTCTCGTTGTAAGAGTGCAGACCGAGCCCGTTGGTCTCCACCTGCTCGGTCACCTTGCCGCCGGCGCGATTGCGCGCGAGCACGGCCACCAGCTCCTCCCGCTTGCTGCCGGCGTTGCCGATCGCCTGGAGGTCGGCTTCGATCTCCGCTAGATCGCGCTCCACTTCCTTCTTCTTCTTCGCCACCAGAGCCTGTTTCGCGGCGAGTTGCTTCTTCGCCTCTCCTTTTGCCGCCTCGGCCAGCGTCTTGAGCTGGGGCTCCGCTTTCTGCAGTTGCAGTAGCAGGTCGGCCTTCTCCTTGCGCTTCGCCTCGATCTCCGTGCGTAGGTGCAGTGCTTGGGCGCGCAAGTCCGAGGCGTCGCCAGCGGCCCGCGCGCCGCCGCCCCCAGTATTAGACGCGCCGGGTTTCGCCCCGGCACCTCCGCCCGCCGCGGCCGGCCCGGTAGCCATCGGCAGAAAATGCTTGGGCACCGGAAGTTTCAGAGCCTGAAGCAGCGACATGACACAACTCCGGTTTGCGACGTGAAGCCGACTAGAAACTCCCCCGTATGCTATAGCGTATTTCTACACAGAAACCAGCCGCTGCCCGGACGAGAACGGGTTGCGAAAGCGGCGCCTTCGGCATGTGCGCCGGGCGCCAACGATCGAAATGATCGACGGCCTTGTCCGCTCGGATCCACCAAATGCGTTTGTCGTTTCACTTGAGGGACCGAGCCGAAACATAGCGTCACGCCAGCTACAACTGCGGGCCGGCAGACGCGGATTGGAGTTCGTGCCATGGATGGATTGCTACCGACCATAGTTGACATTCACCGGCAGACGCGTTCGGCATTGACTCGAACCGCCAGGCGAATGGTGCTACCGAGCCGGGCTTTACCAACCCAGAATTTTGAGGCATCTCGAAAGCGGTCACTCGTGAACGTCAGGTGGTGGCCGGGACGCGGTATTGGTTGCCGACAGCTTCATGGCGGTCCCCCACGACCGACAGGTTCACGGCAACGCGATCAGGTCAGTGATGACCCGCCCTCGACCCAAAGCGGAGCAAGGCGTCAGCCATTTGGCTTCCTGAAAGAAGACCGTCAACTTTAGTGACTCAGACGCACCCGCGTCAGCGCACGGATATCAACCGCCTTCCTGAATGGCCGACTGAATTTCTCGCTTCACCGCATCGTAATTTTTCGCCGCGCTATCCCCGGCGGCCAGCGCCTTGTTCAGGACAGCAGGAATCGACCGGATAAGCTTGTCGAGGACGATGAATTCCGGTATCAGCGGCAGGACGCCGGCCATCAGCTCGTCATAGCCTTTCTTGACCTCTTCGATTCTCGCTGCGACTTTCTCGACCTTCTCCTTGCCTTCGTAGATATCGTGGACATCCAACACGGCGGTAATGGCGGCTGCGGCCACGCCGATGCTCTTGGAACCGCCCTTCAATTTCTCGATTGCCTCTTTTCCATGCTCGCTGAGTTCAACGAACTCCCCAGCGTCGCCAGCCACGAATACGACCGTCCCCGTCACCGTCCCCTCGCCAAGGCTTCGGTCGATCACGATGTGAGCCACCATCCCTCCGCCAGCGGCCAACACCTTCACCAGCGTGGCTTCAGGGACGAAGATCGTGGTGAAGACCGACACCGCGATATTGAGTGCCGTTTTGACTTCGGCTTTGGTAACCGCCGATTCGGCCTCCTCGAGCTGCGTCATCAACCGATTGAGCTGAAGCTGGAACTTCTGTGCGAGCTGGAACTTCTTCACTCTCATCACGAATGCCAGAAACGGTGCCAGGAGCTTCGCGAAATCAATCGCGATCAAGGCCTCCAACCGTTCATTGGCCCGCTGGAGCGCGCCAATCCGCAGTGAATAGATGTCATAGGCCGCGAGCAGCTTCTTCGGATCGCCACGACCCAGAACGATCTGATTCCACTCAGAATTGAACACGCCGCGGGCATTCTCGCAGTCCGACCCATCGGCCTCGTACTGAGTGCGCACCTCTGGTGCGAGGTAGGTGAACACGCCGTCGCTGAGGTGCGACTTCCATACGCGGTCGGCCTCTTCGGCGTCCGCCTCCATCGCTTCAATCAGCCTTTCGAAATCCGGGTTGTTGACCAGGGACGCGCCGCTGGGCGCGGGTTGACCCGGTTGGCCTGCCGCGTCCGCCGATTGACCGGATGCCGCCTGGCCAGCGCTCTGAACCGGAGGTGCCGCAGCAACGGCGCTCGTGTATTTGGAAACCTGCACACCAATGCTTGGATGTGCCATCCATTTGTCTTGCGCAGTGGTTTGCTTGCTGTCACCCACAATGAATTCCTGATTTGGTCAGACGCTTCAGGCAATTGCCTTCGCCGCATCCGTCAATCCCCCAGCCAAAAGCGCCTTGAGGTTGGTTTCCACGCCGAACGGGTTCTCGTCCATGTGCGCGATGAGCGGCTCGCTCTTCACGTAATTGATGTACTCCGTAAGGAGTGACTTCGCGTTTTTCAGTTCGGTCTTTCGGGCGCCGTCATCCGCCGCTTTGCTGGCGTTCGCCAACGAATCCGCCAAACGGTGACCCACGTTGTTCAAGACCTCGTCCAGCTTGACCAGACCTTTGTCGATTTCCTGCAGTAGTTCTGGATGTCCATCCGAATAGTGCGTTTGAATCGACTTCTTGAGTGCCATGATTCGCTCGTTGGCTTGACGATGGGTCTGACGCCACGTCTCGGCCGCTTGAGACAACTTTTCGGTCTTGATAGCGGGAGCCACCGTCTTCGCCTCGGCCACGCTCTTACCGGGTCCTCGCTGCGGGAGTGGGAGGTCAAGCGCTTGCAACAGACTCATCGTCACTCTCCAACGTGCGCGAAGCATCTATTGTGCTTCTCTTGAATTTCGAGTGGGTACCGGAATCGGGCATTGGGCGTCTGGGCGAGGTCAAGGGCGGGCGCAGCCCGGCGCAGTGAACCCTTGACGCCGACCGCACGGCGGTGCGCTGCCCTCAGGTCGAATGCGGCATGCTGTCGCATTCGACCTGACAAGCAAGGCGGCGACATGCACGACAAGCTCCTCGAATCAGCGCCGGGTATCAGCGCCCCGTGGTCCGTCAAGTCCGTCGACTTTGATGGGGCGGCCAAGCGGCTGACGGTGCTGATCGACTTTGCGCCCGCTACTCGCGTTGGCGTGCCGGGGCAGCCGGGTGTCCATCCTGTTCGCGACACGGTGGCCAAGGACTACCGGCACCTGAACTTCTTCCAGCACGAGTGCCATCTTCGGGTTCGCACGCCGCGCGTGACGTTGCCCGACGGCTCGGTGCGCCTGGTCGAGCAGGAGTTCGCCGGTCGCCTGGCGGGATTCACGTTGCTGTTCGAGGCGCTAATCCTGATGTTGGCGCAGCGGATACCGTTTGCAGCCGCCGCCCGTATCGTGGACGAGTCGTCGTACCGGGTCATGTGCAGCGACGCACGTATGTCAACTTGTCGAAAATATGCGATCGTCCCGACTTTGGCTGCGCAGTGGACAGTCGATAAACGAGCCGTTCTCGCCGCCGAGCGTGAACTCAAGCAACGGCGGCCGGCCGTGCGTCACTTGCGCAAAGTGGTCGGTGTCGCCCCCGGCGATCGCTACGCGCAGCCGGCTGCCGGCCTGCAGCGTCCATGAGACGGGCAACAACGCGAACCGCACGGTCTCGGCGATGCCCGGCCGCATCAATTGGGCGTGCGCGCGGCGATAGCTGCGGTAGGGCCAGCGCACGTTGTAGCTTGGAGGCGGCGGCGCTTCGGCGCGGTGCAGCAGGCGCAGCAATCCCTCGGTGATGTACCAAGAGCGGCCGTCGGCATCCACCTCCGACAAATACACGAAGACGCCGGCGTCATGCTCGGATGTGGCCACATGCAGCTGTACGACGGCGTGGCCCGACAGTTCGGTCGCCTGCCCGAAAGCTGGCGTCGCGAAGGTCAGCATGCGGTCTTCGCGGCCGTGCCAATCCTTGTAGTAGTCGGTGATGGCAAGCGCGCCGAGCCGCTCGAAGCGGCTGTGGGCGCCCGTGCCGGTCGTAAAGCTGGCCTGGTATGGGGCCACGGAGGTGTCGGCTGGCGCTTGGGGCGACAGCTGGCCTTCGGGTGCCAGATGCAGCCGCATCAGCGCATCGTGCGGCGGCCAAGTGGTAGCGGCCTGCCACTTCTCGCCGCGCACGTTATGGAAGTGCACCGGCGCCTCGTCGCGGATGCCAGTGTTCATACCCGCCAGGTGCTCGTCGAAGAAGCGCAGCACTTCGCCAAGCACCGAGAACTCGGGCTGCGCTGCGCCGTCGCGCCAAGGCGAGCCGTTGGTACGGGCGCCGTGGTCCCAGGGACCCAGCAGCAGCCGGTTGTCGGGGCCGAGGTTGCTCAGGAAACGCGCGATGCTGCCGTTGACGAAAGCGCTGCCGTCGTACCAGCCCGACACCGACAGGACGTTGACCTGCCTCGGCACGTCGGTCAAGTACCAGTAGGGGCTGAAGGCGCCGCTGTGCAGCGTCGGGTCGTGTGACGCGGCCTCTTCGCGAAAGGCGAATTCGGGCGCCAAGTCGCGCATGCGAAAACTGTCCTTGTGCTGCTCGAGCGCGGCGGCCGCGAGCGTGCCATCGGCATCGGCGTCTACCGGCGCGGGGCCGGCATAGCGCTTGTCGTTGAAGTACGGGTAGAGCGTGAGCTTGTCGCGCAGATCGAGGTCGAGCGCGCTAACCAGCGCGTCATAGTTCTCGGTCACCGTCGTGCACTTAATGCCGCCAGGGAACACGTGGTCGGCGTAGGTGTCATGCACCGCGCACAGCGGCGCGATCGCCTTGACGGCAGGGTGGCCGGTGGTGGCCAGAAAGCACGCCGCCGCGCCTAGGTACGAGATGCCGGTCGAACCAATGACGCCGCTCGACCAGGGCTGGGCCACGATCCAATCGGCAATTTCGCGGTGGTCGTCGCGTTCGCGCGGCGAACGGAAGCAGTCGCGCGTGCCGAAGCTCGCGCCGCAGCCGCGCACGTCCACCGTCACCAGCGCGTAGCCGCGCGGCACAAAGAAGTCGCGGTAGATGGCGATGTTGGGTGCGGGCTCCGCCCCCTGGCCCGTAACCTTGAAGCGGCGGTAGTAAGGCGTGAAGATCGCGATGGTGGGCAGGCGCTGCACCGGATCGGCTTGGGGGCCTGCGCGCAGGTACACGTCTAGAGCCAACCGCACGCCATCGCGCATGGTGACGTAGGACGAAGTCGGTGCACCTACCGCAAACGTGGCGGGGCGCCTGTTCAAATATTGGGAGGGAGGGATAAGCCAGGCTTGGCCGGCGTCGTCTCGATCAGACATGAGGCCCTTCGAGTAGAGGAAATGTCACTAAGATGGCCTTGAGGGCATTGTGCCAGCCAAGTTTTTACACCTCAAGGTTCTCGCTCCATGCGTACTTCCCGCCGCGTGCTTCTCGGCTCGCTTGCATCCGTTGCCCTCGTCTTTGCCGGCGGGCCTGCTGCGGCACAGATCTTTCCAGCACGCCCGATCAAGCTGGTGATTCCGCAAGCCCCTGGTTCAGGCGCGGACGTGACAGGTCGCATGCTGGCCGACTTCATGTCCAAGGATCTGAAGCAGTCGGTGGTGATCGACAACAAGCCCGGCGCCAACGGCATCATTGCCTCGCAGGCGGTGCAGCGCGAGCAGCCAGACGGCTACACCGTGCTGCTGACAAGCGTGTCGTTAGTAAGCTTCAACCAGTTCCTTTACAAGAACGTACCCTACGACCCGTTGAAGGACTTCACCTTCGTCGCGCCAGTGGCTAACGCGGGCTTCGTGCTGGTGGCAAGCCTCAACAGCGGCATAAAGTCGTGGGCCGACCTGGTGAAGAAGGCTAAGGCCGAGCCCGACGTGCTCACCTTCTCGAGCGCGGGCGTCGGCAACTCGACGCATCTGTATTCCGAGATGATCGCCTTGCGCTCGGGCATAAAGCTGCGACACGTCCCGTATAAGAGCTCCGGCCCGGCGTTGATGGCGGTGGTGTCGAGCGAAGTCGACCTGATGACCGTGACCACCGCCACCGGGCTGGCCCAGATCAAGGCCGGCAAGGTCGTGGGCCTGGCGCAGTCGGGCGAGAAGCGTTCGCCGCAGCTGGCCGACCTGCCACTGCTGAAGGAATTGGCGCCCGACATTCCGGCGCTGCCGGGCTGGTACGCACTGGTAGGCCCGTCCGACATGGACGCCAAGGTCACGCAGACACTGGCCGCCTCGGTCAACCGCTTCCTGACCGACCCGGTGATCAAGCAGAAGCTGATCGACCAGTTCCTGTTCCCGATCCCGGGCACGCCGGCGGACATTCAGAAGCGCGCGGAGAACGATGCGCGTATCTGGGGTGGCCTGATCCGGGATCTGAAAATCCAGATCGATTGAGCAGAACGACGGTGGACTTCAATCCACCTTCACGACCGAGTTCTTGACGATCTTGCCCCACTTCGCACCTGTAAGGTGGGGGCCGCTCGCTAGTCTCCAAAGCTTGGGGCCCAGACCGGGGCGCGACCTGGAGCAGCATCGGGTCTGGCCGTCCATCAAGAAGTCTTGGCAGCGGCATGAATAGTCTTCTACACCTTCGCCAGCTGCTTGCCTGTGGCTGACCGTACGGTCGCCTGCGGTGTTGTTGTACAAGACTGATGGTGTCTCCAGGCGAACATCGACAAGACTATCCGGGGGGTTTGTACAAGAGTCAGGGGGTGTTTGTACAAGACTAGTCGTCAGCGCCCGGCGCCCGCGTACCGGAGGCCACCGGGCGTTTTTGTCACCCGGTGAGAAATTAGTCAGAAGTTCTGAGAACCTACAGCATTGTAGGGACTCAGAACTGCCGACGAAACGCGATCGACGTAGCTACGGCTTAGTCACCTGTTCTGCAGCGGCAGTCCTAGCTATTCGCAGAACTTCTGACTATTTCCTACTGGCATCGTCGTCCGCAAGCCGCATGGCCCGTGTGGGCTCGAGCAGCTTTTGGTCGGTCCCGCCGCACGCGTCGTCAGGCGTTGGGTCGCCCTGCACATATGGCGGCTTCCCGGAAACGCCAACGGAACGCCGAAGGCCGGCAGCCGGTAGAGTCGAGATGTGGCGCGGTGGCCGTGGTCGAGGTCGTCGGTCATCACCACCAACGTGGCACCGGCCGATCCCCTCGCCATTGCTCCGTCTCCACATCCCGCTCATCGAACCGGACATGCAGATCTCCCGCATCCGGCTCTCGGACAAGACCTCACGCCTTCA
>ODAK010008632.1_pt1 | contig 10175 bp, 8 predicted proteins | sample 1539591 | NCBI WGS metagenome assembly ODAK01 (sample SAMEA3539303, study PRJEB22396) | soil metagenome | biome: tundra; feature: field; material: soil | place: USA | collected 2010-05 | depth 0.15 m | reverse complement strand
ACGCTCGGTTCCTCGGGGTCGGCGCTCACCGCCTGGGCAAGCGGGGAATGCGCTTGCAGCAGGGCGTCATATCGCTGCCAACCCTCGGCCGCGCCCTGCGTCACCACCTTCAGACGCAAATCGTGGCGCAGAAATTCCGGCGTGACGCGATCGAGGAATTGGTGCTGGATGAAGGCGGCGGCAGGGGTGCAGTCGGCCGCCGTGTCGATTAATTCGCGCGCGGTGGTCAGAATGTTCACCGGAACGCAGATGACGCCGGCGAGGCTGCAGGCGATGTACATCTCCACGATTTCGCGCGAATTGCCCATGAGGAGCATGACGCGCGCTCCGCGCGCGATTCCTGCGGCGACGATGGCGCTGGCAATGCGGCCGGCACGGTCGTAGCTCGCGCCGTAGCTCTGTGCGGATCCGTCAGGCAGGATCAGGTGCGTCCCGCTGCGCAGGGTGCGCGCATTGTGCCGAAAGAGAAGGTCGATGCGATTCAAGGGTGCGACCACTGTCTTCTCCTTAGCTGTTGCAAAATGAGGGGATCGGTCCCCTCATATTCCCCTAGATCGGCCCGTTGCAAAATAAATTTTGCATTCGATGCTTGTTGTGCTTCAGATCGCCATGCGCTGGCCGCCGTCTACGTAGTAGGTCTCGCCGGTGCAGAAACCGGCTGCGTCGGAAGCGAGGAAGGCGACGAATTCCGCGATTTCCTCGGGCTCGGCAACGCGCCGCAGCGGAATGCGCCGCAGCACCCAATCGCGCTTGCGCTCATCCGCGAGCACCTCTTTGGAAATGTCGGATCTGACATAGCCCGGCGCCACGCAGACGACGCGAATATTGTCGCCGGCCCAGTCATAGGCCAAGGCCCGAGTGAGGCCATCGATTCCCGCCTTCGATGCGCAATAGGCGGCAGTTCTGGGAAAGGCGATGGCGCCGGCGAGCGAACCGATGTTGATGATTACGCCGCCGCGGCCGCGCATCGACGCGTGGGCTGCGCGCGCAAGCGCGAATTGGCTGACGAGATTGACCTGCAGCGTCTCGGCAAATTCCTCTGGCGTGAGTTCCTCCGGGCGGCGCTCCACGACGATCCCGGCATTGTTGATCACCGCGTCGATGGCGCCATGCGTTTGTACCGCATGTTCGGCGAAAGCCTGCAGCGATGCGTTCGATTTTGCATCGCCGACGAAGACGCTTGCTTGCGCGCCCAGCGCGCGAACCATGTGTGCCGTTTCTTCCAAGGCCGCGCTGTCACGTCCAAAGCAGGCGAGCGCATAGCCGCGCCGCGCCAGCGCGAGCGCGATGGCGCGACCGATATTGCGGCTCGCGCCAGTGACCAATGCAAGCTTGTGCGCGGCCATCGCTAAATGAGTCTTAAACTTTGGCGTAACGCGTGCCGGGCTCCGGCAGGGTAAATACGCGCTTGTTCCAGCCCTCGGGCGAGAGGTCCTAGGCGCGCGCGAGGAGGTTGCCGGCGGCATTGTTGATGAGAACGTCGATGCTGCCGGTTTCCTGTACGACTTGCTCTATGGCGGCCTCGACGGCGTCGGGCTTGCGGATGTCGAGGGGGCAGAGCAGCGCTTGGCCGCCTTTCGCCTCGATCGCGCGGGCAGTCTCCTGCAACAGGTTCTCGCGTCGTCCCGCAAGCGCGACGCGCGCGCCGAGTTCCGCCGCCCGCAGGGCGAAACCCCTGCCTATGCCTGTGCCCGCGCCGGTGATGAAGACGGCGCGTGCCAAAAAGCTAGCCGGTGCGAGCATGCTCACCCCTCAATTAAAAAGAAATGCAGACTAATAAAATGGACGTACTTTAACGCCGCGGCAACTGCCAAGTCAATAGCCGGGCTTTGAAAAAGCTTGCCTGAATAAGACGATACGCCATAACCTCATAGAGAAATATGCACCTGGACAGCGACGGACAGGTCACTCGATGAAGCCGAAAACGGATGCTGCATTGCAATGCACGTAAAATGAAATGCTCGTTGACAAAATGAAACTATTCTGATTATTCTGCGATTTGGCAAACAGGCTCAGCGGGGCGTTCCGGATGCAAAGCGGGAACCTGGGACAGGGCGACGCGGCAGCGGCGCAGGCGGTGCTTTATCGTGTCGAATCCGGGATAGCGAGCATTACGCTGAATCGCCCCGAGCGACGCAATGCCCTGTCGATAGCGGCGGCCGAGCGCCTGTATCAAATCTGGGGTGAAATCGACGCGAACGACAGCGTGCGCGTGGCGGTGCTCACCGCGGCGGACTGCGGCACCTTCTGTGCCGGCATGGATCTGAAAGAAGCGGCGGAAATCAAGCGCGAGCGCAACTGCGACATTCTCGATGTGCTTACCGATCCATTCTACGAGCGCATGCGCTCGGTCAGCAAACCGATCATTGCCGCCATGACTGGCCATTTCGCCGCGGGCGGCATGGTGCTCGCGCTCAATTCGGATTTGCGCGTCGGCCTGGCGGGGACCAAAGGCGGCATTACCGAAGCCAAACTGGGACGCGGTTCGCCCTGGGCGGTGCCGATGCTGTGGATGTTGCCCCAACCGATACTGCTGGAGATGACGCTTACCGGCGAAATGGTCGACATCGAACGGCTACATGCACTCGGCTTCGTCAACTACGTCGAGCCTACGCCGGACGCCGTGCGCCAGCGGGCATACCAGTTGGCGGCGCGCATACGCGACAATGCGCCCCTGACGGTGCAGGCGGGCAAGGCGAGCCTGCTCGCCGCCATGAGTCTGGGCTGCGAAGGCGGATTTGCCCGGGCGAAAGAGATTTACAAGCCCGTCTATGCCAGTGAAGATGCGCAAGAGGGGCCGCGCGCTTTTGCGGAGAAGCGCGCGCCGCGCTGGCACGGGCGCTGACACGCGAAGATGGAGCTGACCATGACTAGAAAAGTCGCGCTGATCGGAACCGGCGCAATACCCATCGGCCGCCATCAGGTCGCGGAAGACGCCGAGTTGCAGGTACTCGAACACGAGATCCTCAGTCGTATCGTCATCGAGGCGATAGCCGATGCCGGTGTGACCAAACAGGACATCGGTTCGATGGTGTTCTCGTTACCACGCGCCTATACCCGCCAGAAATACTTCGGTACCTTTATGGCAAATTACCTGCGGCTGCCCTGTTCGGGCTCTGTCCTGGAGGTGCTCGGCAATGGCATGACCGGCGGCTGGGCATTCGACCAGGCGGCCAACGACATACTGCTTGGCCGGGCGGATGTGGCTTTGGCGCTCGGTATCAACATGGAAAGCGCGATCTCCGCTGGCGAGCACATGATGAGCAGTATGCGCGCGACCGGCGATGTGGACTTCCATTCGTCGGCCGGTTTCACGCCGATCGCATGGTACGCCATGGATGCGATGCGCTACATGCATGAATACGGCGCGACACGCGCCGAACTCGCCAGCATTGCCGTAAAAAACCGCTTTCACGCATCGCTGAATCCCTTGGCGCAATACCGAAAGCTGATCACGCTCGAGCAGGTGCTTGAGCAAAGGCTGATCGTCGAACCGCTCGGCCTGTATGAGGTTCCGTCTCGCGCGGATGGGGCCGTGTGCCTCGTGTTGGCATCCGAGGACGTAGCGAAAGCGCTGGGCAGGCCTTATGCGCTCGTGACCGGTCGTGGTTTTTATCACGAAGGGGCGCATCAGATCAGCGAGGTGCCGAACGACATGATCGCATTCGAATCGGTGCAACGGGCGGCGGCGAATGCCTATAGCCAGGCTGGAATCGGCGCGGGCGAACTCGATTTCGCGGAAATTTATGCACCTTGCACCATCGTAGAGGCACTGGTCACCGAGGCAATCGGCGTGGTTCCACGCGGCCGTGGTGCGAAGGCGGCCGCAGCCGGAGAGACCATGCTCGGCGGTCGCGTACCCGTCAGCACCTCGGGAAGCCTGCTCTCGTGTGGGCATCCGCCGTATGTGACGCCGCTTTACGGATATGTCGAAATGGCCGCGCAACTGCGCGGCCGCGCTGGCGAGCGCCAGGTCTCCGGCGCCGCTATCGGAGCGATCACCTGCGAGCTTGGCAACTACAATGCGGCATTGGTCCACGTGATGGAGGCACGATGAAGCTCGACATTATTTCTGTAGCAAGCAAGCGCGCCTACCCGCCACGCGTATCGGAGTTTACGCGATCGTTTTGGAATGCACTAGCGGATGGTCAGCTCATTACGACACAATGCCGCAGTTGCGATAAATTTTCGTTTCCCCCCAAGCCGATCTGTCCGCATTGCTGGTCGGCCGACGTCGCCTGGAACGAACTGCGCGGCAGCGGACTTTTGTACTCGTGGACCCGCATTCATGCCGCGCCGGCCGTGTTTGCGGCGGAGGCACCGTACGCGGTAGGCATCGTGGATCTGGATCAAGGCGTGCGGCTGGCATGTCGCCTGGTAACGCACGAGCAGGTCCAGCCGGTCATCGGCGGGCGTGTCGAAATGGTTGTCCTCGCATATCGCGACGGCCCACTACTGGCGATGCGGTCAGTCTGAATGAAAGGAGTGAACGATACATGGAAGTCGCGTTGAACCCATCGCATCGGTCTGGCGCTCGGAAGCTCTGCACATGTAGCCAGATGCACAGGTCGATCTACTCGGCGGGCGACTGCGCCGGCCAAGGCGGAATGTTTGAGGCCACACGCGGCCAAAACTAACACTAACGGAGAAAGCAATGGAAAGCAGTTTCAACTTGTTTGGCATGAACGAACATCAGCGCATGATTCGGGAGAGCGTCCTGGCGCTGCTCGCCCGCGCGTTGCCGAGAGAAAAAATCAAAGAGCTCGATGCGGCCGGGAAGTTTCCGCACGAAGCCTATCGTGCCCTCGCGGACGCGGGATGGATGGGGCTGCCTTTTCCGGAAGCCTATGGCGGCATGGGTGGCAGCCACAAGGATCTGGCCGTGCTTGCCGAGACGCTCGGCTATTATTACAACGGCATCTCCAACGCCTACATGGTTTCGGTAATCTACGGCGGCATGCACCTGCTGCAGTCGGACGACGAGAAGATGAAGCAGAATTTGATTCCGCGCATCGTGAGCGGCGAAATTCTTTGCGCCATTGGAATCACGGAGCCGCAAGGAGGTTCGGATGTGGCCAACATCAAAACGCGGGCCGTGCGCGACGGAGACCAGTACGTTATCAATGGCAGCAAGGTTTTCATCACGGATGCGCATGTCGCCAACTACGTAATCCTCGCGACCAAGACGCAGGCGGACGCCGGTCAGCGCGGCTTGACGCTATTTCTGGTCGATACGAAGACCCCGGGCATAAGCATCCGGCCTATGGATATGCTCGGCGGCCGCACCACCCACCAGAACGAGATTTTCTTCGACGATATGCGCGTTCCGGCCGCGAATATGATCGGCAAAGAGAACGATGGCTGGCGCCAATTGATGAAGGGGCTAAACATGGAGCGGATGTGCATTGCCGCTCAAAGCGCCGGCAACACTCAGGCGATCGTCGACTATACGGTTGACTACGCAACGCAGCGTATCCAGTTCGGCCAGCCAATATCGCACTTCCAGGTCACCCAGCATCGCATCGTCGACATGCGGATCATGGCGGAGAACGCCAGGCTGATCAGCTATCGTGTCGCCGACATGCTCGACGCAGGCATCGATCCAGTCATAGAGACGTCGATGGCAAAGATAGTTGCGACCGACAACAACTTCATCTGCGCCAACCTCGGACTGCAGATCTTCGGCGGGGCCGGTTACACCATGGATTACGATATCCAGAGGTACTTCCGGGATTCGCGTGTCGGGCCGATCGGCGGTGGTACGAATGAGATTCAGCGCAATATCATCGCCAAGAGAATGGGGCTGTGAAGGATCATCGTTCTACCCTGTGGAATCGGTCACTGGAAGATTGCTCTATCGGCTGAAGTCGAGGACTGGTGGGGCTGCGTGCCAGTCTCCCCAAGATGTGGAGCGGTGAAGCGTGGTGTATGCATAGTTCTAGACGCACACGAGGCAGTTCAACGCCTCGTCCTCTGTTACGAGCGTCCGACTGCCGGATCCCGAGTGAAAAGCAAAGTCACCCTGGCAAAGCCGGGGGGTGGCTCACGGGGTTAAACTCCGGTTCCCGTGCTTGCGACTATCGGGACGGGTGATTGCGTCGATCTGCCGTCGCCCGCGAGGTAGAACTCTACCGGGCACGGGGCAAGCGCCAGTAAACGAAATGGAGGTCATTAATGCAGCAGTCCCAGGTGTTCTACGCTGCGGATGCGATGCTCGATAGCGAGCATCTCCAGTTCCGCAGCGCGTTTCGCCGATTTGTCGAGGAACGGCTTGCGCCGCTGGCGGCGCTCGGGGAGCGCGAGCGGCGTTTCCCGCTGGAAGTCTATGAAGAACTGCGCCAAGGTGGTTACTTGGCGCCCGGCTGTCCGGAGGAAATTGGTGGGTGCGGTGGAGATATCCTGGCCGGCTGTGTCTACTACGAGGAACTCAGCCGCATCCCCGCCGGGGTGTCTGCAGGCGTCTTCGCGCATCAACATCTGGCGCTCAAACCGCTGCAGACTCTGGGGAGCGACGTGCAAAAACGCGAATACCTGCTGCCGGCAGTGCGCGCCGAGCGCATCGGGGCATTCGCCCTTACCGAACCCGACGCGGGAAGCGACATTATGGGCATACGCACACGGGCTCGCCGCGACGGCGACGATTGGATTATCTCGGGCAGCAAGTTATATATAACAAACGGGACCATCGCTGATTTTATCCTGGTCGCGGCTCGAACCTCGCCCGAGCGTCGCCCCGATGCGCTTTCCTTATTCATCGTCGATGCGCGCAGTGCCGGGGTTTCCGCAAGCCCGCTTGACAAGCTCGGCAATCACTCGTCTTCCACCGCACTCATTGCCTTCGACGATGTTCGTATTGGGCCGGACCAATTGCTGGGCAAGGTGGGGGGCGGCCTGACGCAGCTGAAAGCGACGCTTTCTTCTGGCCGGATTCTTCAGGCGACCCGTGGCTTGGGAATTGCGCAGATCGCAATGGAAAAATCCATGAGCTATGCCCGGCAGCGGCAGGCCTTTGGACGGTTTATAGGTGAGTTCCAGGGCGTCGGGTTCAAGGTCGCCGAGATGGCCGCCCGTATCGAGGCCGCACGGCTCATGATCTACAGCGCAGCGCGCTCGCATCTGGCGGGTGCAGATGCAGGAGTAGGCGCGTCGATGGGAAAATTTCTCGCCGCAGATGCGGTGACGTACGCCGTCCGGGAGGCAGTGACCATTCACGGCGGCTACGGTTACATGGAGGAGAGCGGCTTGCCGCGGCTATACCGGGATGCGCCCGAGTCGTATATAGGGGAAGGCACGCCCGAAATACAGCTGCGTATCATCGCTCGCGCTATGGGCTTGAAGTGCTGAGCATATTGTTGCTCGTGCTCGGTTTCGTGCGGGCAGCAGCGGTTAGGAACAGGCTTATTCGAAGGGCCATCTGCGTGGTCGGCGTTTTTGTTATCCTGGAATCGTTGGCTCTGGCTACAGCGCGTAAGCGACTTTCATACCCTGCTCCATGGCCCTTAGGGCATCAATTTCCTCGGCGCACTCCGCGCCGCCGATCAATTTCGCTTCGATATCCTTCGCAGCCAGCTCTGCGCGCAATGCGTTGACCGGCTCCTGTCCGGCACAGAGCACCACATGGTCGACTTCAAGCAATTTGGGCCGGCCTTCATGCAGGATGTGCAAGCCCTGATCGTCGATGCGTCGATATGAAACGCCGGTAAGGACGACAATGCCGCGGCGCGCGAGTTCCATGCGTATCGCCCAGCCGGTGGTGGCGCCCAGGCTCTTGCCTGGCGGCGTCGGCTTTCTTTGCAGCATGACTATTGTGCGCGGCTGCTCCTTAATCTTGGGCGAAACCAGACCTCCATCGCCCATACCCTGCGGATCGACGCCCCAGGCCGCGAGGAAATCGGAAATCTTGGCATTGCCATGCGACTCGCTCAGAAACTCGGCAACGTCGAAGCCAATGCCTCCGGCGCCGATGATGGCCACGCGCCGTCCCGGCACTTTCGTGCCCGACAACACTTCGTCGTAACGCAATACCTTGGGATGGTCGATTCCGGGGATCTGCGGCAGGCGCGGGCGCACGCCGCTCGCGAGCACCACGGCATCATAGCCGGCTTGTGCCAGCTCGTTGGCGCTTACGCGGTGGCCGGTCTTCAGCTGGACGCTGCTCTTCGCGAGACGGGTGCGGAAGTAGCGCAGCGTTTCAGTGAATTCCTTGCCTGGCACTTGCTTGGCGAGATTCAGTTGCCCGCCGATGTCGGCCTGTGCTTCGTACAGCGTGACGCTGTGGCCGCGCTCGAACGCAGTGATGGCGCAGGAGAGGCCGGCGGCGCCGGCGCCGACCACGGCGACGCGCTTGGCGCACGCAGCGTTGTTGCGGGGGTAGCGCGTTTCCTGGCAGGCACGCGGGTTGACCAGGCAACTCGCGACTTTATTGCGCAGCGTGTAATCCAGGCAACCCTGGTTGCAGGCGATGCAGGTATTGATGTCGTCGGCGCGCCCTCGCTCGGCTTTGAGCGCGAAGGCGGGATCGGCCAGCAGCGGCCGCGCCAGAGACACCAGATCGGCCACGCCCAGCTCGAGCAGTTCCTCCGCCAGTTCGGGTGTGTTGATGCGGTTGGTGGCCATGACCGGGATCGAGACCGCGGATTTGATGCGCGCGGTAGCATCGCGCCAGGCCGCGCGCGGCACCATATAACCGATGGTGGGTACGCGCGCCTCGTGCCAGCCTATGCCGGTGTCGAGCACGTCCACGCCCGCGGCTTCGAGCTCGCGCGCCTGCTGCAGGGTTTCGTTCGCATTCAGGCCACCCTCGACCAGGTCCATCGACGACATGCGGAACAAGATCAGGAAGTCGGGGCCGACGCGCGCGCGCGTCGCGCGCACCACGTTCAGCGGAAAGCGCAGCCGGTTTTCCAGGGAGCCACCGTATTTGTCGGTGCGGTTGTTGGTGCGCGTTGCCGTGAATTGGGTGATCAGATAGCCTTCGGAGCCCATGATTTCGACGCCGTCATAGCCCGCTTCCCGGGCGAGCGCGGCGCAGGCGGCGAAGCTCTCTATCGTCCGCTCCACTTCGGCGGTGCTAAGCGCGTGTGGTTTGCGGCGGTTGATGGGCGAAGGGATGTCCGAGGCTCCGACCAGCCCGTCGTGCCTGGCGTAGCGCCCGGTGTGCAAGATCTGCAGGCAGATCAGGCCGCCCGCATCATGCACGGCGTCGGTGACTGCGCGATGCTCGGCGAGTTTACCCGAGTGATCGAGCGCGCCCGTATCGGTTGCGAACATTCCGGCGGCATCGGGCGAGTAGCCGCCGGTGATGATGAGTGCCACGCCGCCCCTGGCGCGTTCGGCGTAAAAGGCGGCGGCGCGCGCGCTGCCATCAGGCATGGACTCAAGGTAGGTGTGCATCGAGCCCATGACAATGCGGTTCTTCAGCGTGACCGGGCCGGTTTGCAGCGGTCGAAACAGGTGTGGATAGAAAGGCACGCTTGGCTTTTTTCGGATGATTGGCCGCATCATTATAAGCGCGAGCATGTCGGCTCACAATCAGCCGACATCAGCCGACATCAGCCGAGCTTCGCAGGAGCTTGCCCGAATAAGGCGGTACACCATTATGTCATAGTGTCATAGCGGAATGTACGCTTGGACAGCGGTCACAAGGCCTACACATGAAAGCCAGGAGCGATGGTGAAGCGCAGCAGATGTAAGATAAACGTATGTCAATTATTCCGCTGTCTGGCAAACATGCTCAGCGGGGCGTTTTGGCTGCAAAGCGGAAACCTTGGAAAGGACGACGCGGCAGCGGCGATCGATAGCGACGAGCTGGCCGATTGCGTCAGTCGCGTTTCGATTGTTGCGGCGCAGTGGTGCGACGACATCGATCAGATCGATATCAATTCGGTCATCGCTTTAAGCGGTGGCGCGATGGCGGTCGACGGTCTGATCCTGCCGCGTCGCGTAAGTTTGGAGGACGCAGCAGTGCGGCCAACGATCGGAGCGGGCGATCGCGCCGGAAAGAGCAGAATCATCAAAGCCGCATGCGGCCACACCTACCGGAGCACGCAATGGAAAGATTTATTCAGGATTTCAAAGAAGGGGAGGTCTACGAAGGCGGCGGACGCACGATCACGGAGGCTGACATTGTTCAGTTCTCCGGGCTCTCGTGGGATACCAATCCGGTGCACACCAAC
>ODAK010008630.1_pt1 | contig 10176 bp, 9 predicted proteins | sample 1539591 | NCBI WGS metagenome assembly ODAK01 (sample SAMEA3539303, study PRJEB22396) | soil metagenome | biome: tundra; feature: field; material: soil | place: USA | collected 2010-05 | depth 0.15 m | reverse complement strand
GAGCGGGAGGACATGCCGAACGCCATTGCGCTCAATTCGATTCAGTTCAACCTGGCGGTAACGATTGGCCCTGCGCTTGCCGGCATCGCTTTGGCGAAGGTGGGCGAGACGTGGTGCTTCGGGTTGAACGCGCTTTCCTTCCTGGCGCCCATCGTTTCGCTGTTGCTCATCACAAGCCGATTTCTGCCGGTGCCTACCACCGAGTCGATGTTCACCAGCCTGAAGGAGGGGATCAAGTTCGTTCGCAAGCAGGGCTCCATGGAGGCGCTTATCGTGCTGGCGTTCTGCATGACCGCGTTAAGCATGCCCATGCGCACCTATATTCCGGTGTTCGTCAAAGACATCTTCCATCGCGGCCCTGGCACTTACGGCAATATGTTCTCGCTTATGGGACTGGGTTCGATCTGCGGCTCGCTGGCGGTGGCAGCCATGGGTAACATCCGCCACAAAGGCCGCTTTGCCGTCACCATGCTTATTATCCTGGGCGCTGCAATTGCGGGGTTTTCCCTGTCGAAATCGTTGCCGCTGAGCTATGGCACGCTGGTGATCGTGGGGGCTTCCATGATGGCAGTGTTCGCCACGGTGAATTCGCTGGTGCAGTTGATTACCACCCACGAAATGCGCGGCCGCGTAATGAGCGTGTACAACTGCGCGTTCCGTGGAGGCATGCCCATGGGGAACCTGGTGTCGGGCTGGCTCGTGCCGGTATTTACGGCACCCCTGGTGCTGAGCGTGAACGGACTGCTGCTGATTCTGATGGCGCTGTACTTTCTCCTGGTGCAACGGCGCGTGGCCGCGCTGTGATGGTCCAGTTCAACGTGCGCTCCCACCCTTCGCGCCAAAACCCCGCGCGAAGGATGGGGCACCCGACGGCATGCTTGAACTACTTCGTCTTGTCGGCCCCAGCGGCCTGTTTCCTCGCCATTTCGCTGTAGCGGCGCTGGATCTCTTCCGGCGAGACGTCCTCGATATGGGTGCCAACCCACCACTGATTCCCCAGAGAATCCTCGACGCCGCCGGTGCGGTCGCCGTAGGCCTGGCCCGCGGGCTCGTGAACCGGCTTTGCCCCGGCTTCCACCGCGCGCTTGTAAACCGCGTCCACGTCTTCGACGTACAGATAGAACATGGCCGGTTTGGGCGTCCACTGGTCGCGGGCCTGTCCGATCATCAGCATGGAGTTGCCAACGCGCACCTCGGCATGGGTGACTTTGCCTATGTCGTCGTGGTGACGGTAAGTTTCATCTGCCCCGTAGGCCCTCTTCAGAAAATCGATCTGCGCCTCCGCGTCCGCCACCACCAAGTAGGGCGTAACCGTGTGGTAGCCGTCGGGAATTGGTTTGACTGCCATGATTTTTTCTCCTCACCAAGTTAAATTGCCGCTCCCGGTATTGTGCCTGATTCTGGCACCCCGTGAGATGTAGGTATTGTAAAAATGTGACCCACTGGCCAGCCACAGCACGCCGAGAAGGAACCCCGCCGCCGAAGGATTGTTCCTTGCTCGGAAACTTGCAACTTGAAACTAGAAACCTGAAACTGCTTCTATGCGCTTATTCATCAATGGTGACGAAAAGAGTTTTGCCGACTCCCTGTCGTTGGCGCAATTGATCGAGCAGCTTGGGATGAAGGGTGATCGCGTGGCAGTCGAACTGAATCGCGAGATCGTCTCGCGTGCCCAATGGTCAGAAACCCCGCTCAAAGACGGCGATCGCCTGGAGATCGTGCATTTTGTTGGCGGCGGATAGCTCGCACTGCCACCATCTGAGCGATGTGAAAGCTTCGTGAATCGCGGCTCTCGCTCGGTTGACATGTCCGCCACGCAAATCTAAACTCGAATGTTTACCCGTACTCGCTCAAAAGTTTCTGAGTGCTCGCACAATCATGCCGGACTTCTATTTTGCACGATATCTGCCTTTGCTGATTCACGTCCTGGTCGCCGGAGGCATGGCTTCGGCGATTGTGCTGCTCTCCTATTTCATCGGCCAGCATAAGTACAACAAATCCAAGATGTCCCCCTACGAATGCGGCATGGAGCCGGTCGGCAATGCCCGCCAGCGCTTCACCGTGAAGTTTTACCTGGTGGCGATGCTGTTTATCCTGTTCGACGTGGAAGCCGTGTTCCTGTATCCCTGGGCAGTTGTGCAGCGCGATTTGAAATCCGCAGGCATGGGCATGTTCTGGTTCTGGGAGATGCTGGTGTACATCGGCATCGTGCTCGCCGGTTACTGGTATTGCTGGAAGAAGGGCGTGCTCGACTGGAACAAACACGCTAAGTCCGAGAGGATTTGAGGGATGGCACTGGAGCCGGCGATCACCGACATCGAGCAGCTGAAAGACCGCCCTGAACTGGCGCGCCTGCTGGCGTGGAATGCCGGCGCAATTACGAGCGCGAAATTCGACCGCAACGAGCTAACGATCTGGGTGGACCGTACCGCGCTCCGCGAAGCCTGTCTCACTCTGAAGAACGATCCGCAGTTACAGTACAACGCCTTGGCCGACATCACCTGCGTGGACTGGTATCCCAAAGATCCCCGCTTTGAGGTCGTGTACCAGCTGTTCTCCATTCCGAACAAAACTTACCTGCGCCTGAAGGTAAAGGTCTCCGGCGAGGATGCCAGCCTGGACTCTTTGGTGCCGATCTGGCCGGGCGCAAATTTCTTCGAGCGCGAAGTCTTCGACCTGTTTGGCGTTCGCTTCGACGAGCACCCCAACCTGAAGCGCATCATGATGCCCGAGGATTGGGAAGGTCATCCGCTCCGCAAAGACTATCCCGTCGAGGGCTACCGCTGATCATGGCCCACATGACTCCAACCCCGGTGCTGGACCCGTCCGACGACAAGACGATGGTCCTGAACATGGGTCCGCAGCACCCCTCGACCCATGGCGTCCTCCGATTGCTGCTGGAGATTGACGGCGAGACCATCGTGCGCATCATGCCCGACATCGGGTATCTGCACACCGGCATCGAGAAAACCTGCGAAGCCAAGTTTTACCAGCAGGTCGTGCCCATGACCGACCGCATCGACTATCTCTGCCCCATGACCAACAACCTGGCGTACTGCCTGGCGGTGGAGAAGTTGCTGGGGCTGGAGATTCCGCCCAAGGCGCAGTGGATTCGCGTCATGCTGAACGAGCTGACGCGCATCAACTCGCACCTGGTGTGGCTGGGCACCCACGCCATGGACATCGGCGCGATGACGGTCTTCCTGTATTGCTTCCGCGAACGCGAAGACGTGCTGCGCCTGTTTGAAGCGGTTTCCGGCCAGCGCATGATGACATCGTACTTCCGCATTGGTGGGCTGGCGCTGGAGCCGCCGCTCGGTTTTTTCGAGCGGGTCAAGAGTTTCAACGATCGCTTTCCCGCGAACATTGACGAGTACGAGAGCCTGTTGACCAGCAATCCCATTTGGACGGGACGCACCAAGGGCATCGCTCTCCTGTCCGCAGAAGATGCCGTTGCCCTGTGCGCAACCGGCCCGACGCTACGGGCCAGCGGCGTTGACGTTGATCTGCGCCGCGACAAGCCTTATAGCGGCTATGAGAAATTCCAGTTTAAGGTTCCGGTATCGAACGATGGCGATGTGTTTGCGCGTTACGTGGTGCGGGTGCAGGAGCTTCGCGAGTCGCAGAAGATCGTAAAGCAGGCGCTGGAAGGAATTCCTGAAGGCCCGGTCAAAGCTGACGCTCCGCATGTGGTGTTGCCCGACCGCGAGAAGATGAAGACGCAGATGGAAGCGCTCATCTATCACTTCAAGATCGTGACCGAGGGATTCACCGTGCCGGAGGGCGAGGTGTACATGCCGATCGAGTCGCCGCGCGGCGAGATGGGCTACTACGTGGTGAGCGACGGCACCGCCAAGCCGTACCGCGTACACATGCGCTCGCCGTCATTCGCGAATTTGCAAACGCTGCGCAAGATGTGCGAGGGCCGCCTGATCGCCGACGTGGTCGCCGCCATCGGCAGCATTGATATCGTGCTGGGCGATTGCGACAGGTAAAGCAGTGGCAAGGGGCTGGAGACGATAGGGATCCTCCGACTCCGCATTCGCAAAGGGCGCGAATGCTGCGCTCAGGATGACAGAAATTGGTTGCTCACGGCTGATAGTTGAAGGCTGACGGCTTCTTACATGAAATTCTCCGACCAACTCGAACAACGCTTCTCCACCATGGTCACGCACTATCCGACCAAGCGCTCCGTCCTGGTTCCAATGCTGCTGTACATCCAGGACGAAATCGGTGCGCTGACGGAGGAGGCCATCCATGAGATCGCGCAGCGCACGGAGTTGTCAGACCTGGAAGTGCGCAACGTCATCAGCTATTACTCCATGCTGCGCACGCGCCCGGTGGGCAAGTACAACTTGCAGGTTTGCACGAATGTTAGCTGCCTGCTGCGCGGAGCCGATGACATTTTTGAGCATTGCAAAAAGAAGCTGGGCATCGGCAACAAGGAATCGACGGCTGACGGACTGTTTCATCTGGAGGAGGTCGAATGCATCGGCGCTTGCTCGTGGGCGCCGGCGCTGATGATGAATTACGAGTTTCACGAGAACCTGACGCCCGCGAAGGTCGATGAGTTGATTGAGGGGCTGAAGAAGAAGGAAGAGCAGTAAGTCGCCATTCGCTGTTCTCTATTCGCTTTTTCGCCGGAAACGCTCAGGCGAGTGATTGCTAAGAGTGTTAAGAGCGAAAGGCGAGGAGCAAGTAGCGAACAGCAGATTCAGCGAAAGGCGAAGAGCGAAAGGCGAATGGCGTATTTAGTTTCCCATCCCGATGAGGTCAAGGTGGTCTCCAAGCGCTTCGGCATGGGCGCGACCAATCTCGACCGCTATCTCGAACTGGACGGCTACAAGGCCGTGCAGAAAGCCATCTCGATGGGAGCGGATGCCATCATCAACGAAGTCAAGGCGTCAAACCTGCGCGGTCGTGGCGGCGCCGGTTTCCCCACCGGGTTGAAGTGGTCGTTCGTGCCCAAGCAATCGGCCAAGCCGAAGTGCGTGCTGTGCAACGGCGACGAGAGCGAGCCCGGCACCTGCAAGGACCGCCTGATCTTCGAGCACGATCCTCATGCCGTCATCGAAGGCGTGATGATTGCGGCGCTCGCCGTGGGCGCCAAGTCGGGATACATCTATTTGCGGGGTGAGTATCGCTACCTGTTGGAGATCATGGAGAAGGCCGTGGCCGACGCTTACGCGCGCGGCTTCATCGGCAAGAACATCTTCGGCTCGGGCATCGAGCTCGACATCTTCACCCATTCCGGCGCGGGCGCTTACGAGGTCGGCGAAGAGTCGGCGCTGATGGAATCGCTCGAAGGCAAGCGCGGCGTACCGCGCATCCGTCCTCCCTTCCCGGCAGTCGTCGGTCTGTGGGGCGGGCCAACCGTGATCAACAACGCCGAGACGCTGGCCAGCGTGCCGCACATCGTGCTGGGCGGCGGCGAATGGTTCGCCAACCTGGGCACACCCAGAAATGGTGGTACGCGCCTGTTCTGCATGAGCGGCGAACTTGAAGAGCCCGGCGTGTATGAGCTGCCCATGGGCTACAACCTGAAGAAGATGATCTACGACGTCTCGGGTGGCATGACCAAGGGAAAGAATTTGAAAGGCGTGGTCCCCGGCGGCTCGTCGGTGCAGATTCTCACGGCTGACGAGATCGATGTTGCCATGGATTTCGATTCGATGATGAAGGCGGGCTCGATGCTCGGCTCGGGCGGCGTGATCGTGCTCGACGACCAGATGTGCATCGTGAGGTTCGCGTTGCGCGTGACCAAATTCTACCAGCACGAGAGCTGCGGCTGGTGCATCCCCTGCCGTGAAGGTACCGACTGGATGAAGAAGACGCTGACGCGCTTTCATTCCGGCGGGGGCGTGGCCAAGGACATCGACAATCTGAAGTACCTGGCGGAGAACATGCTGGGGCGCACCTTCTGTCCGCTGGGTGACGCGGCGGCCATGCCGATCATTTCGTACATTCAGAAGTTTCGAAAGGAATTCGAGGACCACCTCGATGGCAAGCCGTGTCCGTATGAGAAGGCGGCAGAGCCAGCATTGGTGTGAGGTAGCTCTTAGCTTTGAGCTCTTAGCTTTTGGATGACAGTTTCATAAAGAAGTTGGGCTGGAGACGATAGGGGTCCTTCGACTCCGCATTCGCCAATACCGCGAATGCTCCGCTCAGGATGACAAGGTTTTATTGCTAAGAGCTAGAGGCTAGGAGCTAAGAGCCGAAGCGAATAGCGAAAGGCGAAAAGCGGTCTTATCGTGGCTGATGTAACCCTTACTGTCGACGGCAAGAAACTCACGGTTCCCGCGGGGACACTCCTCATTGAGGCCTGCAAGAGCACGGGCATCGAGGTGCCGTCTTTCTGCTATTACCCCGGCCTGTCGCTGCAAGGCGCCTGCCGCATGTGCCTGGTGGACATCGAAAAGATGCCCAAGCTGCAGACCGCGTGCACCACGCCGGTCGCTGAGGGCATGGTGGTCACCACCGAGAGCGACAAGATCAAACAGGCGCGCAAGGCCATGCTCGAGCTGGTGCTCGCCAACCATCCGCTCGACTGCCCGGTGTGCGATGCCGGCGGCGAATGCGAACTGCAGGACATGACCTTCAAGTACGGCGCGGCCGAGTCGAAGTTCATGGACATGAAGAACCATCGCGACGAGCAGCAATGGTCGCCGGTGGTGTACTTCGACCGTCCGCGTTGCATCCTGTGCTATCGCTGCGTTCGGGTTTGCGGCGAAGGCATGGACGTCTGGGCGCTGGGGGTCCAGAACCGGGGCACCAGCTCGATCATCGCGCCCAACAAGGAAGATCATCTGGAGTGCGAAGAGTGCGGCATGTGCATTGACATCTGCCCGGTCGGCGCGCTCACCTCGGGTGCCTATCGCTACAAGACCCGGCCCTGGGAGATGAAACACGTCGGCACCGTCTGCTCGCATTGCGGCGACGGCTGCAAAACCACGCTGGGCGTCCGCCGCGCTGACACCGGCATGGAGATCGTGCGCGGCGACAACCGCGATAAGAGCGGCATCAACGGCGACTTCCTCTGCATCAAGGGGCGTTATGCCTTTGACTTCGCCAACAGCGGCGATCGCATCCAGCAACCGCTCATCAAGCACGAAGGCAAATTCGTTGCTGCAACCTGGGAACAAGCGCTCGAACGCATTGCCTCGAAGTTCAAGCAAGCGCTGGCTAGCGACGGGCCCAACGCCGTTGGCGTGATCGGCTCCAACCGCACCAGCAACGAAGAAAATTACCTGCTGCAAAAGTTCGCGCGCCTGGTGTTGGGCACCAACAACATCGACCACCATCGCACGGCCGACTTCCCTGCTTTCGCTTCGGCACTGGCTGGCAAGGCCAATGCCACGGCCTCGATGCGCGACGTTTTCGACGCCCCTGCGATTCTGCTGATCGGCAACAATCCTACTGACCAGCATCCGCTGCTGGCGTGGCAGATCCGCACCAACGTCCGCCTGCATCGCGCCAAGCTCTATGTGGTGAATTCGTATCCCATCAAGCTGCGCCGACAGGCGACCGCGTTCGCGCAGATTGCGTCCGGCTCTGAGGGCAGCCTGGTGCAGTTCCTCGGCGGAAACGACGCGGCCGCCGACGCCGTGATCTCTCCGCAGCTTACCCGTGAGGTTCTGTCGCAGTTGCGGGAGGCGCTGAAGAACGAGAAGGACCTCGTTGTGATATTCGGGTCGGAGTTGCGCGGTAGCGACGTGGCGGCGCTGGTGAACTTCGGCCTGGCGCAAGGCGCAAAGTTCATCTGCCTGGGCGATTACGCCAACTCGCGCGGCGCGGCCGACATGGGGCTTTATCCCGATATGCTGCCGGGCTACGCTCCCGTCTCCGACGCGACCAGCTTCCACGAAGATTGGGCCGACGAAATTCCCCAGTCGCCCGGCTTGAATCTGCTGCAAATGATGGACGCAGCGAAAGACGGCAAGTTGAAGGCGCTGTATGTGGTCGGTTCCAACCCCATTGCACGCTTCAACGTCGATCCCTTCGCGCTGTCGAAAGCCTTCGTCGTGGTGCAGGACATGTTCCTCACCGAGACGGCCAGCGTTGCTGACATGGTGCTGCCCGTCGCGAATGCTTACGAGAAGGGCGGGACTTTTACCAACACGTGCGGCGACGTACAAATGCTGAAGAAAGCCGGTGAGTTTGCGGGCGTGCGCAACGATTTCGAGTGCATCGTCCGCATCGCCGCTCGCATGGGATACGACGTGCGCAAGCTGGTGCCGTTTGGCGGAGGAGGCACCCGCGCCGACATGGGCCAGAGCCGTGGCGCGCAGTCGGGTGAAGCCGACCGGCACGCGGTGTGGCTCGCCGAGCGCGATCTGGAGCCCAAGATGAGCCCCTACGATCCCACCGCCATGCTGGACGAAATTCAGCGGCTGGTCCCGGGGTATGACATCTCGCGGCTCGGCCTGCTCAGCGGTCACGACGAACACACGCAACTGGTGCAGATCACCGGTGCCGCCGGTTCTGGACACCCCGAACTCGTGCTGCCCTCCAACGACACGCTGTTCACTTCGGGTACGCTGGGCCGCTATTCGCCTACCTTGAACACCGTGATGGAGCGCTATCGTACGACGCCGGAAGAAGTGGCCGGAGATTAGTGGCTAGCTTCAAAGTTTCGAGTGGACTGAGGTTCCCGTAGAGCGGATGTACTGGAGAGTATAGGGGTCCTTCGACTCCGCATTCGCAAAAGCGGCGAATGCTGCGCTCAGGATGACAACTCTGCGCGAACAGTGAATGGCGAATAGCTGAGAGTCACACAACGAATGCTGGCTACTGACTCACCGACGACTGAAAGCTGAGAACTGATCGCTTAATGGGCATTGGAACGTACATCCTGGTTTCGCTGGTCAAGATTGCGCTCGCGCTCCTGATCCTGCTGACGGCCGTGGCCTACACCACGTTGCTGGAGCGCAAGCTGGTTGCCCACATGCAGAACCGCTGGGGACCGTCGCGGGTGGGGCCGTTTGGCATCTGGCAGCCGCTCGCCGATGGCTTAAAGTTTATCTTTAAGGAAGACCTCACACCACCTTATGTCAACAAGCCTTTGTACATGCTGGCTCCGATCATCGCGTTGACCACGGCACTGACCTCGATCGCGGTCATTCCGGTTGGCCCCTGGATCAGATTGGGCAGCATTAACACGCCGCTGCAGATTGCGGACGTCAACATTGGGCTGCTGATCATTTTGGGCGTCACCTCGGTGGGCGTGTACGGAGTGGCGCTGGCGGGGTGGTCGTCGAACAGCAAGTATTCGATGCTGGGCGGCTTGCGCGCCTCGGCCCAGATGGTGAGCTACGAAATCGCTCTCGGCCTGTCGCTGATCGGCGTGCTCATCTTTGCCGGCAGCTTCAGCCTGCGCGATATTGTCGACTCGCAAGCGGGCACGTGGCTGGGCTTCATTCCTAAATGGAATTTATTCAAGGGACAGTTTGTCGCCTTCTTTATTTACATCATGGCGGCCTACGCGGAGACCAACCGCATCCCCTTCGATCTGCCGGAGGCGGAGACCGAACTGGTCGCCGGATACCACACCGAGTACAGCTCGATGAAGTTCGCCATGTTCTTCATGGCCGAGTACGCCAACATGGTGACGGTCGCCTGCCTGGCTTCCATTTTGTTCCTGGGCGGATGGTCGGGGCCGGTCTTCGGGCCGCCGATTGTGCAGTCGCTGCTGCCGGTATTCTGGTTTGCTTTGCGTGTGTTCGCCTTCATGTTTATTTACATCTGGGTCCGCGGCACGTTGCCGCGTTTCCGCTATGACCAACTCATGGCCTTCGGCTGGAAGTTTCTTCTACCGCTGGCCATCGCCAACATCGTCGTTACCAGCCTGGTCGTAGCGCTGAAGTGAGCGGCAGTTAATCATGTTGCCTCTTGTTCTGTTCTTCATTTTCGCGGCGCTGTGCGTGGGCGGGGCAGTCAACCTGCTGGTGCAGAAGCACCCCATCAACAGCGCTCTGTCGCTGATTGTGGTGATGGGCTCGCTGGCCCTGCTCTACCTGCTGCTGGGCGCGGAATTTGTGGCCGCCGTGCAGGTCATCGTCTATGCCGGCGCGGTGATGGTGCTGTTCGTCTTTGTCATCATGCTGCTGAACGCCGGAGTGGAAGAGCGCACCGAACATGCCAGCCGTGTCGCCATGGTGCTGGGCGTCCCGGGGCTCA
>ODAK010008629.1_pt1 | contig 10177 bp, 7 predicted proteins | sample 1539591 | NCBI WGS metagenome assembly ODAK01 (sample SAMEA3539303, study PRJEB22396) | soil metagenome | biome: tundra; feature: field; material: soil | place: USA | collected 2010-05 | depth 0.15 m | reverse complement strand
GCACTTTGCGCCAGCCTTTTCCCGTGTGCCATTCCCAGAGTTCGCCATTGTTTTCACCTGCCATCATCCTGGTGCGGGAAGCGCTCGCATTCGCTCCGCGCTCCAGAAAGTTGGTCGCGACAAAGCCGCCTCCTGGCAGCGGAACGACAGAGTTCAGTCCAATCGGCTCCGGAGCGATTGCGCACCCGATCCAGGTCAAAACCGGGGTCTTGCCTCGGCCATCGACCTGGAAGACCTCGATGGATTCTCTTTGTCCATGGTGGACCGCGTACAGCGTAGAGATCGAATTCCGAGCGGCCTGTATGGCCAGACCGTGCGTAGTGAACTTTGCTTTGTCGTCGGGCTCTGGCGCGCCGGGACAGGTGTCATAGGTCTTCCTGTCCAACTCCTCTCTTGCGCTGGAGGACGGGTAGAGAAGCGTGGATGTCTTGTCCCGAACGCTGATCAACCGGATGCCTCCGCTGCCAGCCATAGAGGACGCGATCACCCAGTCACTGCCGGGCAAATGAAGCAGATCCTCCGGCGCCTCCTGCCCACAGACGAACTGGATGTTTCCTGCCGGCGCACAGTTCGCCGCGGTTTGGGCTGTGAGCGACTGAAGGAGGGCAAACGTCACAAGGAACGCAAACAGAGCGATGAGTCTCATACAAACCTCACGTTCAGGATATTCCACGCGAACAAGCGTTGCTGCTCCGTGATCGGCATCCTGGACGCGCTGACGTCCTGGGCCGCGCTGGCACGGATTGATGTGGAAGGAAGCACGGCGCAGCCGTTCCCTGCGGGTAACAGCCCCTCCCCGCGGCTATCCGGCGCGCCTGGAAACGGTCCGCTTTTCGAAGACTGCCCAAGGTCGTCTGCAGCAGATGGTTGAACGCAGTCGTGCGGGATTTACCCGACAGCTTTCCAATACGGGACCTGGCAGGCAGGACAACTACGATCCAGCGCGGCGCGCGGATCAAGCGTGGATCTTATGATCACACTCTGTCACGAGTGATGCAGAAGGAAAGGTTCTCTCGGAGTACGCGAGAAGACAGCTCGTCAAGGATGTGGCGGTGGACTTGGCGTGGGGCGGGGAGAACATCGTCGAGTGCGCACCGGCGGTCTCAATAATGGATAGAGTGCGAGCGTGTTTGCGCCAGATCACCTGGAGAGATGGAAAGCCCGGTTCGCGCTCCATGGGGGTGAACAGGGTCAATTCCCCCGGATAAAACCCGGGGCGATACCGCGCCGATGCAATCAGCGCGCTAACCGCCACCTTGAGAATACGGGTGGGTGTGGACTTCAAAAAGGCTACCACTCTTTCGCAGGCAGAGCGGGCCATTTTCCAGCCCTCTGCCGGCCAGGTATGCAAGGGGGCGGCGATCACGCCGGCTGCGAACTGCGCCATAGGACGGCGCACGATGGAGAGCCACGAACGTAACGGCCATTTGAGCGGGCTCATCATCGTGTCGAACAGGCCGACCAGCGCTACTTCGTCTCCCGACTCCCTAAGCCGCCGAGCCATTTCGAAGGCTACGAGCCCTCCGAAGGAATAGCCGCACAGGCAATACGGACCGTCAGGCTGCCGCGCCTTTACCTCTCTCAAGTATTCAGCCGCCATCGCCTCGACGGTCGCGTGCGGCCGAGCCTTGCCAGCCAGACCACGCGCCTGGATGCCGATAACCGCTCCCGGATAGGTCATTCCGCGGGTCATCGGGAAGAGTCTCGCGACATTCCCGTCGAGGCCATGGATGATGAAGACCGGCGGGAAGCCGTCCCCCGGCTTCAGGGGAACGAGTGGGACGTAGCGGCTGATGCGATGTCCTCTCAGAGCTTCGCAAAGTCCGGCGAACGTCGGCACCTCCGTGATCAGAGTCAACGAAAGCTCCAGGCCAAGGATCCGCTCGATGTCTGTCACGAAACAGATCGCTTTTAGCGAATCGCCGCCCGCTTCGAAGAAGTCGTCCTCCGGGCCGACAACGGGCCTCTGCAATACTTTTTGCCAGACTTGCGCCACCGTCCGCGCGATGTAATCGTCGCCCGCCGGAACGGCTTCGCCTGCAGCGGCGCCGTTGGCACGTTCGTTTTGGACGTTGACCTCATCCAGGGCCATTAGCGCGCGCAAGTCCAGCTTGGAACTGGGCAGCCGTGGAATCTTGCGGGCCAGATAGAGGCGTCCTGGCCGCATAGGCAGGGGCGCCGAGCGCATCGACTCTTTCAGATCGTCGAGTATCCCGGCAGACGCCCCATCGCCAGGGCTCACATAGGCGACCAGGCTCACCTCGCCATCGATGCTGCTCGATTTGATCGCAGGCCTTGCCAGGGCGGCGACGTCGCGCACGAGGGGGTGTTGGCGAAGGATGGCTTCCACGCCGTCGAGATCAACGCGGACGCCCCGAATCTTGACTTGCCTGTCTTTGCGGCCGATTCGCTCCACCAGGCCGTCAGGCCTTTGGCGCACGAGATCTCCCGTCCGAAAGAGTCGACAAGGGGCCGCCCCGTTGCTTTCAATGCTGGCCAGGCTGCCGGATTGAGCCAGCGGGGCGCAGCGCCCATCGACCCAAATTCCCAACGCCACGTAGGGGCTTGCGACGACCAGTTCCCCGGTCTCGCCCGGCGGCGTGTTGCGTCCATACTCGTCGATCACCGCCAGGCGGTTGCCTGGAAGCGGATAGCCGATGGGAATTCGCGCGTCGTCAGCGCGGCAGGAATCGTCGACGAACCACTGCATCATCGGCGCTTCAGTGGCAGCATAAATCAACTGGATTGCAGGCTCCGGCCCCAACCAGCCGCGCAGCAGATCGATGTCGCTCCACAGTGTAGTGTCTCCACCGACGCGAACCAGTCGAAGGGCATCGGCCGCCTGCTCACCACAGTACGTGATCACGGACCTCAACAGAGCTGGGAACGCGAACAGGATTGTGATCGCCTCTGCGCGGATGACGTTCAATATCTCCCGCCCGCCGGCACGCTGAGGATCGATGAGGTGAACGCTGGCGCCCGCGACCAGCGCCGTTATGGTGTCTCGCACGCCAACTATGCTGCAATGCGAGGTTAGGGTCAGAAACCTGTCCTCGGCGTTGACATGCGCGGCGTTTATCGATTGGGCGACACGCTGCAGAAGATTCCGCTGGCTATTCACGATGCCCTTTGGCCGGCCGGTGCTTCCGGAGGTGAACACCACGCATGCCGGCTGGTCCATATCGAGTTCGGTGGGTCGCCAGCCCTCTCGCGCGGCTTGAGGCAAACGGGTCAGATGGATGACGCGCGCCTTTAGTGCGCCAGCGTCGACGCCTCTAAGGACATCCTCTCGTCCGATTATCAAGGCCGGCCGAGCATCCTCCAACGCCTGGACCAGCCAGTTGCCCGGATAGTGAGGATCCAGGGCGACAAAGGGACGTCCAGCCGCCAGGCAAGCCAGCATGGCGAGGGGAAACAGCGAACACGTCGGCAGTACTATGCCGATCAGGTCTCCCGGCTTGGTCTCTGCGGCGATGGTTTCAGCCAGTCCTGAGAGGCCATCCCACAATTCCGCGAAAGAGAGCGATGCATCTGAATCCGTTACCGCAATACGGTTGGGATGCCGGCGCGTCACACGGTCCAGGTGATCGACGATCGGTTTATCCAGATCTTCGTCACGAAACCGGATGAAAAAGCGGCCGGTTGGACCGTTCCAGTCCAACGGATGCTTACCATCCTCAAGCAACTCCAGGCTCTCGGATTCATCCGCCGCGTCGCGCTCGGTGAATCGGTTTTTCAGCACGGCCCGTACTACCAGTCCCTTGAACCTCTTACGTTCCCAACCGTTCGATTGTTCCCTGGAACGAGAGACCTGATCAGGCCGCAAAGGCTCGAATATGCCGCAAAGATTGGAGCGGCGGACCGGCAACACCGGTGATTCGTGGAGATTTAACGGCCTACAGCAGAAAAGTGGTCTGCTTGCCCATTTGTGAGAATCTACGCGAGTTCACGCCAGAGGAAGGAAACGCCGTATTGCAAGCCAAGAACGTGTACTGAAGAGGCCCGTTGCTACCTTCTTTGACTGGTTTGTTCCGCGCTATCTACCGACCCGCCGCCAGCGCCGATATCCCAATATCGAGATCCCGCAACAACCCATCTCGCAGATCGTAGATCCACCCGTGAATCGCCAACTCCCGGCCACAATGCCACGACTCCCGAACCGCCGGGATCCGGCTGAGAAGGAGCTTTCGAGGTGAGACGGCAATTCGACTGCGTCATCTGGTTGGCAAAATTGTGCGATCCTCTACTGAAGCAGCCGCGCCGCTGCATCGTTTTGAGGAGGATTCCAAAATGGCGCAGATTACTGTCAATTTCACGTTCCATAGCGGCGTCGCGCGCCACATATTCCGGAATGTACGTTTGTCGGGAAGCTGGAGCGGATGGGCGATGCAGACGCCGATGATCCTGGCGCCCGACGAGGTAGGCTGCGACGCTTTTTCCGCGACTGTCGCGTTCGATTCGAGCCAGACCGGGACCATTTTCAACTGGGGTGTGACTGCCGATATCGCGGGAGCCCCGAATTCCTGGGTTATCGTCACCGAAGTTCCAGATGAAAATTCAAATCAGCGCACGCGGAGTTTCACTCTTAGGGCGAGCGACATGCAGGAGGATTACTGGTTCGCTACCGGACGCCGGTTTGGAGCGCAAAAGTATCTCGCCGGGATCCGGTTCGCCGTTTGGGCGCCACATGCCCGCAAAGTTGAAGTGGTTTTCGCTCCATTCGACCTTGCAGCGGGCACGCCCACCGGCTATATATCTGACGATGGGACTGGTGTAGATCCTGCCGCTGTGGTCCTGAAGTTGAACCCGGCGGTCGGTGGGGTGTGGGAGATTTGTCTCCCCACATTCAGCGACTACTGCAACCGTCTGTACATGTACCGGGTCACAAACGAGCAGGGCGCAGCCACCTATCAGGTGGATATTTTCTCGCGCAACCAGGTGGGGCGCGGAGCCAACAATCCAAACGGTGCTCATTATCCCGGCTCTTATCTGGATCTGGATGGCATCGTCAGTTGCTCCATCGTTTCCGATCCCGATCAAGTGACGAACGATTTCGCCGACAACGGAGTCGCGAAGAAGACGCTCATTTCGGCCAACGATTTCTGGGCGACCGAATACTCCGCCGGGAAAATTCCCCCCACGAATATTCAGGATCTGGTCATTTACGAATTGCACGTTGGGTCGCTGGGGTTTGGTTCCACTACCGCGGGCACGTTCACTGATGCCATGGGCATGCTCGATGACCTCGTTTCGCTTGGCGTGAATGCCGTGGAATTGCTGCCTGTGCTGGAATTCGACGGCGATGCCCAGTGGGGTTACGGGACGTCGCTTTTCTTTTGTCTGCAGACAAGCGCGGGCGGGGCGAACCAGATGAAGCACTTCGTGCGTGCATGCCACCAACGGGGTATCGCAGTGATTCTCGATGTTTGCTACAACCACTTCGCTACCAACAACGGCGAGCGGACGGAATGGGGATATGATGCTGATCCGAATGCGGCTCCACAGGACAACCTTTGGTACTGGTATGAGGGCAAGCCTGGCGATTATTCAAATCCCGTCGCAGGCTATCTGAGCAACGGGTCTTCCGGATTCGCGCCGCGGTTCAATGAGGAAAATGTGCGCCAGATGTTTACCAGCAGCGCCGCAGCGGTGCTCGACGATTTCCACTTCGACGGAATACGTGTGGATTTGACGGACGCGATTCACCAGAACAATGCGTTGAGCGAGCCTGATGGGCGCAGCATCGGTAGCGCGAATCTGTATGGGATCAAGTTTCTCCGGGAACTGGCGCGGACAGTAAAGGTGGTGAACCCGTCGGCATTTCTGATTGCGGAGGATCACACCGGCTGGAGCGCAATGACCCAGTCGCTGGATCAGGGCGGTATCGGATTCGACAGCGTCTGGTACGCGGATTTCTATCACCATCTGATTGGAGACGGGAACTACGGCGACAACTACGCGAAGCTGTTGAAAAATGCAGGCTTCGGGGCGGGCGGGCCGCTCAACATGGATTATTTTGCGGGGGCGCTGCTGGCCACGCAATACAACAAAATCGCCTATCACGAAAGCCATGATGAGGCGGGCAATGAGGACAACACGGAACGCACGATCCTGACGGCAGTAAATCTTGCGCCGCTGTTTGGCGATACCCGGAAATATGCAGAGGCCCGGAGCCGGTTTTGCTTCGGCATGGCGGCCCTTTCGGCAGGGACTCCGATGTTCCTTATGGGCGAAGAGATCGGAGCCGCGAGGTACTTCAAGTACGACAGCTTTAGCTTGAATAAAGAGGATATTCTCGGGCAGCGGACGGGCGATGGGAAATTCCTTTATCGCTTTTATCAGGATTTGATTGCCCAGGTGAATGTGAAGCCAGCCGCGCGGTCGCGGTCGATCGACGTGATTCACACGCATAACAGCAACAGGGTGATTGCGTTTACGCGCAGTTCGGGGAGCCAGCAGTTATTGGTGTTGGCAAGCCTGAATGATGCGCCTTTTGATCAGGGGTATTTGATCGGGGCACCACCGGGGGGATGGCGGGAGTTCTTTAATAGTGACGCCGCGATTTATGGCGGCGACAACGTTGGCAACGGCGGAGCGACCTTACGGGTCGACAACGGTCAGATCAATGCTGTGATTCCGGCGCATGGATTTGTGGTGTTCGAGAAGGTGAATTGAGGGCGAAGTTCTATTCGGGCGGATTACACAGTGCGCGCCCGGTGAAGGTGACCGGAGCCGTCAACAAAGTGTATTGGGCCAAGCCACCGGGACCACCGCGAAAACCACGCCCGCTAAGAGGGTCGGCGGAGGTCGATCGCCTCGTCGCAGGACGGCGTCATAGCCGGAAATGCCACGGCTCAGCAAGGGGATACCCGCTATTCGGAAGCTATCGGATTAAGGATTGGGCGAGAGCCGGGACGCGGAACCGGTTCTCCTTCCCGCTTGCGGTCCGAAAGCAGCTTTGCCTGGTAGACTACCAACATGAATCATGAAGAAGTGTGGATCTGTTGGTACAACACCTGGCTGGCCCGATACAGCATCGACCGCAAGGGGAAATTGAACCTCGAAAATACGGCTCCCACCAAAGAAGATTCAGGCGTCTTGCACCAGCCGGACTTTTTGATCCGCGATCCCAGGAATCCTGATTACGCGCTGTTCACATCGGCCGGGCCTTCCGACCCCGGAGTCTATCGCGTCAAAATTGATGGCAAAGATCGCCCTACAGCATTTTTCGTCGGTGATACTTTGGAAAGTCCTCGCGGCATCGCGCATGCCCAGGGCCACATCTTCATCGCCGACAATCCAACCATAGCGGACCGTCCCGGCTACTACAACAAGGGAATCGTGGTCTTAACGAAGACGGGCGTGTTTAAGAAGAAGATTCTCGTGCCCGACGACGTAAGCGACTACGTCCCGGTCGCGGCGCACGGCGGCAAGATCTACTTTGCAACCAACCTAGCGCTGTACCGCATCGAGAAAAAAGGGAACGGTCCGGCGGCCACCTTCACCTACGCCAAAGTCGAAGATCTCCCCGAGCCGTTCTGTAGAGGTTTGGCTTCCCACGCGAACGGCCTCTATGTTCTCTGCCGAGGCGAGCAGTGGGGATCACAGTCAGTTCTCTACCTTTACGATCCCGCAAGCCCCAACGGCTTCACCATGCAAAAAGGTCTTGGCCGCGCATACACCGGAATTGCCGCCCGCCCAAACGGCCTTCTGCTGACCGCCTTTTTCGCGGCCAACGCCGGCGATGCAGGTGAGATTTGCTATTACGATTTTGTCACCCAAACGGAGGATTCGATCCTTAAGGGCGATTGGGTAACAGGCACCGAAAATCCGCTAGGAATCATCGCCGTCACAGTGATGTAGCCCCAGCCACGCGCGCAGGCGAGTGCCGTCCTTCTGAGTATTACCGGGTGAGCGAAGGTGGCAACATGCTTTTACTAGGGCGTGTTCACACTAATAAAACAAAAAGCTGGTAAAATGTTTGCAGGATGGAGATCACGGAAGAGCAGTATGCTCGCATCGAAGAAAGCCTGCCGGTACAGCGCGGAAACGTAAGTCTGACTAACCTGCAGGTGCTGAACGCGATTCTGTATGTGGCGGAACAGGGCTGTAAATGGCGCGGGCTTCCGAAGCGCTTCGGCCGATGGCACACGATTTATATGCGCATGAACCGGTGGGCCAAGAACGGCGTGCTGGACCGGGTTTTTGAGCAGTTGCAACTGCAACAGATCGTGCGTATCAAGATTGAAGCATTCTCTCTCGATTCCACTTCGGTGAAGGTTCATCCGGATGGTACAGGCGCTTTAAAAAAAACGGACCACAAGCCATTGGAAAATCCCGCGGCGGATGGAACACCAAGATTCATATGGTTGCCGCGGATGCTCGAACGGCCATAACCTTTTCCTTGTCTCCGGGCCACGATCACGATGCGCCGCACGGACGGGCCTTACTGGAAGAGTTAGGGCCTATGCCAGAGGGCCTTCCGATGCTGATGGATCGCGCTTACGAAGGCAATGAAACCAGGCAGTTGGTGCTCGATCTGGGCATGATTCCGGTAGTGCCGCCGAACTCCAATCGGCTGCATCCGTGGGACTATGACCACGCGATTTACAAGAAGCGCAACGAGATCGAGCGACTGTTCCGCAGACTCAAAGGCTTCCGCCGCATCTTCTCACGCTTTGAAAAACTCGACGTCCTCTTCCTGGGATTCCTGTCATTTGCACTCATCGTCGAAGCGCTGCGCATAGTGTGAACACGCCCTAATCGACATCTGGCGCACGTTTATGGATACCGCCTGTAATACCGGCCACTCGTCAGCTATCCACGCCCGGGGGGTAAGAAGTTGCGAACCACTGAAATTGAGCCCAAAGGAACGCGAAGTCGGTTCGAGGACAGCACCGCCTCTGCCGTCCAGCCGGCTTGCTGGGACCGCCGCCCTCCACCGGATCGCCCGAATTGGATCGTTTTTACGCCGCGCGGCTGCTGGAGGCATTGATGGAGACGCCATCATGACGCCGGAAATATCTTCGCCACCTGTATTGTGCACTGCTTTCCGTCCAGTACTCCCGCGATTTCGGAGAGGGTGCTTGGTATTTCGCCCTCGGTGACTCTGGGTCCCGGTAAAATGACCCCGTGATGCCTTTCATGTAAGGTATCGGTTCGCATCAAGACAAGATATGCGACCGCTCCGATTGGGGTGATGACGAGAGGGTTATCGACGTTTGTGATCTCGACATTCGATATCTGTGGCGTGAGCAATCGGATCGTGGGTATATCCGTGCCGCTCAGAATCCCGCGGGTGAAGGAGCCCGCGTCGCTGAGGACAAGGCGGTACCCCAAATCAGCAAATAGTGCGAGGTAAGCGCTACGAACGAGGGACTGCCTCGCCTTTAGTTCCGCATAACCAAGACTAAACGTCAGATTTACTTTGTCCCCTTCACCAAAACCAAGCATCATTTCTTTGAACTTCTCGATAATCACCTGCTTGCCCCCGAGAATCTGAATAGTTGATAGATTCTGATCCTTTCCCATCGAAATCCTCATTGGCAGTTCCACACCGCCAACGTTCACACTTCCCTTCAGGGCCGAGCCGTCGGCTTCCGCCCAATCCTGGACGCGAATCATGCTTACAAGATGCGAATCCAGTGCCGAACCATCCCTGTTGTTGCATCGTCGGCAGGTTAGTGTTTGCAATCGTCCGCCCAGTGCGGCCGGAACTATGTGCTCGATGCTGAGTCCATCGATGCTCTTATCTGTGATAGCTGCACGGCTGAACTTCTCAATGCACAACGGACAAAGCACGGCGTCCACGAATTCTGGCCGCAACGCTACCAGATCGGCAGAAAGATTATCGAATAGCTCCTCTATCGCTTTTTCTCTTGCCGTCATCGCCATAACTCAGTTCCAGTTCGCCAGAGGAAACCTCTATACAGGCATCATGACACGCTGTCATGACGTGGCGATTTTCGGACGCAGAAAAAACCGCGGCTGAAGCCCAGGCCGTAATCCGCCCGAACTTAATCACCGGCCGCGCAAGGCGGCCATCTCGAATTCGGAAGAAGGATGAACGGCAGATCAGTTTGTTCTGAGGGGGAAAGGTAGCGGTGACGTAGAATCCTCATGAGGGAGGCGACCAATCGCGCGCAGCGCCGGTCGAAAGTGCATGTCATGCATTACG
>ODAK010008628.1_pt1 | contig 10177 bp, 11 predicted proteins | sample 1539591 | NCBI WGS metagenome assembly ODAK01 (sample SAMEA3539303, study PRJEB22396) | soil metagenome | biome: tundra; feature: field; material: soil | place: USA | collected 2010-05 | depth 0.15 m | reverse complement strand
TGGCCCCAAAACGTCCCAGGTGAGGCAGGAAGTGATCTATAGAGTCAGCCGCCGGGGCGCTATATGTACGCTTCACCCTCGACACGGGTGTCCAAGTGTATTTTTGCGATCCACGCAGCCCGTGGGAACGCGGGCAGGATCGACCGGTGGGCTACTCGACTGAACCCACGTCCCACGTTCAAGTAAGGCGTCGCTCGGCCGACGTCCTCTGCAAGTCAGGAAACAATCCGGGCGTTGTGGTATCGCACCATACCGATGGGCGTCAAGTGACTGCGGCACCGATTGAAATTCCACCTAATATATGGTTGCGGCATGCTATGCGCCGAGGGTCATTGACATGAGAGTCGGCAGCGATAGCACGCTGCGGCCGTCTATTGCGCGGCCGCAAAGTCTGTCCGCAAGGGCGCGCATGCTGTTATTGATACTCGGCGCACTCTGGGTAGCCGCGCTCGCCTACGGCGTCATCGCGCTTCGAACCTATGAATCGACCCCGGGCGCGACGGGACTCACGCCGACGATCTGGCCCGCCGCCTCGCAAATAACACCGGATCCGAGCCGCGCATCGCTCGTCATGCTGGTTCACCCGCAATGTTCCTGCACCCGAGCCAGCCTCGAGGAACTCAATGCCATCATGAATCAGAGCAAAGGCCGAGTCTCAGCGTGGGTGCTGTTTATCAAACCTACCGGCATCCAGGAGGGTTGGGAGCGAAGCGCAACCTGGACCGAAGCACACGACATTCCCGGTGTCACGGTGCTTGTGGACAAAAAGGGCGCCGAAGCGAGTCGCTTCGGTGCACTGACCTCGGGTCACATCGTGCTCTACGATCGGAATGGGCATCTGATGTTCTCTGGAGGTATTACCTCTGCCCGCGGCCATGCAGGCGACAACCTCGGACGCCAAAGCATCCTTGCGCTCCTCGACGGCAATGCCGCTAGGCATCGCGTCCACGAGGTCTATGGATGCCCACTGTCGGAGGAGACCGTTACGGCGTCGAACACCCCGCGCCTCGGAAACGCGCTCAATTCTACGATCGGAGCGAAAAACCCATGAGCACCGATCGGGTCCACTCGCGCGCCCAAGCAATCTTTAATGACGATCTATATCAAGTACACATCAAAACAGGCCGGGTGTTCCTGTGGCTATTCTTGGCACAATGGATTTTGGCCGTTATCTTGGCGCTGACCATCTCGCCCTACGCATGGGCAGGACGGATTCGCGTCGTTCACCTTCATGTCGAACTCGCCATCATTGGCGGCGCCGTTCTCAATGCACTGCCGATCGCATTGTTGGTACTACGACCGGGTTGGTGGGGTACTCGCCACGTAGTTGCCATCACCCAAATGCTTTGGTCGGTAATGTTCATCCATTTGACCGGCGGCAGAATCGAAACGCATTTCCATATATTCGGCTCGCTGGCATTTTTGTCGTTCTACAGAGATCCGCGCCTGCTTATCACTGCCACAGTAGTCGTTGCTGCCGATCATCTGCTACGTGGGTTCCTTTGGCCCGAATCCGTCTACGGTATCGCCAATCCCGAGTGGTGGCGTTTCCTCGAGCACGCCGGATGGGTGGTCTTCGAAGACATCGTTTTGTTTCTCGGATGCCAACGCGGGTTGCTCGAGATGAAAATCTTGTCGGACCGCGAGGCCACGTTGGAACTCGCTAAACAGGACGTCGAGTTGCAAGTCGCCGATCGAACCGAAGAACTCAGAGCAAGCGCCAACCGGTATCGCACGCTGATCGAAAATACCAGCGCAGTGCCATGGGAAGTGGATCGTAGCGGCTGTCGGATCATCTATGTTGCACCGCAGATGAGCACCGTGTTCCATACCGTTCCCGATGCGACCTTCGAGCACCGGGATTTCCTCGCCCTTTTCCACCCAGATGACCGCGAAGGTTTAAAGGAATTCATCGTCCGCTCGGCAGCGGGCGACTCGCGCGGCGAGAATCACATCGACAGCCGCATCGTCACCACCGAAAACCAACAGATGCATGTTCGAAGCTTCGTTGCGGATCAGCGCAGCAGTGCGCATACCGCCGGGATTTGCGGAATCAGCCTCGACATCACGCAGCAGAAGAAGCTGGAACAGGAACTGATGCAGGCGCAAAAACTCGAGTCCATCGGACAACTATCCGCAGGAATCGCACACGAGATCAACACGCCGACGCAATTCATCGGCGATAACATCCGCTTTTTGCAGGAATCAGTTGGCGATGTCTTGAACGTGGTTGAGCGGCTGATGCCTCTCGTGGCGGCGGACGCCGCAATCACGATCACCAATGCCGAGATTGCAGCGCTGCTGGAAGGCACGGATATGGAGTATCTGCGAGAAGAGGTGCCGAAGGCGATTTCCCAATCATTGGAGGGAGTCGAGCGCATTTCCAAGATCGTCGGCGCCATGAAGGAGTTCTCGCATCCCGCAGTCGAAAGGGCGCCGCATGATCTGAATCGCGCAATTCAAAGCACGATTACTGTCGCGAGCAACGAATGGAAGTACGTCGCGGAGATGACGACCGACTTTGATTCTACGTTGCCGCAAGTACCCGTCATGCCCGGCGCCTTCAATCAAGTCATTCTCAATTTATTGGTCAACGCTTCCCACGCCATCGCCGCCGTGACGGCGGATACGCCAGGGGCCAAGGGTGCCATCAGGGTGTCGACGCGTAACATGCTCGACTGGATCGAAATCCGAATTCAAGACACTGGCTGCGGCATACCGGAAGGCGTGCGCCACCGGGTCTTCGATCCGTTCTTTACGACCAAGCCGGTCGGCAAGGGCACCGGACAGGGACTGACCATCGCGCATGATGTGATCGTCAAGAAGCACGGCGGAACGATAGCCGTTGAAAGTCAGCCGGGGGTCGGCTCCACATTTATTGTGCGTTTGCCGCTAGAGAACACCTCCATTGACGCGACCGCGGCCGCCTGAGTGATATTAAATGATTAGAGTGCGTAAAATTTCGCAACCGTGTCTTCCCCTCTCAAGTAGCGGCACGGTACGGGGCCTCGCTGTGCATTCAGCGTCAATAGTGCCGAATTTACCGCTGCACTACAGCGAAAATCGAGAATTCGCGCGGCCGCAGCAACGTCATTGCCGCCGCCTACCTCTATGATCTGAGTTGATGAGTGAGCGCCAATACTGGGCCGTCGATGTCGGTGGCCTCGCCCACCGAACGCTTGAAATCACGCCAGCTCATCTCAGAGATCGTTCTAAAATTCCCCCGAGCATTGCCTAACAGTGATTTCGCGCGCGATTGCCTAACGCTGTCTTATCGATGCGTGGGCTACAAGGCCGGAGCGGCTGCCGGTGTCATGGTCTCGACAGCCTCAAGCCGTTCTACCTCCCGGCCATAGGGCTTGATTCCGCGTGAAATCGTGAACGCGGCAAGCGGCATGAGGACCGAGGCCGTCAACACGATGCTCTTCCACAAATCCGCATCGGAGCCGAAGACCCGTTGCGTGATGCTGCCGATCAACTGGCTTCCCAGCGCACCGAACACGATGAACATGAAGAGGTAGACGGCAGTGACCTGACCGCGCATCTCGTTGGGCGTGATGCGCTGAATGGCGGCGTTTTGCGGCACGGCCGATGCGAGCCCATATACGCCCGCCGCGCCCAGGCACAGCAGCGAGAGCTCCCCCGATGGCATCAACGGCGCAATAATCTCAAATGGTGCCGCGACGGCAAACAGAATTGCGGAGGCGCGTACATTCGCGTCCTTGTAGCGTTTGGAGAGCCATTCGACAAACAAGGTGCCGAACGCAGCTCCTATCAGCGATGACACCAGAAACATGAGGCCCATCCACCTGCCGATCCGAGCTTCGTTCCATCCGTAGGTCCTGATCAGGAACGGCGCGCGCCAGGCCAACATGCCGATGGACTGCGTGGCGCTGAACGCAAGACCGATGAACAGCGGCAGGTAGATCGAATTGCGCGCACGCATTTCGCGCACCACGGCCATCACCGGCAATGGCTTTCCATGCGCCGTCGCACCGCGCCGCGGCGGCTCCTTCATCAGCAGCAACAGGCAGGAAATAACCAGTCCCGGCGCGCCCACCATCATAAGGATCCATTGCCAGCCGTGCATGCGGAGACCCATCCATTGGCTGACGGGCCATGCGGCGGCCAAGCTGATCAGCTGCCCGCCCAGGAATATGCCGAGCGCATTGCCGCCAATGAAGCCAAGCTGCAGGAAGCCGATGGCACGGGGCAACTGCGCCGGCGGGAAATAGTCGGCAAGTACGGAATACGCTCCCGGCGCATGCGCCGAGCCGCCGGCGCCCACCAGCATGCGGCTGAAGAACAGCTGTCCGAAGCTCTGCGCCAGCCCACCCAGCGCCGTGATGCCGCCAATCGCGGCGATTCCGCATGCAAGTACGACTTTGCGAGGGTAAATGTCCACCAGCCGCGCCATCGGGATGCCGATCAAGACGTAAAAGATGATGTTGGCCGGCCCAATCAGAAAGCCCAGTTGCTCGTCGGTCAGTTCGAAATCGAGCTTGATCCGTTGAGCCATCATGCCGAACACCTGAGCGTCGAGGAAATTGAGCATGGTGGCAAGAATGATCACGACAAGCGCGTAATGGGCGGCGCGGCGCGAAGGCCAGGGCTGCACGCCAGGCCCAGCATCCGCCACAGTGGTGACCGCCGCAGGAATTGCCGCCGCCATTATTGTTCTCCTCGCCCAGTCCGCTGTATGAACCACGAATTATTATGTGTTAGATACAATATGGCTTGCGGCGGCTTGTCCAGCCTTTTATTGATATCGCCGTAGAGCGGCCATTCTGCTCAGGGAGCTCGGACGGTATGAAGAATCTGCCGGGCAAGACTGCCTTTGTGACCGGCGGCGGGAGCGGTATTGGGCTCGGCATTGCCAAAGCGCTATTGGGCGCGGGGACCTGGATTCCGATGCCGTGTTCGGGATGAAGGAGTCGCTCGTGGCGCAATTCGACCGGCACCCTCCGGGAGTCGGTCCCAACGGCGAGCGCGTGGAAACACCGTTTTATACGGTCAACTACGACTTCCGGTTGAGGCCCGCAGGCGCAGCGGCGCCGATCAAAGCGTGAGGGCGTGGGACGCTGGTCGCGGCACGTTCGACCGGTGGCGACGCCGGCCGCCATGCGGTGCGCGATCCGCGTAACGTGCTCGCCCTGAAAGCGGCACATCTCGAGATCGAGTGCGGTCGGCATCCGCATTTCGGGCCCATAACGGTCCTGTCTGATCCAGGAAATTTCTCATTTGCGCTGCCATGTTGCCGAAGCGTATAGGAGTTCCGAACAGGATGGCGTCATAGCGCTCCAGCTCCAGCAGATCGGCGATCGGTGCCGGCTGATGCTCGAGTTCGGCTTTACCTAATGCGCGGCACCGACCTGTGCGCTTCGAGACCGACTTTTGTGCTTTCTCTGGTAGCGCCGTGGGCGGGGCCACGCGCAATACTTCAATCCCTCTAGGCACGGCGGCGTCGCTGCGCCAGAGTTCCGCACATCAGTGAGCAGAGGAATCATGAGCGTCAGCAGCCTGGAAGATGTTTTGAAAACCGTTCGCAGCCCGGCGGATTTGCTGCGCAACCAGCAAACCGGTCCGAACGCCTATCCCGGAGTGCCGGCGGAATATACCAATTGGCGAGACGAGCAGCGCGCGTGGCAGGAGACCTGCGTGCTGTTCAACCAAAGCTACCACATGGCGGATGTCTTGGTGGAAGGACCCGACGCGGCCAAATTGCTCTCCTACCTCGGCGTCAATAGCTTTCACAATTTCACGGTCGACAAGGCGAAGCAATTCGTACCGTGCAATTACGACGGTCATGTCATCGGCGATGTGATCTTGTTCTATCTCAAAGAGAATCAATTCAATCTCGTGGGACGCGCACCGGTGCTGAATTGGGTTCAATTCCACGCGGCGACGGGCGGGTACGACGTACGGGTGGAGTTGGACGAGCGCACGGTTCGCCGCGCTGACCCGACGCGCCGCAAGTCGTATCGCTTTCAGGTGCAGGGACCGAACGCCATGAAGCTCGTCGCGGCCGCGACCGGCAGACCGGCGCCGGACCTGAAATTCTTCAACATGACCACACTGGTCATCGCCGGCAAGCAGGTGCGTGCCTTGCGACATGGGATGGCAGGTCAGCCCGGGCTCGAACTGTTCGGTTCCTGGGACGACGGGGAAATCGTGCGCCAGGCGCTGATCAAGGCCGGGCAGGACTTCGGGTTGCGCTTGGTCGGCGGCCGCGCCTACTCGTCCAATACCATAGAATCGGGCTGGATACCGTCACCGCTTCCGGCCGTTTACACGGGCGAGAAGATGCGGCCGTATCGAGAATGGTTGCCGGCCACCGGCTATGAAGCGACCGCATCCTTGGGCGGAAGTTTTGATTCCGAAAATATTGAAGACTATTACCTGACGCCCTGGGATCTCGGCTACGGCGGCTTCGTCAAATTCGATCACGACTTCATCGGCCGCGAGGCGCTGGAAAAGATGGCCGGACAGCCGCATCGAAGGAAGGTCACGCTGGCATTGGACAATGAAGATGTCACGCGGGTCATCAGTTCGATGTTCCAAAAGGGCAAACGAGCCAAGTACCTGGATTTTCCGTCGGCCGTGTATTGCATGCATCAGTTCGACACGGTCTTGGCCGACGGCAAGCCGGTCGGGATCTCCACCTGGATTGCCTACAGCTCCAACGAGGGGCGCATGCTGACGTTGGCCATGCTCGACGAGCAACACGCCAAGCCCGGGACCCACGTACAGCTGCTCTGGGGCGAGGCGGGCGGAGGCTCCAGAAAGCCCACCGTGGAGCCGCACGTGCAGACGGAGATCAAAGCGACGGTGAGCCCGGTCCCCTATTCGGAGATGGCGCGGGATTCGTACGCCGACAGCTGGCGTAACCGGCAGACCGGCGGCTGACTCTACCCGGGGTTGCGCCGGCTTTTGTCTTGTCTTTACGATCCCAGACCTGCAGTGGGATCCCATAAGATAGGGCAGGGCTGTATGATGGGTTTCGACGACATTCCTGGAACTCATGTGTTCATTGGAAGCCTATGCCGCCGGGGCTATCACCTCAATCAGTTCAGCATGTCGCTGATGCAACGGACGAACCGTGAGCGCTTCCTCGGGAGTTGGCATAACCCATGATGAGGCAAGTCGAGATAAGGCAGTGGGCGCCCAGACCTGAACGTCACCATCGGACGCTGACGATTCAGTATCTGGCAGGGCGCCTATTTCCGCACGCGAGGCAAACCCGTCGATGGGTGGTTCATTCGGTACACCATAGCCTTCATCTTCGCTGTTCAGGTTCTTACTTGGATGCAAACGATCTTTAACGACTCGACTATCATTCTCCAAGGGCCGGTACGTGCGCCAGATCCCATTCAGAAACTTCATTGGCAGTCGCGCAGCGTTGTAACCACAATCCTGCCTTACCTTTTGGATTCAGTCCAATGTGAGATCTATAATTTCCTTCGCTTGACTGACGCTCAGTTCCTTTAGGCGCCGCTTGCGCGAGATCAATGAGGCAAATTGGACTTCACTTAAGAGGGTGATGACCGGTGCGCTGGTTTCTCGTAGGGCATCTTCGGCCTTGGCATTCAGCAGTTGGCTTCGAACGCAGGAAACAGCAAATTTCACTTCACCCGACCTAATGCGGATTCAGCACCGGCGCTGACGGCGTGCCCGTCGGCAGGAATGGATCGGCGAATATCTCCGAACTCGCAGCCCCAGCCAGGAAAGTTTCAATGCGCGCAGCATTGACCATCTCCGGATTGCCGCAAAGATAAACCCGCCAGCCACTTAAATCCGGGTTGTCCTTCAGTGCGAGGTCGAGCGGTGTTCCCGACCAATGCGCATCGGCCGACGGCCCCCCGGAGACGCACGGTCGGTAACGAAAGTTCGGATGGGTGGCGTCGATCTGGCGCAATTGCTCCATCAGGTAGAGCCCGCTGGCGTCGCGGCTGCCATGGTACAGGTGGATTCGCCCACGATGCCCGCTGTTCAGCGCATCGCGCGCGATCCCGTACAGCGGCGCCAATCCACACCCGGTGCCGAGCAGAAGTATGTCCTGATCGGGTCTGCCGGGAACGTAGAAGCAGTCGCCGAATGCTTCGGAGATTGTTACGATGTCTCCGGGTTCTAGCTGCTCGAAAATCCAACCGCTCACCAGTCCGCCGGAAAACCGGCGCACATGCAACATCAAATCGTCGTCCAACGAGGGGACGCTGGCGAGCGAGTAGTTGCGCGAGGTCCGGGCATCCTTGAACAGGCGCAGAAACTGCCCGGGGCGATACTCGAACGGTCTCGACGGCCGGAGATGCACTGCGCGGATTTCGTCGTTCAGGTGCTCGATCGCGGAAACTTTTGTCTCGATGCGCTCGATCACATCGTCGGCCAGCGCCACTTCGAGGTCTTGCGTCGGGAAACACTGGCAGGCGAGAAAGAGATTGCGCGCCACCATCGTCGGCGTCAATCCGGTCTGCGCCTTTTCGGGGACGGTGCCCCGTACCGCGCGCATGAGGCATGACTGGCAGACGCCTGCGCGACAGGCACTGGGGACCGCATGTCCCCGGGTCGTCAGGCAGTCGAGCACCGACTGCCCGTCGGTTTCGTACGACGAGCCTTGAAAGACGACCCGGGGCATTCGCGCAACCGTTACTTACCGAGAACGTCGTTGCGGGTGGTTTCCGCGACGGCGGCCACTTGCGCAATCAAGTTGTCGGGCACCTTCAGTTCCTTCAACGTGGCGCCAAGGTCTTCCACGACAGCGTCGAAGTGTGAGTCGTTGAGACCCTGCTTGACCAGGTGCGCGTGTGCTTTTCGCATGTCCAGGCCGGTGTAGTTATTCGGACCGCCGAACGCCATCGTCAGAAACGCCTTCTGCTTGGCCGCCTGCTTGCCCATATCGACGCCCGTGAAGAAGCGGCTGATGCGTTGGTCCTTGAGCACTTTGCGGTAAAAAATGTCCACCGCAACGTCGACGGCGCCAGCGCCGCCGATTTCTTCATATAGTCCCATGGTATTGTCTCCTAGTATCCGAGTTGTAAGTCGCCAGCGTGCCTCGGGGCGAGTGAGGTGCATATGGATGGATGCCTGCTCGAGCGGTGCCCCGGAATCCTTGAACATGCATTACGTCTACATCTTATTGAAGCAGGGACTCCAAGTCACTAAGTAGTTTCCGCAATGACGAATCGTTATCCGCAGCATCCGGCGGCGATGTTGTTGTGCAAAGACGATGCTGTGGTGATAATAAGACTGCAGTCGGCCTCCGGCTGGAGGTAGACATCATGCAACTGACCCAATTCACCGACTATTCGCTGCGCACCCTGATGTTCCTCGGCGCGCATCCTGGGCGACTGTGCAAGATCGCGCAGATTGCCGAGGCCTACGGCATTTCGGTCAATCACCTCATGAAAGTAGTCAACCGGCTGTCCTCATGCGGCTATGTTGAGACGATTCGCGGCAAAGGCGGCGGCCTGCGCTTGGCGCGCGCGCCGCGGCTGATCAACCTCGGCGAGGTGGTGCGCGACATGGAGGAGCGATTCGACATCGTCGAGTGCTTTAACCCGCAGCATCAAGACTGCCCGTTGCTGCCGGCCTGCACACTCAAGTCGGTGCTGAACGATGCCCGCCGCAATTTCATGGCCACCCTGGACCGCCGCACGTTAGAGGATGTCATCAGCGAGCATCTGGCTGCTGTGTTCACCTTGCGCAAAGGCGCGCGTATTCCGATCCGGCGAGCTGGCTGAGACGCTCGATCGGTCGTCAGCCGCTGCGCTTGGTAGAGCGCGCGATACCCTGGCGTGCGGCATCCATCACATCGGCGGGGGCGTCTTCCGTCTCTCGTATGACCGCCCCAACAGCGATTTGCGCAGGCGGACGCCCCAGCGGGCGGTGTTGATTGTCGACACTAAAACATGCATATTATCTTCATCTTTGAGGTGAACGGTTTGCAGTGACCTTTTGGCTTTTCGGCGAGAGTGAATATGGGCGGGGACACACAGGCCGGCGTACCCAACAATCGCATTCTAGCCATCGAGGATATCGTGGCGCGCACCGGAATCGACGAAGCGATGATCGAGGCACTGGTGCGCGCATTTTACGGGCGCGCCCGCCATGATCCGCTCATTGGACCAGTGTTAGAGAGCAAGGTGCATGATTGGGAGGCACACATTGCGGGCCTATGTAC
>ODAK010008627.1_pt1 | contig 10177 bp, 8 predicted proteins | sample 1539591 | NCBI WGS metagenome assembly ODAK01 (sample SAMEA3539303, study PRJEB22396) | soil metagenome | biome: tundra; feature: field; material: soil | place: USA | collected 2010-05 | depth 0.15 m | reverse complement strand
AGACCGAGGCGGCGCGCGCGGAGCGACGCGCCCTGCCTTGCGCCGTCGAAAGCGAATGCGCCAATGTTATTGTGATTTGCCACAGCATCTCGTTTGCGGTCCGCTATTCGCAAAACCAGCGTCCTTGCGAAGCAACCTGCCTCCGTTGGTTCAGCGGACTATCCGTCTAGTCATTACTCGCGGGAACAATCTGTCGTATCCGAGGCAGTTGCTCGGGTGGCACCACATTGCAGCGCTTGGCCCAGGCGTCATACAGAGCCGAAAGTTCCTTCACTTTTTCGGGCTGACTTGCAGCCAGATTCTTTTGTTCCGTCCGATCCTCCTCAACATTGTAAAGCTCCCAGGCTTCTCGATGCCGGGCCACGAGTTTCCACTCGCCCAATCGAACCGCGCGATTGCCTTCATGTTCCCAGAAGATCGGGGCGGGATGCGGACGCGCCTTGCCCTCGAAAATCGGCAGCAGGCTCTGGCCTTCCAATGCTTGCGTGGGATGACCGTTAAACAAGGCTGGATATTTTGCCCCGGCAACGTCCACCAGCGTCGCCATGATGTCGGTGACGTGTCCGATCTGGCGCGAGATGGTGCTCCGGTTTTGAATCACGTCCGGCCAGTAGGCGATAAATGGAGTTGAGATGCCGCCTTCGTGCGTAAAATGTTTGTAGAGTAGAAAAGGCGTGTCGCTGACGTTGGCCCAAGGGACGCCATAGCTTTGCCAGACATCATCCGGCCCGGCAAAGACCGAGTGATCGCCATTGCCTACCTTCACGGGACGACCATCACGCGTCCGGCTCGGAATGTCATACCAGCCGGGTTCCACGATCTCGGCGCAAGCGCCGTTGTCCGAGAGAAAGAGGACGAGAGTGTTTTTCTCAACGCCTTTTTCCTTAAGCCGGTCGAGAATGCGTCCCACTCCGCGATCCAGGTGTTCCACCATCGCCGCATAAGTTGCCATCCGGTTTGCCTCCCAATTTTTGTCCTTCACTTGGTTCCAGTCTGGCACCCGCGGATCGCGTGGGGACAACGGCCAGGTTTTGTCTATGAGGCCGAGCGTGAGTTGACGCTGATACCGGTTGGTGCGAATGGCATCCCAGCCAGCCAGGTAGCGCTGGCGGTATTTGGCGATGTCCGTCTCCGGCGCCTGCAAGGGCCAATGCGGCGCGGTGTAGGCGACATAAAGAAAAAACGGTTTGTGCCCGTCGGCGTATTTGTCAATATCGGCAACGGCATGGTCGCTGATCGCGTCGGTGTAATAGAAATTCGTGGAGTCCGTCCGGATGGGTGTGTTGGCGCGCACCAGGGAGAAAGGATCGTAGTAACTGTTGACCCCATGAATGGTGCCGAAATATTCCTCGAAGCCGCGTTGCAGCGGCCAGTCCGCCTTGTCTTTCCAAAATGGCTGGTTGGATTCGTAATTCAACTGTTTCTTCCCGTCGAAGTAAATGTGGCAGACATGCCATTTGCCGACCATTAACGAGGTGTAATCCGCTTGCCGCAATTCCTCGGCCAGCGTGATGCAGTCGTGGCTGATTTCGCCGCGATAACCTGGAATGCCGCGGTCTTCCATCATTTCGCCAATGCCGGCCTGTTGCGGATACAGTCCGGTAAGCAATGCCGCCCGCGTCGGGCAGCAACGCGGGGTCGTATAAAATTGGCTCATGCGCATGCCGCCGGCGGTCATCCGGTCCAGATTGGGCGTCGAAATCTCGGAGCCAAAGCTGCCGATGTCCGAATAGCCCAGGTCATCGGCCAGAATCAGCACGATGTTCGGGCGCGGCGCGGCGATTTCAGCGGCGACGCTCGGCCATTCCAGAACGCCCAAGCCGAAAATAACGACTGAAACGCCGGCCAGTTTTAAAAGAGTTCGAACCGTCCAATCAATGTTCATGTGAATTCTGCGGAGCTTAGAGTGAAACTGCACGGAATTCAATCATCCAAACCGATGAGAAGTTACGGCTCAAATACCCCTGCCGGGCATCCCTCAGATTTTGAAAGCTCCTTCAAACCTCATCTCTTTGGACGATATACAGGTCATGGCTGGTAGTGTAAAAAGAACCGTTCACAATTTTTGAAGACAACCAAAATCAATTATGTCCAAACCTTGCTTATGCGGTTGGTTGCCAAACCACGCGAAACGCAGAGACCTAGCGCGGCGGAGCCGCAACCAACGGAGCGCGGACAGCCTTGTCCGCGGGTTGCTCGCGAGCGGGCTGCGACTCGCGGACAAGGCTGTCCGCGCTCCGCGAAAATCTTCGCCGCACGCAAAGATGTTTGGAGATAGCACTGCTGAGGACGCCGAGGGGTCGGGGGATAATATAATAGCTGCTCTGCGAAACTCTGCCTTCTCTGCGTCTCCGCGTTCGTTTCCATTCCTTCGTTCTTTCAGGTTTGACAAGCAACCGGATAAGCAGGGTCCAAACTATCCGCATCCGGGCCTCGCCTCCGGTGCAATTGAGGCAAAGGCTGAAGCGGCCAGCGACAGCCGCCAGCTGGCAGTCTGGAAAAATTGCTTGCAACAGTTCATTGTCTGCCCCGCGCTTCAACCAATCATATTCTCCCAAAGTCGTCTTGCATCGAGTTCCGCCCACAACGCTGCCAGACGTCATCAAGGTCGCGCGATCGGCGCGGATGTGCTCGCGGATCCTGGTTAACTGCGGCTGTGGGCGCGGACCTGTGCAACCATAAATCGTTATTGTGTTGGTTTTAATCGGGGCGGGGCGTAACATCGGCCAGACAGCCAACGCCGTCCACTCAAGGCAAACAGCATCCCTAAACCCCTATGAAAACCAAACAAAACCTGCTTCAAATCTGCCTGCTGGCTGCGATGCTTTTACCAGCACTCACCAGCGGAGCGCAAACCGTGACCAATATTGCTGCGGGCGGCTATCACAGCCTGTTTCTTAAGAGCGACGGCAGTCTGTGGGCCACGGGCGACAACCCTTATGGTGAGTTGGGTGATGGCACGTTCAACAACACCAACCGGCCCGAACTGATTGTAACCAACAGCGTCACGGCGATTTCCGCCGGCAGATTTCACACCCTGTTGCTCAAGAGCGATGGCAGTCTCTGGGCCATGGGCCAGAACAATAATGGCCAGTTGGGCGACGGCACTTACAATAACACCAACCGGCCAGAACTGATTGTAGCCAACAATGTCACGGCCATTGCCGCCGGTGATGCGGACAGTTTTTTTATCAAAAGCGACGGCAGTTTATGGGCCATGGGTTGGAACCAGTATGGCCAGTTAGGCGACGGCACGACCAGCAACACCAACCGGCCAGAACTAATTGTGACCCATGGCGTTACGGCGATTACGGCCGGCGCACAAGAACACACCCTGTTTCTCAAGAACGACGGCAGCCTGTGGGGCATGGGGTGGAACAATTATGGCCAGTTGGGTGACGGCACGACCAGCAACACCAACCAGCCGGGACGGATTGTGGCCAGCGGTGTGACGGCCATTGCCGGCGGCCAGTGGCACAGCCTGTTTCTGAAGAGCGACGGCAGTGTGTGGGCCATGGGCTACAATGTCGTCGGCGAATTGGGCGATGGCACGACCAGCAACACTAACCGGCCCGAATTGATTGTGACCAATGGGGTCGCGGCGATTGCCAGCGGATCTGACCACAACTTGCTGCTCAAGACCAACGGCAGCCAGTTGGGCGATGGCTCCTTCAACCCCATCAGCCATCCTGAGCAAATTGTAGCCAGCGGAGTCACGGCGATCGCGGCCGGCGGCAACGTAAGCCTGTTTCTGAAAAGCGACGGTAGTTTGTGGGGCATGGGGCTTAATAATGATGGCCAGTTAGGCCAGGGAACTTACAGCCAGACCAACAACTCGCCGGAGCTGATTGTGGCCGGCTCCAGCGGGCCTCCGGGCTACAATCAAATCTCCAGCCAGCTTTTGAGCGGGGGTAATATGCGTTTGTCCTTTGTGGGCCTGGTCGGAACGAATTATGCGCTGGACCGCTCCTTCAACCTGAAGCCGGCCAACTGGGTGCCGCAGGTGACCAATCCCGCCGGTGCGGGTGGAGTGCTGGTGCTCACCAACACGCCGAATAAGGCGACCAACAATTTCTGGCGCATCCGCTCCGTGCCATAGCGAATCGTTTGGGACGCAGGCCTGGTGCCACTACCGGTTCAACACTTTTGCACCAGGCCACAATTCAGAAAGTTTTGTCGCGTCCGGCTGGTTGGGGGGGTGTGCGCGGTAAAATTATCAGCGTCAATTCCGGGATGCGACGGGTGGAGTCCAAATCATAATTACGATGTTAGCCGGAACGATGCAGTTGAAAGCAACCGAACGAGGGAGAGCGGCGGTTGTCAGCGCGTAGGACAGGCGTCGCGCCTGTCTCCATTCTCAATCAACGTGCCGCCACTGAATGGTGGCCAGACCCGGTGGATACAAAAAACGCCTCAAGGCGCAGTATTTTTGAAGTTTGAGACAGGCGCGACGCATGTCCTACTATATCATTCCGGCTTAATCGGATTGGAAAGCCGATTGTGATTAAGAACCAGAGCCAGTTTCAAAACTCCAAAACCCGCCGAGAAAACGAGGCTCCATTCTCATGGAAACCAGGGCCTTCGCACGCCGGCTGCTACGGTTCAGAAAAAGTATTTCCCAGAGACGGCACCAACCGCTCAAGCTCAGTGAGCGGCTGGATTTCAACGGCGCGGCGGCTGTTTATTTGCAGCCGCAGGCAGAGCCGGATTCCTTCAGCGCTTTTGCAACCGCTAAGCGGGTTTCCCCCGTGCGTTTCTGAATCCGGCCCAGCAGTTCGTCCTGCTGGGCTTCGACGTATTGGAGATCGTGATCCGTGAGCTTGGCCCATTTCTGTTTCAGCTTGCCCTTGGTGATGTTCCAGTCACCTTTAACTTCGAGTGTCGTCATAATAGTAATAGTTGATTCTGTTTTTGTTGCTTGTTTCTATTCGCCGCCAACAGGGCGGCAAAAGTGTTTTCCCAACCGATGGGTTAAGAGACTTTGGGTCACGGCGGCAAAGCTTGTTACGGGGTGTAACCCTAACGCCTTTCCAGGCAGGTGTGATGAGGCAAAAGCGCGGAGGCATACGTTGTGGGCTGTCATTTTGTGCCGCCTCATTTCCATTTCCGATTCACCGGCTGGTCTTGGCCGTTTTGTTCATTGTGGAGTTTGCGCCCGATGAGTTTTCTTGCTCAATAAATGCATTCTTCTGGACCCCGTCATCATTCGCCAAACCGGCGAATAAACCAGGTCTTCACCAGTTGGGTCAGAATCGCATAGCCGAGCAGCATGATGGCCAGATAGAGCCAATACAACGGTGGGAGTGGGACAAACCCGAGCGTGCTCGCCAGCGGCGAAACCGTCAGCCAGGCACCGACGGCCACGATGATCAAGGAGGTAAGGATGAGCGGCCAACTGGCCCAGCTTTGGAGGAACGGTATCTTGTTGGTGCGAATGACATGGATGATCAACGTCTGGGTAAAAAGCGACTCCACGAACCAGCCAGTGTGGAACAGGGCTGGGTTGTGCCAGCAATTGAAGACGTAGAGCATTAGGAAGAACGTCGCGTAATCAAAGATCGAGCTGATTGGCCCGATAAACAGGATAAAGCGTAGGATCTTCCCAATCTCCCACTTGCGCGGCTTGTTCAGCCAGTCCGCATCCACTTGGTCAGTCGGGATGGTGGTCTGCGAGAAGTCGTAAAGGAGGTTGTTGGTCAGCACCTGGATCGGCAGCATGGGGAGGAAAGGAAGAAACGCGCTGGCCCCGACGACGCTGAACATGTTGCCGAAGTTCGAGCTGGCCGCCATTTTGATATATTTAACGATGTTGCCGAATACTCGGCGCCCCTCCAACACGCCCTGTTCCAGCACCAGCAGGCTGTTTTCAAGCAAAATGATATCGGATGACTCTTTGGCGATGTCCACCGCGCTGTTCACCGAGATGCCCACATCGGCCGCTTTCAAGGCCGGAGCGTCGTTGATCCCGTCGCCCATGAAACCCAGCACATGGCCTTTGCTCTGGAGCGCACGAATGATGCGTTCCTTGTGAGCGGGGGCCAGACGGGCAAAGACGCTGGTCGCGCTGGCAGCTTCGGCTAATTCCGCATCGCCCATCGTCTCGATTTTGGAGCCGAGCAATAGATGTTCTACCGGGATGCCGACTTGCTGACAGATGTAGGCGGTGATGATCTCATTGTCACCAGTCAGGACCTTGACCTCCACGCTCAAGCCGTGCAACCGTTTCAACGCCTCGATAGCCGTGTCCTTGGGCGGGTCGAGGAAGGCCAGGAAACCCAGCAGAATTAGCTCCGCCTCATCCTTGACCGAATAGACTGGTTGATCTGAAGCATTCGGCATTTCCTTATATGCCAAGGCGATCACGCGAAAGCCCTGACCGTTCAGGTCGTCCGCTATCTGCCGGCGTTTGGCGTCGTGTTTTGCCTCAACCGGGATCACCTTTCCATTCGATTCCACGCGGTTGCACAGGCCCAGCACTTCCTCCACCGCGCCTTTACAAATCAGGGTGTTCAATCCGGCCTCATTTTCCACAACGACTGACATTCGCCGCCGCACAAAGTCGAAGGGTATCTCGTCAATTTTGCGGTAATTCTCTTTCGCTTTCAGGTGTTCTTCCAATTCCTCATGGTTGAGGATCGCCTCGTCGAGCAGATTCTTTAAGCCGGTATGGTGATAGCTGTTCAGATAACCGTATTGCAGCACCTTTTCGCTGGGATCGCCGTTCACATCCAGATGCTTTTCAAGGACGATCTTGCCTTGGGTGAGGGTGCCGGTCTTGTCGGTGCATAACACATCCATCGCCCCAAAGTTCTGGATGGCGTTCAGGCGTTTGACGATCACCTTTTTGCGGGACATGGCCAGAGCACCCTTGGACAAGTTTACGGTTACAATCATGGGCAGCATCTCGGGGGTCAACCCGACGGCCACGGCCATGGCAAACAGGAATGCTTCCAGCCAGTTGTGCTTGCTCAGCCCATTGATGAGAAAAACCGCCGGAACCATCACGGCGATAAAGCGGATCATCAGCCAAGTGAACTTGTTGATGCCCAGATCAAAGCTGGTGGGTTGGCGCTGCCCGACGATACTGGTGGCCAGCGATCCCAAGTAAGTCCGGTTCCCCGTGTGGATGACCACAGCCGTTGCGGAGCCGCTCTCCACATTGGAGCCCAAGAAGCAAAGGCAGGGAAGTTCCAGCGGATTTTGAACGTCTGCCAACGCCGGGGCAGCTTTCTTTTCCACCGGCAACGCTTCACCGGTGAGGGCCGCTTGATTCAAGAACAGGTCTTTGGCGACCAGCACCCGAACATCCGCCGGAACCATATCGCCAGCGGCCAGCCGGATAATGTCGCCCGGCACTAACATTTTGAGGGCGACCTCGGCTTCCTTGCCGTCGCGCAACAACGTCGCTGTGTTAGTGACCATCGCTTGCAGTTTCGCCGCCGCGTTGTCGGCCCGCAGTTCCTGAAAGAAACGCAATACCACGCCCAGAACCACCATCACGAAAATGACCGCCGTAGCCCGCAGGTCGCCGGTAAGATAGGAAAGCACGCCCAGCGCCATGAGCAGAAGCACCAATGGATTCTTGATGTTACTCAAGAGGCGCATCAGAGCCGATTGACGTTTCTCCCGGGCGATCTCGTTTGTTCCGATCTGCTTCAAGCGAACATCGGCTTCTGACTGGGTCAGGCCGCCTAGTTGCGAGCCAAGTTCCTTCAAGACGGTGTCAGCATCGGCGCGCGCCTTTTCCAGAAGTTCGGAGGAATATTGCGCCCCGTTTCCACCAGGGACGGGCACAGAAACGACGGTGGCTGCCTTCGCCGTGACAGGTTTCGACGGAGTGGGAGCCTTAGCGGGTTCCATTGTGGGCGTTTGCATGGTGACTAACGGCCATGAGAGGAGAGGGTAATGCAGCAAACTGTCATCAAACCATGAATTAGTTCGTTCTTGTGAGAATGCCAATGCATCGTCTTCCGCTCAGTCCGCACCGCCGACATCCCGGTGATGGCGACGGTGCGGAAAATGCCAGTCCAAGCAGCCAATGTCGCTTGATAATCATGACTTTGGTAATGGCTCGCGGGTTGGCTGTCCGGCAGGCTCCGGCTATTTGCAACCGCAGGTGGAGCAGGATTCTTTTAGCGCTTTTGCAACCGCATCGCGGGTTTCCCCCGTGCGCTTCTGAATCCGGCCAATCAGTTCGTCCTGTTTGCCTTCAACGTATTGCAGATCGTCATCCGTGAGCTTGGCCCATTTCTGTTTCAGCTTGCCCTTGGTGACGTTCCAGTCGCCTTTGATTTCGAGTGTGGTCATAATAATTGATTCCGTTTTGTTGTTTGTTTGTTATTTGCCGCCAACATGGCAGCAAAGTGTTCCCCCAGCCGAAGGGTTAGTGGACGTTAGACCACGGCGGCCAAGCTTGCTATGGGGTGTAACCCTACTTGGAAATTGAGGCGGCGTAACGCGCCGGAAACGGCGGACCGCCGTGAGGATGAAGTCTTTGGCGGCGGCGAGCGTTGTTGCAGCGCTGGCACGCGGAAACAATGCCAGCGCGGTCAGCCGGGCGACCAGGATGAGCGGGAGTTTGAAGCGTTTCAGGGCGGCCCAACGCGGCGCGGAGATTTTCAAGGGGACGGCGGTCGAATCTCCTTCTCTGCGGGTAGAAGACCCCATAGCAACCGTGCAGCGATGGGTTATGTTGTTGGCATGAATATATTATTACTCATGGTGGTTCTGCTTCTCTTGTTCGGCGGCGGCGGGTTTTACTTTGGCGGTCCCGTCATCGGCGGCAGCGGGCTTGGCCTGGTGCTGTTGATATGCCTGGTCGTCTTTATCATGGGCGGATTCCGCACCACGAAAAGCTGACCCGCCAACCAGGACAAACACGAATAACCGCCCCGTGGAGGTTCAAAAAACCTCCAGCGGTTTGCCGGGGCGACTCTTGGCGCAGAATTTCTGCTTTCGACCTTCAAATTTTTAGCTTTGGTCTTCTGACTTGACGAGGTGCAATGCCTCCATTTGTTCCCTCGGCGGATGCCGCGCAGCTTCTCCACCGTCCACGGCAGGTCGCGGACGACGAAGCCGCGTCCGGCGCGCCAGAGCGGTTCGCTTTCCGGCAGGCCGCAAACGTCGCGCAGGCGTTTGGCCATGACGCGGCAGGCCGTGGGCAAAATATCAATGCTGATGGCAACTGGTTGCATTGGGGCTATATCTTATCGGTATTCAGATCTTTTAATCTCTTTTCCGATGTTCAACATTTTGCCGAGTCCATAATGGATTTCGTATTCTTTATGGGCTTTTACTTTTGGACTAATATTTGCATAACTCCGCTCTCGGTAACACCAATGAACGTGAGCAGTCCCATCTTCCATTCGCTCAACATAACTGATTACATTAAGATCGAACAGGTATTGAAGGAATCGGTTTGGACTCTCAAAGAAATCGGGGATTGGGATTCGTGTCGCGTTTAAAAAACTAATAAGCAAGTCATACGCTTCCAAAAATAAAACATAGTCAAATTTCCACTTTCCATGAAGGAACTCAAAAAACTTTAGAAAGGCCTCGTATTCATCCTCGGTATGATAAAACGATACCTGATCTTTCACTTCGCCAAGTAAATAAACGCTATATTGTTTACGAAACTCTGGATTATCAAAATCTGCCATATTCACGAAGGCATGCTCCCCATGATGCACTTTAAGTTTTTTTATTATGTCAATCATGACGATTATGTCTCGTGGGCGAAACAGTGAAAATCTTAAGAAAGAAATAAAGGATGTCGGCTTGCTGTCATCCGCTGAATTATTCGGCGAGTTAAAAGGAAAATAGTAATCCCATGAGTCACCGACCTCGCAAACCTCATCTTGCTGTGCGCTCAATAGACGATCAATTGCGCGAAAGATGTCAGCTTCGCGAAAGTTTGGATATGTTGTTTTCCAATCCAACACCACGGAATTGTCTCGTATTTTAGTGTTTGTATTTTGCAACCCTATTGATTCTAAAATGTCTGGCCTTATTAAGAGGACTATGCGTGGCTGCCCTCCCGAATCCTTTAAGCTCGCAAAAGTGTCGCTGTTTAAAGACCAGACCGCGTTTGCCAAGCCTTTAATGCAATCGAGATACTCCTTATAATACTAGGTTAAGTGTATTGACATGGTTTGTCGTGTTTGTTAGTGTCGGTGCG
>ODAK010008626.1_pt1 | contig 10178 bp, 28 predicted proteins | sample 1539591 | NCBI WGS metagenome assembly ODAK01 (sample SAMEA3539303, study PRJEB22396) | soil metagenome | biome: tundra; feature: field; material: soil | place: USA | collected 2010-05 | depth 0.15 m | reverse complement strand
ATATTACTAGAGATATGATGAATAATTTATTTATTGTAGATTTTTTCATATTTCTTCAAGTATTTTAAAGCTGTGCTTTCCAACTTGAAAATACAACATAACACATAACAAAATCTTTAAAAGTTTCACATGGAGCATTATTAAGTTTTTTCATTGCAACAAAGGCATTTCCTAAAGCATCAATCAATTCATCACTTAGTTTCATCATTATTCTCCATATCTTCTAAGCATACTTAAGCCAACTGAATTTAAAGCATCAAGAAATTTCCTAACAGATGGTTACCCTCTTAAATTGATTTCTTTTCGCAACCATCTTTCAAGAATATCAAAGCGTTGTTCTTTTGTCAAGGTTTTTGAGTAATGTTTCATAATATTATTTGGCGGAAGGCTGAGGAATTGAACCCCATCCGAAAGGACCCTCGGTATTCAAAGCCGAAGCAGGAACCATCCTACATAACCTTCCATTACTATTTAGGTCTTTTCTTTAAACATCTACGATTTTTATATGTATCCAAAGTACTATCACAATTACTACATATAAATCTTAAATTTTCAATTCTATTATCATTATTTGTGCCGTTTATATGATCAAGAATTAATGGCATTTTTTATCATACCATACAGGTCCAAGATTACATAATTTACAAACATATTCAATTAATCCATCTTCTAATATTCTTGTTTTCAAATGTTGTCTCGAATATGTACTATTCTCAACAAATACTTCATAATTCTGTCTTTTTATTGGACCTATTCGTTTCACTCATGTATTTATTGTACACTAAAACAATTACAAATTCAATTATTTAATTTTCATGCATTCACTAAATGTGTGAATGCCAATTTGGTCAGGAGAAATTTCAGAATGATTGTATATATCATTAATTTGGATAACTGCCATATTATACTTTTCCTTAGATACTTTACCATTGATATAATTTTTTATACTTTCCTGTGATATTCCTCTATCACGAGCCGTCGCACATACATATGCCATCTTTGATAAATTTTGGCATCCATGTTGCTTGCTATCAAACAATGAGCCATTACCAAAAACTAATAGACCAACCACAACCCCCGTCGCAAATCTATTTTTCATATAATTATACCGAAGTTACGATCCACCCATCAGGCTTAGGTTCTGGTTCTTGATATTGATAATATGCCTTAACTTCAACAAGAGCAAGAATATCATCTGTATTACATTGATTTTTAATTTCAGACATAATTGAAAAGTCTGATGGTTTCTTCCACCATGAAGTGATTATATTACCTTTCAATAAATATCCAGTCTTAGGTATTACAACCAACGCCCATTTAGAAAAATGCTCTGTTGATTTCATCATAGTGCCATCCTTTTCATGATACGAGCTACTTCCTTAGCAGAGCTTCCTGGTCTAGTAGCAATAACATCCAATTGCTCTTGATCACTGCGAAGCTTATGTGGAGCATCAATTGCCTTTGCACGTTCATTACGCAACCGTTGAGCCTCACCGTTCCATCGTGTATTTGAAATACGTTTCATGATTCATCTCCTAAATGAATTACAGGATTAGCCATTCTTTTCTTTCGCATACGAGAAGCGTTTAATAACATGTCAGTGCCAGCAACAACACTTGTTCCAGCACGATAATTTCCAAAACTAAAAATAGTTACCAGACCATCAAAAATTTCACAAATTCCAATAAAAAGAATTTGTTTCCGAGTACGATATTCGTTTAGGTCCGATGGAAATATTTCTTTGCGCCAGTTCATTTGTCTATCATAGCAAGAAAATGTTCAATTGTAAAGTCTAAAACTTCACCCCATTGCTGTTTAACATCATATTTATGTCTTTCTTTCTTACTAGATTCTTCCATTTTTTTGGTGTATGGATTAGTCTGAAAACCATCACGATAACGTTCGTCACTATTCCATTCTCTTTCCATAGCTTCTAATCCAGCAAATTGAACCCTTACTTCTCCATATTCATCATACATTATTTTTTCTTGACGCCGAATAAGGTCTATAATTGCTTTTGCTTTTTGTGATACTGTTAGCATTTTTAATAATCTTCCTCATGATCACGAGTATCATCAATACAATTCAAGCATAATCCATTATGATGCATAGGTCTATCTTGATCATATGCCTCTGCATCATATGGACAATTTTTATCACTGCATGGTCGCAATCCTTTCATTCGCCATTCAGGAACGGAAACACGATCATCACCCATTTCATTAAGAAACCATTGCTGGTCTTCATAGGCATCGTAAGCCTCAGTCAAGATATCATCAGCATAGCATCGTTCTTCGTATTCACGATGCGCTTCTTCCTCAGTAATTCCTTTATAGTAAGCTGCAATCTCATCTTCGCTATCATATCCATTTAGAGTATCACGAAGCCTACGACCATGACTTGTCTTAACTTCTGAATCACGAAACTTATATGTCTTGCTCATGTTCCTATCCTAGCATTAATTAATGATGGAGTCAAGAAGTTAATCTTGACTCCATCATGTTTATGATGCCTTCTTAACCGTTATATCAGCGACATTGCGCCATGAATTAGGAAACTCACGATAAAGATCGGATACTTTAATAACACAACGCAGAGTCAATTCCCGCAAAGTCTTTTGATTATCTTCAATGTAATTCATAATCTCAGACTGTGCTGCCTTATTGAATCCACGCTTGCTCAACATTCCTTCTTCATACACTACCTGCCGTAGTCGTACAATGTAATCATGCTTGCTAGTAACACCCATGTTAATATAATGACTACGACTGATAAGAGTATTAAACTGCTCAGTCATAGGATGTTTCTGCGCAATTGCCAAATCAAGATCAAAATTGGTAATGAAAATTACCGATCCTTCAAATTCAAAAGTACGCGGTACTAATTCTCCTTCCTCAGTTTCCATTCTAGTCTCAGTTAGCCACGAAAGTGAACGCTTGGCAGTAGTATCCAAAGCTCCCTTAAAAAGATTGATAGACTTCTGATCCTTGAATGCAGTATCCATGTCATCAAAAATAGTAAGTTGACCATGATTTCTGCCAGCATACAAAGCTTTGTAAACACCAGTAGCAGAAGAAAACCCTGAATGAAAAACATGATTATGCTTGCCTGGGTCTTTTTTCTCTACTGCCCTGCGCACTTCAAAAGTTTTGCCAAGGCCGGATGGACCACCAATAATTAGCGCGATAGTATTGCCTTCAATACAAGAAGTAGCCATAAGGTCAATAACTTGCATACGACCCTTAATACGCGCTCCAATCTGTGCATCAGTTTCAGCAGAACTCTCAGGTAGATCAATAACTACCGGGGTTTCAGCTACATGAAATCCCAAAGCACGACCATCATTGGGAACCTTTCGAGCATTCTTTGATGGAAACGTAAAAATTGAACGTCGATAAGGCTTTCCACCATTTTTTGGAGTAATCCAAACCGTTTTACCTTCACTTACACGAGACATAATAAACCTCTTTGCTTGACGTTCAATGATTATGACATGGTATTAATTAAATGTCAATCAATTCTTTCCCATTGCCAACCATCTATTATCGTATAACAAACTTTTTTAATGCCATACAATCTAAGAACATTCATACAATATTTACATGGTCTAGCAATAGCCAACATACCGCTTGGCTTTTGCCTATAGACAAATACAATTCCTGCAACAGGTGCAATCATTCTACCAAACAAATTAGCTTCGGCATGAAAATTGCTATATAATGGATATTTAAGCCTTTGGATTGCTGGTGAAGTTTTCTTTTCATTCCAAGCTAGAATTATCTTGGATTTGTTAATTAGGGAGGCTCCAACCTTTATATCATCATAAGCAGATCGTTTAAAAGCATCGCGAGCCATTCGCAATCCAAAAGGCATTTTAATTTTTCCATCCATCAAGAATGATTATGTCAGATTATTAATTAAATGTCAATTAGTTTATCAGATTTTTCAGTATTTTCTTTAAAGGTTAATATTTGCATGTTATCAGGATGATGTAAGCCACCTTTAGACAATGGCTTAATATGATCAACGGTCCAAGCAATGCCTGTAGTCTTACTTAAGTAAAGTGCTTTATGATAAATTTCTACAACTCTATCATGTTCTTTTATAGTTAGATGAACCCAGGCGTCAGCTTTTCTAGCTCTGGTATTAGCTTTTGATAATGTGGTTGCCATAACTAAAGATGCTCTATTGATTTCTTCATATCTATTAATTCATTTCTTGCTTCATCAATCGCCATAGGAATAGCTTGATCAATCATATCTCTTACTTCATCTTCTGTCAATGTCATAAATGGCGTTGCTAATTGTTCTGCTAACCATTTCACCATCATTATTTTATATTCTTCACGAGACATAATTAAACTTTACTATCTTTGAATGGATTTGTCAAGCTTCGCATTTGAGCATATTGTGGATGATCTTCTGCATTACAACCTTGTTTTATATGCCATTTGGTAAATTCATTATTGAGATATACCAGGCCGCAACTAGAACATATTAACCATGAAAATCTTCTAACACTGGTAGGCTTTGGAGAATGATGCTCTAGTATGAATTTTATTCTTTCCATGTGTCAATATACCATTCATGGTAACCACACATATAAGCCAAAGCTGCTTTAAAATATAATTGACTACCTTCTAATAAAGCATTTTCCCAATTATTATTCATTGGATTTTTTAAGTCTGGATTAGTAAGATCAATAAATGACATAGGATCACAATCCTGACCATGAATGCAATACCAAGCACCGGCTGTACCAATAGATAGCCAAGCATTATACCAATTACGATCTTGATTAGTCATAAAATTATACACGTTGCTTCATTGCATCATATTGAACTACCATCTTATCACGAGGAATCATATAAAGATCAGGATAAGGGATACATATCTTTGGCTTATCCTTATGGTGATATGTTTTTTGAACTATTCCATTATCAGCTAACATTTCCATAAGATTACACATTTCATCACGAGTTATAATCGTAACACCACGATTATAACTATTATCTAGCAATTGTTCAATTGTCATATATCAATACCCCAAAAACTCATTGATGATATTCGTATCTTCATCACGAGATTTAATATTTAATGTCATAGATTCACCATAGGCAATTTCACCATCCCAAAATCCTGCTCCAACAACTTTTGAAGATTCAAAATTTTTGCGAATATATTGAAAGTGCTCCAGAAGCTATGGAACGATGTTCTAAAAATTCAGAGAATAGCATTGGCATTTCAATACTATCTGCTTCAATTATAATATATTTCTTTTTATGAATCATAATTTAATCCTAACATAGTTAGTAATGAGTGTCAAGTAAAAAGCCAGTAATCTAATGATGGTTATAGATTGCTGGCTTATTCGTTTATAATATTCTAGACAGCACCATCACGTTAATTAAGCTTTAACGCCGCCTAGACAACCCATTACTTCAACCCTTTGTTGCCTCATTAATTGCTGCTCTTGCTAAACATACAATAGCATCATATTGTTCATAAGTCAATGGTGAAAACCAGCCATTATCATTAGATAGTGGCAATGCTGCAACCGTTGCTACTAAAACAAATTTCTTAGCAGTCTCAGATAATTCTTCGAAATATGATGACTTAGATGCATCTAGAGCACTAGGAATTGGTATTTCACCTTGATTAATCAAATAGTCATCAAAATAATATCTAGCTAAACATTGATCATCAGTAAATACTTCAACATCAGTATCAAAACCAGCCAACCATAAAGCAAATGCCTTATCAAGGTCATGCTTTCCATCAGCCAATACATCAGTCCAACCTTCATTATAATAACCAGAATCAAAAACTTTGCGAGAGTATGTACCATTTGTAGGATGGTGTGCAATTGCACCATCATAGATATGTTGCAATTGACTATCATTAAATTTTCTGTTTGCTTTAGTACTCATGATTAATCTCCTATTAAGGAATAGTATACCCTACTTCAAAGCCCATGTCAAGTAATTCCGCAAATGTTACAAAACGAATTTTATCATCAGGAACTGCTGCAATTGTTTTAGCATTGGTCCAATGTGAATATGATGTTGGCATAGGTTGCCCTAATTGAGCTATAGTAAAGACAAAGAAATGTGGATAATCATCCAGATCAAACTTATCTGGATTAGGTGGAACTTTCATACCTGCGGCTTCCGCCGCAGCAACAAGCAGACCAGCAAATGCAATCATAATCAATACCTCATTTTATATGGTGTATGTGGTAGGAATCGAACCTACATAGCCAGAGGCGACAGGTTTACAGTCTGCTGATTTAGCCAATTTACCATCACATACATAACTCAATTACTATACCATTATTTAGTTAACTTGTCAAATATTAATGTGGTATTCCATCACGTAAATCTAGACGAATCATTTCATCATGTTCACAACGCATTACTTCACGTATCATTATTGCAGTATCATCCGCTGGAAAACAACCTACAACATTAATTAGATAATTTTTAAGCCATCGCAACCGTAATTCTAGCATTGTCTCTTTCATATTAATGCCTCAAATCCTTTTAAGCTTAATATCATCTCCACAGAAAAAACATTTCTGATCTTCTGTCAAAGGTCTACCTACACTAAATGGTCCATCATCCCTGATATGGTAGCGCGTAACTTTCAAGCATCTTCGGCATAGTTCTGATTCTCTATAATCTATGCCAGATAAGATATCAGGTTGCATATACATGTAGTACAAAATCACCGCCACTAGACAATACAGTTCCAATAAATCTCCCTGAATCATCCATAAATTTTTCGCCAGTGGTTCTTACAAAAATCCTATGCATTTCAAAGAATCCACATTCCTGAGCAATTTCAGCATACAATACAAACTCATCATGCTGATTGGCTACACTAAGAATTTTAGAACCTAGTGGCAGACTCAGAGTATGATCCGATAATTCTAATTCATATTTAAAAATTGTTTTCATAATTAAACCTTACTGATTCAATTTTCATAATTATACTCCAGCACTTAACAACTTGGCTACGAATGTAAATGTTGCGTCATATGATTCATTATATGCTGGTTTATCAAAAATTACTTTCCAACCAAAAGATTCATATAAATCTTCAATATCTAACCAATGTTTATTAAAAATTTCATTTGTTGTGTATCCATACTTTTTTACTAAATGATCCACAATATCATTTAGTTTAAAACAAGATTGATTATGCAAGAAATTTTGTGCAATAAAGTTATTAAATGTTGTAATAACGGTGTCTGGTATAGGTTTTGCTTTTACAACTTCACTTGGTCTAATTGGATTCATCATTAAAATATACTCCATCAATCAACAAATGTCAATACCAAATATGTTTCATTATCAATGCCTAACCATTTTGACATTGACATTTCTCTAACCTTGTGAGCAAAGTATGCTATCAATTCAACATCATTCGATGATATACCGCCATGCTTATTAAATTTATCATGATATAATGCAGTATGGTAGATATCATGAGCCGGTAAATATCTAGTACAACTAGCATTTAAAATGCTTTTATTTTCTGGTGGCAAACTTTCTACCCATAGATGACGACCTACCATATCAGGATCATCTGACCGTCTAATCAATGCTAATTGATATTTTGGTTTAACCATTGTTCCCTTACACGTCCGCCAGTGAAATGTGTCTGGTCTAGTACAATTCCAGTATCATCATATCCTTTAGTAATTGGATATGTCATAGAAATATTGCCATTAGCATAAAGATTAATGCTTTCAACCTCTACATAATGAACATCCCAATATGTCACCATGATGCCACCAATATTATATGTTGGCATTCCATAAGTATAACATGCTGGCTTCAACCAGTCAAGCCTCATTAATGGATTTCCAACATGCGGTTGACCATATGGCTCACGGAGATTGATCTTAGTAAATTGATTATTAGAATATTCAGCATTCTTTAAATCAATAATTGTTTTAATTATATCATTATCAGGTCCACAATTTTCTGGTCCCAATACAATATTAACCTTGACATCTGACCACATTTGTGTAGCATCCAAAATGTCATTAAGCCTTGGCGGTTCTCCATGCCCCATCATTTTCTTATAAATTTCTTTATCCAAAGAACAAATAGTAATGCTGCCCTTGTCAAAGTATTTTAATCCTTCAAGATTAGATAGAACGGCATTAGTTCTGATACCAAGTGTATAATCTTTAAAATAATGCCTCAGTTCTCCCAAATGCTTATAAAGCAATGGATCAGTATTAGTTCCAGTAAGATTAATTTCTGTTACATTAAGATCATTACATTCTTTTAAAAATGCATCAAGTCCATCCAATGGCCAGGTATCAAGTACATTAAATTTGTCAAGAGCCATCATATGCTGACCAATGCAAAAATAACATTTGCGATTGCATGGCCCACTTAGATGAATATTTCCAAACCAATGTTTAAATCCTACTGTATCATTCAAACATCCCATAATAACTCCAATTCACGGTGCATAATAATATGTCAATTTTCCACCACCAACCTTATAACGACAACCCTTATGTCGTACAAGATCACTTAGTAGACGATCATTACGTCGCGGTTTCTTAATAACATAATTACATGTTTGACATGTATAATGATGCTTATCATTTACATGCAACTGTGCAGATTCTTCTGCATTGGTACAACGCTCTGGACGCAAACCAAGATGCATCATAATTACGCGCCATTCATATCCATGAGCCTTAACACGCATTCCACATAGCGCGTATTTATGTGTAGCAATGCAGTGAGCCAATTCATGAAGAAATACATTCTTCCAAGGTTCACCATGTAATGACGTATTAACAAATAAACGCATCTGTGATGGCGACCAATAACCCGCACGAGACACACCACGACATTCACCAACCGGAATATACAGAACCCTATTAATCATATTTTCATTTAAATTCTTTTGAAGCACCGGCATGATACGTTCAACTAATTGATGCTCGTTCAATGCGTCTTTAATTCTCATAATGTAATAGTACCAGAAATTTAATTAATTGTCAAGCAATTTTATTTTCAAATACTGACCAATCCAAAGCAACGCAGTAACCGGCCACAATGCCGAACAAATAAATATGGCTACTTTTCTAGCTGATTCAGCATGTGGTGCCGTCATAAGTTCTGCTGGCGGTATTTTTGCATCCACCATGCCTAGCACTATAACAAATCCAATTATATAAACAACAAATCCAGGTGTAATCATACTATATCTCCATTAACAACTAAACGTCAAGCAGTTTACCAATCTTACGAGCGTATTGTTTCAACATATTACAAATTAAACAATCATTATTATGATGAAAACTAATATCAGGAACAAATCCTGCTCTAGCTAGAGTTTCCATTGTTTTATTAGCAGCAATATGCTCCGTAGCTTGAAGCAATTTATTTAAATATTCATTTTGCTTTCTAAGTATTTCAACATGCACTGTATCCATAATTTATGCTTTCCATCCTTTACCATATTTTATTAATGAAATGTATCACTACATAAAGCACTACGACCAAAAGTATAATCTTAGTTGTGATATATCCTACCCACCATGCTGTAGAATGTTCATTTCCTTCATTATCTTTCATATTATTTAAATCCTTTTTCACAATTTTTATGAATGATATACTCACCATGAGCCTTTACAGTAGGTTGACCTTCCTTGATATCCTTTCCGCACATATGGCATTCTTTACCATTATCTGTCACAGAACGAGTAGTAGGAGAAGTAAAGGCAATCTTTCCATGCTCTGTACGAGTCACAGGTTCAGTTCCCCAATTCCACCCCATACCGCCCTTGGCAGCGGGAGTGATGACAAACTTCTTAACTGGTCTAGTTTCGTGAGCTTCTTTTGATTTGGTTGACATAAAGATATGTTACTCGACTTTTAATAAATTGTCAAGTATTTATACTGTTTCCCAGGTCCAGAAAGTACCGATACCTTTAAACTGCTTCATTTCAGTAAGAAACTCTACAGGATGCCAAAAAACATTACCTTCAACTTCAACCTGTGCAAAACGAGTATCATCAGCACAAATACCATATCTTCGTACTAAAGCTTATTTTACCTCAATGATGTAATGTTACTCCGATGTTAATTAGATGTCAATACCTATTCAGCCATACACCAACTAAAATCCCATGCTGGCATATAT
>ODAK010008623.1_pt1 | contig 10180 bp, 8 predicted proteins | sample 1539591 | NCBI WGS metagenome assembly ODAK01 (sample SAMEA3539303, study PRJEB22396) | soil metagenome | biome: tundra; feature: field; material: soil | place: USA | collected 2010-05 | depth 0.15 m | reverse complement strand
GGCCGGGGTTCCCGGCCGTACCACTCGAAGAATTCGTCGAGCCCGAGATTGTACACGCGCCGGGTGATCGGCGACGAGACGCTATCCAGCACCAATCGTTTCAGCCGCTGCCAATGGGCAGCCTGCGGAACAACAATCAAATCAGTCATTTAGGTTCCTCTTAATGGGCAATATCGGTAGCCATGTGGACCTTACCTCTGTGCGACCGCGACATCAACCAAAACCAGCGATGACGGTGGAAGTCCACGTTGCAAACGATCGGCCTGCCGGGAACGGCCAGGAAGCAACTGTTGCGGGCCTGCCTGAAGAAGGCTCTGCCGGCGCTTCCGAACGATGTGCAAGCCGAGACTGATTCAGAGCTGGAGCGGATGGGCACTATGCCCGATCCGCGCCAGATGATGCAAAACTGACCTCTGCCTCAAAAGGTCGTCGCCTAAGCAGCGGCTGGTAGTTCCGGCCGATTCTGGTGGGAGGGCCCTTGCGCGAGAATCATCTCCCGCAGGGAGTCTGCGACATGCGCTTCGTTCCGGGGCAGGTAGCGGAGGATGCGCCGGCCGGCGGGCTCCACAGTCTTGATATCAATATGCAGCTTCAGCTCCTCGGCAATGATTTGAGCGATCGTTTCGGCATCGGCGGGATGTTTGTAGATCGCCCTGAGCAGCAGGTGGAGGGATTCCGTCTTTGAAACGTCCGTTCTCATTAGCTGCGCCTCCTCGGAAGTTGCAGGCGGTTGATAGAGCCAGGCTGGAAAGGAAGTCCAACTCCAAACTGGATTTCCGAAATAGTTGACTCCTGCCGCATATACGCGCACGTTCCCACTTGCGATGTCGTAACGAAATTGGTCCGAACGACAGAGATCTGATTCCAGGCGCAAATATCCTTCAGGATGGGCCGCGGCTTTATTTTGTGAGCGCATCTGATTTCGCACTTTTACAAAAAATGTTGCATAACCTCGTGTCGGACCCAAATCGGCGTATACATAAAGTCTTTCTCCACGAAAACTTCCACCACGGAGTTTCAGAATCTCTGATTTCGTGAGTGGGACATAATTTTTGAACTGCGGGACCGTAAACATTTCGTTGTTCTCCTTCGTTTTTTTTCTGCAGCAAGTTTTCGGTTTGCGAAGTTTCACCTTGCGAAAGACTTCTCAAAGTTCAACTTCCGAGGAATCGCTAAAATATAAATAAGTAATTTAGTTTTAGTGAGTTGCGGCGCCACCAAGGTGCGGCGTGCCCTCATAATCCGGCAACTCGGCTCCGCTGTCAAGAGTTCTTTTTGGGCGCGGCACGGACCATGCGAACGCCCACGATCAGCCAGCTCTTTGACGAACACATCTCGGAGCTGGATGCGTCGGTGGGCGAAGGGATGGAGGAAACCTACCACCAATGATCGCGATAGGCTCGCCCTTGCACCGGGATCGCTAACCGGGATTTGGAACGATATGCGGCAATATCGGTAGCGCCAGGCAGTCGGGGATGGGGCAGATCCTCGATCTGACCGCGGCACACCAGGACTGATCTCCCGGAAGGTCGTTTCCGGACCGTGTGCGCTCGGAAGAACCCGAAAGGCGGTTGGAATCGCCGGAGTTACTCCCCAAGAAAGTGGGGGCGCATCACATTTGCCCGGTCTGTCCCTTCCTCTTTGACCACGCCCACAAGGCGCGATCCAAATTCCTCAACGAGACCCCAGCCTCCGAGGCCAGGCGTTTGCATTCCGGAAGATAGTGCCGGACATAAAACTCAAGGCTTGCGTCGGCATCGGCGACTCCCAACGCTTCGAGGGCTCGAAAATCGATCACAGTGTATTTCTCCTGATCAAGTGCCGTGAGGATCGCAGAAGCCATGGGCGTTCCCACGCCGCGCAGTCCGGTCAACACGGCCAGCGCGCTCCTGGGTTCCCGTGCACAAAGCGCCAAACGCAGTGCGTCGGCGATCTCCGAATCCGAGTTGTCGCTGATGAGTGCCAGGCGCCGCTCCGACTTCCAGGCAGCGATCTCCTCAAGGTTGGAGCGACTACAGTCGCCGCCGCGAATTCTCGATGCGGCGGCAAATGCCTTCTCATCATTTTTAAGATCCTCTGTCGGGTATTGCGTGGCCCAGTATTGGATATCCGTCAGTTGGAGATTGAAAGCAACGGACCGCATAGTGACCTCCCCGCCAGGGTAGCAAAATCGCGATATTCAGGCGGCATTACAGCGGCTGTGCCGGCTGTGCCCCCCGAAGGCCGTTTGGAGCATCGGCGGCACTTCAACGAGGCGCCGACTTCTCGCTCACGTGGAAAGTGGCCTAGGATGCAAGCGCGTATATTGGGACCATTCGATACGCGGTCGGCGTCTCTTAGGAAGACGGAAGCGGCAGACCACAGTGAGTCGGGCCGGTGAATTCGGTGGTCTTAGCTGCTATTTCGGAAACCGACGCGCGGATGTCACGTCATTACAATGAACGTGAGGAGTCGATTGGAAGGAGAAGGCCGTTTCTGGACCCCGTGCCTGATCGCTGGTGGTATGGACTGTTTGCGCCAGCTATCGGTAAACGCTGTGCGAGAAGAGACGACCTATCGGGCCAGATTTGGGTGTTTGAGTTCCTTTTGCCTTGTGATAGGCTCTAGCCATGCCGAATATTCTCAACCGCCGCCAATTCCTGGGGGCCTCGGCACTGGCCGCAGGGCTCACTTTCGATACACGCCCACTGAAGGCGCAGATGAAGACCACCGGTCCGGGCAAATCCAAGCCCGCTGCGGCACCGCCGCCCAGGGGGCGCATCGGCAAACTCGAAGTGAGCCGGCTGATCTGCGGGGGCAACCTGTTCAGCGGTTTCGCCCACAGCGGGGACCTGCTGTACGTCTCCAGTCTTTTGAGGCACTACTTCAGCGAGGACAAGATCCTCGATACCCTCCAGTTGTGCGAGGAGAGCGGGATCAATACCGCCATTCTGCGTACCGACGAAGCAATCATCGGCGCCATAAAGCGCTACCGTAAAGAGCGGGGCGGGAAGATCCAATGGATTGCCCAGACCTACCCTACCGTGGCCAACCCAAGGGACAACGTCAAGATGGCCATCGACAACGGTGCGGTGGGGGCGTTCATCATGGGCGGAAATGCCGAGACCATCGTCAAGGCGGGGAATGGGAACCTCCTCGGTGAAGTAGTGGGGTTCATCAAGCAGAACGGCCTGGTGGCGGGGATCGGGTCGCACGTCCTCGAAATCCCGATCCTATCCGAGGAGCAGAAGTTGGAACCAGACTTCTATTTCAAGACCCACAACAACGTGGGCTATGTGTCGCAGGATCCGCGCGACGTAGCCGCGCTGATGAAAACCATTCATAAGCCATGGATAGCTTTCAAGGTCCTGGGCGCCGGGCGCATGCAGCCCAAGGACGGCTTCGATTTGGCCTTTAAGAACGGCGCGGACTTCATTAACGTGGGGATGTACGACTTCCAGGTGGAACAGAACGTCGGATTGGTGCGCGAGGTGGTGCAGCAGTACGAACGACGCGAACGGAAGTGGGCCGTGTAGGCGCGTGTTTTCATCTCGTGTTCCAGCATCTTGACGATCAACGGCGCGTCGGTCTCCGATCTCAGAAAGGTCCAATCGGGCCAACCCCGGCCCCCTGTCGTTAACAAGTCAAGTTGTCCGGTTTTATTAAGTGATCTGTCCGCTTTGTGAAACAAAGCGGTGCGGCCAAAGCCGTAGCTGGCACGGTGGAAAATTGGGAATCTCGCGGTTTTGGCGAGATTCCAAGGGAGTGTTGGAGCCGCCGGCTTCCCTGCTCCCGCCTTTTCCACCGCGCTCTTTGGGTGTCGCGCTTTCCAGCTTTTCGTCAGTCCTGCCATAGCGCCCGACGACGGGAGGTCCGTAGCGGATCGAGATGGTTTCATCCAGGTGTTCATGGATCGTTACCGTACTTACCCAGGGTGTCGCGAATCCCCATCGCACCAGTAAAGGCCCATGAAGTCCCCTTGTGGGAGATTACTCCCCATAAACGCGCTTGTGACCGGAATTGAGGGGCGAATCGTTCGGTCGCGCCTTCGCATCCTTTGCGCGGCTCCAACCCTGGGTTTCATCCACGCCAAAGTGATCGTCTCGGACCGCTCACGCGGCTACCCCGGGTCCGCCAACTTGTCTTAGGCTGCCATGGAAACGAATTTCGAGGTTTGTGTCGCTAGGCCGGCCCGGAATTTCAGTGGACAGCCAGCACAAATGGAGCTGGTGGGCTGGTGGAAGTGGGATGATGACGTGAAAGCCGCCCAGCAGGGCTCACGTACCCGAGTTCAAAAGCTTTTTGCATGTTCGCGGACCACGCCCTTGATTTAGTTATCGGCCTTGACTGGCGATTGAGGTTCAATGGTACGCCCGAAAGACAGGTTCCGAATTCAATCCGCTACTTCCAGTTCAGGACGCGCATGGCGGTACCGCGGTAGATGGCTTCCAACACCGCATCCGGAAGTTCCAACCCGTAAAGCCGCCACCAGTTTGGGCCCGGCATGTATTCATCGGCACTTTCCAGCAGCCGCCACCAGGCCCGGTACATTTCCAGGCTGGGCGTTGCGTCGGTTGCAAACAAAATCCGGTCTTTGTACTTCGAGAAAAACTTCGCGGCGGTGCGTGGCTCGCGGCCGATTTCGTAATTCCGGCCGGAGATGTCAAGGTACAGATTGGGAAAGCGGTCCATGGCCTTGCTCAGTTCGGCGAGGTCATTGCCCTGGTTTGAGAAGTGGCAGGCGATGAAAATCGTATTGGGGTGGCGTGCCAGCAGGCGGTCGCGCCTCACCATGAGTTCGTCGTAGGACAGCACGGTCCCTGCCGTACTGGTTGAATATCTGGGAGCGCGGTAGCCGTTCCTGGTGGTTGTCGGGCGGGCGCCATGCGGACGGATGGTCGGCCACGTGGAGGTTGATGGGGATCTTCAGCTCGGCGCACTTCTTCCAGAACAAATCGAGCCGCGGGTCATCGAGGTACATGCGCCGGTTGGGAGGAATCTTTGAAGGGCCGCCGTAGGCTGCCACCATACCGCCCATGATGCCCGAACCTTTGTCGGAGAGCTCACCCACACCACGGGCCCCCCTGCGGTAGCAACGCTCAAGTTCGGCGGCGGCGCGCTCCGGATAGTCGGGTTTCTCGAAGTCGCGAATATCCAGGCCGCACCAAAGTTGAAAACGGCCAGGATAGGCCTTGTAGAGGTCAGCTAGCCGGTCGAACTCGGGACCAATGGCTTCGGTTACCACCACCATCTTTTCGACGCCAACCTCATCCATGAGTTTCACCCAACCGGCGATCGACTCGGCTGTGTCGCCGCCGGTCAGGCTCGTTCCACTCATGCCCACGTGGATGTGCACATCGATAGCAGAAAAGCGCGCTTTGGGGATCTTCGTGATGGGAACCACCAGCGACGAATCGGGCACCCAGTCCTTGAGCAGAACCGAGTCCATCGCATTCTTTGCCGGCTGGGCGAGCAGTGTCAGCGTCGCGAGGGAAAACGTGGGAAGAATACGGAGAAAGCGCATATATTCTCTCGATTAGAGAGTATCTCGGAGACGCAATTCTCTGTCAAGGTAGTCAGTCTGCTCCGGCCATTCGACGCCCGCCCACGCAGACCGTGGATGACACCGCGGTCTCCCTGGTCCTTCACCTTGCCCAGGAGTCGACGCACCTGGCGCTCGCTCACTTGCAACTCGCCGGCTGCCTGCACCTGCGTGATGAGCTTCTTCTGTGCTTTCTTCAGCACCACCAGACGGTCTCGGTCCCGCTGGGTCATGGCTAGAACTCCTTGTTCTTCCACTCCTCCAGCCTGACCCTGTCAACCGGACATTTCTACTTGGCACTAACCGGACATTCTCACATGGCGGCGACACTGATAAATGATAAGACCTATTCTTGACAAATGGGGTCCACTTCAAGCATAATCCTTCCAAACGCCCTAAGGAACTTGATATGCCAAGATCAATTCTGCGCTTTTTTGTTCTGTTTGGCGCTTTTGGATCTCTTTACGCTCAGGTCTTCACGAACGGGACCTTTCTAGGGATCGTGCAGGATCCGACCGGCGCCGCCGTGCCGGGCGCAACCGTACGGATCTTTCGCGAGGGGACCCAGTTGCAACGCCAGAGCGCAACCGATGCCGAGGGCAATTACCAGTTTCTGGACGTCCCTATCGGCGACTACCGGTTCGAGTTCGAAAAGGACGGGTTCCGCAAGGTGGCGCGCACCGGCATTTCGCTCAGCGCGGGCCAGTCGCTGCGCATTGATGCCAAGCTGGACATAGGATCGATCGCCGAAACGGTGACTGTCGATGCCAAGGCTGCCCAGATCGATACCGCAACCGCCAACGTGGGAAACACGGTCTTCGGCGCCCAGGTGGCCGAACTGGCGTTGTCCACTCGCAGTTTCAGCAGCCTGGTGATCCTTCAGCCCGGCGTGCTGTCGAACGAGGTGCAGCAGCCTGGGCTCGGTAGCGGGTTGAGTTTTTCCTTCAACGGCTCCAACCAGAGTTCCAATAACTGGCTGCTTGATGGCGGCCACAACCAGGACACGTATGCCGGGAACAACCAGACGATGGTCAACCTGGACGCCATCGCCGAGGTGCACATCGAGCGCAATCCCTACTCGGCGGAGTTCGGCCGCAACATGGGCGCCCAGATCAACGTCATCACCCGATCGGGTTCCGATACTTTCCACGGGTCGGCATTCGAGTTCTTCCGCAATGACCGGCTGGATGCGCGCAATTTCTTTTCTACCGTCAAGCCCAAGAACCGGTACAACAATTTCGGCGGCACGGTGGGCGGACCGATCAAGAAAGACAAGCTGTTCTTCTTCCTCTCCAACGAGTACCGGCGGATCCGGTCCGGCACCACGCAGACCACCATCGTTCCCACGGCGCAAATGCTCGCCGGCAATTTCAACGGGGTGCGCAGCATCAAGGACCCGCTGACCAGCCAGCCGTTCCCGAACAACACGATACCCACCTCGCGCCTGGACGCCAATGCGGTGAGCCTGCTGAAGACCTACTATCCCCAGCCGAACTTCCTCCAAGGTGCGCTCAACTTCACCAGTTCGATGCCCGACTGGAGCAACTTCCGTTCCGGGTTGGGGCGGCTCGACTATAACATTTCCCAGGACATGACCTTCGCCGGCCACTACAACATCGATACCACGCCGCAAACCACGGCGTTCGGCTCCAGCAACATTCCGAACTATGGCTCTCACGCAGCCAAGATTTTCTATACTGCATCCGGCACCCTGAACTGGACCATCAATCCGCACCTGCTCAACGAGTTCACCGTTGCCTACTACCACGGCTCAATGGGCATCAACACCTCGCCGGCGGCGCTGCGGATGCGCGATCCCGACCTCAACATACCGCGCTACTTCAACACCATCACAGATTCGAGCGCGTTCATCCCGTCGATTATCCCTTCGCAGGGCTATGCCAGCATCCAGATCGTGAACCAGCAGGGGATCTCGCATTACAGCTTGGAAGTCGTGGATCACGCCAGCTATATCGTGGGCAACCACACCATCCAGGTCGGCGCCGCGCTCGACCACGAGACCAAGACGCAGAACAACAACAACCCCAACAACAACGGGACTTTCAGCTTCAACGGTTCTGTCACGGGCGACTCGATGGCGGACATGCTTTTGGGCCAGGCATACCTATACACCGAGTCATCCACCCATCTGATGGGTATGTGCGAGTACACCGATCCCAGCCTGTTCGTCCAGGATCGCTACCGGGTGCATCCGCGGCTGACCCTAACGATGGGCCTCCGCTGGGAATACTTTCAACCCGAGCGGGACAACGCGGGCACGATGTCTTTCTTTGACCCCGCCACGTTCAACCGCAGCCAGGCAGCGGTAGTCCAGTCCAACGGCCAGATTGTACCGGGCACGCAGGGTAATTTCATGAATGGTATGGTGCAGGTCGGCAAGAATGCGGAGTACGGTTACGGGCTGACCAACGCGGTGCACGACACCATCGATCCGCGCGCGGGCTTTGCTTATTCCCTGAAGGACAACAAGACGGTGATACGAGGCGGATACGGCATCTTCCACGACCGCTGGGTGATCTACGCGTCGCAAGCCCGCCGCAATCCGCCTTTCAACCAGAGCATCTCCATCTACAATACGAACTTCAGCAACCCCACCGGCGGCCAGTTGCAGATTCTCCCGGTGACGGTGAGCAACTTCCATTCGCCGTGGGACGTGCCGTACCTGCACAAGTGGTCGCTCGACGTGCAACGGCAGTTGCCGGCCGAAATCCTGCTGGATGTCGGTTATGTCGGTTCGCGCGGAATCCACCTGATCCGCACCATCGACAGCAACCAACCGGTGGCCAACGTGGCGGTAGCGGGCGGGCAGATCAGCGCCAACGCGGTTCGTCCGTATCCCGGCTTCGGCGCGATCAACGACTATGTCACCAATGGCAACTCGCTGTACCACTCCTTGCAGGTATCGCTGGCGAGACGCTTCTCACGAGGCATCTCCATCCAGAGCGCGTACACGTTCAGCAAGTCGATGGATGACACCTCTACACCACAAAACTCATACCTCGCGAACCGACCGGAGTGGGGGCTCTCGAGTTTCGACCGCACACACGTCTCGACTTCGAGCTTTGTATGGGAACTGCCGTTCGGCGCCCACTCGACGGGCTGGGAGAAGCGCCTGTTCCACGGATGGGAGATCTCCGGGATCGTCACCTTCCAGTCGGGGAATCCCATGACCCTCACCATTCCGAGCGACCGCGCGGGGACGGGCGATGGCGGCCAGCGGCCCAACGTGCTGGGGCCGGTGCAGCGGCTCATGACCCTGTCGCAATGGTTCACCACCAGCGCTTTCGCGCTGCCCGCATTGGGGACCTTCGGGAATGCGGGCAGGAGCATCGTAAGGGCGCCCGGCATCAACAACTGGGATACTTCCTTCATCAAGAAGACCCAGTTGAAGGAGAACATCTACCTGCAATTCCGCGCCGAGTTCTTCAACGTGTTCAACCACACGCAGTTCAGCGGGGTGGGAACGGGCTTCAGCTCCAGCACCTTCGGCCAGGTGACGAGCGCGCGCAACCCGCGCGTTTCCCAGTTGGCGCTCCGGCTGGCGTTCTGATCGCCATGCGAATCCAGACCTCGATCGCCCTGCTGCTGGCCTTCGCGGCGGGCCGGTGTTCGGCGCAGCAGTTCGCGATTCCCGAGCCTTCGGAACGGGAACTCAAGCGGGTCAACTACCACCGGGTCACGTCGCCGAGTTATCACAGCCCGGCTCCCGAACCAGGCGCGGAGAACACGCCGCTGATATCGCCCTTGGTCAAGCCGGACGGCACGCGCGTGCGGAACGCCGAAGAGTGGTACCAAAGCCGCCGCCCTGAATTGGTGAAGCAGTGGCTGGCCATTCTGGGAAAGATCGCTCCCGCGCCGGAAGACATGAAATGGTTCGGCGACATTCGCAACGCGGTGGGGCGCGCGGCGGCCGACCGGGAGGGGTACACGCGCACGGACTTCGACCTCCCGATGGAGAAGGATTTCCTGCAACGGCATTTGCTTCTGATGCCGAAGGGCCAGGGACCGGGCCCCTTTCCGGCGGTGATTGTCTGGACATCCAGTACGCCGGACTACCGGGAGCCGGAGCTATGGTGGGGCTCCTATCTGGCGAGCCACGGGTACGTCGTCCTGTCGAGTTGGTCGTTCATCCGCAACTACCGCGAGGGGACCCGAGGCAAGCAGGCCGTCGATCTGGTGTACGAACGCTTCGGGCACTGGCTAGGCGTGGGGAAGATGGTCCATGACGTGGCCCGCGAGATCGAATACCTGCGCAGTTTGCCCCAGGTGGACGCCAAACGCATCGGCTTCATGGGTTTTTCGCTCAGCGCCAAGGCGGCAGTGTATGTGGCCGCCTTCAATCCCGACGTGAAGGTGACGGTGGCAGTGGATCCGCACATCGGGATCAACGGCGGCACCAACTGGTTTTCGCCGGGGTACCTGGACTGGCAGCACCGGTTCGACGACATTCACACGCCGGATTACCCGATCCCCGAACTGCGCGGCACCGTCCAGAGTCTGCTGAACCCGGACGTCAACCGTCCCGGATTCGAGCGTGACCATCACGAACTGTTGGCACTGGCCGCGCCGCGCGCTTTTTTGCTTATCGGCGGGAGTCAATCCGAAGACGGCGGCGGCGATTCCGACGATCTCGAAAGT
>ODAK010008619.1_pt1 | contig 10185 bp, 8 predicted proteins | sample 1539591 | NCBI WGS metagenome assembly ODAK01 (sample SAMEA3539303, study PRJEB22396) | soil metagenome | biome: tundra; feature: field; material: soil | place: USA | collected 2010-05 | depth 0.15 m | reverse complement strand
AAGGAGATGGTGCCGGAGATAGGACTCGAACCTACGACCCGCGCATTACGAATGCTAAGTTGCCGATTTTTGGTGCCGCGCAATAAATCTAAGCTATTGAATATACTGCACTGTGCAGGCCGGTCGCGGCCGCTGACGTCACCCGTTTCCGCACAAAAACCGGCACACTAGAGTTACTACAAGGTTGCCGCCCGACATCGGCTCCCCACCTTAAACAGAGATCAGTCAGTTTGGAGCCTACCCAATGCCACGAGATATGTTCGACGCAATAAGGGCCGATCCCGGTCACCGCACCCTCGGGGAGCTGCTGCAGGAGCGGCAATGGGCTGTAGACGAGATCTTACGGCTCAGAGATGAAGTCATCCGGCTCGCTAGCCGTCGCGTAGACCCTGTGCAGTCTGCCAGTTCACAAAGGAATTCAGCTGCTCGCGACTTCGATGACCCACTACTATCACGCCGTCTCCTACGCCTGTCGGATGTCGAGAGCCTGGTCGCCCTATCGAGATCAATGATCTATCGCCTGATAAGTAAAAGGCGATTCCCGGCGCAGACTCATGTTGGACCCAGAGCTGTTCGGTGGCGCGCCGCCGACATACTTGCGTGGCAAGACCAGGTTACGGGCTGAGATTCCAAATCCCTAACCAGCCCACGATGAGCTCGATGTCTGTACAGGCCTGACCCCTCCGCGTTCGGCGCTCAGATTTCTATGCCGCGATTTTCACATACCGCATTGCACCATAAACCACCGTCATAGCTGCACTCACACGATTTTCCCACTGCTGACAGTCACCACCTTAGCGCTCTGTGTCGGAATTTCGAAGATCGGAATCTCATCCGGAAAAGCGGTCTTCCTGGGACAGATCCATGGGCTGTCTGTTATGTCCGGCGGCACTTACGTCTTAGCGTTCATGACGTCGTCATTACGGTCTGCAATGTCGTAACGTATTCGCTAATGCTATGGTTAGACCATGGTCCGTCCTGAGTTTCTCTTTGTGAGAGATGCGAGCCGTGATGCCCCGCTCACCACGCCACCATCGCGAATGAATTTGCAGTGATGGATTGAAGAGAAGCTTGCTAATGCCGCTGACATTTTCAATCGTCACTTTCAATACGCGTGAAGCAAGCGCGATCGACGCACTCTTCGACCAGATCATTGCATTTGGCGGCTGGCGGCGTCGGGGGCCCAACCGTGTGTACACAGGAAAAGGCGCGTTCACACTTGTCCTTCGACACATCCCATTGAACTCCCAAGGCAATGTAGTCGCGGCATCATCCTTGGCACAGCTCTTTGACGAGAGCAATGTCGATGAGGACTTCACGATATTCTATGGTTGCGCCGGAGTGGTCGAGCCGCGCTGGGTCGACCATGTATTCCTCGTGGGCGAAGTTACCTATGCGTCGCTCGGCACAGTTTCAATGACCGCGCCATCTGGTCCGTCGGAGCAGGTCACCTTGAAGAACAAATGGATATGTCATACGAGCCCAAAAGAAGTAGAACCGCTCCCTGCCGTATCCTTTCCCAGCGTGTTGGGCCACGGTGCAATCAATCTGAGTAGGATTACGGGCATCGAAGTTGCTCACGTCATGGCAACTGACAAAGTCGTCAAGGTCGGCGCATCCGCTTCCGCCCCAGCACCGCTCCTCCACGGCTCAGCCCACAAATCGTACAGCAAGCAGGATTGGACCTACGGCGATGCATTGGCGCATGTCAAGGACAATTGCGGCGGACGTCCGCTCCTTGTCGAGATGGAATCATTCGGGATAGGTATGTTGGCCAAGGCCCTGAAGGTTGAAGACAGAGCCGTGGTCATCCGAGTTACGACGGATAGCTTGGTTGACCACTTAGGTTCTGATCCGCAACAAGCGGCCATGCTTCTCAAGTTCAATCGCGCAGTTCTGGCAGTGATCATTCCCATAACGAAACAGGCGTGGGGATTGAAGCCATGAATATAGACTCACTTTTGGAGCAGTACTCAGAACAGCGGCTCCGGGCGTGGTCCGACGCAGTCCAACACTTCGGCGACCGCGACCGTGCGCAATTTCCTGGCGGACCCGACGGAGTTCAAGAGACGCTTCATCGCCTGAGACAAGACCAACTCCGTGCATTCGTCCATCTTTCGACGAGCGCAACTGTTGCTCCATCAACGTCCGACAATCAACGGATCTCCCATAGTCCGGTCTCGCCAAGGAGAGCATCGAGAAAGTTCGTTGCATATATACGTAGAGAGGTGTACTTCTCTGGACTTTTTGCATTTCTTACTCCGAGACCCAAAAGTGAAGATGATTACCTCTTCCTCGGAGTGCTTGCATGGCTCGGCGGCTTGTCTAGCAGCTTCGCCGCGCTCCATGCCTCCTGGTCAACACAATCCTTCACGGACTTCAACGGCAAGCTTCGCTTCGCTGAGCGCAACGCGATCGGTCCAATATTGCACCTGTTCATGCTTGCTTACCCCGTAGATCAGGAGTGGCGATCCGAACGGTCCTTCTCCGCAGCTCGTGCACTGGTTCACCTTCTTGACGAAAGGAATCTGAGCGTTACGGATTCATGGGCGCATGAGGCGCTAATTCAAGGTGCCGTCGAGGTTGCAAGCGCAGCCGGATTGCCTGGCGGCGCCACTTAGCCAACGCACCGCGCCGCACTTACGTCTGTCAGCGGCTGGGTGCAGCAGGGCCGTAGGACCCGCCTGCGGTGAGCGCTTTTGCCACGCCGAGGCCGCTCGGAAAATGCGGCAGATCAAGTCATTTTCTCGTGCTTCACCTCCCGTACGGATGTACGAGTTGCGATCGGGATCGGAAGGCATTGCGCAGGAACTCCGGGGCCGTCGGGGCCACGAAGAGGATTAGGGCGTGGTCTCGAATGAGGCAGGAGATAGAGCGCCATCCAAATTGCAAAAGCGCCGTCCAGTCTCTGGTCCAAGTGTTTGGCAAAGAGGCGCGGGCGTGGGTTACGTAGAACAGTAAGTCGGTATTGGGCTTGCTAGGGAAGTATCGTGGATCGTTGCTGATACCGACTATTGCGTTGTAAATCAGGGTATCGCCATGGACGTTCTTGGGCATGTCGTACGCAAACGCAGGTCCGATTGTGTCGGCAAGCGTCTTGGCTTGCTGGACTCGCTTATGAATGTCTTTGATCTCGCCATGTCTGCGTTCAGTCGGATCCAAGATCTCTTTTATTTGGAACTGAGCGGCGCGAAACTCGATGTCGGTCGAATGCGCTTGTTCTGGCGAAATAACTTCGCTTAACTCGAATTCGATGCCCAGCCGGCTGAGGAATTCGGTCGCGACCCAGCGTTCCCTCTCCTCCTTACCGTCACTGGAAAAGAAACGCCGTTCCCCTTCCCAGCTGCGACGCATACTGTCTAATAGGTCGTCGGGATTGGCCAGTTCGATTTCGAGGACATCGCCATCGTTAACGGCGAGAAAGTCGCGAAGATCCCGGTCGGCGAACAGCTCCATGCGGCCGGGAACGGGATTTTCTGCGCGTCTCACGAGAACTGGGCACTTCTTGCCCTTTGAGTGCGCGGTAGCGTCGTAGTAGAGGTATGCTTTGCGTATCGTGGGAATGTGTTTCCACGGTTCCGGGTACATCACTGAATCGGCCTTTTCAATAAGGACGGCGGGCGGGTACAGAAGGCAGTCCAAAACCGCATGGTCTACGCTTAGATTTAGCGTCCCAGGTTCGACCCTCGGCCATCCCGTTATTTCAAGTATGCGCTCCAGGCGCTGAGGATTTAGTTCTAGGATAACCTTTTCGCCTGGCGGACCTTGTATGCTCTTTGAGCTTCGAGAAGTAACCACGCCCAAGAACTTGGCGTGCCTCGCGTTCGGTTTGTTGGTCATGGCATGTCTCGTCCTTCAAGTCTGTGATGATCTGGATTCGTGCCGACCCTGAGGGTAGCTTTGTTCAGCCTGCGCACTGCGCCAAACACCACATCGGAGGTCAAGCAAATGATGGCATTGCCCTCCTGGCTAAGTGACCTTAAGCCTTCAGCGAAAGGTTCGCTACCGGCGCGATTCTAGGCCGCGGCTCCGAGAATCACGCTAAGCGAAGTTGCCATTCCCCATGGTTAGCCGAGTCACCCGAGTAGTGACTGCGATAACGAGATCGACGGTGGCGGCATCTTGGACTGGCTCAAGTAGTTGCTCAGTCTTGACGTCTATGGAGGTAACCAGATTGTCGTCTTCAAGCAAACAGTAGAAATAGGGCGTCTGCTCGGCAATTGGCACCGCACCGGTAGGAAGCGCGTTTAGATGTCTCGGCATCGTGAGCGCATCGAATAAGGTCTTCAATCGGTTATCGATGTCACCGCCCTGCGTTATAAGGTGACCGGGTGACTCGGGCCTCAATAAAACAACCGAGATTTCCGCGACTACATTCATTTCGGCTGCAATCAGAGGAACGAACACGAACTGGTCCAGCGTACGCAGCAACGAGTAATCCCCATCCGTACGCTTTGGCTTCAAGAAATCGGTGAATTCATTAAGCGGCGGTTGCCTCCACAGTGTTTTCAATTGTCGATGGAATTCCTCACGCAATTGGTGCTTATGCGTTGGCGCGCCATTTGATCGGAGCGGCCCTCGATAGTGCAATACGAATCTCATATGCGTAGCGTAATCAGTTTGAACGATTTTAGGGATGTTATTGGCGGTAGTCCCGACGATGAACTGTGTACCATTCAAATAGGTAATCTTTACGGTCTGGGGACCGAGCAAATCCCTTCACCCCGATCACTCTGTCGGCTCTGTCCTCGGAAAGGCAAGACGGGACTCTGGAAATGGATGCGATTCTGCAACGAGCCCACAGTTGGATAAGCAATCAGAGCACCGACCGATCGGGCACATGCTGTTCCCCTCCCACTCGCCGGCGGCGTGGGAAATCAGAACCCGCGCTCCTCCTCTATTTCCGCAAGCTCGATATCCTGGGACAGCATCGCGATATACCGTGTAACCCACTCCTCCACCGTAGGAGACCGAATCCCGCCGAGCCAGCCCCTGGCCTCGTCCCGCTTGCCTCGCAGATACTGGCTGCGCGGACCCCACCAGGCACCACTGTAGACAAAGTGCGCCATGAGAGCGCCCGTCACGCGATCCAACGAGCCAAAGGCCTCGATGAAGAGTTGTGTCACGCGGCCGCCCGCATTCTCATCCAGTGTCTTCGGTAGGCCGTGGTAGATGAGGCGCACGCGCTCATCCGGCTTTTCCCGCGTCCAGCGAATGATGTCGTCCGCGTTTAGGAGTCGCATCGCCCCCGGTGCACCGCGATGCGCCAGACTGCTGTCTCCCAGCCACATCACGATCTCGTAGGCTCGATCCGGTTGACTCTCGATGGCTGCCTGAATGATCGTCCAGGCATCCGCGGGGTGGGTCCGCACGATCTCATCCGCGATCACACTTAAGTCGTACTGGCCGCGCAAACGCGACAAACTGTCGAAGTTGCCGAGGAGACTCGAGAGCAGGGCCAGATCATTCTCTGGATACTGCGCCCGATAGCGCTTCACGATGCGATGCACGTAGTAGTCACGCATCGTATTGCGGCTCGATTCGAGCTTTACCGCCGCAGCGATCAGGTCTCGAGTCTGCGGGTTGGGCAGCGGCCGCTCCTCCCGGCAGTAGTAGTGGTCGGTGAGTTCGATGCCCACCTCGACATCCTCATCCTTGTCACGATCGATGAGAGCCTTGACGGTTTCATCAATCAGCGACTGCGGTATGGCACATTGCGTCGCCAGCAGGCCCATTCGACTGAATGCCCAGGCCTTGATGCGGCCAGCGCGATAGAGCCGCAGGAGCCTCTCGATCACTCTAGGGGATATGCCGGATCGGAACGTCGCATTGACAGCGACGGCATGCAGATCTGGTTCGTCCAGCAACTCCAGAGCCAATCTCTCCCATCGCGCAAAGTCCATCTCCCGCACCGCCGCGAGATACCCGCCGATGAACTCGCTGTTCACATTCCTGGAGCATGCTTTCAGGGCGGAGAACATATCGGAATCCATCCGATCGTCGCCCAGCCGCTTCGCAAGCGCATGGCCGAACTGAGGCAACCGATGCCCTTCGTGGCTTAAGAAGCGCGGCAGGTATTCACGGAAGAGCCTCTCGTCCTCAGAAACCTCCTCCGCCAACGCCTCAACCCGCTTGCTCGTTACGGGATCATCCGTCACGGTATCGCCCTTGAAGATATGGTCCTCGTCGAAGGTGGTGAAGAGCACGCAGCGGGAGAATCGATCCCAGAAAGACGTGCCTGTGAGCTTCCTGTCGAGCGCCTCGACCTTCTTCTTGATGCCGCGCGGATACTTGGAGAGTGGGTGGCGAAGATCGCGCACGACCGCCGCGACGAACGCGGCCTTGTCGACGGCCGGATCGTCCGCGAGCTCAAAGAGTGTCGTCATCACTTCATCGGCCATCATCCTTATGTGCGCGAACGCAAGACCAGAGTTGATCAACACGGTGAATGCCGCGCGCCGGTCATCGTCCGGCCACCGCCGGCTCTCCTCGCGCAAGAAACGCCACATGCTCATCCAGGCATCAAATACTATCTGCCAGAGGGGCGGGTGCCAGAATTCCAAGGTCGGGCGCATCCCCTGATACTCGGCCCCAACGATGCGGGATCCACCGCTCGTGCTCAGCCACGCCTGACAGAGCTCTAGGCCGAAGGCGCGCTCGGATGCGTCCGAGCTCTTGACGAGTCGCTCGATGATGGGAAACCGCGATTGCGGTGGCGCTTGGGTAGCCGCCCAACTAGGACCCACGTTGAAGAAACCCTTCAGGGTCCCCTTCGAATTGTTGCCGTAGGAGGAATTCTCCGCGAGAGCAAGTCTTGTTAGCACCGTCGCGGCCCGCGCGAACAAGTCCTGCCAGACTGCAATCTTTTCCAGCGCCCACACGATGTCCTGTCGACCTGTGGTCCAGGCTCGCAGCTCATCCAGCGGCCAGCGTCCAAAGGTCTGTTCCAGGAGATTCAGGGTGGCCGGCGGATCAGCCTCCGCGAGATAGTTGATGAAGTCCGTACCCAGCTCAGACTTGAGGAATGCCCGATCCGCAAACGGCCCCGATGTGGGGTCGAGAATTTCCTTGACGACCCTTTGGGCGACGCGGCTCGCGTGGGCATAGATGAAGAGGCGCAGGAACCAGTTCTTGAGGCCCTGGGGCAGCCGCGCCATAAACTGCCTGAAGTCGAACCCCCGCCCATGCTGATTCCAGAACTGGACCCAGAGATAGATGTGTAGCGCCTTTGGCACGATGAAGAGGGTGTGCCGCCCCTGAAAGACGCGGCGGTCGCGATGATATTGAACAATGCTCTGGAAACGCGCCCACGTAATGTTCGGATCGGCCTCCCGGATCCAGGCACTCAGGAACTGCGCTTCCTCCGACACCGGATCTTCAAAGCCGAAACGCTGAAAGAGCGCGACGTGTCGCATCACGGTCAGGCGCTCGCGGGCCTCCTGACCGTCCATACGCTGGTGGCCCAAAACGAACCGCTCCCAGATCGGCACGGTAGCGGGGGACTTAAGGATGTCCTCGGGATTGCGTTTGAGATTGTCACCGACCGCGTGTGCCACGCGCGGCGAGCCCCCGCACCACTCCGCCCAGTTCGAAAGATCGGCGCGCTTGCCGAGATAGGTGGAGAGGATCTCGATGATCTGATCCTTGCCCAGGGCGGGACACGGATAGACCTGCATCGCGACGTCGGAACTTAAGTCCGGTCCGTGGTCGATGGTGATGAGCTTGATGTGGGGCTTGCCCTTCAGGGCGCTCCAGATCGAGGCACGTTCACGCTCCTCGCATTCATCGATTACGAGGTGCCCGGTGTAAGTACGGTCGGGCTTCAAGAGCTCATTGAAGAGCGGGCTCTTCTGGAAGTCCTCGGCGTGCGGAACATAGATGACGCAGGGCCCAAGATCAAGCGCTGAGGCGGCTTCCAACACGAGCCGCGTCTTGCCGATTCCCGGCTCCCCGATGACCCGCAGATGCTGAACGTCGCGGCCGCGCCAGGCCGTGCGAAGTTGCTCGATGAACTGGCTCTGGGGCTCGCCGAGCTTGACCGGCTCCTTCATGTCCGCTCGCTCGGCCCAAGCTTTAAGGCTCAGGAAGGGCGCGTCACCGAGGCCCTTCAAGTCCAGGCACAGCGAGGGGTAGCTCGCTAGAAATCCGGCAACTTGACCCTGTCCCAAGACCTCGACACGAGGATTCTTGTAGCCGACCTTCTTGAAGAGCTGAGTCAGGAGTTCAACGGCGTCGCTGTGCTCCTGAGGCAGGAGATCGTGCCCGAGCGTCACGAGGGTGTAGTGACCCTTTTTCTCCAAACATCGCTTTACCTCCTTGCCCAAGCGTGCCTTCGAAGGTCTCGCAGTTGCAGCGCCAAAAAGCTCCTTCAGCAAATGGCCTTTGAGCCAGGGCTTGAAGCTCGCGCCAGTCTTGATCTGGAAATAGCTATTCCCCCTCTTCAAGAGCGCCGCATCCGCGGGCACCTGCTCCACCTTTGCATCTATCCCGCCGTCCTTCGCGGACGTGCGCGAGGAGATCACCACCTGCTGCAGCGGCAGTGAAAGCCGCGCCGCCTCACAGCGCAACAGGTTCGAGAGCAACGCGGTGCCGCCTTTGGCGTCGAGGTCTGCCAGGAGACTGGTTTCAACAAAAAAGAGGCTGGTCAGGGTCACTGCGGGCTTCCGTCGATAGAGGGGTCAACGAATGCGCTCTGAGGTAGGCGCAATTATAGTCTTGCCCACCCCGGTTCGACTGAGGAGCGCCGCGGCAATGCGTTCTTTCTCAGTCTCCGGTGGAGGCATTTGCCCGAGGAAACGGCGGACTTGCGCTGCAAGGTCAGGCTGCCCCTGCGCGAGGAGGATCGCACTCGTAACTCGCCAGCCGCGTTCGACGTTGGCCCGCGTTTCGGTCAGTGTGAGCTTCCCCGGTTCGACGCGGATACCGCCTTTCGCGAGTTCCCCGGCTACCCCCTGAATCCGCGCCCACGTGTGACTGGAATCCCCGCGCAGAGTCGCCCGGTAGATGCCGTCTTTCTTGCTCGTACTGGTCGCGCCGCGGACGGCGCGCTCGGTCGCATTCGCTGCTACACCCTGCTCGCGTAAGTGGTGTGCGAACTCGCGCCGCCAATCACGCAAGGTGACCTTGCGGATATTGAGGCGTACGCCCTGCTCACTTACAGCCTTGACCACGAGGTGCGCATGCGGATGGGGTTCGTCGGTGTGAAGCACCATGGCGAATCGATGCTTGAGTCCGAATTCCTCCCGGGCAAAATTCTTCACTGCGGCCAGCACTTTTTCCGGCGGCGTTCCCGCGGGCATGGAAAACATTAGTTTGTGAACCAGCTTAGGAAACCGACGGCGCCGAGCGTCAAGATCCGACTGACGACGATGCTCCTCGAGATCCAGATCCCAGTCCTTGAGCAGTTCCTTCGAAACGCTCTCCCCCGACAGCCGCTGGCCGTCGTCGGTCTCAAGCTCAAGCTCTCCGTCGTCCCGAAGACGCAAGTAGTCAAGGTGACGACGTACCGCGCCAAGGTCTTGGCCGCCTCGACTGAGCACTTTGACCACGACTTCCGGCGTACGTCGGACCGTCCGCGCGACCTGCTGAACCTCCGCCGGGGACAGCCGGTCCCGATGCCCCGGTCCCCGCCGCGCGTAGGAGGCGATGTCCAGGAGGGGAACGCCCACTCGAATATTAATGGGCTGTTTCGGCATATCCCTGATCCCAACTCTTTGTATTCCCCGCCAGCAACGCCTTCACGTGATCGCGCAGCGCGCTCCCGACCTGCAACATGGCCTGCAGCTCGGCGCGACCGGGACCCGCTACCCGCTGACCCTGGTTCATCGCCCGGGCGATCTGGTTCAAGTTCCGCCCGATTGCTCCGAGCTCTGCCACGGCACTCTTCAACGCGAGCAGTTCCTGCTTCGGCAGCGGCGACAGGTTTCGCAGGTGGGAGCGCACCAACACGGCGACGTACGTGGCCGAGGGCATCCCACGTGCTGCCGCGCGCTCATTCAGCATCAGCCGATCTGCTGGGTCCAACCTTACGTAAAGCCGCATGTCACGAGGAGATCTTGGCGGCTCCAGTCCGGACAATCCAGAGGCGGCGGACGAGCGCAGAACCACTTCCAGCAACTGCTTGATGAGCGCGGATTCCGTGATCTGATCACGCCGCGCAAGCGTTCGAACGAGCGCTTTGATTTC
>ODAK010008617.1_pt1 | contig 10186 bp, 8 predicted proteins | sample 1539591 | NCBI WGS metagenome assembly ODAK01 (sample SAMEA3539303, study PRJEB22396) | soil metagenome | biome: tundra; feature: field; material: soil | place: USA | collected 2010-05 | depth 0.15 m | reverse complement strand
CGACGTCGATGTCGTCGGCCACTCATTCGGCGGCCGCTGCAGCCTGGGCGCCGCGCGTCTCACCGGGAACCTGCGCCGGCTGGTCGTCTACGAGGGCGCTCCGGCAGCGGTCGGTTGGGCGTTTCACGACCCCGCGCTGCTGGCCCGGCTGGACAAGCTCGCGGCCGAGGGCGCCCTGGACGACCTCCTGGCCACCTTCCTCGGCCAGGTCGTGCGCCTCTCGGCTGCGGAGGTCGAGGCCTATCGCCGCTCGCCGACCTGGCCGATCCGAGCCGCGGCGGCGCCGACGGCGATCCGCGAGCTGCGGGCCGAAGCCGGCCGGGACGCGGGCGTTGAGCGCCTGGCCGAGGTCTGCATCCCGGTCCTTCAGCTGATCGGCGGGGCGAGCCCGGCCGTTTTCAGCGCGGGCACGCGCGAGCTCGACGCCCTGTTGCCGAACGGACGAGTGGTCAGGCTGGCCGGCCAGAAGCACGCCGCCCACCACACCGACCCGACCGCGTTCGTGGCCGCCGTCGAGGCCTTCCTCGACGATCGCGATACCATCGCACCATGACCGATGTGACCGCAGCCCGCCCGCTCAACGCGACACCACCCGTCGAAACCGCACCAGACACCCGGCCCTACTCGCCCGGCATGGCCGGTGTCATCGGCGCCGAGAGCGCGATTGCCCTCGTCGACGGGACACGCGGCCGACTCCTTTACCGGGGCTATCCGATCGGGCAGCTCGTGGCCCGGGGGACCTACGCCGAGGTAGCCGACCTGCTGTGGACCGGCGAGTGGCATCCCGGCGCCCAGCTCCATCCCGAGCCGGTACCTGCCCCGGTCCTGGCCGTCCTCCGGCAGTTGCCCCAGGATGCCCACCCGATGGACGCCCTGCGAACGGCCGTCTCGGTCTGGGGCGCGACCCAGAAGCTCTCATGGCCGCCCACGCCCGAACAGGCCCGCCGTCTGACCGCCTTCTCGCCGTCAGCCCTGGCGGCCTTCGGCCGGCTGCGGCGCGGGCTGGAACCGGTCGAGCCCGACCTCTCGCTGGACCTCGCCGGCGGCTTCCTCCAACAGCTCACCGGTGCGCCACCGGATCGGGCCGCGGCGCGCGCCCTGGAGGCCTACTTCATCGTCGGCGCAGAGCACGGGTTGAATGCCTCGACGTTCGCTGCCCGGGTAATCACCTCGACCCGCTCGGATCTCGCCTCAGCCGTTTGCGGTGCGATCGGCGCGCTCAAGGGCCCGCTCCACGGCGGAGCCCCGGCCGAGGTTGTCAGTCAGCTGCACGAGATCGGCTCGATCGACCACGCCGAGGCGTGGGCCCGCCAGACGATCGCCGACCACGGCCGGATCATGGGCTTCGGTCACCGGGTCTACCGCGCCTACGATCCGCGTGCGGCCGCCCTCCGTCAGGTCGCCGAGGCCATGGACGAACGACCCGAATGGCTTGACCTGGCGATCGCAGTGGAGGACGTCGTCCTGCGCGTCCTGGCTGAGCTCAAGCCCGGCCGGAGCCTCAAGACGAACGTCGAGTACTACGCCGCGGCCGTGCTCGAGGGTGTCGGCCTGACGCCCGACCTGTTTCCGGCCACCTTCGCCCTGGCCCGACACGCCGGCTGGACTGCCCATTCGATCGAGCAGGCAGGCCTTGACAAGCTGATCCGGCCCGACCTGCGCTACACCGGTCCACTCGACCGGGACCTGCCGGTCTGAGGGAATGAGCCTGGGCAACGCCAGCCTCGCCCGGACTGCGGCGAGGACCGGCTTCGGGCGTCCGCGACCCTCGATCGAGCTCGTCGGAATCGCGGCCGCGGTCGGGATCTGGCTTGTCGTCTGGGCCTTCGGCGAGCCCTGGAGCCGCTTCCTCGTAGCCGGGCAGGATGCACGCTGCTACTGGGTCCCTGGCTACGATGCGCCGTATGCCCTGTCCGAGTGGACCGCGCCGATCGCGTACGTCTACTCGCCGGCCTTCCTGCAGCTGCTGGCGCCCCTCAAGCTGCTCGATTGGGAGCCATTCCTGGGCCTCTGGACCATCCTGTTACTGCTCGCCGTCCGGTTCCTGTCCGGCCCGCGCCTGTTCGCCCTGGCGATCGCAGTCGCCGTGCCCGAGCTGATCGGCGGCAACATTCACCTGCTGATCGCGGTGGCCATCGTCATCGGCTTCCGCTATCCGGCCGCCTGGTCGCTGGTCCTGCTCACCAAGGTGACACCGGGGATTGGCCTGCTGTGGTTCGCAGTCCGGCGCGAATGGCACGCCCTCGCGATCGCACTGGGGGCGACTGCGGCGATCGTTGCCGTCTCGCTGGCCGTGGATCCGCGAGCCTGGCTCGAGTGGATCGGGGTCATCGGCGGGAGCGTCGGCAAGACCAACGGAACCTGGGCCGCGATCCCCATCCCGCTCTGGTTCCGCCTGCCGATCGCCGCCGCAGTCGTCGTATGGGGCGCCCGAACGAATCGGCGCTGGGCCGTCCCGGTTGCAGCCATGCTCGCCCTGCCGGCGCTCTGGTACGGGGGCCTGGCGATGCTCCTGGCGGTGATCCCGCTACGCGACCCGCGTCGGTCCGCGTTCTGGTCGCCGACCACACGGACTGGACGGCGGAGCGCGGTCCAGGGGCCTCCTGCCCCTTCCCGCCATGACCAGCTCGGCGAGCTGGCCTGAGTCAGGGCTGGCCAGCCGGGCGTGCAGCCCGGACCACGAGCACGGCGACGCCGATCGCACCGAGCAGGAAGACGAGGGCGGCCACGGCAAAGGGCGCCCAGATGCCCACGCCCACCACGATCGCACCAAGGATTGGACCGACGATGCCGGCTGCGTAGAGTGGCAGGTAGACAAGGTTGAGGGTCGCCGAGAGGCGCTCCTCGGGCACTTCCGTTGCCAGCAACCCAAAGACCATCGCAGCGACGACGGCATAGCAGGCTCCAAACACGAGCACGCCCAGGGCCAGGGCTCCGACGCTACCGAGGGCCGGCAGCGCTCCGACCGAGACACCGCCGAGGAGCAGGCCACCGATCAACACCGGCCGGAAGCCGATCCGGTCACCGAGCCAGCCGCCGGCCGGCGAGACCAGGGCCCCGACCAGTGCTGCGGTGCCGCTCACGAACCCGATCGCGCTGGCCAGGTCCACTCGGCCGTTCACGGCTTCGACCAGGACCGGCAGGTATGGCCGGCTCATCTGCGTACCGAGGAAGGCGACTCCAAAGATCAGGAAGATCCGACGGATGGCAGGGTCGCTCAGGGCGCCCCGAACCGCGGCGAAGGCGAGGGTCACGAGGCGCCCCTGGGGGATGACGGTCGGGCGGATCTCCTTCGAGCCGAACGTGACCAGCAGAGCGGTGCCCACAGACAGAGCCGAAGAGACCCAGAAGACCACCGGTAGGGTCTGGTGGAGGCCGTCGACGATCCGACCTCCGAGGACCGGCCCGATCGCCATCCCGACCGGGCCGCTCGCGCCGAACAGGGCGATCGCACTGCCCAGCCGAGGGCGCGGGGTAGCGTCCCGGATGGCTGCCAGCATCACTCCGGTGTTGCCGAGTTGGAATCCGACGAGGAGCATCGAGGCGGCCAGCTGCCACGGCTCCCGACTGAGGGCGACGCAGGCGAAGACGACCGCCTCGACGAGAGCGCTGCGGACGATCACCACCTTGCGGCTGTACTTGTCGGCCCACACGCCCCACAGGGGTACGAGCGGCGCGCCGACCACAAAAATCAGGGCGCTGAAAATCCCAATGAAGCGCAACCGGTCGGCGTCGGCCACATGCATCGCCGTCAGGTAGGCCGGCGCAAAGGCGAAGATCTGGTTGACGCCGAGGCCTTCGACCGCGCTGGTGATGCAAAAGATCACGAGCAGGACCCGCCAGTCCTGGGTTCGACTGGCCGATCCGGACGAAGGCTCGCGGTTCACCGGGGAAGGCTAGCGGAACGAGGAGGCGGCGGCCGGTTCGCGCGGCGCGCATGATCGCCCGGATGAACGAGCCGAGCGCGCTCAGCCCGATCGAGATTCCCGGTGATGCCCTCGTCCTCCTGATCGGCGCTGCCGGGTCGGGTAAGACGACTCTGGCGGCGCGCCTCTTTCCGGGTGAGGCGATCCTGTCGTCGGACGCCCTCCGGCAACAGGTCAGCGGTGATCCGGCCAACCAGGGGGCAAGCGCACGGGCGTTCCGGATTCTCCATGACCGGGCCGGCCGACGGCTCGCGACCGGCCGGCTCACGGTCGTCGACGCGACGAACATCGGCGCCGCGGCCCGCCGTCCGCTCCTGAGAATCCCCGCGCTGCACGGTCGGCCGGCAATCGCCTTCGTCCTGGACCTGCCGGGTGCCGTCTGCCTCGAGCGCAACGCCCGTCGGACGGGCCGGATCGTTCCCGAAGCGGTTGTCCGGCGCCAGCTCGGCGCCCTCCGCCGGGCGCTCGACCGGGGCGATCTCGACGCCGAGCGCTTCGATCGACTCGTCCTCCTGACCGATTCGGCGCTGGTCGATGAGACGACCGTCGGGCTGACGGAGCCGGCCCAGGGGGCTACCCTGCCGCTATCGGCGTTGCCTCGCCGGACCAGGAGGCGCATCCCGTGAACAACCGCTGGCGCACGATCGCGATCGCCCTGGCCCTGATCCTCGCCCTGCTCGGCGTGCTTGCCGCGGCCGTGGTCCTCAACAGCGGCCCCGGCCCAACGGTCCTGCCCAGCCCAACGACCGCCGCCGGCGCCTCGAACCAACCATCGGGCGGCGGCTCGAATCAGCCATCGAGCGGCCCATCGGGACCGGGCAGTTCGACGCCCACCGGGTCGCCCTCGCCCACTCCCTCGCCGACACCCCAGGCGAACCTCTCCACGATCACGTTTACGTCGATGCGGCTCGACGCACAGAAAGGGAGCGCGGCGGGCGCGGCCCGGACATTCGCCTTCCAGACCGAGGGACCGGGCAGCGTGGTGGCGGCGATCAAATCGACGATCACAAGCGGCCGGACGATCATCTGCCTGAAGCGGGTTGGCGGGTCAAACGTGTGCCGGACTTCGACGGCAGCGACGCTGACCGGCACGACCACGCTGGCCAAGACCAGCTGGATCATGACGGCCATTGGCAGCGGAACCGATTCACCCACGCTCGATATCAGCCTGACCTTTGGGACGGCGCACCCGTCGGTGACCCTGACCAACGGCCGGTTCGACGGAACTGCGTTCCCGTACGACGGGGCGACGTTCCGGCTGACGGCACCCACGAGCGGGACGATCGCAGTCACAGCGACCTGGGGTGCCCACCCATTCGACTATGCCCTGCTCGTCGAGCCGGCCTCGACCCCGCCCCACGGCCTGACCTCAGCCGGGAACGCCCCCGGCGTGACAGCCGCGTTCCCTGCGGTGGCCGGTACGGCCTACAACGGAACGCTGGCCAACCTCGAGGTTGGCTTCGGGACGACCAGCCTGACGCTGACGGTCAGCTGGCCCTGACCATCCAGCGGACCGGCGATCCGGTCAGCCGGCTCCGATCAGGACGATCGCGACGATCGCCAGGACGACTCCCACGAGATGGCTGCCCGCGATCCGCTCGCGCAGGATCACCGTCGCCAGGATCACCGTCGTGACGGGATAGAGCGACGACAGGATCGCGGCCACGTCGAGGCGACCCGACTGGGTCGCCAGGATGTACAGGGCGTTGCCGCCCATGTCCAGTGCCCCGACGAGGATGACCAGCAGCAGGATTGGTCGCGCCAACCGCCACGGGCGGCGGCCGAGCAGGACGATCAGGACGCACAGGATCCCTTCGGATATGCGCACGACCGTCAACGGCGCGAACACCTGGCCCGACGCGAAACGCGATACCGCCACATTGAAGACCGCCAGCCCGAAACCAGCCAGCAAGCCCAACCCGACATCGCGACGGCTGCCCCCGCCGCCCGCCCGCGAGACGAGGACCACTGCGACCAGGGCCAGGGCCATGCCGGCGAGACGGGCAGGCCCGGGAACGCCCTGCAGAACGATCCCCAGCGCGACCGGGATCGACGCCGCCAGCACTCCACTGATTGGGGCAACGACGCCCATCCGGCCGATCGCCAGTCCATGGTAGAGGGCCATGATCCCGATCCCGCCGAACACCCCGGCAGCGAGGGCCCAGCCGATCTCCCATGCCGGCGGCACCGCCTCGGCCCGACCCACGGCCACGATCAGGGTCAGCCCGGCGCCGACGAATTGGGCGGCGATGACGACCCCGAGCAGGGGCCCGCGACGCGCCGCGATCCCCCCGCCAAAGTCACCCGCGCCCCAGCTCAAGGCCGCCAGGAGTCCCAGGACGATGACGCTCAGGGCGGTCCGCCGGCTCCGTCCACAGCCGTCGGGCCGGCTAGCACGACGACGGCGTCACCGGCCGCGTCGAAACGGTTCGAAGCGGTCAGGTACACGATCTGCTGGCCGGCTGCCAGCTCGCGCAGCAGGTCGAACGAACGCGCGGCCCGGGCGTCGTCGTAGCCGGCGAACGGGTCGTCGAGCAGAAGCGGCGGGAGTTGCCCGCCGGTGACGAAGCCGAGCAGCCCGATCCGCGCCGCGAGCAGAACCTGCTCGGCCGTCCCGTCGGAGAGTGCCTCGATCGGAACCCAGTCGCTTCGATCGGCTGCGAAGACTCGGACCGCCAATGTTCCGTCGTCGATCGCCACCCGGCGATAGCGGCCGCCGGTCATTCGACCGATCGTCGCGTTGACCCGGCGCTCGACATAGCGGGTCGTCTGGGCCGTGGTCGCCGCCTCGGCCCGCTCGATGCCTCGGAGGGCCGCCTCGTAGACCCGGGCCCGGCGCTGGAGCCGTGCGAGCTGGGCCTGCCAGACGGCCAGGCGTTCGGCCTCGCCGGCGGCCTGCTCGGCATCCACGGGGTTCGCGTCTACGGTAGCGCGGGCTGCAGCCGCAGCCTGGCGAGCCGCCTCGAGTCCGCTCTCGGCCTCGCTGACCTCCGTCTCCAGGCGAGGACGCGCGCCTTTCGTGCGAGCGGCTTCGGCGAGGGTGGCCAGGTCGGCCGAGCGATTGGCCGCAGCGGCCAGCGCCGAGTCGCGGCTGGCCGGGAACGTTTCGACGGCATCGCGGCCGACCAGGCTCTCGAGCCTGGCAGTGAGCTCGTCGATCCGGGCGACGTGCGCCTCCTCCTGGGCAAGCTCGGCTTGAGCCGTGCTGAGGTCAGGCTGGCCGATCCCGTGGATTTGCTGGGCAAAGTCCGACTGGGACTCCTTCAGCTCGTTCTCCAGCTGGGACCGCCCGCGCAGGCGCCGATCGATCTGGACATCGGCCAGTTGCTTCTGGCGATCGGCGCCGATGGCAGCGCTGCGCCGTCGCCGGGCGAAGACGAGCAGGCCCGCCCCGATCAGGGCCAGGCCGAACCCCACGCCGAGAAGCACGGCTAACCCCTTGACCACGGCTCCGGCAATCAGCAGACCCAGGCCGACCACGATTCCGAGGCTGCCCAGCATCGTGGGCAGGCGCCAGGTGGGCTCCGGCGCAGTTGCCTCGAAGTCGACCTGGACCTCGCCCTCGAGCTGCCGCTTCAGTTCGTTAATCCTCGCGTCGAGCGCCTGAAGCCGTAGCACCGTCGGGCGCAGGATCGGCAGGCGTTCCTTGGATGGGTGGGTCGCCGCCAGGGTGGCCAGGTCGCGGACGATCGTGATCGCCTCGCTATAGCGGTGCGCCCGGTCGCTTGCAGCGTCCCGCTCGGCTGCCAGCCGTTCGGCCCGACGCGCCTGCTCGAGGAGGTCCCGGCATTCGGCCAGGTGGCCCCCCGCGGCCACCTGGGCCGCCTGGCCCTCGACCGCCGCGGCTCGATCCGCGGCCAGGCGCTCGAGTGACCCATCGGCGGCCTCGACCAGCTGCGCGGAGCGGCCGACCGCGGCCTCGGCCACCCCCAGCCGGCCCAGGCTATGCTCGCCCCGGTTCTGCAGGTCGGCCAGCGCGGCGGTCAGGGTGGCCTTCGCGTCGGTGCTCCGCCGGTCGGCTGCCGTGATCGACGCTGCCAACCGCTGCCGGATCGTCGAATCGCTCGAGATGCCGGTGAGCTCGGCGTGATGGACGAAGGCGGTGCCCCGGAAGAACGCCGCACTCGGCAGGCCCGTCAGCTCGACCAGGCGGGCATCGACAGCGGCCGGATCGGTGATCGACAGGCCGTCGAAGGTCAACGTGGTGGTCGGGCCGCCACGACCAAAGACCCGGCTCACGCGCCCGGTCCGGACTCCCGGCGCAGCGCCGTCCCCGACAGCCTGGGCATCTTCCGGGTCGAGGCTGAAGTCGATGAACACGCTCGGCCTTGCGTCGGCCGGTGCGCTCCACGTCCGTAGCTCGTCCGCCGTCCGACCCTCGGGCGGGGTGAGCGCCAGCTCGATCGCTTCGGCCAGGGTGGACTTGCCCGCCTCGTTCGGCCCCTTGACGATCGTCAGGCCCGGCGCGAACGCGAGATCGAGCGAGCGATGGCGACGCAGGTCGCGGAGCTGGATCCGGCTGATCCGGAAGGCCGCCATCAACGACTCTCCCGGCCGGCGAGGAGGCGACGCCCGAGGCGGAGTGCCTCGAGTAGCTCGTCTGGCGGCGGATCGCCCTCGACCGGCGCCGCGCTCCGGTTCTCGAAGTCGCGGATGAAGGCGCCACCGACGGTCTCGGCCGGCGGCGCAGCCTCTCCGCTCAGGGCGGGCCTGGCTTCGTTGCGGATGCGCAGGTTCAGGAAGCGCGGCCGGAGGGCCATTTCGAGGGCCTCGGAATCCGCCTCGAGTGCGTCCGGCCAGGCGCCCGTCAAGCGGACGTCGAGGATCAGGTCCGCGCCCGCCCCGCCGTCGGCCCGGGCGGCGATCGCGGCCTCCAGGGCGTCGTCATCGGAGAAGCCGGCGAGGTCCAGGCTGAGCGCCTCGTAGCGAGTCGTGCCCACCCGGCGGCGCTCCACCGACACGGAACGCCGGTCGCCCTGCTCGTCGAGGCGGACGAGCACGATCTCGCCAGCCCGGTCGCGCCGCACGTCCACCAGGTCGGGTGCGCCGCTCGCGCCCCATGCCACGTCGGCGGCACTGCCGGAGGCCTCTTCGTGGGGGCCGCCGACGGCAAGGTAATCCACGCCGGCCCCGGCGATCTCGTCATCTCGCGGTCGGGCCAGCCGATGGACGAGGCCCACCCGCCAGCGGTCGTCGCGCAGGTCCGGGGCGGGAAATCGGGCGGTGATCGTCAGGCCGAGCTCGTCGACGGTAAGGTCGCCCGCCGGACCGGCTGCCGGATCGAGGACGACGACCGAGCCGGGCACGCCGGCCAGCGCCGCCAGATCGAAGGCACGGTAGACCGACGACGAGTCAAGCCGGTCGTGATCGCCGGGCAGGATCACCGTCCTGATCCCCGCAGCAGCCAGGCGGGCGAAGCCCGCGGCCAGCCGACCGACCAGTCCTCGGGTGACCGCGTTGGAGTCGAACAGGTCGCCCACGATCAGGACGACGTTGACCTTCTCTGAGATAGCCAGGGCGAGCGAGCGCTCGAACGCCGCGAATCGCCGGTCGCGGAGCGAGGCCGCAGCCTCGCCCATGGCGGCGTCGCGGGCGCCGAGGTGCAGGTCCGAGGTCTGCAGGAGTCGGAGCATCGCCGGGCGCCTCCAGCGGGTCGGTTCGAGGTTCTCGAGCGGCCGCGCCCGGGCTGGTCTCCATCGCGGGATTTGCGCGAGCGAGGAGCCCCCTTGCCCTCGCTCGCCAGCCCGAGTCTCGGTGCGCATTGTGACAGGTTCGCTGGCACTCGGGGGAAGCTCGATTGCGGAACCTTTGGTATCCTCACGACTCGAACACCGGTGTGCCCCGACAGGGACCTTCGGCATTTGGACCTGGATCGCGCGGCACCTGTGTGGGACTCGCCGACTCGCTTCCGTCCTCAGCCACGCCCTGTCCCGGGGCCACCCGAGCACGACAGACCTGGAGGACCGGATGACCTACGCCGATCGAACTCTCGCCTGCGTGGACTGCGGCGTCGAGTTCATTCACAGCGCGGCCGATCAGGAGTTCTACGTTCAGAAGGGCTTCGTGTCGGACCCCAAGCGCTGCAGCAGCTGTCGGGCGAGCCGACGGGCTGTCCGCGAGCCGGCGGACTACGACCTGCGGGATATCGGCGGTCCGCGCGGTTACGAGCGTGGTGATCGACCCGCCCGCGAGTATTTCGCGGTGCTCTGCTCGTCCTGCGGCAATCAGGCCCAGGTCCCGTTCAAGCCGCGGATGGACCG
>ODAK010008616.1_pt1 | contig 10187 bp, 6 predicted proteins | sample 1539591 | NCBI WGS metagenome assembly ODAK01 (sample SAMEA3539303, study PRJEB22396) | soil metagenome | biome: tundra; feature: field; material: soil | place: USA | collected 2010-05 | depth 0.15 m | reverse complement strand
GAATGGTCGGGCGACCGCGGCGCGGGCGCGTTGTATTTTTCACAGCAGGCCGTGAACAAACTTTTGCCGGCGGCAAAAATCAATCGCCCGGCGGAAATGGGTTTGCCGGAGCGGCTCAAGGAGGTTCAAAACCTCATGGCCAAAGGCGATCCGCGCGCGGCAAAAATTTATGAGACCATCGGCGTTTATCTGGGCTATGCGATTCCACATTACGCGGACTTTTATGATTTTCGTCATCTGCTGATTCTCGGCCGCGTCACGACCGGCCAGGGCGGCGACATTGTGCTCGCCAAGGCACGCGAAGTTTTGAAAACAGAATTTCCCGAAGTCGCGGAAAAAATCCAATTGCATGCGCCGGACGAAAAAACCCGTCGCGTGGGTCAGGCCGTCGCCGCCGCCAGCTTGCCGGTCATTCAGCGGTGACTGAACCTCATCCATCATTGGTGCGCTCGGAGGGACTTGAACCTCCAGCCATCTTGCCGCGCCGACCGGCCATCCGCAATTGAACCATGATTCACGCACACGACATCAGCGCGACTGCGCCGATGGAACGTGAACTTCTGCGAATTCCGCCGGTTTCCGCCGTCGGTGATGGAGTCGCTTGAAATAGGATGCGGTCGCCGGAATGAAATGCCGCCATATCATCGGCGGCACGTGCGGGGAAAATTTTGATCGCAAGGTTCGTTTTAAAAATTATTTCTCCGCTGCGAACACGCTGTAAGTGTGCGGCAATAAATGCACGTTGAAGGAAACGCGGTTTTCATCCTCGCTTGGTCGGTTTCGGCGCGGCCGTTGCGTTTCTGTTTGCGTTTGCTGGTTGAGCGTTTCGCCCGTCACAAGATTTTTCAATTGAGTGAAATTCCCGGCGACGGAAACTTTCACGTCAGTTTCCGCCGGCAAATAAGATTCGACGATGAATGTGTTGTTGTCATAGGCGAACAACGCCACCTGGCCCGGCCCGTCCAGCCGAACCGGAAATCCGCGCATGATTTGATTTTTGATTGCACCCGTCAAGGCGCCGGGCAGCAGATAAAGATCGGAAAAATTTTCTGGAATTGCCCAGACATAAATCACGCCTTTCGCATAGCGATCCATCAGCAAAATCGGATAAGTGCCGCCTTCGGCCAGCGCGCGAACAATCGGCCATGCGTCGTTGGTGAGAAAATCAATTTCCGGAAAAAGAATTTTTAGATCCCCCGTTTGATCCAGCGGCACGCCATTGCCCGCGCCAAAGCCGCTGAAAAATCCATGCGCCAGAATTTTCCGGTCCGTGTAGCGCAGTTCGACGATGTCTTCAATGCCCTTGCCTTGCAAGGCGCGCAGCAAGCCCGACGTGATGACAACCGATTTTCCCGCGACAAGCTGTGCTTTTATTTTCGCGACAATTTGCGGATCAAACTTCGCCGACTCCGTCAGCAACACCAGATTTGCGTTCGTCGGAAATTCCGGATGCAAATCAACCGGAATTCCAATCATGCCCAGATAATTGTGCAAAAAATCTTCGCCGGTGGATTGATAAGGTTTGTAACTCGCGATGCCGATCGGCTTTCCGAGTTTGCCCAGAAATGCGTCGGCCTGTTCGAGCGAATAACCGGCCACCCGAGCAATGGTCGGTTCGGAATCGCCTCTCACCATCTCATCGAAATTAAAACTGGTCGGTAATTTTTCCCACGCGGCACGGTCACCCGCTGGAATGGGCCGGCTCATCGCCGACCACTCGAACAGCGTGATCTCTCGCGCCTTGGCGAACAGCGTGTCCCAAAGCTGCTCGGCGTAGCGGTCAAGGTAACGGATGCTGTAAGTGTCCACCCAGCCGCCGCCGTTGCGGCCCGGCGCGATGTTCTCGAAGTAGCGGATGATTTGATAACTTTCATACTGCTGTAAATGCTGGTCGGTGATCACCGGGTCGCGCGTCTCGGTGCCGGTGTAAATGCCGTCGAAAATTTTCGGCTCCTGGTCGAGGTCGAAGCCGAGGCCTTGAAAATGTTCATACCAGTTTGGAAATTTGATCACCATCTTCACCTTTGGATTCACCGCGCGCGCCGGTTTGACGACCAGATTTTCCGCCGCCTCGTCCATCAGTTCGAGACGGAACTGCGTCCAGCTTTTTTCACCCTTGGCCGCGATGTCGGATTCGTTCTTCGTCGTGTTAAAAAAGAAATCGTCCTGAATGACTTCGTCAAAATGCCGCGCCGCCAGTTCCACCGCGTTTTTGACGAACTCGCGGTCTTTTGGATCCGTGTAGCAAAACGATTTGAACTGGCCGCCGATGCTGCCGTCCGACAGCGCCATGCCGCCGGCAACGCGCACGCCGTGGTCGAGAAAGAATTTTTTGACCTGCTCGAGCAGTTGATCGTCCGCCAGCCGCCGGTCGCGCTGCACCTCGATGTAAACCTTGTCCACCTTCAACTGGTGGCTGATGCGCGCCCAGTCGTCCGCGAGCTTTTGCGGATTCTCAAAACTTTGCACGACGCTGACGGGAATATAAATCGCCACGTCAAAGTTCGTGTAATTGCCAGCGCGACCGATGGCCGCCCAAAAAATCAGGCTGTGAAAAAGCGTCTGAAAAAACGTCCGTCCATGATTGAATCGAAATTGCATAATTATTTTACCTCGTTGTGAATCTGCCACGTCACCTTGCCCGCGAATGAGTCAGTGTTGAGTTTGAACGCGGCGTATTGGTTGTCGGGGAATTCATTCGGCTCCGCCGGTTTGACGACGGCCATGTCGTTGTCGAACGCGTGGCGCACGGAATATTGCGAGCGCTGCCAGACAATCTTCCCCGTGTGCGTGGCCGGGTCAAAATCCGCGAGCTGGTTGGCGACGTAATAAAAGTTGGAGAAGTCGCGGAAGTCCCCGCTGACATCCACCGGATCATTGAGCAGCGGCAGTTGTGGATTGGCGGCGAAGACGGCAGTGGCCGCGAGCGCGGCAAGCAGTCCGGCAAAAGATTTTTTGAGCGTGGTCATTTGAGTTTTGTTTTCAGGGACACAAAGGCCGTGTGAACTTGCACTTCATTGGTTTGTTGCCAGCATCGGTTAATCACGCGTTCCTGTCATGTCCATAAAAGAGATGACTTGGAACGGGCGGCGGGAACGGGTTTGGCTTGCGCGGTTTTTTTTGCCGAGCAGAATTCCGGTGTGTCCACCCAGCGGTTAGCCTTAAAATTATCGGCGGCGCATTTTTTTGCGCCAGGCTTGGCTTGGGCGCAATGCTTCCGCAGAATTTTCGCGCTGCTTCTTTTTTGCATCAGTCTCGTGGCGGGGGCGGGCGAACCGGAGCTGCCGAATTATTTTCCGCGTTCATGGAAGACGGAGAACGGTTTGCCGGACAACGCCGTGGCGGCGGTCGTGCAGACGCGCGATGGCTATCTCTGGATCGGCACCTACGGCGGGTTGGTGCGGTTCGACGGCGTGCGCTTCACGGTCTTCAACAGCGCCAGCACGCCGGGATTGCAGAGCGACCGGGTCACAAGTTTGTTTGAGGATGCGCAAGGAGCCTTGTGGATCGGCCATGAACGCGGCGATCTGACGCGTTATCGCGATGGGCAATTTGAGTCGCTCGCTGTCCACGAGACGGGCGTGCGGCGGAAAATTTCCGCCATCGGTGCGGACCAGGACGGCGACATCTGGATGTTGAACGAGGAAGGAACCCTGGTGCGCGCCCGCGATGGCGCGACGTGCGCGTTGCCGAACAACGACGGCGTGGCGGAGTTGGCGCAGGATGGCCATGGCAAATTGTGGGTGACGAGCGGCGGCCAGCTTGCCGCGCTGGAGAATGACCGGCTGACGATGCTGACCAACACCAATGATTCCAATGGCGTTGGCGGTTATGTGCTGGGCATCTGCTCCAGCCGCGATGGCGGGTTGTGGATCGTGAGCGACGGGCAGGTGGCGAAATGGAATGGTCATGCCGTGTCGGAAAATCGCGGCACGAATCCCTACAACGCCACCGTCGTGGCGATGCTGGAAACCAAGTCGGGCGCGCTGGCGATGGGCACGTCGAGCGACGGGCTGTATCTGCTTTTTTCCAACCGCACGGTGTTGCATTTCAACCACGCCAGCAGTTTTCCCAACGACTGGATCCGCTGTTTAAATGAAGACCGCGAAGGGACGTTGTGGGTGGGTGCCGGCAGCGTTGGCCTGATCGCGTTGCGTCCGGGAAAAATTGAAACGCTCGATGCGCCCGACCATTGGCAGGAGCGCGTGGTTTTGTCTGCGTCAACTTCGCGGGACGGCGCAATCTGGGTCGGGAGCGAAGGCGCGGGGCTTTACCGTTTTCTCGACAACGAATGGAAACATTTTGGCGAAAGCGCCGGGTTTTCAAATTTATTTGTCTGGTGCGTCTCCGAAGATTCCCAAGGCCGGATGTGGGCCGGCACCTGGGGCGGCGGAATGTTCATGCAGCAAGGCGAACACTTCGTCGTGCCGCCCGGCCTGGAAAATGTCAACGTCCCGATGCCCGCGATCCTGCAAGCGTCCGACGGCGTGACGTGGATCGGCACGGCGAGCGGGTTGCTCCGTTACGAAAATGGCGCGGTGAAATGGTTCGGCGAAAAGGACGGTTTGAAAGTGCCGGACGTGCGGACCATCGTGCAAGACCGCGAAGGCACGGTGTGGTTCGGGATGCTCGGCGGCGGTCTGGGTCGTTTGAAAAATGGCCGGCTGGAGCAATTCCTCAAAAGCGACGGGCTTTCGAGCGATTATGTCCAATGCCTGCGCTTGGGCGCGGACGGCGCGTTGTGGATCGGCACTTATGGCAGCGGCCTTGCCCGGTTCAAAGACGGTCACTTCGCCAAAATCACCACGGCGGAGGGATTGCCGAATAATTTCATCTGCGGCATCGAGGAGGACAGTCACGGTAATTTCTGGATCAGTTCCCACAACGGCATTTTCCGCGTTTCTCAAAAGGCGCTGGCCGATTGCGCCGACGGCAAGCTGGCTTCCGTCAATTGCCTCGCCTACGGCAAGGGCGATGGCCTGCCTTCGCTCGAATGTTCAGGCGGATTGCAGCCCGCCGCCTGCAAACTCGCGGACGGACGGATTTGTTTTCCCACGAGCAAAGGACTGGTCATCGTGAATCCCGATGACGCGAAGGTCAACCAGTTGCCGCCACCCGTGGTCATCGAGGACATCGTCGCCGGCGGCCACACACTCGCGCAAAATCCGGGCGAAAAATCGCCGCTGAAAATTCAGCCGGGCCTGCAACGGTTTGAATTTCATTACACCGGCTTGAGTTTTGTCGCGCCGGAAAAAATGCAGTTCCAATACCGGCTCGAAGGCTGGGAAAAAGACTGGGTGGACGCGGCCAACAACAAACGCGTCGCGGAATACAGCTACATTCCACCGGGCAGTTACAATTTTCACGTCCGCGCCTGCAACAGCGACGGCGTCTGGAACGAAACCGGCGCGACGCTTGCCCTCATCGTGCTGCCGCATTTCTGGCAGACGTGGTGGTTTCACACGCTCGCCGTGCTGGCGGCCATCGCGCTGGTGGTTGGAATTGTTTTGTTCATCACGCGCCGCCGCATGCGGCTCAAACTGGAACGCATCGAACGGCAGCAAGCCCTCGAACGCGAGCGCACCCGCATCGCCAAGGACATCCACGACCATCTTGGCGCGAACCTCACGCGCATCTCGCTCTTGAGCCAGTCCGCGCCCGGCGAACTGGAAAATCCCGCGCAAGCCGCCGCGCAGCTCGAACGCATTTACAACACCTCGCGCGAACTGACCCGCTCGATGGATGAAATCGTCTGGGCCGTCAACCCGCAGCACGACACGCTGGACAGCCTCGCCAGCTACCTTGGAAATTTCGCGCAGGAATACCTCGTCTCCCTCAACATCCGCTGCCGCCTCGACGTGCCGTTGCACCTCCCGCATTGGCCGATCACCGCCGAGATGCGCCACAATGTCTTTCTCGCCTTCAAGGAAGCGTTGCACAACGTCGTCAAACATTCCGGTGCCAATGAAGTTTCCGTTGCCCTCGCGACCGACGCCGCTGGTTTCCATCTGGCCGTGCGCGACAATGGCAAAGGTTTCGACCCCGCCACGTTGCCACCCTGGCCCGGACGCGGCAACGGCCTGACCAACATGCGGCAACGGCTGGGAAAAATCGGCGGACGCTGCGAGATTCAAAGCGCGCTTGGCGCTGGCACCGAAATCAATTTTTTTGTTTCCGTCCCGGCCGCTGCGCGCAAAAACGTGTAAAAATTCAAACATGTCATCAATTAACGTGACAAGACTTTGACGTGGCACGAGCTTAAGATATGTCCAAGCCTAAAAATTCTGTGAGCATCGCCGTAGCCATCGTGGAAGACGACGTGCCAGCGCGGGAAATCCTCGCCGGCTGGATCCGCAATGCCGACGGCTTCCGCTGCGTCGGTGAATTTGACGACGCCGAGACCGCGCTCGCCAAACTGCCACACGAAAAACCTTCCGTCGTCCTCTTCGACATCAATTTGCCCGGCATGAACGGCATCGAATGTGTCCGAAAATTGAAGCCGCGCCTGCCCGACACGCAATTCGTCATGGTCACGGTTTACGAAGACGCTAACCACATTTTCAATGCTCTGTCCGCCGGCGCGTCCGGCTACCTGTTGAAACAGATGCGGCGTAATGAACTTTTGGAGGCGCTCAAAGATGTTCACGCCGGTGGCTCGCCGATGAGCAGCCAGATTGCACGCAAAGTCGTCCAGTCTTTTCGCCGGAACGAAAGTGAAAACGACGGCACGAACGACCTCTCGCCACGCGAACGCGAAGTAATTGAACTGCTCGCGCGCGGCTATCTCTACAAGGAAATCGCCGAACTGCTCAAGATCAGCGTGCAGACCGTGAACACCTACATCCGCCGCATTTACGAAAAATTGCACGTCCGCTCCCGCGCGCAGGCCGTCGCCAAATACACCCATATGCCTGTGGGCAGTTCGCACTGATAAAATTTTCCAACGAATGAAAATTCCGTTTACCGCTTTCTGGCTGGCCGTTTTATTTTCATTTCAAGCCGCCGCGCAAAACACCGCGCTCCTCCCGACGCCGCGCGATTTTCCGACCAACTGGATGTCGCGGCACGAAGCCAATGTCGCCGAGGCAAAAAAGGGCGGCATTGACCTTTTGTTCATTGGCGATTCCATCACCGACGGCTGGCGGTGGGGCAACGGCGGCAGCAAAATCTGGCCGCAACTTTACGCGCCACGCCACGCGGCGAACTTCGGCATCGGTTGGGACCGCATCCAGAATGTTCTCTGGCGGATTGAAAACGGCGAACTCGAAAACATCAGGCCCAAAGTCGTCGTTCTGCTCATCGGCACGAACAACACCGGCAACGAGGACAACGGCCAGCCGCGCAACTCGCCGCCCGAAATCATCGAGGGCGTGACCGCGATTGTCAAAGACCTGCGCGTTAAATTGCCGGAAAGCAAAGTGTTGTTGCTCGCCATTTTTCCGCGCGGACAGACAAACGATCCGGTCCGCGTGCAGCTCAAGGAGGTCAATGCCGGACTCGCGAAACTGGATGATGGGAAGATGGTGAAATTTCTCGACCTCGGCGCGAAATTTCTTGGATCCGACGGAACCCTCTCTCGCGATATTTTTCCCGACCTGCTTCATCCCAATGAAAAGGGCTATCAAATCTGGGCCGATGCGATGGAAGGCGCGCTCGCAGAAATGATGAAGTGAGATCGGCGCAGGAGATTCAAAATGTCAGCAGGTTTGTTTAAGGCATCCGCAACGGTCATTAAAATTGATGACTTAAATGCGCTCGAAAATGAAGAAGGGTCTGGCATTATCGCGCCAGGCCGCCCGTTCTGCGCCCAACCAGCATTATTTTGTCCGAAGTTTCGCGCAATCACTAACCATAAACAGCCGCTATGAAATTACACGCCATTGATGTTGCCATAATCTTGATTTATTTTTTAACCGCGATTTCTGTCGGTATTTGGGTCGCACGGCGCGGGTCGAAGGACCTCAACTCTTACTTTCTTGGCGGGAGAAAGCTGCCGTGGTATATGCTGGGCGTTTCCAACGCGTCGGGCATGTTCGATATTTCCGGGACGATGTGGCTGGTGTATGTGTTGTTCATCTACGGCTTGAAAAGCATCTGGATGCCGTGGGTCTGGCCGACCTTTAACCAGATTTTCCTGATGGTCTTCGTGAGCGCGTGGCTGCGGCGTTCCAATGTCCTGACCGGCGCGGAGTGGATTCAGACCCGTTTTGGGCGCGGCACCGGTGCCAATCTGGCGCATTTGAGCGTGGTGCTTTTCGCGCTCGTCAATGTCGTCGGCATGCTCGCCTATATGTTCAAAGGCATCGGCAAATTCGCAGCGGTGATGTTGCCGTGGCATTTCACCAGCAATACGACCGGCATGGTCACCGACGCTAACATTTACGCGGCGATCATCATGGGGCTGACTTCGCTTTACGCCATCAAAGGCGGCATGGTCAGCGTGGTCATTACGGAAGTGATGCAGTTCACCATTTTGACGGTGACGGCGATCATCATCGGCGTGGTGGCCATGTATAAAGTGTCGCCGGAAATGATCCAGGCGGCGGTGCCGGCGGGTTGGGCAAATCCTTTCTTCGGCTGGAAACTCGATTTGGACTGGAGCAACATTTTGCCGCAGGCCAATGACGCCATCAAACAGGACGGGAACGAATGGTTCGGCATTCTTTTCGGCCTGATGTTTTTCAAAGGCGTGCTGGCCAGCCTGGCCGGGCCGGCGCCGAATTATGACATGCAGCGGATTTTGGCCACGCGCAATACGCGGGAAGCGTCCTTGATGAGCGGGATGGTCAATGTCGTTTTGATGTTCCCCCGTTACCTCATGATCGCCGGGCTTACGGTCATGGCGCTGGTTTTCTTCATGCCGCAACTGCACGGCATGGCGAAACCGGATTTTGAAGAACTGCTGCCATCCGTGTTGCAATACCTTCCGGTCGGTGTCGTCGGGCTTTTGCTGGCGGGGTTGCTCGCGGCGTTCATGTCCAATTTCGCGGCCACGCTCAATGCCGCGCCCGCCTACATCGTCAATGACATTTACAAACGCTTCATCAATCCAGATTCAACGCCGCACACGCAAGTGCGCTTGAGCCGTATCTGGTCGGTGGTGGTGCTCGCCGTCGGCATCGTCGCCGGCCTGCTGACCAACCGCATCACGGACGTGATGATGTGGATTGTCGGCGCGCTGTATGGCGGCTACGTCATGGCCAACGTGCTCAAATGGATTTGGTGGCGGTTCAACGGCTACGGCTACTTCTACGGAATGCTGGCGGGTATTGTCAGCGCCATGATTGTGCCCGCGCTGATAGAAAAATTTGAAGGCCACAGCGTCAACGCACTCTACACCTTTCCCATTATTCTTGTTATCTCCATCATCGGTTGCCTGCTGGGAACATTGATGAGCAAGCCGGAAGACGAGGACACGCTGAAAAAGTTTTACAAGAATGTCCGGCCTTGGGGTTTTTGGGGGCCGATCCGGAACAAAGTCATGCAGGAAGATTCGACGTTTCAGCCCAATGGTGATTTTGGGCGCGACTGCATCAACGTCGTCGTCGGCATCGTCTGGCAAATGACCCTCGTCACGCTGCCCATTTACATCGTGCTTCGCGACTGGAACTGGGTCGGCGGAATTTTTGTCCTGCTGGTCGCGACTTCCACATTTTTGAAATTCAACTGGTATGACAAGCTGGAAAAAGCGCCGGCCACAAATTAATTAATCCAAAATCTTTCTGTGAAAAAATCTCTTCTGCTCTGGGCGGTCTTTCTGATGTTGCCCGCATCTTTTACGGCGCAGGCTGAACCTGCGTTCAACAAATTCATCACCGTGCGCGGCGATCAATTGATGGATGGCGAGAAACCGTTCCGCTTCATTTCGTTCAACATTCCAAATCTGCTGCTCGTCGAGGACAACGTGCCGTTCGCCGAAGAAAACCCGTGGCGGCTGCCGGACAAATTTGAAATCAACGACGCGCTCGCCACCGTCGCGCAGATGGGCGGAACGGTCGCGCGCACCTACGTCATCAGCGTGCAACGCACCAACGATGCGCCCGGCACGCCGCGTCACATTCTCGCGCCCGGCGAATTCAACGAAGCCGCGTTTCGCACGTTGGATGAAGTTCTCGCCAGCGCAAATCGCACCGGCGTCCGGCTCATCATTCCGCTCGTGGACAACTGGCCGTGGATGGGCGGACGCG
>ODAK010008615.1_pt1 | contig 10187 bp, 8 predicted proteins | sample 1539591 | NCBI WGS metagenome assembly ODAK01 (sample SAMEA3539303, study PRJEB22396) | soil metagenome | biome: tundra; feature: field; material: soil | place: USA | collected 2010-05 | depth 0.15 m | reverse complement strand
GAATGTTTTCAGCCAAGATTCTCGGCTTCTTTGGCTATTCCTACTGTAGACCTGTTCTGTTGCCGAGGTCTGTGACTCGCTCGATCAGCCCGGAGATTTCCTCGGTCGCGGGTCTGCGCTCTGGGATTGCGGCGTTCATCGGGGCTTCATTTTCCCACGGACGGTCTGCCTTTTGGGCGATCCATCAGGAAGCCGCTTCTGCTGGTGGGATTTGGCTGCCTGGAGGGGTTTGGGTCGGCTGCAGCGTTTCATAGGTGCTGGGAGCCTTTTGTACCACCATAGCGACCGGGTACGGGAGCCCGTGCGACCCGGCAGACTGCCTTAAAAGGACCTGACCCTCAAGTACGGCTAGGCCGTCCAGACCCTCCATAACTAACCAACGTCCGCTTTCGGCTCATCCCAAAACCGCGTGTGGCGGTTTCCGAACTCAAGCGACGCCTTGTACTTCTCAGGATCGTTTTGTTTCAGCCACGTTCCGACGAACGTTGTCAGACCCCCGGCCCGAAAAGTGGTGTACCCTCGTTTTCTTCTCTGCAAAAGCGGGCTCACCCCCTACAATCAGCTCGGATTTACTCCGTATGTTGCGATATCACCTTGACGATCTCGGCCCATACCAATTTGAGAAGCTGGCCCAATCAGCGCTCAAGGCCTCGGTAGGATTGGGTGTGGAATCCTGGGGCAATCGGGGGGATTGGGGGAGGGACGCATATTCAGGTGGGCCGCTGAATTTCCCTGATCCGAAAGTGCAGACGGTCGGCCCGTTCGTCTTCCAAGTGAAATTCGTGGAAGGAGCTAATGCCGCAGGATCTAGGCCGGGCGCGGCATTGCTCTCCAGCAGTTCCAAGGAGGTTGAGCGGATCCAATCCCGCATAAAGAAGGGCACTTGGAGAGAGCCGGCTCACTTTACCTTTATCACCAACTCGTTGATTAGTGCTGACCACAGGGAAAAGATACGGGCCGTCTTTCAGCGCGCAATTATTTCGTCCGCGATTCACGTCTGGGGGGGTGATGATATTTGCGACATTCTTGATCGGCGCTCGGGAATTGCACGTGCTTTCCCGCAACTTCTCAGCATCCGTGACCTGGATGAGCTGATAAGTTCCGCGCTGACCAAAGAGTCGAGAGAGCGGAGCGAGACCGCTTTGCAAATTGCGACCGAGTTAGTCGCAGTATTTGCCCCGACATCGTCATATGAGCGCGCTTGGAAAGTTCTCCGCAAACATCATTTTGCTGTGCTGGAGGGTCCGCCGGAGGTCGGAAAATCCGCAATCGCTTGGATGGTCGGCCTCACGCAGGCTGCGCAGGGATGGGAGACGGTTGTCTGCCAAACCCCGGATGTATTTTTCCATATGATTAAGGGAAGTCAGCCCCAGGTGTTTATCGCGGACGACGCGTTTGGGCGCGGGGAATACGACCCCACTCGAATGTCCATATGGGAGGCGGATCTCGATCGTGTTCTTCATCGTCTCGACCGACGTCATTGGCTCGTCTGGACGAGTCGCAAACACATTCTTGAAAGGGCTTGTGCACGGATGGACGCACAGGGCATGGCGCGATCGTTTCCTGATCCAGGCGCCATACTGGTCGACGTCAGCGAACTTTCGGTAGAAGAGCGAGCGTTGATCTTGTTTCGTCATGCAAGATCCGCGGGGCTTGAAAAGGAAGGCAAAGCGCTCATTCGAAAGTATGCCGGGGAGATCATTGTTGATCCGGAGTTCACGCCCGAAAGGATGAGAAGATTCGTCCACGAAAGCCTTCCCCTGATCGTTTCCGAAATCCTGTCGGAGAGTATCAAGAGTGCACAGGTGAAGCTGGCAGTGAAGGACGCGCTCCGCAATCCGACGAAGCAGATGCGCGTCACGTTCCAGAGACTCCCGCCCGCCTACAAATGGTTTCTCGTCTCACTGCTGGAAGTACCCCAGAGCCCCCAGACAGTCGGTGGAAACGTCGGAAGGCTTCGAGACCTGTACGAGGCGTATTGTCCGGACGAGGATCATGAACCCTTCAAGGAGGTAATGGACCACCTGACAGAAGCATTCGTAAAGGTGAGGGAAAGCCAAAGCCTCTGGGGCGGCCCGATGGTGGACTGGATTCACCCAAGTTACCGCGATCTGGTGATTGAGGAATTGATTCAGGAGTCAGCGCTTAGGAACACATTCTTGCGGCGAGCATCCCTTGAAGGTGTAAAACTGGCGGTTTCCGACACGGGCGGGCGGTATGGTGATCAGAGGATGCCCTTGATTAGGTCGGCCGAGAGCTGGGACGTCCTCCAAGAGAGGTGCTTGTCGCTGATAGCTACCGACGTCGGCGATCGTGAGGTATTGGAGGTACTTGCAAATGCTGCTTCCGGGGGGGCCTCAGATGGGCAAGAGTATCGATGGAAGCGATTGCTCTCGCTCGTTTGCGCTGCGGTACAGAGAAAGTGGGATCAGGAATCGAGCCTCATCGGCGCCTCCGATCTCAAGGCATTTGCTAAGGCTAGGAGTTATGCCCAACCAATACCGGCGCTCCCGGATTTGCGACCAACATGGGGATCCCTCGACGAACTTTTCCGGGAGAGCCTTCGGGTAGTCGGCGCCAATAGGTCTCTAGACGACGAAGCTTTTGTCAATTTGACTGCATTCGCGCACGCAGTCATGCAGTGTGCTCCAGAATTCCTTCGAGAAAAAGGGTTTCCGGACCGGTATGAGGCCGAGATAGCCGAAGTTTTCTTCAGGGCGGAATCAGAGATTGATGACTATCCTGGCACAACCAACCCCGAGGAGCTTAGGAACCTTGCGGGCCGCGCAGACTCCATTGCCTCAGCCGTGAAGCTCTTGGGAGATCTTTCTGAGAGTCGTGTGTTGGAGGCCAAACGGCTGGCAGGTCGCCTCACGCACCGCTCTTCTGCTCTTGAACAAAAGGCTGAGGAATCGGCTTATGAAGACGGACCCTCGGACCCGGACTGGGATGACAGCTACGAGAGCAGGGGGGAGAGCAGCCACCGTGGTAGCGAGGAGTCAGTGGCGTTTGATATCGCGATGCTGTTTTCGGAGCTGTGACCTGAACCCGAAACCTGCAGGCAACTCGCCAGCGGCTGCTTTCTTCACGTCCTCCAACTGGGTGATCTCGACGGTTGCTTCCAGGAAGTTGGCGGTGATTTTTAGTTCTTCGGGCAGGGCTTTGAGGAAATCGTAAAGCGTGGTTACGTACATTCCCGCGAACGCCTGCCCACGCTGCTAAGCCGCCTGTTTCTTCTTCGCAGCCTTCAACTTCGCCCAGCGTGCCCTTTGTGCCGCCGCGATCTTCCTACGGGCTGTTGCAGACATCGTGCGCTTGGGTTTCATCTTACCCGCTTGGTTATTCGCGGCTCTCTTTGCCCATCGCGCTTTCTGCGCGAGGCTCATCCGCTCGCGAGCCAACGCTGACACCCCGCGCTTCGGTCTGGTGGAATTACGTCCGCCGCCCAACTTGCCCAGAACTGAGAAAGCCGCATCAACATGACGAAGCTCGTCCACCAGATTCGATCTCGTTGCCTTCAACACCGATACGAAGGACGCCAGTCCCGTTAGATTTGCCATGAATCCCCCGGTGAGGGATTGCAATTGATCGGCTCTGTTTCCTGAGCGGCTGGAGCCAACTTCGCTCGGGGCGCGGGTGTAACGAATCCTCTGATGAGGGCGGTTGGACTCCATTGGAAAAGACCAATCAGTAGGACGTGGAACGTACTGACGGCCGATCAGCCATGATCATTTTGATCGCTCGATCAAAGGCTGTCCCAGGCCACTCTGAGTGTGCGAACAGTGTGCCTCATTGCGAGGCGAGGATTCCACTCGTCTTCCGCAAAGGAATCGACAAATCGTAGCTCCGATGATCCACATAAGCTATTGACTTGTGATTACTCCAAACGGAACCTGACGCGTTTCCAAAAGATAAGTTTCAGTCACTGCAAGCAAGAGAAGCTGATCACGGCTTGCTTGAGCCTTTGAAACACCCGGTTGCACAATGAAAATCGACAGCTTTACTGTACACAGATGGCTTATTTCTCCGATTATCTGGAGCAATTCCCAGTCGCCAATCTCAAATCGGGTCGGACCACCGTCATCTTGCCGTTTTGCTTCGCGCCGTAGTAGATGAGTGAAAATGTCGCTCTTCTTCTGAGGAGACGAAATCCAACCAATACTTTTCTGGGCCTGGCCGCATACCTCATAAAGATCCTCGACCCGCTGGCCGGGAGTGTCTTCAGAAGAATATTTGCAGTGATAGAACTCAACATCAATACTGCTCGGCGCGGAAGGTTCCCCAATGAGCCGTATTGCGACTACGTCGGCAGCTTCACCACTATCATCATCATCAAAAACGATCGAATAGTCCCCCTTCTTTAATTCTCGAATAACCCGCGATTGGATTGAAGTCTGGTCCCTTGTCTTGCCCTGAGATTCTTTCCGAATGTTGACCCCGCTCCAATCGAGTACCTGAATTTTTGCAGCGTCGTACGGAGGATGCGTGCTCTTGAGTGGCACATGTTGATTGCCCCCAAGTGATGATCCATCAGCAAACCAAATAACAGGCGGATCGTAGTAGAAAAAGCTCTCGACATTCTCCCCCTGGGATCTTCCGTGATGCACCTTTACCCGCCTATCGCCGACAACAGCGAAGCGGTAATTAGGAATCCTGCTCTCGCCCTCACCTTCTTCTTCAAAAAACTCGAGTTGCAGCTCTGCTCTCTCCTTCTCGGACGCAACTGCAATGCGTAGGGTGCGATCAACCGACGGATTAACCAACTCGATCTCAAGATCACTCAAGGGGATCTCAACGTCATCAATCGACACGGACCAGATTGCTTCCGGAGTCGTATACATTTCCTCCGGCCAATCCACTGCGACAGGCATGATCCTCGGACGCTCAAGAATCGTCTTTGCTTCTAGCGTGCCTTTTAGAACCTCGTCGGGATCAATGCTCCTATCGAGCAGTTTCGCCCCGATTCCTTTGCACCATTCCACCAGTTGATCTACCCGCGTCCTCTGATGCGACCAAATTCTGCCCTTTCGCGACGCCCCCACCGTGGCAGTCTCGCCATCCGCATACCCCGTTCCGGAAAGCACGGATTTGCGTGCGCGCTGCCGCTGGGCTGGCGAGAGCGCGGGCTCTACATCTGAGCCCATCCGACCGGTGTAACGAACATTTCGGCCCAGTTGCTCAGTAAGGCCGACGTTCTGCAATCGAAGACGGTTCACTCCGGCGAACGTACGGAATACGTCTTGCCCTCTGATGACTTCGACATCATCGCCAGCGATGGATTGCGCGAGTGCTTTATAGTCTCCCGCGTTCGTCGATCCGTTTATGAAAAGGAGGCTCTGTTCTTGAGACCAAATGACGACGTAGAGTTCCCAGTCCCAGCTGTACAAGGTTTCAACATCGGTCCACGGAAGTGCCACGCGGCGCGCAGTAACGATAATCAGGGTATGTTTCGCAGGATTGATCGTGTGGTGCACCTGCTCGCACGACTCGGCGGCAGGGATCCCCACTTTGAAATTCTCAGGCTTCCAGTCCTGGCATCGCGTCTTGTACACGACAGCGCTTGTTGCAGGTCGTACAGTCTTGAGTGGGATCTCGGTCGTGAAATCGGTGAAGCCCCGGAGAAACTCCTGCAATGAGAGCTGCTCACCGATCATGCTGTCACTGAGTTCGGGGAGCAACACGTTCCAATCCGGATCCCGCGTGTAGAGTTTCCTCAGTTCCTCTTGCACATTTACGTCAGCTGTATTCGCGATGAATACAGCATCGCCAAGATCGGGCCGTGAGCGCGTGAACCTGCCAGCCAACTGCAGGGTAACGGCAAGGGTCTTCCGAATGTCATGAAACGCCGCGATCTTCAACTCGGGCAGATCGAAACCCTCGCCGAGCATGTCGACGCAGACCACTATGCGGGACTCGCCGCTGATGATCTTACGCCGTATAGTCTCTCGCACTTTTTGCGATTTGATGCCGGTGTGCAGTTGTACGGGGTTGAATTCAGGGTACTTCTTGTATAACTCAAAAACCTGCTTCGCTCTGGTCACCGTGTCAACACGAGCCATGAGAATGTGGCCTTTGTCGAGATCGCGGCGCAATTGCTCAACGGCCTCTTTCGCAATTGCGGCGTCAACTTTCTTTCGATTGAATTCAGTGACAGGGCGAAACCTGATCGGTTTGAAATACCCTTCTTCCTGCGCATTTTTGAGGGGATATTTGAAGATGATGTCCCCATCGAGCGGTTTACCATCCTCCCGGAACGGAGTGGCCGTAAACTGCAGAACCCTCCTACCATTGAACCGTTCCTTGAACGCACTCCAGGTCGGAGCTTCAGCATGGTGTGCCTCATCGATGAAAAGATACGGGCAGTGATGCGCCACACGATCCTGAACAGCCCGCTCGCACTGGCCTGCAATGCTGCTCGTGGTCACAATGACCTGGCAGCGGCTAAAAAATTCATCGACCTCCGAGGTGGTTTGCGGAATGTGTTGAAGCATCCCGACTGTCGGGTACTTGGCGCTCTCGGTTAGGACCGCGCAACCAGAGTCTTTCAAGATACCGAGCCTGAGGAATTTTTCGGCTATTTGCGTGCGCAGTGCATCTGTAGGAACAACGACAAGGAGCTTCGGGCAGATAGCCGACACCAGGATGGCAATCATCGTGTCCGTCTTCCCGGTACCAGTCGGCATAACAATTGTGGCCGGCGAATTGGAGACTGTCCAATGTGCATGAACGCGGTGAACCGCACCTATCTGGGGAGCACGCAGACCGCGAACGCCACGAGCCGGATCCTCTTGGACGTAGGAAAAAGCGCCCAGCCAAGACCGGAGAACTTCTTCAATCTCGCGCTGATTGTCGAAGGCGGCCGTCGTGTTCTGCATGGGATGGCGAAACCAAATGCCATCACTCAGATCGAAGACCCCATCCGCCGGAACGGCGTCCGATTCAATTACGCATACATGATGATCCGGGACCTGCTTCACCTTGGGCAGCACTAAAGTTTCGCCCTTTCCATCCGACTCCAACAGGAATCCATGCAATCGGCCACTCGTGAAAGGTGCACATGTCCCGTCGACAGCAGCAGTCCTTTGGGAGAGCTGCCAAATCGGATTTCCTGCTATCTCCTCGTCTAACGACAGCAAAGTCGGAAATGTGATGATCATATTCAACTTGAGGCGCGCTCTAGGGCCGATCGGGACTGACAATACCCCTTCCTGCTCGCAGTGCTATATCCATCAGCGATGCGAAATTGAACTGAATTGTCATGCAGTCTTTCATGAAGACGCGCCACCGGTTATCTACAACTGATCCATAAATATCAGTACGCGATGTAGCCTGAGCGCCCGTAACAGGCATTTCCGTACTGGTCTTTGTGCGGGCGAAGCCGTGTGTTGTAACGTTTGCGGGGAAATCGCTTGCCACAATAGGAGCATTCCACCAGGTAGACCCGCGTTGAAGACGCCCTGCCAACGCGCGGTGCCGCTGAGAACCGCGTTGCGAATCCCTTTCCGAAATAGGTCTTGCCGGCGAATTCGCCCGCCTTGCCCAGCTCTACGGGTAGCCGGGGATCGAATCGCTCATCCGTCGTGGCGAGCGCTTGAATTTTGGGATGCAGGAAGGTCTTGAGGCCCGGCCCGCTCGTGCGGCCGCCGGTTCGGTCGAACGCATAGAAGTATTCCTGGCCGAAGCCGTCCTTGCGGCGCTTGAACACCAGTGAATAGGGCTCAATGAGGCGTCGATGGCCGTCGTACATAATGTCGAGCAACGTGAGGTTGCTCGCCGCCTCCATGATCATGTTGCGGAAGCGCGAGGGATAGAAAGCGATCTGGCCGTAGTAATCGACTCGTAGGCCAGCGAAGAGCGCCTCGATGTTCTCCCTGAATCCATTAAGCGCCGTGTCGAAATCGAAGAGACTTTGCACCGGGCAAATCAGATACTTTTGCCAGATGGCGCGGAACGTCTCAAGCGGAAGGTCGAGCAAAAGCCCCTTCGCCACAGCGGGGCTCGGCTCAAAAATCGTTTTCTTGAGAAATGTGTGCAACAGCTCGCCGCGGTTTACCTCAAGGTCGCGGTTTATGAACACGCTGTAAACGTAGTCGTATAGATCAAAAGAATGGCGGCGCTGCAAGAGGCATTTAAGCTTCGCCGCTAGGAGCTCTTCCAGCTTGTGGCAACGGATTTTCGCGTTACATTGGGCGCTATCGGAATACGGGTGAATGAGAAAACGATCCTGGACGGGCAGGAAAATGCGGTCATACTCGGTGACATCGAGATGCACGCTGATGGTCGTCGTATGCGGATTACCATAAAAGTCCTTGAAGTAGAGACGTGCCTCGACAATGCGGCGGTCGTTGTCGGAGTTGCCTTTCTCCCGCGCCCAGTTCCGGTCCTTCTCGAAAACAACGCCCGTATGCTCCTCGACGAGATCACAGATCCTGTTCAGCTCGGCGGCGAAATTGGCTTCGTCAATCGCCGCGGTGCTGGAGAAGTCCAGATCGTTTGAGAATCGAGTATGCGGAAAGTAGGTCTTGCGGAAACAGTTTCCGCCTTTGAGCACGAGCGTATCTTTAAGCCAGCTCGCGCCGTAAATTCCCGTCAGCAACCAGCCGAAGACGTAGTCACGTTCGATGTTGGCGGCGTGCAGGCCGAATTCTGCCGCTTTCCCCTCGATCTCGTCCTTCGTAATCACATTAATCCTTTATCGAAACCCAGTAAGCTTCGTGGGCTGCAGGATTGGACACGACAAGAATCACAGGCGTATTGCCGTGCAGCCAGTATTCAACATCGTTAGCATCGCACCAATAGTCGAAGGTTTGCTTCCCCGCATCACTGATGGAGCTGACGACCTTGCTTTGAACCGCGAGTGTTACGCCCAAGGCTTGCCGTGAATTCGGATCGAACAGTTCGATGTAGCCATCTATTCCGATCTCGTTAGGACCACTCGGAGTCCAGCGCGAGCCCATCTGCAGCACCCAGCGCTCGATGAGATTTACGCCTTGTTGGCCAGACAGGCCCTGAGCGGAGATCGTCTTTGGACGAGGCTGCTTGCGACGAACTGACTTCGCACCAGACACAGCTTCAATGCCTTAGTTATCAGGCCATTTCGCAGGCGGCGAGGCCACAGCTGTGTGGAGAGTCGTCTGCGGCTCCTCATGATGCGGGACCGTATCAAAAGGAGTACATTAAGAATAGAGTTCGCTTCATTATGAGTCAAATGTGATATCTTTAAAAGCTTGTGGAAATCGGGTTCACAGCACGGCAAGTTGTTAAATTGACGGGAGTTCCGTATTCCACGGTCAATCTGTGGGCGAAGAACGGGCTTGTGCAGCCCAGCGTCGCCCAGGGCAAAGGCACTGGCACGGAACGTGTCTACAACTTCAGTGATCTGATCGCACTGAAGGTTGCCTTTGCGTTAAGAAAATCAGGTGTAACGACTTCCTCGCTGAAGAGAGTCGTAGATTTTCTCCGCCGGAGCGAGCACATGGAGAAGCCCCTCTCGGAGTCTCGCTTAGTGGTCAGGGGGCGCGACGTTGCTATCGTGCGCAAGGGAGAACTTGTAAGCGTTCTTTCGAGGCCCGGACAAGGCTACCTGAGCTTTGTCGTGGATTTGCCGGACATGATTGGAGAGCTTATCAGTTTTGCAGATCAGACGAAGGCCTTTGCGCGCGGCTTTGCATTCTCGCCAGTTTCAACAGAATCGAGACCCTCTCGAAAGCAGCCTGTGTCAGCTGCCAGTCGGCGACGAAACCGAGTCGGCGGATAGAATTAGGAGCGACTTGTCAGAAGAGCGGAGTGATTTGCCATATCCTCCGCCGCGTCCAGCGGCCCGCCATTATTTAGAAACCCCGATTTGCCATCCTGCAATAGCAGTGCCAGGTCGCTCCGCACGCAGTAGAGAACAAGGCCGGAAAGAGTAACTTGCTACATGCTCTTCGGTTGATTCTCGACCCTTCTCTACAGCTTCTATAGTTTCTGCTATTGCCGCTGTTTCCCTTCAAAACGGTATCACTGATATCAGTGGAAACAGAGAGTTGGGAGTGGATTTTAACCAACAACGAACAAACATCTGTGATGCCGGCCATTTCGTCCCGGACCGATTCGTCCTACGCTATTTCCCATGTCCCACCACACGGCCAGAGAGAGCTATCGCAAACTGTCGGAGCGGATCAACCGCTTCCCGCAAGGGGCTCCGC